>Ga0181612_155020_pt1 | contig 31810 bp, 16 predicted proteins | sample HoacroProtozoa21_FD_119630 | JGI IMG/M metagenome (GOLD analysis project Ga0181612, IMG submission 119630) | Hoatzin crop microbial communities from Cojedes, Venezuel. Combined Assembly of Gp0051906, Gp0051904, Gp0051908 | reverse complement strand
GGCCTTGTTGAACCTCATAAGGTTCACACAGGCCCACTTCTCCAGCTTGTCCAGGTCCCTCCGAACGGCATTCTGTTCCTCAGGTGTGTTGACCACACTCCTCATCTTGGTGTCATCTGCAAACTTGCTGAGGGTGCACTCGATACCACAATGTCATTGACAAAAATATTACACAGTACTGGTCCCAATATTGACCCCTGAGGGATACCACTTGTCACCGATCTGCATCTGGGCATTGAGCCATTGACCACTACCTGCTGGACGCAACCATCCAACCAATTCCTCATCCACCAAAGTGTCCACACATCAAATCCATGTATCTTGTACTTTACACTCACAGAACAGCTTTCCCAAATGAAACAAAAATCTAGGAATGAGATTCTAGAATTATAACCAGTTACCTAAATGAAGGTGGAATATACTCTGGAGGCAGTACAGGTGGCAGCGGCTGACCAGACATAGCTACATCAATTAAGTGCATAGCCAGAATAAACTCTTCAGCTGTAAGTTTTCCATCTTGATCAATATCAGAAAGATTCCTTTTTAATGGAAAGGTACAAAATAAGTAAATTCTTAAATATTAAAAATCACTGTTAAAAAGCATAGTTTTAACGTATTCTGTTCCAAATTAATTACATTTTCCACTACTTTTTTCCACACTGCTTTGTTTCTTCAAACCAAATAAAAATCAAAACTCAAATGGTTCACTATTTCCCAAATTTCTCATGCATGTCTGCCTATAAACTACCCTTACAGCCACAGCTTCTACTTCACTTGCTCTTTGAGTGCTGCCTGTACCGTATGCTATATAAGTAATGTTAATCAATGGAGTTTTCTTGAACACCTTGTGAACATCCACTATGCTGTACCATCTAAAAAAGAATCAGCTCAGATGTTTGGTAGAACTTCTTGGTTTCATCTCCTTCCTCCCTGGAGGCTCCTATCTCACATTCCAGAGTACACATTTGCATTAAAATCAAAGCTATTAACACTCTAGTCCTGACAAGCACAAAAACATTTTTGCATTATGCAGATATTAAAAATTATGGAGTAACATCTCTGGATGGCCTAAAACCAGTGCTCTAACAGATGCACAATGTTTTTACTCATATCAAGGTGGCATTGGACAAAATTTAACAGCCTAAACATCAGCTTTGTTTCTTTAGCATGCCGTACTCTAATCATAAAGGACAATCTTCCATGATACTGTGAAAATTGAAGGTAAGCAACTGATACATTCTTTTGATGTCTCAAGGTACGGGACTTTTGATTACGGGATCTAAATTTGGCAGTTAATTATAGCCCCATTTGATCTATGCTTGTGTTATTGAATTTCTCAGCTGGGGCACAAGAACAAGCCAGTAGAATGAAAATCTAGCACACAAGAATGTAATTGATCAGCTATCCTAACAGTCTGGGTCCACATCTTTGTTACAGAAATACCAAAACAGCTGCTACAGAATAGCTGACACCCTGCACATCAGTACTTCACTGTGTCTGTCTATGAGTCACTGAATCCACCCCCAATACAGACTGACAAATCTTGCCCCAGAGAACAGCAACAGCAGTTCCACTGCTGTAGAGTATCAGGAAAGAGAGCAATACTTCAGACAACAAAAGCTGTAAAATCCATTCCCTATCTCAATAGACTTGGCAGCTTTGAATGTCAAGAGTTATGTTTAGAACTCTTGGGGTATGCTGATGTCATTTCCCTGCCCACACAACCTACTTAGGTCCTGGTAACAAGCAGAGTATTTTTTGGCTAATCATCTGTTGGATGATTGGGTTGATGCTTTTTTTCCTTACAGAAGCTTTGTTAGAAAACAGAGAAGGAGATAATGCTTTTTAAGATATAACAAAAACATCAGTGCTTAGCAAAGAAAGCAAGTGCCATTGAACTGTGTTGTTAGAGTGACAACACAGCTGACATCCTCACGATGCAGCAGTCACGATAGGTCAGTGAGTTGACAATGGTTTTCAAGAAAACATAACTTATAGAAGTTAATTAGAAGTAACTTGCAGAGGGCAACTGGAAATTAAAAATATACAGAAGCAGCATGAAGGCCATTTGAGAAGTCACCAAAGATAACCATAACTCAACAGTAACCAACTACTACCCAAGTAATAAAGTAGAAACATTACACAGCACACAGGAAAGCATGATCTTTTAAAGTATGAGGGAGGAGAGAGGCTAATCTCTGTGACAATAAGAACACAAAAAACTTCAGCAAACAAGAAGCTGAAGGGAAAAAGAGAAGCCAAGACAAATCCTTTTAAAATTCATTATTTTAAACATATGTAACTCCAGCCCCTTAGAAATAAGCCCTTAGAAACTAATATGAAAGGCAGACAAGACTCAAAGAAAGTATGGTTCCGGATTAAGCTTCATTTTGTACTACCTGCGCAAATGTATAAAAGTTTCACTGGTATTACATATGGCTGAGGATGTGGAAGACATAGGCGGCTGAACATTTCATCTGCCATAAAAAACCCATAACTGAAAACAACTTACAAAATGCTGCTATGCATAGTGTAAAATATGCTCTTTTTTACTTTGTTTTATAAACTTCTACATTAAAAAGAGCAACGTATAATGATTTATCAGTGGAGCCAGACTGAAAAGGGAAAAAAGTCCCACACTACACAGTATAGAAGTTTAAATACAGATTTCAGTCTGGTAGAAACTGATAGATTTATTTTTACCATATTGTAGCCAGCTGAGCCTGGGGTAAACTTGACTGCATAAGAATAGTTCTTGCTTGGGGACCTAAAAAGTGAAACAAGGATTAACAAATAGGCAACTTTCTCCTTTTCTTGCATTACCAAGTAGCTACTGCACGAGCAGAGCTTAGTTCTGAAGAGATGGTATCAGCATGAACAGGCTATACATACTGCTAACCCCAGCTCCGCCCTCCCCGCCCCCAAAAGTAAAATATAAAAAAAATGAGATGCTCCCAGAACTAGTAAAACTAAGCCAGTGTACCATTCTAGTTTTTTTCTGAAACTGGATAGGCACCCTCATCAGTGGATGTAAATGTAAATGGCTGCATAAGTTCTCACATAACCCACTGTACCCTTTCCAAGAATCATTTCCCAGTGCCAACCTATTTTCAGAAAATAACGGAAATAAGGTGACAAAATGATCCCAGCTACAATAAATATTTGCTCCTAAACAAGATCATTAAGCAGTTGGGAGATTTGAACAGGTAAATATTCATGGTGACAGCAGAGAGATGAGTCTCTTACTATCTGAATAGCATTCTAAATGCTATTATAAACAGCCATCTACAGTTCGAAAAAAGGAGACAACAAAAACCACATCAATACCTGTTAAGTGTCCACTCATTGTTTTATCATGGCTATTGAACAGCTGTCTGTACTTCAGTCTTGATGACTGAGGTACAGCCCACTCTGCCACAGGAGGCACACTAGAAATAGAAAAAGGAAAAGGGGTTGAGGAGGGGAAATATAATATTAAATTTAATCACATGAAGCTAACAGGTACAACAGGATGAAGTGCTCCACAGAGATCAAGTTTTATGCCTGAATTGATTCTTTTCACAAATATTCCCTTCTACTCCTGAAACCACAACAGCTTCAACTTCTTGCTTGAAAACATTTATCATAATTCAGTGTCTTAGAAGATGGTTTTTGGCACATTTGAATGGCAAGCCCAGGAGTTTTGCATTTATCTTTACTAGCAGGGAATTAAGTAACCTAAACAGTTTAGAGGAGCTAAAACTTTTCACCTAAACACATAATAGGAAATGCCTCACCACAGTCAGCAGAAGTAATATCTCATTTTACCCTGTCTTTAACTGGTTGTCTTGGCCAGATAATTCATAAGATGATTAAGGAAAACAAATATAAAATATGCTGAAAACATAGAAAAAAGTGTGAAAAGGGTACACTTGAAAGCAATCAAAAGTTTCTCACAATGCAACTCAACTGACAAATGTAATATTCCCAGTTCTAATTAATCTATATAATAGGTTGAGTGCTGTTATTTGTAGCTATAATTTCCCATGCTTGAAGGCTGACAAATCTTCATACTGAAAAACAATGAGCACAGTTTTTGTGTCTTTAGGCACATTCAAACTTTGTCCTTTTTTAAGGTTGAGGGAAAAAAAAAGGCAAAAAAAAAAGCACCCAGATTAAATAAGCATTTGTAACAGCATACCAAATTACAGTGAAAAAAAAAATTTTACCAAAACCACCAAATCCCTTTTCCCTGGTCCACCGAGCAGACAGCATGGTAAGATCTTTCACAGTTGAGCTGAGGACGACTACATCAATACTCTACTAATTGACCTCCTGTCCTATTCTCACACGACAAGACCCAAACCAGCTAATATCTCTATTTCTGTTTTCTACTTCCAAACTACTGTGCTTTAATAACGCTCTTTCATGGGAGCAAAGCCAAAATATGCTGCATCTTTGATAACGAAAATAAGAATTGAAACTTTAACACAAACAAAACAAAACAAACCCACAATTAACTATTTAAGTTTTATCCATGTGAACTTCTTCCTTACCAGTTTTGCTAGATTTGGAGTATCCACACCTTAGGTCTACTTTTTTCTTACATATGTATGTACCTTGATCTGTCAAATAAGGTTACTGTACACTAAGTAATGAAATTCTCCTTCATGGACAGTCAAATGGTAGTTTTGGAAGAAAAAATGCTGGAGGAGAAAACAGTTGACTCATGTATGCCAAACACCATGTATGCCAAGAGTTCACTACTGGTGACTCAGCAGAGTGCTGAAAGCACTGCAAGTGAAATTTTGAGTTTCACTCTTCTCAAAATTCAAAATAATTCTTAGCTAGGAAAAAAAAAACTTCAACTTTACATTTCAATTTAATGGACTTAGCGCTTCTTCCTCCCTTTCCATAAACTCTGCAAATCAATTACCTTGCTACCTGTTTTCTCCAGAATAAAATGTGAAGACACATGCCAGTTCATCACTCAGCATTAGCAGCAGTCTGTAAAGCAATATCCCCTTCAGTGCTGGCAGATGTTTTGGAGTTACAGAAGTAACTGCAACTGAGCTAAGGAAGCTCCAGCCGCAGCCCAAGCAGATTCAGAGAACCATGCAATTTCCCCTCAGAAAAGAAGTCATCTCACATGAGGTTCAGGCCTCTGTCGGCAATTAAAGTGACCAGCAAGATTCAGATATAGTTAACCCCAAAACTATGACAGCCCTCATAGCCTAGAAGCCATTTCACCTGAAGTTCCCTAAACTTCATTTATTATAAACACTAAAAGTGTTGTTACAGACAAAGCAGATAACTTCTTGTACCTCTGGAAATCATATCAGTGCATCACTACTACGTTACTGACAGTACTAGATTTCAAAGAGAAAAAGAACTGTTTGTTCTGAAAGATTTTTAATCCTATTTGCCAATAAGCAGTAGTGTCACTTATCTAATACCAGGGCACAAGAAAAATCTGCAGAAGAAAAATGAAAATAAAAATGGATAATTAAATAATGTTCCAATCCATTTGCTTCTTGCAAAAAAAGTCTGTAGTATAGACCTGTGAGAAAGTTTTGATTGATAAAGACTTTGGGAAATTACTATCTCACCTCCTCTAATGAAGTTTTACTTTTGTTACAGTTCTTCAGACCACAGTAAAATACGTTTTACTTGACCATACATTTTCCTAGGCCTTGAAATAATCTAAGAGCCTTTCAGGTGATTTTTCACACAGAACTTAAATGATATATAAGAAACAGTTATGTGAAGTGCATTTCAAATACAAGAACTATTAAATATTTTGCTTTTAAAAATAATCCTACAGTAGTTAAATTTAAAGAATATTACCTGTTATGTTCTCACACTAACAGGAGTGCCTGTGCAGTATTACACAATGCATATTACATTTATAGCAGCAAACTTTTCTAAAAATTAAGTTTTCAAGAGTCTGAAAATAGTGTGAACATGTACTGTAATAGTTAATTATTGTATCTCAGTGATTCACTAGTCATGGAACATTCCTTGTAAAACCACAGCGTCCAATAAAATCCTGAAGTAGTATCTCAGCAGGAATTGATTTCTGCAAGTAAATATTATTTCAGAAAACAGCTCTGCAAAAGAGGAGTATTTTTTCTAACCCTGGGGAACCAGATGCACACATACACTCATTCCATATCAACTTACCTAGCCACATCAAACGACTGTGCCTTTTGCAGTTTTGCGTTTAGCTGTGATCCTGGACCAGATCTACTAAAGGAAGAACTCTTTGGCAATGTGGCTGTAAATACGAGAACATACGTATTTATTAGTATTAGCATTTTAAACTGTAGAATTTCAATGACGTTCATTTAGCTCCTAATATCAAATACAACCATTACGGTTCATTTGATGGTATCCCTTTTAAAAATACTAAGATAAGTTAACAGCGTCTAACAAAATAGGTGAAAACACACAGGCACTTCTCTCCTGTCTTTTTACTTTTGCAGTTTTATGCAAACACTGTATTTAATGTGATTAATGTTAGAAGTCATACGTATTCCAGTATTTTAAAGTAATCCCAACAAATAGCAGCTAAATATAGTTATAAATAGACAGCAGAGGACCATTTTCTAGGCAACAGTTTATTGGCAAGCTAGATTTAGCACACTGCTGTTATACCAGGGTTAACATTTTGCTCAGCTTGACTCACTGTTACAGCATGGTATGTCCACGTTTCTTCTTTTAACTTTTATACAAGTTTGCTTATCAATTACATTGGGCTAAACCAAAGTACAGTCCTTACCCAAAGTCATTCTTTAAAGTAAGTTAGAATGGCTAATTGTATGACTGCTGTTCTCTGGATCCAAAGAAATTGGCAAAATAGTTTGTTAATAGCGAGAGAGTATACAGAGTCTCAGTATGTAGCATACCAGGATGAGCAAAAGCAGGCAGAGGCTGTATAACAGCAGGAGCTCCATTAGCCAGGGGAGGTACTGCTGCTGCAGGAACAGAAGATACTAATGGTGGAGACATTCCTACTACTGGAATAGATGCCATTGGCACTGGGGCAACAGTTGTAAGAGATGGTATGCTGGCAATGCCCCCAATACCTATGGGCAAAAAAAGGAGAAATTTTTTCTGATTTAGAGACTTCTAATATGATATAACAATTTAACTGCAGCCTGCAACCCAGCAGTAAGTGCAGAATTAAAGAGCAAATTGAAATGGAAACTTCCACATGCCCCTTGAAAGAACTCTTACAGTCCGCTGCACCATTAGCATGGCAGGGGAACATAAAACAATGCAGAGGCAACAACTATAATGTATGCATATAAGATCACACTGGATGCAACACGGACCAAAAAAGTCTATTAGCATATGCTGAAGAAAAGAATTGTTTGCCTTGAACTAAATGAAGAGCAGCACTGTCGACTTCCAGTGAGTAATGAACCCGAAGCCTACATTTAGCCACAACTGAAAAGACCAAGCTTCAGGATAACTGCTTGCAGCCTATTGTCAAGATCAAACAGTGCAAAGCTAATAGGGTAAAGCACAGGAATGAGGTATTTTAGGTGTAAGCACAGTTGCATGGATAACAGGGAGGTTAAGGAAGTCCAGTCATGCCAATGGGAAGAATGAGGCTGTGTGCAAACAGCTGAGATCAAGTTTACACCCAGTGTGGAAAAAGAAAATCACAGATTTTGCTGGTTTTCTTGGGTGTTTGACTTTACTATGCTTTTTCCTCACTTAAATCAGTATTAGTTCTGTTCAGTTTCCCTGGTTTCTTACAGTCAAAAATAAAACTGTTTGTAAAACTTCTGGAAGTGACAACTGATCAAACATCACAGTTGCACGCAGTATATCAAATGTACTACTTCCTTTTCTTCAGGACAGCAATAATTCACAGGCACCCATCAACCTTGAGTCAGAGCAACAACTAAAACAGCAAGGTAGAGAACCTCTCACTGCAGAACAGAGCTGAACATCCAGCTGTCAAACATGAGGTTCAGCTTCATTTTGTTATTTTCTTCTCACTATCCCACTTTCCCTACTCTTTCCCTTGAAGTGACTTTGGAGTACTAACCACGAGAACTGAATCAACAGCTGTTCTTGCTAATGCTAGTGCAGCACTGTTCATAAAATAAAAGCAGAGGGGTGTATTACTACCATGATTTGTAGAAAATCAAGAAAAACATCTCCTGCCAAAGCTGGAGATCCCTTAATGAAAAATAGGGATAAGTAACAATAGTTTAAATAAAGACTCTATCACTTTGGAATGCACTAGCCCTGCTACCTGATCCATGTTTTTTCCCCCATAAACACTTTTGTTTGGAACATACAGGGAGCAGTGTAAGACCTGAAGCAAAAAGACTTCAACTTAAGGTTGGGTGCTAAAAGCTCATTAAGATTTTTTTGGGGAGTGTGTGTTGAGTCCATGTACTTTTATAAGTAATTTTTCCCAAAAGTTTCTTTAGAAACCACAAAACAGCCGAATTCAAATTCGCTCACTATAATACAAGCTAACAAGCAAGAAAATAAAGAGCTTACCAAATCCTGGTGCACTAGGCAGAGCAATAGGTGGCTGCTTCATGACAGGAGGCAGTGCAGATGGGAGTTGATAACCTTGTAGTTTTAATTTGATAAGTTTCATAGCTATTGAAAACTCCAACTGATCCATCCTCCCATCATTGTTCATGTCAGCTAGAGCCCTACAAAATACACGATTTTCACAGTTAGATTGTTAAATTCTGAACTTGAGGAACTGACCTAGGAGCATGCACAGAAGCATGTATACTATACACTAATTAATTTCCACTCAAAATAATTATGCCAGGCTAAAAATTATCATGAAACAAGACACTGTTTAAACAGAGAGCTTATTGATTTCTTTCTTGGAGCAATTAATAAATGTTTTTAAAGTCACTTTTCAACTCTTAGAGGAATTACAATGAAGCATCTAGAGAAGAAGAACTAAGGTAGTTTCACAAAAACTTTGCAAAATCACACAAATTAATCTACACCATACTACAAACAGCACCACAGGGAATCAAATTACTTAGCCTGCAAATCTGTACTTTAGGCACACTTAAAATAAAATGTTCTTTAAATCTGTGCCCTTTACTAAACGCCATTACATCTGCAAGTGTACAAATGTGTTTTCAGTTAAACAATAGTACCCAAGATGAAACATTGAGCCGAGACCTTGAACAAGCTTTCATGTAAAGTAGTCTGACTTAAACAGTTGTCTTTTTGTTTCTTCATTTGATGGTTAAGAAAACCATGCTCAGCAGGGAATAGAGTTGGGGGGAGGGGGGGAGAAGCAGGAAGAAGAATGTTAGTTCCTGCAATTGCAAACTAAAAAAACAGAGTAAATGCATATTAATAATGTAATCAGTTGTAAATTTATTAATGTTTATTTCTTTGCATTCGTTTGAAGAATTGAGTACAAATTTCAGTATTGGTATAATATATATTTTTAAGTTCATACGTACATTTGCATGTCACAGACATGACAACACAAAGGACCCAGACAGTCTAGTTAAACTAGAACTTTATTTCTGATCAAAACCCTGTCAAGAAAAGCTTTCATGCAAGTATGTGAAAAGTTATCAGAAAAGTAACTCCTCTTTCTTGTAGAACACCATTGCTCTAGAGTCTCAGCTTCTAATCACTTCCACAAAGAGCAAGAACACACTGGTACCTCCTGGTGTACTGGCAGACTAAGTTAAAGTGGAAGACATAATGTTTTTGTCTTGATACAAATTGCACAGATGAGTGGGAGAAGTCTAGTGAAGGCAGAGAAGCCTCTCTCCTAGGGGTGTTAAGCAACAACAAGGACAGACTGCAACAGCTGCTAATGAAAAATGTCTATTTCAAAATGATAGGTATAGTTAACTTCTAGAAAACAGTTAAAAACTCAAAAGTAGGTGTCTCTCAGTTTTTTATGGAGGTTATCCATGTTCAGTTAATTCTGAAGCGAATGGTTTTCTCCAGACATAAAAATACTAAGAGTTTATTAGCTTCCATCATATCTTTCTGTCCACTGGCGTGTACGTACCACAAGCCACTATATGCATACCTACAAACAGAATGCATGTATGCAGTATGTAGTGCTTTTCCTTGTATATAATGAAACAGGTATAAACCTCAAAAAGACATGTTTCAATCTCTCTAAAATTTTCTCTAAATCAGAAACATCTGTATCAACTTAAAACTCCTGTAAAAAGCCCAAATTAATTTTGAATGAATTAATAATTTAACTATGACAACTAAGAATATCCACTCTATTTTTCAGCAATAGCGTGGAAGTGTCCAACAACATGCTGTAGGATTTTTGCTGCCTAAAATTATCAATCAGGCTTACAAGGAACAGTATTACTCAGTACATTTTGTTCTTCATATATCTTTTACTTTTCACAGCCAAAACAGTTCATACAACATCCATTAATCACCGTCTATAAATGGCGATGTTAGATTTCTAAAAGTCTCACTTGGGAGAAACACATGCTACAAGTACTACAAACTCAAAACACTCAAGAGGCAAAATGTACCTGGAGTGTTAGAATGTCACAAACTTAATGGCTACACGTATTTTCTGAAGTGCTCCCTTTCCTGTGTTTTGCACTAGAAAGTAAACCAACACACAGTGAATGAATACTCAGGGTAAGAAAGTCTCATTAGAAAATTACAGAGTATTAAGAACAATGGAAACCAGGAGCAGATAATTAACTTCATTTAATTGATGCTTACAAGCAGACACCACACCTTTTTGAAGGCAACTAAAGAAAATTCAAAAATATTCAACGTGGAAAACATGTGGGGTGTTTAATGAAAGTTTAGTTCAACACTTGCTTAGCCATTCTTCTGTCAGATGCCCAGTGGAAAAGGGCAGTAAAACCCAGGCTTATATAGCTAGCAAGCTGAGGATGTGCACAGGAACAAAGCTAGAGAAACTGATCTGGATAAACCTACTCTAGCAGATTTTTGACCGCAGTCCAAGCGGTCAGTAGTCCTCCCGAAGACAACTCATTCCTCAACATACGGAGAGGTCAGTCAGCTTCATAGTGACCAACTGGCATCAACAGCTCTAATAAATGTTCACAATGTTCCTTACATCTTCGCACTTAAGCAACATAATTACGCAAGTTATATTTATAGTAGTCTCATTTTTTCAACCTATGTGGCTACTACACCTGCAAATACTTTGATTTATAATATTTAAGTCTTTCCATTACTAAAGCACTGTGAGAGTTCCTCAACCCATCATATGCACAGCCATGAAAATGCAGTAAGAGTAAATACCACACTGTAAGCAACTTTGATTCTCCAGGCACTATTTACAAAGCGGACTGCTAGAACACAGCAAGTCTTTGCATTCTACATGAGAAAATATTCACTGTCCAGTAACAAGAAACTTCAATGTGCACCAGTCTCATTGCTTTAATTGAACTTCTATTCACGTAATCATCAGTAGCTTTTAATTTAACGTCTGACCTTCTGTTCAACTCATTTACTCTACGTCAGTGGCTTTGTTATTTAAATTAACAGCATGAATTTCAGTGAGAAAAATTATGTATACACTACAGAATTCGTATGCTTTTTTACTGCATGCTAACAAAAATCAGCTTTCATCTGACAAAATATTCAGTGCAAAGTTAGGACAAATTTCCATTTCTAATTACTGAACCTAGTGTCATGCTGTTTAATTACAGTGCTACTTTTGAATAAACATCACCTCAAATGCAGTGTGGCTGACAGGAAACACTACCCGATTTCACTGTTCTGCTTCTAATGAAATTTGGAAGAATGTAGTGTCCCTAAATTTGTTTCATTTAAGGTCTGGCCGGAACCAGTGCAGAGCAGTAAATGGATTAAACATTGACTAAATATTTATCAAATTTTACAGAACAGGCCTGTGTTTGTAACAAGGGTTTTATAAAGATAATAGCTGCAGTGGGCCTCATCACAAGGCTAGGTTTCAGGTGCTGACAAAATTCTTCCCCTACAGATCTTTTCCTCCTCCTTTCTCTCCTCTTTTCTGCAGAATGCAAACACAACTTGATTATTTCTGCATTTATGAGGCTCAGAAACCGAGCCTGCACAGTTTTTTTCCACCAAATAAGCTTATGATTAGGCTACAAAACATCTATCCATGAAAACAGCACGGAGTGTTAAACCAAGGAAACCCCCTCGCAGTTCAGAAATCCTGGATTTATTTAGCTTTACATTCCCATATTCGATTACACAATCCCATACTGCATTATAAAACTCAGCCAAAATGGGAGAAAATAGGTCTTTAGAATCAGGCACTTAATCAATACATGTATAGTAAGAGTTACAACTCACAGAATTGCCACTCATAATCTTTCACTCCCACACGAACACAAATTTAAGAAGGTTGTAAGGGAAGCATATGTCTGAAACAGGCAAATCAATCAATGGCTTCAGTCTGTCCTGAAAAAATAAGTAACTCTAAATGCATGAAAAACAGATGGCGCTGATTATTTTAGTTCTCATTTAATTTCAGAGAGACAGGCTATACAGAAGATGCTTTTTGAGGCCACCATTCGTAAGGGCTTTAGAAGAAAGCCAGATTATTGCCTACTTAAAAACAGTTATCTTCCAAGTCACTGCAGTCTCAATTCAAAGCCTACTTAGAGTCTTCTTAATAGATTACCAGCTTGGCAGACTCCAAAGCTTGTAAAGGGCAGAACAGTAACAAAGTTGTCGTGGCAGACCATAATAATTCCACTAGTTTGCTCCACTGAGGTCCCAGAGACTTCCTTTTTCTTAAATCAACGATGAGTAGAAGGGACACAGGAACTGCCAATGCTAAAAAACATGGAGCTACTATTTTTAAGCAACATGAATTCTGAAGAAGCTTTGATTAGTAGCAGAAGTTAAAATAAGATACACTCCTTAGAGTCTCATCTTTGAAAACTACACCAACTGCAGAATATTCTCAAAGCAGCTCCTCGCGCAGAAAACATTTAACTAGTACTTCAGCTAGCTAGCCAGCATTCCTTGAGGTTCTAGTGAAAATTATTTTTTCATGATACAAAAATGGCAATTCAGTTTTCATTAAAATTGAAACATAAGACAGCAAAAGTCCTTACACTGCTCACTTAGGCAAACAAAATTCTCTCACTCATGAGATAATACGTTTGGAAACTCATAAAGACAGAGGGCTTGCTTTTTCTGCAGAGAGCTCTGAAAGCAATATGGTCAAATACTCATTAGGCCAATCCCCTCTGCAGTTCCTTTCCCAGTTGTGTTTTTCTATACAAGAACTTCCATAGCCAACAAAACAGATGAAACTTTGTATTAGAATAAGCTTGTCTACATACAGCTGTAGGTAATCCTTTATGAAACAAATGCTAGGCTCCTACCTTGCAGACAGATTAATATGATCAACTGTATTCAAAGTAAGTAGACTCACTAAGAACAGGAAAACATTTCCAAAACTCAACATGCACACAATTCCGTATTTCTAGGATCAGAAAATTAATTTGAAGTGTTTTACAATTGCTCAAACTCAGAATAAAAACTTTCCTTCCTTAAAGACTGTTGTACCTCCTCTTCTCTCCCTCTAATAACCAGATGGTATTTAAAAAAAAAAATAAAACCCATCTATTCAAGAAATAAAGAATACTGATAGAAAAGAAGCTCTGTGCAGCTCATATCTGTCACAGAGATTCTGGGCTTATTACTCCAGAACTCCCCCTTCTATTAAAGTACTCGCATAACTATATCAATGTTAGTAGAGATTTAGACAGGCAACATTAAAATATTGCTATTAATCCACAAAGCAAGTATGCAACTTTGAGATGCCACCCCCAGGAGCTAAGACAAATACTGATTCACATTTTTCAACGCAATCTTGAGCATATTGTGATGTTCTTTGCAGGCTGTAAAGGACTTCTTGACACTAAACAGTTGAACATCTATTGTTTCTGTGGAATAGCAGCAATCTGTGGTAGGTTACAAGCAACCACTCACTGATAGATCAAAAGTTAAATCATTCAAGTTGTGGGAAAAGAAGTGCGTTTTCCTTTTTTTTTTTTTTTTCTTCCCCTTCTCTCTTCTTTTTAAGGGGTCTTACTACCACTATGCAACTATTTTCCTACTCGGTTATTCTATTTCCAACTGGGAATATACACAAGTGATCCAGATTTTTATTTAAATTTTTATTTTTCTTAATTCAGAGATGAACAAGAAATGAAGAAAGACACTAAGAAAGGGATTTTATGATTTATAAAGGCAGCATGAATAAGTTTTACTTCAACTTTAAAAAAATGTGCAAGTTTGGGTCTTGTTTCTATGACAACTGCAGAACTAGCGGAATGATTCCCTCCCTCTCAAAAGGCTGAAAAAAAGAATAATTCATAGCGGAAGAGATTTTTAGTCAGACTATTTACAACCGTTTAGTTTTGTTCACACCTATTTAAAGCTAATGCCTGTAGAAGAGGCATTTGGAGAAAGGATATCCTGTTTAAGACAAACTTCTCAATTAAGAGGCAAGAGAAGTTCTAAAGGGACATTTGAACTTTCACTGAGTCTCCAGCAAGTAAGATCACCAGATCAGATTTGATATTTGTACAATGAACATAATTTGAAAAGAAAATAAGCTATTTATTTAAAAGCCATCTAAATCCAGCCTCTCTTTCAGGCACGCGTATTCCCAAAGCAACTGTTTTTCTTGCAAGAAAATAACTCTCTTCTTTCTCCAGTCAGAACAAGATTCTGCCCTTAGAAGTCCTCACTACAACAAGGTTTGTAACTGCAATAAACTCCTCTTTCAAAGAGTTAACAACAGAGGAAAAGTTGCTGCTTTTACCCAATCTAGAATGAAAACAGTATTATTTCACTCCGTGTAGCACCAAAAAAGTTTTACCAGTAATATAATTAACATAAATGATGAATAAGTTATGCAAGTCAGCATGTCCAAGTCTGGCGGGGTCATATAATTTGGAGCAGAAACAATTATATGAAGAAACTAGCAGATCATAGAAATGTTTGTGATGTGTAATATACAGCAATTGAGATTTTGATCTGTCTAAACTCACCGAGTAATAGTAAAAATTTCAAGCTTTCAAGCTGTGTCTCCAGCTACAATGGAAATAGTCTATGCCAGTATTAATTCTTTTAAGAAATTTTGCGAGTCTTGCGCAGGCTCTTCCATTAGAAGATTTATAATACTAATTACTGTCCTTAATGATTATATTAGTACAGTTTTAATAAAGTTGAAAGCATTCAGTAATATGAAATTAGGATTGCAAATCACCAAATTCAAAACTGCCATTTGTAGAAGGATGGTTACTTCCAATAACTGAATAGTAACTTAAAAACTCAGCTAAAACATACTACAAACCATATTTGCCTTGTAGACTTCTGGAAAACACAGCGAACTAAAGTGATTTTAAACCCCAGAATGTGAAAGATAGTTACTATTCACATCTGTACCAGTAAATTTCACTCCGTGACATAACTGCTATTGTCCCATCCCCTCCCATATACTCACCATATTTGTGCTAACACTGGCTGAGGTAACCCAGATTGAAAAAAAAAGTTTCTAGCTTGATCACCTATAAAATAAATAGGACATCATTTCAGAAAATGCTAAAAATGTATGTAAGACGAAAAAGGAAATCATGAGTCAAAACCAGCTAAAACAGAAGTAACAGTAAAACCATAAATACTTAATGCCACATATACATAACACAGTATGAGATTAAAGCTTATTTTGTCATTTGTGAACCTACCAGGTATTTCCAACAAGCACATACTTTTTAAGTCTGTAACAGTCAGCACCACATGAAGTCAACTGGCCATAAACATTTAGAGCAATGGGAAACTCATGGTTCACAGTAATGGCTCTGTTAGCAGGAATCATATGCCTTGTGAGAAAAGGAAAAATTTTTTCTTCCAGAGAAAGTATGTATCTTGGATTTTTTGGAAGTACAATGGTAGTCAGACAGCAAAAACTAAATAAAATGGTCTTTACCCTGATGTGAACCTGATAAGCCACCATTAAAGAAAGCAATGGCATATTTCAAAGTCAATTTCCAACTACCAATTAAAAGTAAGGATAACAAAACAATTACAAAAGGATTAGGCACTTGGAAATGTTGTGGCCTGTAAAGGAAAGTTGCAAATAGACTAGAAATAGCACTAAATATCACAGGAGGTCAATAAAAACAGTAGTATTTTGTACCGTATCATGTAACAGGAGCGGAAACAATCAAATTGTATACTCGGAGGCACGTATGGCTGTGATGAGACTCTCCTAAGAATCCAATTCTGATTTCACAATCTGGAAATCCTCTTTATGTATCAGACAAGAAAGGTAAAACACTTCTAAACCTTTCACTTCAATTGAGCATCAGAGTTTAGACAACACTAAAGGAAATTAAATGCAACAAAAGATGCTAACAAAAAAGCAAGGCTCCTACTGACTTTAAAACCAATGCAAATTAGTAGTGTTCAATGAAAATTTAGTAGGAACAGTGGGATTCCTTTACTTACAGCTTTGCTTCCCACAACTTAAATCAATTTTGCCATTTACACTTTCTAAAGAGATCATCCACGCCAATTTCACTAGTTTAAACAATCAGTTTCTGAAACAGATTTCAGTTAAACTGATACATCTTTATTTAAAACAGACTTCTTAATCTATTAGTATGTTAGCATGCTGGATTGACCTCAGGCAGAAACTAAGCACCCAGCCACTCACTCACTCCCCTCCTCCTAGCAGGATGGGGAAGAGAGAAAGCAGAAGTGAGAAAACTCAGAAAACGCATTGCTCATGATAAAGACAGTTTAATAAGTGAAAGAGCAGAAAAAAACCCAAAGTGATGCAAAGGTAATCACTCACCACCTCTCTCAAGCTCAGTCTCTGAGCAATAGCTAACTTGGAAGACAACAGACCCCTCCCAGTCCTCGCTGAGCATGGTGGTACAGGATAACCTTTTGGTCACTCGGGGCCAGGTGTCCCTGCTGTGTCTCCTTCCCAACTTCTTGCCCACCCTAAGCCTACTCACGGGGGAAGGGCGGGGGGGGCGGGAAGTGCAGAGTGAGAAACAGTGAAAGCCTTGAGACTTTGTAAGCACTGTTCAGCAATACCCAAAACGTTGACATGTTATCAACACTGCTTTAGTCACAAATCCAAAACACAGCACCACACAGGCTGCCATGAAGAAAGTTAAATCTATCTCAGCCAGACTCAGTACAGTGAGTCAAATTCATTGAGCACATTAAGGCACTATAAATATTACCCATCATCAGGGTGATTCCATGTCCTGAATTCAAACTCGACAATTTGCAAGTCCCAGCTGATTCTAAAATTATTTATAACTGTGGCTCTATAAAGCAGTTCTATTGGGTAATCTTACTTACAGAAAAATCAAGTGGCATAAACCAGGTATATAGCTGGCAAATACCAGAAAATATCAGAAAAGATGAGGTTGATGTGGTGAGGCATCTGAGAAATGGGATATAAAAATTAGTAAGATCTGTTCAATTTTTTACATTCTTATGCCCAAATGTCTCCCAGGCAACTCTATATATTTAGGCTCGTTAGTTAAGATTCAATTAAATGAAATTAGAAGTGAAAATTACTTCATTACCAGTGATAAATCCAGATGTTGGTTTCAGACTATGGAACTGTTGATCGTGTTTAGCTCTCTCCTCCACAGTAATAGCCCAGATATCCAGGTTGCCTAGTTCAATAGAAATGGAGAAATAAAACTAAGAAACATTATCTAAAAATGAAATTATTTTTATTTCTGAGTGTAATTATATCATATCATACCGGATCTCTGAAAACAACATACACACAGAAGCCATTCATCCTAAATTCATAGCTGAAAGCTCCATCAATCCTTAGATAGCCAGTTAGGACTTACGAATTTACCAGAACTGTTAGCAAATTAAGATGACCGCTGAGCACTGATTCACTTATCTGGCTCCTACAAAAATTTAAGTTACAACCAGCCTACACAAAGCATAATTAAACTTACAAATGGGCTATTAAAAAACATCAGCATACCAGAGGATACAATGCAGAAAGTTTGTAACACTAGATATTTAGGGGTTGGGAGGTCATTTGCCTCTCAGAGCATATACAGCTGAAATGTACACTCTTTGACTGAAAAGGCACCTCAGATAATCAGTTATGTTCTATGTAGTTTTGTACTATTACAAGAGAAGAACTCTCCTTACTTGTCTAGAAAAAGTGCGATTCAACCAGACAGTCAGTATTTTTCACAGACAACAACAGCACAGGAAAGCGTGCTCCTCATTATTCTGAGAATGAGAAATCTAAGTAGGAACATGTTACACAGACCAGATTCTTCACACCATGTTCATAAACTGGAGATTAATATTTAGTTTATGTTGAGATTTACTACCCTTCTACAGTGCCATGCTTCCACAATGCTGTCTCTAGTTCTACCTCTATTTTTGCAGCAGCTCCTCTCCTCTCTCTCCCTCTCCCCTTGCAGACACCTCATTCACGTCCTTCACATTATTTGTACTCAGAGCAAACCTATTTCAACTTCCACTTGATACCTCCAATGAACTCCCTAACACTGTGTTTCAGGTTTGTCTCAACTGTTTCTAACCAGCAAAAATCATTATTTCAACATTTGTAGAAGTACATTGCGCTGACGCACCTTTCTGTAACTCCTACTGCATAGGAATGTAATGATATGATGGCATCTAAATTAATGGAATCACTGTTTTATTGAAGTAATATTAAAAGATAAAATGTAGACTTGCAGAAAAATAAAGAGGAGATCTAGCATTGACTCTGTCTCAGCATTAAATTCTCAGAGATTAAATTTCAGGTAATAAGGTCCACAAATATTTACAGCAGTATTTCAAACTGTTTGCAGGCTGAGGCAGAACCAGACTCAGCAGTTATGAAGAACATGAGAATTTCCTGCCTCCTGAATTTCTGCTATTTAAAATCTACTTCCATGTGGCAAAATGTACTTGGAGAGAAACAGAAATGGACAAGCGGGAGAACAGCATTCCTTTGAACGGCAGATTTCATTAACGAAAGAAAAGCTACATTCTTGGTAAAAAAATTGTCATCTCAGTTTCAGGTAACCTATGCATTTCTAGACGCAGACAGGCTAATCATACATAATTCAAAGAAAAGACATTTTAAGATTAGTCAAAAAAGTCCCAGAATTTCAGTGACTAAGCTCACAGAGGCACTATAAACAGATTTCATAGCTGTGCTCCCTGTCTGGATGAAACCGGACTCTTCCCAAAACACAATGTTTCACATAAGCAATTATGTCCTCCATCTTCTAATGAACTCCTGACAGGAGGAAAGGAATGGTGTTCATTAAGACTTTGTGACCAATATGCAGACTAGACCAAGTAGGAGCAGATTAACATCTCCCTATATTGGAAACATGACTACTCCAGCCTAAGATCCTAAGGCTGGATGTGGTAGCTTACACAAAGAGGGAGAATTTCTTGAATATAATGCAGGGAGGGAAAAAAAAAAGGGGGAAAAAAAACCAACACAAAATTTGCAATGATACACTGGCTTGTTCTCTCCCAATTTGAGGTATGTATGACTCGCAGTACCAAAAAAACCCCACAAAAAAACCACCAACAAAAAAAACAAATCCCAAAACACACAACAACAAAAACCCCCAAAGCAGCTCTTCCTATCTTTCCACAAAGAAGGCAATAAAACCCAGAACTAAACACTCTTATGGCACGAGGTAATTAAAAATGTATTCTATTAACTATTTCAAAACAAAATTTGTTGATTTCTTCTGTGGAGTCCCTGTAACTAGAAAAATGACTGTCAGTATTCACTCTTCCAGACGGAGATTTGCTTGGTATCGAAACAGTAAATCTCCTTTGTGGGATATGAACATCAAAAAAGCCGATTTTAAACCAAGCAAGCCAAGTGGCCTCTTCAGTCAGAAAAGTATGACTAGCATCTCTGGCATCACTTTGTTTCCATCTTTTGTGACTTGACGAAACAAGGCATATGGAAGGGCATGAAGCAGCATCTTACCCAACACCAAGACATTATTCATGGTTTCAGATCATAGATGCCAATAGAGAGGCTGTGGAGCTTTTCAATGTATTTGGATATAAAGGAGATGGTCACCAAACCACAAAATTGACTCATAAGCAATCTATTCTTGAAGCCCTCTAACCACTTTTTCTTCTACATGGCTTAGCAATCACTTCATCTTTTCTTTAGGTAGTTAAAATGAGCAGTGTTCTGGAATGAGTCACCCCAATTTAAATATCGGGTGCTGTGCTGTTTCCATACCCATTTCCCAAGCTGACTTGAAAGATTCTTTAAAAAGAAATGAAGGGAAATAAGAACAGAAACATCATTATTGGTATTCACAAGAAGAGGGATACCAGATACCGCACAGTTGGAGTGAGGGCTCTCCCAAGATGGAGACTGCATAAATCTTCTCCTCTGCACCTTCTTTGGTGACTACAGGTAACAGAAAATGTTGCATTCTCGAAAGGATGATAAACATCCCCACAAAAATTGGATTTTTCTTTATACCATTTGTTTCCTCTTACAACAATCTGAGACTTCGCCGTCATTCTTCTAAGAGGAGGTACGATGCTACTTGGTAGACTTGGTTCAAGTATGAATATCATAACAAATTTCCCTCACACTGCATTAGAGATTAAAGATATGCCAGAAACTACATAAACATGTGGCTGATTTCAACCTCCTCTTTGCAGAGCAGTCAGATGAGAAAAGCTGTCTGAGAAGAAACAGTGAATTCCTTCCTTCCTAAAGCCACGTACTAGAGTTACCAGGATCCTGGACAACAGATGCGAGATCAAATGGAAATACACAAAGTTGAAAAAAGAAAGCTGCTATCCATCTGTAATACAGTAAGAACTCTCTGAAGATGGTAGAGTGCTTTGAAGACAAGACATCCATTAAGAACGTATGCGAAGCACAGCCCTAACTCTAAACAAAAGGAAATACTTCAGTCTGAATAAGCAGATTTCATTCACATCGTGACTTCTCTTAGATTGTGAAAATCACAGTGAAATTAAGCTATTCACAACTTTTTACGTGATCTGAAAAGGTATCCTACATGAAACTGTCCACCGAGTTTCTTTGATCAAAGGTTTTGGTGGCCAGTTTCACTCCGAGCTGGAGAAAGTCTGGCACCAAACAAGCTTTAATTCCAGAGGGTTGGACTTAAAGATAACTGAGACAACGAATAGCAGCTTCCAACCATACATTTGTTCTAGCTACCATGTGCAAAGAGATGCTTCTTCTGTTGTGCTTCACAGACTTTTTCAGAGTGGCAGAGATTGCAGCCACCCAATTGCGGTTTCTCTAAGGACATACTCCGAATAACATGAGTGTTTCCTGAAATCTTCCACTGAAACACGAACATTAGACACAAATTTAGTTCCTAGCCATATTCGATTCCAAAAACTAGACTTTCATATATATTTATATACACTTTTGTGTGTACGCACATTTACGTGTATATACATATGCACAAAGGTACATATGTACACAACAAGGAACATCTCTGCATCTCTAGAGAAAAGCCCCTAACAGATGCAACATTTAAGTGGAACCAAACTAGTTACTAGGTCTCAGCACTGAAACTTATCTTCACAATCTTTCTTCAGGTCAGTTGCAAAACTGGGCTCAAAAATGTATTTCAAGTGAATAGCAAAAAGTAATGTCTCTACTGCACTACCAGGGCCCTTCCTGATCTTTCAAAAAGACTGAAGTTCAGATGCTATACCCGCCCCTGTTATAAATGCAGAGCTAAAGAATGTGGCACCTTTGTTCTAAGCTAAACATGGGTTATGGGACAATGAGGAAAACAAATTTGAAGTGATAGCATCCAAAGGCATCTGCTGTACTTTTTAGCAACTATAAAGTCCAGGAATCCTCAAAGCAAAAGCATATCCACTTCTTAGCCACAACTAGTGCAGAACGAGGCTATGCCCTACCGCCAGTGGCTGAGTGGCCTGGATCTGCTCTACGGTTACAAACTGTAGGAATGTAATGGATCATTGCACAAAGAAAAGGGATACAGCACAGTTTTTCTGTCTGACTCTGAGATGTCTCTGCAAAATTTCATGTGTGTTCTCTAACAAGTCTGCAAAAACATGACAAATCAGATAAACTATCATCTCAGAAAGACACACTACCCATAAACAAACACTTCCATACAGAACATATTCGGAAAGCAACAGATTTCTGCAGAGTTTTTGCATATAAGAATATTTCAGAACACACTACAAACAACTTACCCCCAAAAGGTGTTGGAAACTGAGCCATGGTTCTGTCACCTTTAGCTTGTTAACAGATGCCTGCAAAAGAAAAAACAAAACAAAAAAACCAAACAGATAATTAAACAGTTAGGGTATCTTCCATCTTCAATATACTTTCTGTACCACCATATAATTAATTAGTACAGCAAAAATCAAGTCAACGAAGAAGCAGGATCATATAAATACTACCTGGAAGAACCGTCACTTACAAGAGAACTAAATGTGTCACTCTTTGCACTACCCTATGCATCCCTGAGTGCATTTTCATACTAGCAAACAGCTATATTTCAGTTCTGTTTCAAGAATGTCCTCAAAAACAATTTTCATTTATAAATAATCAGTGATGTAATAAAGAACAGAGTTAAGTCAGCCACAACAGACAAGATCTCGGTGACACTGCTCAAGGTTGCATTACTTTACCGAGTGTGAGAGCTCTGCTCCTGCTTAAGAGCAAAATTGGCTCTATTTCCAACTGTTGAAAACATACAACGTCGTCAGCGATCTGTTTTTTATTCCTGACAGAAAAATTCACTAAATGCACTGTCTTGCTTAGAGTTCCTTTGTTTTAAAAAAAGTACACTAAAAAATGAAACTAGACTTCAGGACTGCTTTACTCCCAAACTAGCCCAAAAATTTAACAAGCACATCTGACTGGACAAAGTGATCAAGGTGGCATTGCAAGCAAAAATATGTTAGTTGGTGGGAGATATTCTTAAGTTAGCACTGCCTGCTTTTCCAAGAAAAGCAATCTACACAGTCCAGAAATTTAATCTTTAAAGAAAAAAGGAAAAACATTTTTCTTACTTCACACAAAGACTGACACGAACTGCCTGAGCCAAGAGGACAATAGCTAGCAACAGAGCCACAAAACAATGAAATAGCAGCCTCTTGTCCTGCTAGATTCCACTCATGTTTTCCCAGCAACAGGAGAAAAGCAAAAGGAAACAGAATCAGAAGAATAACTTAGACTGCTTGAACAGCAGCAGAAATTTATCAATATCACTAAGAAAAGGCATTAACTTGCATCAACAATTTCCTTTTGTCTGAATCTCTTGTTTGCTCCCCTCCCCATCCCCCTTTCACACTTCCCACATACTCTTCTGGCTTCCAACTTGGGAACCTACTATATATATACACTCCACAGATGTCACTGCAGAAAAACCCACAGCACTTTTGTAAGCCAGTCTCCCCATTAGTTGTAATTTAGAGAACTATGAAAAAAATACTAAATTTTTTTATCATAATTTGGCAGAGCAATCAAGCATGGTACATGACTCAGAAACCTTCTTCCAAATGCCAGGTAAAACAGCCGATACTGATTTCATGCACAGCAAGCATTATCTCAAAAATTTAAATTCACATGCATACTGATACAGTATTTTCAGGATAAGCTACCTTAGTCGTACGCACATTTATGCATATATAGTATATGCACATATAGTATAGCACATTTCTTCAGTGCTATAAGATCAGCACTTTAATCTTTGCTTATGTTTTCTTATTGTACTCTGTTGCAGCCAACACCTCTATTATGCTTCTATTGTTTTTAAAACTGCAAGCAAACCCTAGGAACAACAACAACAAAAAAGCTCTTCTCTGAACTTTCGCGCCTGCACTCTTGAATATTACAGCACACACTGTTTTTACACTCGAGTGTCAAAGAGGTAACACGAGAGAGACCAGCAGAACACAGATTCTCTTCCTACTTCAATTTCCCAGAGTATGCAGAAGGACAGGAAAAGCACTTGGGGCAGCAACAGGAGGACAAGAGACTTGAAAAGGAGAACTAGAGAGTGGGTTGGGTTGGGGTGGTGGTGGTGTTTGTTCTGTTTGGGTTTTTGTTGCAAGCTAAGAGATCTTAAATATTGTAAATACTAGGACAGAAGAGTGTATAAAAGGATAGCAAGTGTTTAGCAATTTAAGGGAGGATACTCCTCCACAGATTACTAGTACTCCAAAGGAATTGGTAGTTTATTCCTCCTTTACCTTGAACACATCAGAAAGAGGGAAAAGAGTGGTAAGTCTCAAGCCTAGTCCTGTGCTGGATGCCAACAAAAGCATAAAACCATTCTAAAGAGTTTCTGGAGAAGGTGGGGGGGAGGGAGAGGAAAGAAAAAAACAAAAGGGAGTTACCAGTAAGTAGATTAAACAGTGATGGGTAAAATGGAAAAAAGGAGCAGAAAGTTATGTTTAAACTTGAAAGACTGAAAAACAAAATAAAGCAGACTGCAGAAAGACATACAATAGGAGGTAAACAGAGGGAGAGTAAGATAACTTACTTCAGTAAGAGAATACTTTGTTTGCTGTTTATTGCTAATGTAACACTGAACGTCCATAACCAGATGTTTCGTTTTACATGCCCAAGGTGACACCAGGCGCCCTAACTATGCAGGAGTTAGCAGCTGTGGACAGTTGATTCCAACAGCTCAGGGTTTGTTATATATGAAAATATAAAAGAGATCAGGAATTTCACAGCATTCCAATACTGACTTCATAGCTTTTTGTTTAAGTGTCAAAGGGCTGGAGAACCTGCCCTGTGAGGAAAGACTGAAGGAGTTAGGTGTTTTCTCCCTGGAGAAGAGAAGGCTCAGAGGGGACCTCACCACAGCAGTCCAGTACTTTATGGGCAGCTACAAACAGGACAGGGGCTTCCTCTTCACAGGAGCCACATGGAGAAGACATGGGGCAATAGGTATAAGCCACACTGGGAGAGGTTTCACCTCAATATGAGAAAGAGATTTTTTACAGTGAGAACAGTCGATCACTGGAACAACCTCCCCAAGGATGTGGTAGAGTTCCCATCAGTGGAGGTTTTCAATATGCAGTTGGACAGGGTGCTAGATAATCTCATCTGGCCTCCTTCTTCGGTGAAAGGCTGAACCAGATGATCTTTTGAGGTCTATTCTGACCTGGGCTGTTCTACGATTCTGTTTTTTGTGTTGAAGATCTCTGGGACGGAGATCAGGTATTACTTACCCCAAAAGCATCTGGCATAGTCATTATATTATAAATTTATCATATATTTGTGTATTATTGGAATGGAAATACAAGCACTGACATTTCAATTTGCAACATTATTTTGAAATAGTAGTAAGTTGTTCTAGATCCGCATTCATCGTACCCTAATCTCTACTGGTTCCATAACAGCATTAACTTCTCTGCCATCCTTGTTCCTCCTGACACTCCTAACAAGAAAGGACACACAGTGGGTCAAAACAAAAATTATATAGGAACCAACTGAACAGAAAGCTGACAGAAAAACAGAATGGGTAAACTGAGCTCTGTCATTCCCTTCAGGAAAGCAATAACTTCTCTCTAACTAACTACTGACACTAATATTTGTAGGAAGTCAGATATCAGCAATTTTTTGAACTCTAACAAATTCAATTGACATTGACCAATGAGTTCAGAAATTATTCAAGCAGGAAGAAGACACAATAAGGGGAACCACAACTGCACTGTCAGTCAATCATATGCACCATTTCCTTAGAAAGCCAGCCCAAAACTCTTACTGTAAGCAAAATTATGCTAGTAATGAACTGTTAAATAACAGTCTATACAATAGTTTATTTTCTGCAAGAATCAGAAGATGCAATGGATATTTTAGACTGCTGTTAGAAAGAACAATAAAGAACATTGAGGTACTCACTTTCGCTTGTCCACAAAAAAGCTTAAGCCATCACCGCACTGAGACTTGACGAACAGATCCAATATTAAACACTTCCTTCTAAAACACATCACTTAATCTATAAAAAACAGAGATCTGTCTAATCTACACACAATATAAACCACTAAACACTACAATCATTCACAAGCTCTGTACTTCCCAATTCTCCAGAAAAGGCATACACACCAGCTTTCAAACTTGCAGTGTGGTACCCACATCAAGCATTTTGCATGCCCTCTCCCCAGAAAGGTCTGTGCAGCACCAGAACACATTTGTGCTCTTAGGTCAGTGAAAGCAGGGTAGTGAACAAATGATGTTCCAGTAGATCAATAATTTGCAAATGCACACAAGACCCATTATACATATCTGCTCTCTGTAATTCTTTTCTGCTCAGGATTATTATACCACATTGTTATGAGCAGGCAGAAAGGACGATGGTTGGGAGCATCGTTCTAGTTTCACTCAACATGTACTGTGCTCAAAGGTTCTACCTCCCTGTCACTTGGGAGGTGGAAAGCCCACAAAGCCTGGGAGTGAACATTTCCAGCAACAAAAGTGAGGAAAGGGAGAGTGCTATCTCTCAGAAACAATGGAGTTGCTAAGACCAGGTGAGCCTATGTTTTTCAGCCTGAGGACCAATGCTGTTTCTTAGAGGTAAGGAGACGGACAGTACATGGAGGCAGGTTCTCAGTCCTTATCATCTTCCACTGTGGCCATCCTACTGGAATAAACACAATCCTTCCATCCATGATCTCCCAAGGACTTCACAGCACAACAAGGCTGTCCCCAGGCCTAAGCATGCGGGAGGATGAAATGTCATACTGGCACACGGTCATACAAGTGTAGAACAAACATCAGTACTAAGGCGTTCAGACAGGCACAATTTTTACATTCTGTACAATTAGAACTTTCATAATCTACACACACACACACGCACGCACACGTACTCTTTTAACATTCTGATCCTTAAACTTAAAGGAGGGCTTTCTTGGCTAAGTTATTCGTATAAAGGTAAAACTGAAACACATACAGAGACTAACTCCATACGGACATAAGCCCAGATCATATCTAAATTTCAGTACTGACGTCCTCTAAGTTTTTACCTTGAAAAAATGATCAGGTTGAAAACAACTACACTAACAACACTTATGCATAAAAGTCAGACGTCTGAAGACTCCTTCCACTGCATATTATATATGGACTTCAACAATGTGGCTCAAAATTTTCTTACAGTTTCTATTTAAAGTTATCTATGCTCTTCTGAGTACATGTTTACACAGAAAACTGCAATAAAGCCATAAGAGGTATAAGTTCAGAGCAGTTTAGCTATTTCAGTGTTATGTGTCTTTACATGGACAAGTGTCACACGAAAAAGATAACATATTTGTTTTCCTTAAAATGCAGTACAGCATTTCTATTCCTAAACAATCATTCACAAGATAATATGGGCATACAATTCAAGAAGTAATTCCTGAGGCAACTTATCAGTCACCTTCCTCCTCCTACACGAAAAAAAAGAAACAAAACCAACCAGATAAAAACCCCACATCCTCCTCGTATCCCAAATTATGACAAAATATGCCCAAGCAGGATGTCATGTGAGAGTATCAAAGACCAACAGCAGTTTTTTTTGTTTTCCCATGTCACATGGGAAAGCCTTTAGACTAGTATTAATAAAAGCACTCTGATAGTTTCAGCAAAGCCTGGTAATTTTAGATAGACATTGGGAAACAAACAATTTGAGACATTCATGTACGTTTCAGTCTTGCTCTCTGGAGATCAGATCATTAATACAGTTACCAGCTTCAGTCAACTTTTCAGAGTTTCTGCTCTTTACGGGAATGACTTCTAAATGTAAAAACCTTCACAAATGTGAAGTTCTACTGTTTCTTGTATTTTTTGTCAAGCACACAAATAAGATTAACAAAGCTAATCATCATTGTAAATGTTTTTCAATACCTGTGGCAATGACCAAACTGCTGAGAAGGTCACTTCTGCATTCACAGTATCTACCTTCTGCTATGGGGAAAGGATAACCTGACCACAAAAGAAGCAAAATCACTGTAAACCCACCAAGCAGGCAACAAGTGCAGTAGCAAGGCACTCATCTCTTTTCTCCACTCTCAGTCAGAAGACAGCTCAAGAGTCTAACAAATAAAGAACCCCTTACTTCATAAAAACAGGAAAAATGGAGACATTTATCAATGTAATGGAGACATTTATCAACAACTGTGGTGGAAGCCCCAGACTAACAGCAAAAATGGTGTTTCTGCGTATAAAAAGTCCTCAAGCAGTTAAGGACATTGTTTATTTTCTTGCCATGGCACTGTCACTTTATCTTGTTCGGTCACGTAAGCTTTAAGTGTTTCTGCAGGAAAGCCCTCCACAACTACTTCCACAGGAACTACCAGGATTTTGTCCGTTATTGCTGAAATACTACGTAACGAACACACTGTCCAAACCACATTTTATTACTTCAGGACCTTAGGGTCAAAGTTCAAGGGGATGGTTATGAAGAACATTGTTGCTGAAATCAGACCTATACCACTCAAAATTCTCAGACAAGTTAAAGATTCAAACAACAGACTTTTTTGCCATCCAGATTAACAGCTGGCTTGCTGTTTCCCACAATTTGTCTTTCATCAAAACAGTACTGAGTTTTCCAGGCTATATTAACTCATTCACTTCTGGGTGAAGGTATTTCTAATTTCTTTAACTGACATCTAAATATTAATAGTAGTAATTTTTTTTAACCCGAGCAAAGTGCTCAGGAATTGTCTTTAACAAACATACAAGATTCTTTCTTCAGAGAGAATTCAGAGATTAATTCCTTGAAAATTTAGTCCTTTTCTTCTTCCGATACATGAGAAGCAATTAGATAACTGGTTATTGGTATTAATATCACCCCTTCTGAAGCAAACAAGAACGACACTCTCCATTTCACAGCTGGGGAAACTATGGCAGGAAAGCATTCTAATTCCTGGTAAAAGTTAATAGTGTAACTTGGAACACAAACCTAACTCAGTCTGATCACGAACCACGAGAACATATTTTACACGTGGGTATTACAAGCAGCAAAGAAACTAAATGATAAGGTTGGAAATGAGAAGTTAAAGAACAGGACATCTTCCAGTGTCATTACATCCTGCATCTTCATCCATGTAAGAAATGTTGCTGATGACTACATATTACCGGCAGTACTCAAACAGCTCCCAAGCACTATAGGGTAATATATTTCAGGATAGTACGGGCTACAGAACCAAAGCAATAGTCTTTCCCTTAAGGAGTTCCCAGTTTAATGAAATGGAATGAACATTAGAAGGAAAGCAAGCAAAGGCTGCAGTGATAAGACCATTTTGTTGTATAGTCTAGCTAGCACAATTTGAATGGCTGTTTCTAACCTTGTACATGCACGGGTTGTTTTTAATCTTGACAGCATTTCACCAAGTAATTCCAGTACTAAGTGAACTGTGACTGAATTACAGTATCTTTTTACAGAGATGGCTGGCTTTCATTTTAAAAGATTAAACATGATGGAAAATCCACTGCATTACACAATTGTTTCTAAAACCCTTATTAAGAAATAAGTATCTTGTTTTATTTTCACTTCAATATTTGTTGACTTCATTCTGAATCACCAGCAGGAATCCTCACAACTTCCACTTTTTCTTTTTAGCTGTCTTTACTTACAGAGGTGTGGTAATAAGTGGCCTTTTTTTTTTTTTTTCATTTTGTTAAAAAGTTTTATTAACACAATTGCAGTTGGCAAGTTCTGACTTCTCCTCCTTCAAAACAAGTTCTAAAACTAAAAAAAGAATTACAGTTAGGAATACATCCCACACCTACAAGATAGCCTTAACAGTAGACTGGCATTAACTTCAAGAATGATTCAGTAAGGAGGACAACGAAATGCATGATATCACTGCTAGATATGAAAGTACTGTGTCCTCTTAGACCCTCAAAAGTCTATTTTGTTTCAAAAAGACTAACTTAAGCAGTGATCTCAACTGCCAGTAAGTAATGGTTTATAGTTATACCAAATACTAACAGAATTAGATAAAGCAGATTGGTTCTACTATTTACATTACATAAAACGAGGACAGTCATGCTTTATTTCAGAACTGTTAATCTGGCTGTCTCCATGGCTCAAGGATCACTAAGCAATGGCACTTAGAAGACACACTCGGAACAAAAGAGAAAAGCAGCCAAAGCCTGGAGTCACTTCTATTTCACTATGCGTTTTTCCCTTACCAGATTTCTAATCATCTCTCCAGTCCACCTAACAACTAACCTTGTTTCTTCCTTTACTGCCTCAGCAAGAATAGCCCAACTACAGAATAATATGATTAAGCTTTTTTTTGCAAATTAACCCTTTCCTTATTCCTACATCAACCAGCACAGAACAACGGCTTCCACTCCCCCTTGGACCACCTCCTACAGTGAGATGTGCATTGCTATATTACTTGCAAGTAAAGAAGGTCATGTAAAAACACCAGGGAGCAGCTGACAAATATCTTCCCCCACTTTCTTGCAGATTCCTATTACACCACTCTGCGTGAACTCTCCCACTTTCACCATACTGGTCCAGTACTGATGCATCATTTTGATCTATCATTGCTACTTACCGTCACTGCAGCTAAAGCCACCCTAACTGCAAGTAATCCTTCTTCATACACATGCATGAGCTCAGAAGCGACAGTGGAGTGGAAATGGTGGACACGTGAGCTGTGTTTTCAGTCACAGGACTGAAAAGCAAAGAAATTACAGAGACACTTTAAATCGTCTCTTAACGTTCAACAGATCAGAATCAAAGGACTCATAACCCAGCCTGATGTTCTTGGAGGAATGCAGACATCCAAAGGAATACGTCAGAGCCATCAAGTCTTTCTTGGACAGCAGTGGTGATCTGCTACCCCAAGACTTCATTACTTGCAGGCCTATACTAATCCCATGTAGCTATACTGTGCAAATCCCCATTCTTGTCTGAACTTGATAGCTGATCATTTGAAATGGGGAAAATCAAAACAGAAAAAAAAAAACCAATCACGTTCAGAGTTCTTTCACTTCACATGCTCTGTTTCTGCCCCAAAGTAACAGTTATGCTAGGGGAAGGGTAAGCAGGAAGAAAAAGCCCAGAGTCAGCACAAGCGTAAGTCAAGAGAGTTCAGGATCTGCGTGTCCACCCCATTTCCCCTCTCGTAGGCAAAACCGTAAGATAAAAAGGTCTAGTAAGGCAAAGACAGGATAAAGTTAATGATATAAGGGAAGGTGCAGATGGCTCTGTCCTCTGAACTACTCCAGTGTAGGTCAGTTTGTTCTCCATAAGCATCTGCTCTTTTGAACTCATAGAGGAAAGGGATCATCAGTTACATAAATGCAGTGTTAAAGCAAAAGCAGTTTGCTATAGTGTATTTGTCAAGCAGACTTTCATAACAATGCTTTAATAGGAGGAATTACTCAGCATCTACAAGCCTTATCAGAATCTCAATAGTGTCAGACCACATCACTATTGACTGAAGTAGCCAACATCTCCCATCCATGTACCTTCTACCCTGAATTTCTTCAAAGCTCTGTCTTCCTAACTCTTTTGCATGACATCAAGAGCACTTTCAGACCCAAGAACACATACTATGTCATTTAGACAAGTATTCCTGTTATTTGCCTTCCTTCTGGCCACACTTAACCCAAGTTGATAGCAGTCATTCTCTGTGGCTTACTCCTCTATTTTTTTCTTCCAATTAGTCATATTAATTTCCTTGAGAATGTTGATGCAAGAACTTTCATCTCACGGCAAAACTCTCTGAAGAAGACCTCATAAAACATATAAGCATTCCTTGAACCTGCCCTGAACATGAGTAGCATCCCTAAGGG
>Ga0181612_132458_pt1 | contig 31843 bp, 14 predicted proteins | sample HoacroProtozoa21_FD_119630 | JGI IMG/M metagenome (GOLD analysis project Ga0181612, IMG submission 119630) | Hoatzin crop microbial communities from Cojedes, Venezuel. Combined Assembly of Gp0051906, Gp0051904, Gp0051908 | reverse complement strand
TTCGCTGTTGAACTGTCTTTATCTCTACTCACGAGTTTTTACTTTTTCACATCCCACAGGGAGAGAAGGTGGGGAGTGAGCGGGCGGCTGTCTGGTGCTTAGTTGCTGGCTGGGGTTAAACCACGAAAACAGATAATATCAAAGTTATATTTTTCTTTTTCCAAATGTTCAATGTTATTGTTTCAGCAGAAGTTTCTTTCTTTTACAAACAAAGGGCTTCTTTCAATTTATTTAAAAAGAATGAAAACTTTCTAAGGCTCCTTTTCTATGAAGGACTATATAAACAAAAATCTTTGTATTTTTAACAATAATAGTTTTAAAATAGTGCTTTAGCACAAACATATTCTTCATAAAAGTAATTCGATAATTTAAAACAGTTTCTGCTGAAGTAATTTCAACCAGTTTATGCAGTAATCTTCACAGAGTTTACATTAATCCACAAACATGGTGTAGTGTGATGAAGTTGATGAGAATCAACAAAGGATAGAGTATCGCAGCCCAGATAAAGAAACCCACTGTTTAATGCCAGCTGCTCAGGAAATGTCAAAAGTAAAGTGAGTTTCAGGTCAAGGGCACTGGGAACACTCTGTTAGCAGACCCTAAGACAGGCAGCTTTTCTTATTAGTATGAACAGGGAGATGGTGAGTCTTTTTTAATCTATCCCTGGGCCTCCTTCCAGCTTCCCAGACATGAATCCGTCCCATTTGGGCTCACCTCTGTGAGACTGCTGGGAGTTTTTCAAAACATATCCTCTAGTCTTTCTAATTAATTAATTAAGCCTACAAAGAGGACGACTTTCCCTTGGTCGAGGACGACTGTGTGAGGGATCGCTTAAGTGATCTGGATGTCCACAAATCCATGGGCCCCGATGGAATGCACCCACGAGTGCTGAGGGACCTCCTCCTTCTCTTGTATGAAAATTGCCTAGTATTTTTAATGTTTTACTCTCAATACTCTGTCTGTAGCAGGACTTCTACAGAGAGAGAAAAGCCTTTGCCTGAGACCTAATGTCTTGCCACAAGGACTAAGCATGGGTGGCTCTGGATTTCGTCTGTGATGTGTGATGAGCCTCCTGGTGGGCTCAAACCCTGCCTTTTGGAGGAATGTTGTTTTCTTTCAACTGTCACCCAGTGCAGCTCCTGCTTTTGGCTGCTCAGGACCTCATTACTCTCGGTGCTCTCTCAGTGCGTAAAAGCAGAGCTCACTCATTTGCAGTCACTGCTGAAACAGCACAAGGGGAATGCTGCTTACGGTTTCCTCCTTGGAGGCTCCCTTCCTCTACCCAGCTCAAGAGCTACAGCCTCTTTGCATGCACTTCCAGGGTTTACCCTTTCTAGCTTGTAGGGCCTTGATTTACTCAGCTTCTCTTATGTTTCAACACAGTCCCTCTCATTGCAGCAACAGTGTTTGACAGTGATGAAACTCACACAGCTATCCCTTCGGCACTAGGTGATATTTGGGTGACCACCTGAGGTGGGGCAGACCACAAACCGATAGATGTGAGGACCACATGCAGGGGAAGACTTGCTTAGGACAGGTCTGTGTGAATTTCCCAGAGCGCATGACAACCCGAGGGAAGAAAAGGAAGGACAGCAATGGATGTCTTCACCACAGTGGCAAAACAGTGAAGGCTAGTGGAGCCCAGGGATGTGCTCCCACACAGGTCCAAATCCCACATCTCAAAAGTTTTGCTGAAATACTCTCCATCTGGAGGAGCTGAGCTCCCTACACTGTGCCAGCAGTAGACACAAAACCCTGCCAGAGCAGCAAGCAGTGTCAATCCCAGATAGTACCCCAGCCACGGTGATCCCTTGCATTGAAGTCCCAGAGTTTCAGCTCTGCATCTGCAGATGACTGGGCTAACAGCAAATCGAGGTATTTGTATGAGTCTTCTGCAAAGTTGAATGGAAGCAGGTCTGTGTGGATTTCAGCATGATGTTCTTTGTGCCAGTCTTCTTTGCATCTTGTCCACCCTCCCCACCCTCACCTACTCCTCTCAGAAAGGCAGCGTACTGAAGGGGTGACATGCTCCTCTAAATCCTTGCTGTGGACACAGTAGCTCAGGACCATTCTGCTTCAGCAGCAGGGGCATCTCCCCCTGACCGGCATGGCTGTCTGTGCCCCGTTTGCTCCTTCTATTGTCGAGGCTATGCTCATGCAATCCGTTACACTTCTCTCCCAGCTCAGATCAGTGGGCACCTCTGTGCTGAACCTTTCTTCCCTACTCACCCTACAGTTCTGCAGTGGGAGGAGAGGCCTCTCCACAGCGTTTTCACTGAAGGCACTCCTTTCTTTCCCCTCCCAGACAGCCACCACCTCTCCCCCTGCCATCCCCAAGCATGGGGGTTTCAACACCTGTGGCTGCAGCAGAGGCAGTCGGGTGCCAGACACACTATGGCCCAGCCACCACAACCTGGCTGGCTCTGCTCAGCTCTCCAGAGCCCTCGGTGTTCTTCTCAGAAGCTCATACCCTGCCAAAAGTAAAGCGTTACCTGATCAAAGAGGACTGAAAATCTTGGTAGCTGTAGCTCCTCACACCGACTGCCCCTGGCATACAAAAGAGGCAACACAAATGGGCCATTGCCAATTTAATGATTTTGCTGAGTGTTAATACGTTAATATGATAAACTATCATGTGAGTCCTAATTCATTCAGTTTTGCAAACTAACCAATGAGTATGAATTTTCTAGAAATATGGCTGATCAACTTCCCATTTCTCAAGGCTTGCAAGGGAACTAGTGGCTGACAAAATAAAAATATATTGAGAAGCTGCAGGTTTTATTTTCTGCTAGCTTTGAATTGCCAGGGCCAGTGTAAGAACGTTTTAATCACAAAACTATTGAAAATATAAGAATCTATAAGCTCCTCCTTCAAAAGAAAATTTTTCAATTTCTTTGTAAATGGACAGGCCCATCATGCAATTGAAATTGTTTACGTCACATGGTTCTTCCCATACAATTTTGTTGTTCCAAATAGGAAAAGGCAAGGCCCTGAGCAACGTATCACCTATGAATAACAGCACGCAATAAACTATTCTAGAGATTCTGAGGTTAGGTAAGAGAACAAGTTTCCGAGATAATGTCTGACAACAGCTACAGAAAACTCTGACCACATTACTCAACTCATAGTTTTCCAAGAACTGTACATATATTTTTAAAAATAGGAGGATTTTTTCAACTAAAGGTTGAATTTCAGTGAGAGAATCCCAAACCGTTCACTCAGCTGAATTACACTGCTTTATACAAGTTTTCTGCTAAGTGATTCTGAGAATGATATTTGGTAAATAGTAATTTTTAAAATGAAATTTAATAAAAGGATTAATTTATTGTTATGAGTTCCACATATTTTATAAAGTTTCTTACAGAAGTTATAAATTTACCTACAAAATAAATGTGGGATCATCTTAGGATTTTAGTGAAGTATTGAGTGTCCTGTTCTACAAAAAAAACATCTAAAGATAATTGAAGCTGTGTCAGCTTATTATTCAGGCACAGAAATTTCTATTGTTCCTGCTACATCTCTCTCCAGACTTTTAGTATTCATCCACATCTCCTCTTTTGCAGATGAATTGGGATCAGTTTTGCTCAATCTAAGTGATGTATTTAGCTAACCTGAACATAATTTATTGTCTTAACAGTATTTATCAGGCTGCAAATATGAGCAATATTTATCTGTTTAATAAGCTTCTGTGTGCTTGCTATAATTTTCTGTGGCTAGAATGGCTCTTGCTTAAAAATACAGTAAGGTTTTCTATTCTCCAAAACTACATTATGTACACAATAATTTAAATGAGATAAAGCTGCAGATATACTTTATATCTAAAAACTAATACTACTTTTTTGACAAGGAACCATTTATTGAAATAAGCTCTAAATACATGAATGTATATAAATTATCTTAATGGCTTCATTTTTTATTGGAAAGCTATCATAAACCTAGATGTTTATAGCAATGAGCAGTGAAGAAAAACATGCTTTGAGTGTGCCATGTATGACTAAGATCAATAAATGAGACAAGCTCTCACACTGAATATACAGCAAAAGCAACGAACAGTGATCCATTCTAAAACAAAACAAAACAAAATTTAAGTTCAGGCAAAAAGATGAGACAAATTAATACAATCTCCAGAAAAATGTAAGAATACAGGGTTCATTCACTAGTGCGTCATTACAGTGTGAAGCTACTCTGTGTCTCTGGTAATTCAGCCATCATGAAAGCACCTTTAGCCAATTAAATGGGATCCTTTGTGATCAGAGCTATTTCACTCAAAGCAAGAAAAATGCATATAGATCTTCTTTGTCTTCAGTACAATTCAATAAACACCAAGCATAAAGAACAGTTGTCCCCAAGTGCTCTGCGAGAACCATTAGCATCCACCAGCTCACTTTTTTCTTGCGTATTCCTGTTTTATGAGTTACGGTCTAATTGATTTTGGCTTGCAGATATGTTCACTGAAAGTCTGAAATATTTGTATTTCAAGCAAGTGTTGCAGCACATCTCAGAAAAGAAATTTAAAAGCTTATTTTGAATATTTGCAAATAACTACAAATACGGGAAATTGGATGTCTGCAAAGAAACAAATACATCAGATGATTAGCTTTGTTTTGTGCCACCTACCCTCTTCTGTCCCCAGTCTGCCCCCTCTACCTTTCACTTAGGAATGACAGGGTGGAAATTACAGCCTATCACTCTACTAATAACTATGCAGTTGGAACCATTTAGAATCAGGAACATTTTCTAAATAAAATTATAAAAAAATGAAAAATATGTTGGCTAATCCGTACTAATCAGTAAACCCAGAGTTACTTTTCAACATTGACAGCTTTGAACCCATTGCACGTATCTATTACTGGGCAGCTTGTGAAAAAGACAGTAAGCTCTACTCAGTGTACGAATATATTTGCACACAAATATAAAGGGATGTTTCTATGTAGCACATTTGCCTAACTCTCCTGAAAAAATGACAGCCCACTAATTCCAGAGCTGATCTTACTTTGAGAAGAAACGGACCTTCTGAGCGTAGCTTATTATTAAGTAACATAAGTAAATCATTATCACAGGTGAGGAAGTGGGTACAGCAAGCATTCATAAATCCTTTAGTTTCTGTGCCACACAGCACTCTTGGTAAATGCTTATAGCAGGGCATGTGCTAAATATTAATCTGTGCTCCTGCCAGCACCTCGAGTAGAAGCAGGAGGGCTATTAAGCACAGTCCAAAGAGGGACAGAGCAATTCGCTTCTGCTGAACCGCATCCCCTTCAAATCTGCAGGCGCCTCGCACGCGGGCTCTACTTCACAGCTCACGCTCTCAGTGCTCTCCCCGTACAGCGACTTCCTTACCCGCACAGGTACTGCAACGCCAGGGCAACTCAAGGAGGCTGGCACACATCCAGACATCCAGACGATGACAATGCAACACCTCTAATAAGAAAACAGAGGTATAAAGGGGTTTTTCTGTACTGTAAAGAGCTTTCATTGTATTAAATCTTTTATGAAATAGACATTTTGGAGTGCATTCTGGTTTTAGACACACAAAAGCCAAGTTGCACAAAAGTGCAAGCCACAAAACCCAAAACCCAAATGATTGATACCGTTCAATACATAGCAAATTTTCTTTATTTCACACGATTCACATTGTCCGTCATTGCACCTTGTAATTCAGTGTTGAATAAAACATTTTTTTGAAGTTGTGGAAGGAAAAAAAGAATGGATATTTTGAATTATAGCATGTAGAGCACTTCAACCATGATCCTAGAGGTCTTTTCAAACCTATGATTCTATGATTCTATGATTCTGTGATTCTATTTATTATGACAACTTACCTAACCACAATGATATATCATTTTTGTCTGGGTTTACTGAACCATAATGGCAAATATCATTGAAATACTCCAACTTGCAGGGAAATTTAACTGTATGGGGTTTTCCAAACATTATCCAATTACATAAACGGAAAACCAAAACCAAAAATTTAGTAATTATTCTAATGAGAAAGCAATACCAGGAAATTTTGGAGTTTATGTTCAAGTAAACAAAATCTAAATGTTTATTAGGTAAGTCAAGAGTAAGTCAAAGGTGCATCCCCACACTAAAGATATTGCTTCTGAGAATGATAGCACATCTATGACCATTTGAACAGTTAAATGTTTGTACTAAGACAGATATTTATATTTATTAAAAATACAGAATTTAAATCACGGAATATGGCACTTCAAATACTCCTTATCTGTTGTATACATAGATTTCACCACGATTTTCAATCATGGAAATCTTGACTTGCAGTATCAGGCCACTAAGTTACATCCAGGAACATTTAAATTATTTTAATTTAGTATTACAAAAGGAGAATAAATCTTCTCTGTGAACTATTCCACTAAAACAGAGAAAGGCAAGTTGTTGAGTCTCATTTTTTGCTTCAGTGATTGTTTTTCAACATAAAAGACTCAAATGATATACAAATTTATTTTCAGATTATTTTGGTCACTTTCTAAAGAAAACAAAATGCTGTAGTAAAAGACGATAACACGGTATGACTTTATACACAGAGAAATGTAGATGTAGCAAAGGTACTTGGCGTGACACTGATTTTTCTCAGATGACTCTTCAACTTACAAAAAACCAAAACAATAAATGCTATATGGAGGAGATAATGGAGCAAGATTGTGATGTTTATTACTGAAACAGTATGTACAAATTCTAAACATAAAAATAATGAGTAAAAGAAATCAGACTCTATTTACATTTACATTTTTTTACACATTATTTTTTACAAGAAGAGTGTTTTTTTCCTCTAAATAACAGGACAGACGCATACAACCAATCTTTTTGTATTACATACATAAATAAATATTGACTTTAGATGAGTGTTATAGGAACATAATTTCTACAGCCAATTTGGGTAACAGAGAAGCAGTTCTGTTACCTCTACTACAATACAATTAAGTAAAAAGGAAAAATTTTACATATAGAGCTCTGTTAATTACTTTGTAAATTGTACCTTACTAATATATTCAGTAGAGGTAATACAGTCGTTACATTTCATGCCCACAACTGAACAATGAGTTTTGGCATGCAAAACCATATATAATCATCAACATCTGCAGGTATTCATTTACATTTTTTAAATAAAGGGTTTTCTTAATTATTTAAAAATACATGCAACAGCTTATTAGCATCATATTCCGGGTTACAATGCACAAGTTTGCATAACATTATTATTAGTAATTGATGTTCACAGGTACTGATCAAAAATGTAGGAATATACTTGGCACACAGTATAAGAAAATGAATTAATAAATAAGTAAATATCACAACTACATTTACATATACACACAAGAAAAATAATTTTTTTATGGTGGTGTACACAGAATTTAGAACTGTCTGGGTCCCATACTTTGTCCTATAAGGCCCTGATTTAAGATAATGTTCAACAAATTTTTGACATCCATGCTTTATTGAAGACATCACTAATGCTCATTCTTAACTGCAAAGGTTTACTTCCATCCCACTGCCTTCCACTGTGTATATGGAAGTTTCCTCTTCTGCATACCTTCCTGAATCAGGGCCCGCTTATCTGAAACTCTCCCTGACTCCAGTCGGAAGCATGGAGATGAAAGTGTTGTGGAATAAATTGACTCAGTATTTAGGTTTCTATAGACTTCTGCTAATGCTAACGGTAAAATTCCCATTCACATTAGCAAGAAGTATTTCTTTGATTTTGTGTGTGACCATGCCAAACATTAATGTCAATGTTAGTATTGCCACACCATGTCCTCAGCTCTTTCTGAAGCCACTAAGTTGAGGATGTTCAGCATTTCAGAAGTCAGACCTCTTATGTATTGTCTACGTGCTATATTCTTAATGAATATTCACGATGATACACATAGTAGTACATCACAAGCTCTGTCTTATTTGAATTTCTCCTGCTCTCAAAAATGGTCAAAAAAGATATAACAAGAACAAAACATTATTTTCTTAACCAAAAATCACAGATGAACAAAAAAAAATCCACTTCACAAAGCAGTTAGCAAAAACGGCATAACCTTATAATTCTGCTTTCAGAAATAAACACAAACAAAATGCATCCTGAAGTCAACTGACAAATCCATCAGAATCGTACATAGCAAATAACAGATTAGGATAAAGGTGCTGAGTATCTAAAAACATCCCAATATCTATATTAACTCTGTATTACACAACATCATTAGAGAAAATAAATCTTTAACTAGTGAATCAAGTAGTGAATTTCAACTCTGTTGCTGAATTAAATGTTTATGTGACTCAGGCTAGTAAAATAGGACAATACCCTGTACAATTCAGCAAACAAGGCTTTATGAATTAGGCACTAACAACTTCAAATCTGTACTGCTAAATTCAAAGAATAATCAGGAAATCACTCATAGTTGGGAATTTAACATCCATGTATGAGCTTTGTTGACCTTGTATTTTTAATTTTTGATTTGGAGAGTGACTTGAAAGGTGAGTTGATAAGCTGATTTGTAGAAGGGAAAAAATAATTTACATCTTAGTGTAGTCTACATACTACACTTGTTCAATACAATTCTACTTTATCAAATTTTTTTTTAATTTCTAGAATCTACTTTGAAAGGGAATGTTCTTCAAAAGTACATTATTTTTTTTTTAAGTTGAATGCTTCAAAGAGATGGGCATCAGCAAATAGTAACCATTTTGAGTCATTTCAGAAGAATGAGGCTTCCTCCCTGGAACCAAGACTAAGGGTATGATCAGTCAGGGCTGCTAACTTCCAGTTTACCTCCAAGCCAGATTTGGCATCATTGTAATAAAGACCGACATCCACGTTCTATGCTTTACCGTATCACTATGAACAAAACCTCATTTCATTAATATTAATCAAGTCACTACAGATTTACTCCAGCAGAACTAGAACAGACTGTGATTGAAAGGTCTGGACAGTTTTCAGAAAGTAATTACTTTCCCTGATCCCACTGACTCCTGCTTTCAAACACCACGGAGATCACTTTCAGCCTTACCAATGCCTTGAGCAGTCTAAACATCGAACCAGTGCTGCACACCGGTCTGATTCAGGTTGTGTTTTCTTTGTAAAGACTTGCACACATGAAACACTTTCACCCTGACAAAAGCCTCCGAGACTCTGGCCTTCTGCCAAAATTGAAAAGAAACTGTTATACTACAGATTTTATGAAGGAGAGTTCATCTCTTTCTTTGCCAATGTATATTGGAAAAGGGGAGATGACCGAATGACAGAGGAAGGAATTAAAAGCACCACAGCCTTTAATTTTTCTTAAAACTACTCTCAAAGGCCCGAATCATGTAGCAATAGACATTTTCTGGAAAAGTTCTTGGTCACTGAGTGCGTATCAAAAATGACATCAAGCAAAGTAGAAAAAGAATGCCAAAAAAAGTCCTTTAAAACTGAAAGTAGAAATGTAGAAAAACTGGAATGAGCAAGTGATCAAAAATTAATTCAGTTTCCTTCACCCATTGTGGTATCAACCCACACGAAACAAAAGGCTATAAACTTCAGTACAGACAAACTGTATTTGAGTTTTTTACGAATGCTCTACTACAATAAACTTAACTCTGATCCTCAGTTTCAGGTATGCATTTGCTTTCCACCATTTGTCATCAAGAGAAGGAGAACATATTTATCACTAATGCCTGACCTCCTCTCACTGAATATCTCAGGAAAATATGAAGTACAGGTGAGTCTGTAGCATCTGCTGATAGAAAAAGTGGCCACCTTGTCAAGTTTGACTACTAAGCATTTGAGCTCCATTAGCCTCGTCATGTGATGGTTCAGGGAGCAATGCAAACTGTGCCAAAGAATGCCGGAGCACTTTGAACATGAGAAGTTGATTATGAGTATTTGTACAGACGTTTATTGGTAGATACTTTCCACCCTCTTAATAATAAATCCATGCAGTTTCTGTTTACTGTCGAAGGATGTCTCTCTGTGTGGCAAATTATTCTAGACAGCTTATATTGCACAATAATGCAGTATGAATTCCCTTATGGTTAAAAAGGGCACCCTTCTGTCTAAATTTGAAAAATGCATTCAAATAAACTATAAGCCAATGTTTTCCAGATGCCAGAATATTGTTACATAATTCTTTCTGTAAGGAGAATAGCATGGAGCCTACACATCCATCCTTCTGTTCAAAAGATCCATGGGGAAAACAGATACGTGCCCCAAAGGCCAAAGCCAAAAAGTAACTGTAGGGCTACTTGAATAATGTGCCTCAGAATTGCAATTCCTAAAATGTTCATGTTAACTATTCAGATTTTAAACTACAAAATCAGTGTTTCTTTTCAAGATATTATTATACCTTGAAATGTTATACACCAAAAAATTACTAGTGGAATTTTAAAAGTCATTCCTCCAGGCCCTATAAATTAATTGAATTAATTGCCATAGATTTTCAACAATTCTATTAATTGCTACTTGTTTCTTTACAATGGTACACCTACCCTGCATATTTTTTAGCTATTACCTATGTTAATAGAAGATCTACATACTAAAACATTACCATTTCAGAACAGGTGGTTGATACAAATGTATCATCATTCTCCTCTGTGGTGATACCGCAATTACTAAATACTGACTATTTTAGGGTTTCTGCTACTGGTATTTATTTTACTTATGTCCTTCCTTCAGACGTATGAAGACCTTCTTTAATAGCAAAATACACTAGGGCTTAGGCTGGTGACAGGCAGAGCTTTATGTAAAATAGATTATTTAAACACGCTGATGACAACACGGCCTCCAGTGTTCAAAAGTATGTATACATCACAGGACAACCTTGCAAATATTAACATTGAAGTCACTGTAAGAGAAAAAGCTGTATACACTGCACGGCTTCAACTTACTTTAAACACAGAAACACAAAAACATTACAATGAACACACTTTTCAGTTTCTCACAGGTGTTGAGTTGAATGTGATCTTCAGTTTGCTGAACAGCGGTGGTACTGAAATGATGCTTGCTGTATGTTTCATCCTGGCCTTGGTGCAAACTCAATTCATCATGGCTAAAGCACAGAGAAGCAGATACAGATCATACAGGATGGTAACTTTCACTGGAAAACTGGGTTCATTGCTCCTACAGATGTGCCTTTTCCTAGCCTCCTTTTGGGAGCTCAGTTTTTCTCTCAGTTCTTTGTATAAACACCTGAAACAGTCTAATATTTCTCTGGTGGTGGCTTGTAGTGATGTGGGTGATGCTGCTTCAGATGAGGTCCTAAACAAAAGAATAGAAAATACGTACATATCAAACCCTGAATATGTAACACCACCATTTATCCGTACTAAAAAGTCTTTGTGAAGTCTTCAGCTTGTAAGTGAACTGCCTGTGCCATCAACTATCTGCCTGTTCAGCCCACACAACATTAGTGATTGTGAAAGGACAAAAGGATTCAAGCAGATGAATCTTAGATTAATTCATTACATTTTTTGTTAAGCCTCGCAACATTGAGCTGTACTTTTCAGAAACTTATAAAATGCTGAAAATAGCTATTAAAAGGTCTGCGCTCCTTTAGAAATGTGATCAGGCTCTAGCCACGCTGGACTGAATGCAACCAGAAAAATCTAGTCTTGAAAGCTAAGCAATGCCAGGCCTAGGCAGTACTTGGAGGACAGACCATCTTTGAATCCCAGGTGCTATAGGTGTAAGCCAAACTGAGTGAGAGAAAGACTGCATTTGCTTCCATCACTGCTGATGGACAATTATGGAGGGAAAAAACCCAGTATTTTCATGCATCTTAAATTCACAGAATGCTACTGGAACTACTAAAGACTTTAAGGCTCGAGCTAACTATTTAAATGTGGAGGACTGAAGTTGTGTAAGACACAACCACATGTCAAAACCTGCTTACTGTGGGGTGAAAATGGAGGAAGGTCAGGTGTTCGGAATGATTTTATCGTAGCTGGCCCTTCCCCACCAGTCGTCAGCACTTGAACTTCCAAGCGGTACAGCATCGATGGCCTCAGATTGGGCACGGTAAGTACATAATGATCCTAAAAATAAATAAATTGTGTTAATTATCAGAGCATCTAAAAATAAAACGTAGTTGATCTACTCACACAAAGCAGTGATTTAAACAGGTTCTTTCACTCTCGGCATGCACAAATTATTTTCTTAGAATTCTGTTTAAAGGATTTAATGTATGCATCACTTTGTTGAGAGGGTTTGTTTTGAATTTTTTTGCTTGCCATTGCCTTTGAGCATACTTTTTTACTATAATGTTATGGTTTCATGTGTAAGGAGGTCCAAGTTGTTCCTTCCTGTTCTTGAAAATGGATGACATGCTCATCACTAAGAAAACCAAAAAGCTTAACTTCCTAATCATTCTTTTTAACAAATATGTTCCTTATATAAACTTGTTATTACTTTGGATCTGTCTTTGAATTCCACTAATTGCTAAATTAATTCATGGCCATTTGCAGGTCTGGCCCCCAGCTGCAGCTAGTGAAAATAAGTGTGGCTACACAGATTTCAGCATATCTGCCCCATTTACACCACAAGAATCTGCCCTGCTGTTCTTAATCCCATTTTTGGCATGATGGCCTCAATTTTCACTTCTGTATACCTTGCGTGGTCACTTACACCCATGCAAAACAATTTCAGAGTAAGTTTATAAACGCTCTGAAATGGGAACAGATCTGACTAAAGACTGAAGGACATTAAGGAATCAAAAGTCCTGATTCACCTTATTCGAAATTGAAAAGGACCAGTCGCAGGAAGGGGACAGCGGGGCAGTGATGTGGGGCAGCGCGGGCACGGTGTGCTCCTCCGACCAGTCAGCCTGGGCCGACCAGGAATTTGCAGGGCAAGTTCCTCTGGCTGGGACTGCACCCAGCGCCATGCAGGGGGACCCAAGCGGGCTGTGGGAATAACTGGTAATTTGCTGTTACTGTCAGAGAAGACAGTAAAGGGGAAAGGAAAGAGAGAAAAGCTGGGGGGAAACGTGGTTTTACTGCCAAATTAGTGCATATTCTGAGATGGGACTGCTGTTAATCAACCTTGCTGAAGCTGTTCCACCTCGTATAACATACTGCAGGGGTAGAGGAGAGAGAGGATGTGCGTACATCGCACTCGCACACTCGCTCTCCCCATTCAGGCGCTCCTCTGGCAGTTGGGACATGTGGGTTTCAGCACCCGTTGTGTAAATATGAAATTTTTATCAGTCAGAAGCTACCAATGAGAACAAGTGAATGATCCTCACTGTAAAATACCCTACATTCTGATGGTTTCTGAGAGGTAGGAGATACTGATTCAGCTCAAACCAGAGTTTTCTTAAACAGTTGCCATAAACACACAGAGACGCAGACAGTGATAATAATTAAATAAAAGGAATCTCCAGGTAAGTGAAAACAGACGAAAACAAACATAAAAAATTAAAGCATAACGCAATGCAAAGGAGTCTTTTAAATAAAACTTACTACATATTTCAGACCTAACTGGACCAAAAGCTTAAAAAAAGGGAATAGAAATTCTGAATAAAACATATGCCTGCTCCTAAAAAAAAAGATGAAAACTGAAGTGAAAAGTAACATCTCATGGTCCGTAACTTCACTTATCATTGTGCTAAAGTGGTTGTTTGCAGCTAAAGGTCTGTGATGGAGTAACCACTCCAGGTAATCTCGCAATGTGGCTTGCTGAAGAGACCAAGGCTGCATCTGCACCATGCTTCCGCTTTGGACTGTGGGTCAAGCTTTGAGTTAATGGGTGCAGCTCACACCGAGTCCAAACTAAGCTGTAATAAAGCAGCTCTGCTCACTGTGTGGTAGCTTGGCCCATAGTTTTAGACCATCTGCCGTCAACTTTGTTGCTCTTCCCTAGAACAACAGACTTTGAAACACGAGTGCCCTAGTCTTAGGGCAGTCTGCTAGGAATTAAGAACGAAGGGTGAGAACCTTGCCTCGGATTTGTGGAAAATGAGCTGAATGTAAGATGTGTACAACAAAACATTTCACACATTCTTTGATGAAACAAATGTTGTGAAAAGGTTTTCAGCCAGCTCTGCTCCAGACACAATCGCCTTGATCTACTTCCCTGAAGTGGATGGAAAGGCACCCAACGTTGTTAGCTGACTTTGGATCAAGGCCAGCTGCTTAAGCCCTTTTGTTGACTTTGGTGGATCTGGCAACAGAGTCTGACCTGCCTCTGCCAGAGGAGGAACTGAAATAGCAAAGGCCATCATAAAGCAAATAAGGGGAAGAATTCAGATTGTTAATTCTCATACTTTCAATAAACAGTGAAATCTAGTTCTCTTTGTCTGTCGGACAATGGTGTGTATAGGCAGAGAGGAAAGCGATTTCTACTTTTTCTTAGTGCAATGAGTAACTCAAAGGAAGAGAAAATTCTCTTAAACCCATCGACTTGGACACCCAGTAATTAGTAAAACTATAGTAACTGCCAGTAACTGCCAAGTTGAACAGCCTGATCATCAAAAGAAAATAAAAACTACCTATTGCCACACAGATGATCTTTTCCTCCCTTCAGGCATTTCTCAGACAATGGTTGCTAAATTGACAATTGTGCACATTAAAATGTTTGATCTGTCATCAAGAAGAGTAGCTGTGCTTTGTTTCTCCAGCAAGGAGGAAAATTAAGCGCTTCCTGCTCCAACTTGCCTGCGGAGCCAGGGAACACTGTGTGTGACATCTGTGTCACCACTAAACATTAAAAATAGGCCACATGTGCACACACTTATGAAGCTGCTAGCAAAGGAAAGTAACAAACAACTTACTGCTGGCAGTATCTGCGACTGCGAAATGATGCTGTTGGGTAAGCTGTTCTGCCGGCTTTCTGTGGTTACTTCCGCCCAAGTGACTTGAAACCCTGTCATGGGCTGGTGAAGGTCTGTCTTGGATATCTTCCAGGAAAAATGACCAGTGATGTTACCTTCCTGGACAATGAAAGACGCAGATAGATTCTCGGGTTTGGCCAAGACTTTGGGTAGAACTGGCACTATAAATTTGGAAAGCAAAAAGAGAAGCTAAACTTTGAGAGTTAATGTTCAATAATGTTCATTTACTTCCACAAATGAAAGTCAGACAGAGCTCTCTTTCTGGTGTTACCCAGGATCCTGACAGCTTCCTGCCTTTGAATTTTGAGTATTAACCAAAGCCTATCTTCGATATATTCCATTGGCAGGTGACAGAAAGGAAAGCGTACAGCATGTAAAGGCTTAAATGCCTCATTCACAGGCAACTACCCTGCTTCTTCTTTGTATATCAGAATACCTCAGCTTCAGTTTTCACTTTTGGGACCACAAGAGAACCCACAGGATAGTACAGAATTCCATAATGCAGGCAAAAAGTAAAACTCATGATCTAAAATGGTCGTACAAGTTAACAGGGGCACTCTGATAAGGGGAAACATATGCCTGAGTTGCAGTTGCCCAGGAATAAATAAGGTTTTAATGCTGGAAACTGTCAGAAGGGGTGGTCAGGCAATGGCAGTGGTGGCCAGCAGGACTCTGAGGTGACCCACGAAGCACGGGAGTACCCCTGGGGACAACAGGGACTCAAAGTGAGAGGGCCACCCTCTAGCTGAAGAGAGAGGTTTCCAGACTTGGTTGTGCAAAGCCATGGCTCACCTGACCTACAACCACCTGCAGACAACAGACCTGCTTCAAGCAGGTGTCTCAACTAGCTGACCGCAGAGGTCCTTACCAACCAACACCTCCATGATTCTGCAATTTTCCATAACACTCTAGCTATACCTGCTATCATGGCAACAAGAATACCATAAAATACCATAAAAGGTATGAGTGCTTTTATTTGTTATTTGAGAGCAGTTTTAACCTAAACAAATTCAAACTGAAAAAGCAGCTTGCATCAGTAGCTAAACATTCAAAAGATGGGTCATGCCAGTGTGATTATGTTTACAGTTATCATCTGTCATTATAATAAATACAACTGGGAAACTCTTCCTCCTCACAAAAATAAAAACTATGTAATAACAGATATCATCATATGTTTATAAACAGCCCAATAAAATTATCACCTAATTGACAAAACAGTAATGTGGCAGCCAAAATCTATACTGCTCTGTATTTTAGTTGATTTTTCACATAAGCATTAGTCACATTTTTATTTGTTCTGAATCTTTCATGTCCCATTTTAGAATTACTTTTAAAAACTTTTATTTGGTGATTATAAATGCATTTGAAACTATTTGGCTACTTCACCAGATCATGTCTTACCTCCTTCAGCAGGACAATGAATGTGTTTGTGGTTTTTTTCTTTAAATGCAGAGCAAGGTGGGGTAACAAAGAAAATACTCTCAGCCTTAAAATGACCTTTAGATTTTGCAGGCAAAACAGTTACTTTATATTTGCATGAAAATGACAGGTCCTTCAGAATCATGTAGTTTTCCTAGAAGAAAAATAAAAAGATCACATGCTGCAAACAGACCTCTAGAAAAAAAAAAAAAAAGAAATTGAAAAATAAAATTGGCAGAAGATGAAAAATTTTCTCCAATAAAATATTTTCCTGTTATGCTTAACGCATGCCAACATGGCTTTTACTCAGAGAACAAAGCAAACATTGCCTATGTTATGATTATTTTCAGGGGCAAAATACATTAGCATGGTATTTGGCTATGTCTTCCAATTCCGCAGAGTCCCTTCGCCACGCTGCATCAAAGCAACTGGCTTCCAACATTTAGAACAGTCTCTCTGACATGATGGCAATGGGGGTAGCAATGTGAGGATATAAATGTTAATCGAATTAAACAAACGTAAGAAAGCTGAGTTAAGCTGCTGTAAACGACAGGCTCCATCTACATTTAACTTTTTTCAAAGTGCATTCAAAGTCCAGCATGGCATTACGGATCCATTTTTTTCCGCTTTAGTACATTAACTAATTCTACCTTCTTATCAGGAAGAAAAGCTCCACAGCTGAACTACAAAGCACATTTCTCTGTTTAAAGACAATGACTGGAGAAGAAAACTTTACACAATGTGTAAGTGTCCTGCTAAACTCTTACTGTTGTCTAAAGTACTTTTGAAAATAACAGACTGAAAGCTTTAGCACAAATCATATATATGAGAAAAAAATGTTTGGGTTTTTTTTCTAAGAAAATGTCCAATAATACCTTACTGGCTAAGGTTGAAAGTCTTTCATTGCCTTTTAGATCTTTACTTCCCTTCAGAATCACTAAATTCCAGCGTTCTTCTGTGTAACTCCCTCTTTTTTCTAATCCCAAACTGGATTAGTCCAACCTTCACTTCGAAGGTCATTTTCAATGGGGGACAGAGATTGGGTTGAGAATGGACTTGACACCCTTCCACCAGCCTTCCACTGGCCGGGAGAGTGCTCTCATAGGCTTGACTTCTGCTTGAAATTGTGACAGGACTATTTTTATTTATTATGACAGAGCCTAAATGCTAAACACTGGAAATGTAAGGCCTTTATCCACGTGGACCTACTATAGCCAGTACCAAACCTTTTGTAGCATCAATATTCTTCCGTTCGCTTGCTATTATTTGCTTCCTCAAAAGAAACACAAAGTTTCCCACAGTAGATTGGACCAATTACTGTAAAATGATTAGGAGGAAATAAACTAATCCCACAGTGCATTTAGGCAGATGTACAAAAGTCCTTCCTGATCTCTAGTGGAAATAAAACTTCTTAAATGTTAACTTTCTCTTATCTTCAACGTGCATAACTTGAAATATTGGGACTGATCATAACATTATGTCACAATCATTTTTTTACTCCACCTCTAATATTTGCTTTGCTGACCCCATGAAGCAGTAAATCTTACAAGCGAACAGCCTTCTGTATGAGAAATAAATTTTGTCTTTTGATTTACTCTACTCTTAGATGCCATTAACTCCAGTGAATTGATCCAGTAGCATAGGTCAGGGTAAGAAGAAAAGGGGAATTGTGATTTCTTCCATTCTCTATAACCCACAAAATCAATTGTGATGCACCAATCACATTACTATGTTGTTCAAATAATGTGTTACAGAGATGGATGACACTAGATTGCCAACAAATTGAGTACGCAGAACTGCCACTGCAATATATATTTGGGGTGACATGTACTTACAGAGAGCTTTTCTCCTTATCTGATATCTGTCCGATTTCCAGATTTAATGTCTAGTCATTTTCACCTACAGTCCTTTTTTCTTACTCTATTATTCTCCTCAGGGTTATGAAATTCACCTGCATGTCTAAAAATAAAACTAGTTTATTAATTACTATTATTATTGTCCAGTATTTGCACTGTGCCAGAGTCCTACAGTACTAATTACAGATAAAGCTCCATATTCTACGTACTGCAGAAATAGATAAGTCCTTAGCCTGCTCTTGTTTTCTGAATAACACCGACAAAAAAAAAAAAATTAGCCTAGTGTGCATTTAAAAAAAAAACAAACACAAAAAACAAACCCAAAACAGTCCAGATGCATCATTTTTATCTTTTGCTGAAGAGCAACATAAAAAAGAAACTTCCTTACTTATTTATGAAACATGGTATAAAGCACACTGTGTTATGTCATAGAACCATCCTTTCTCTTGCTGCTTAGAGGCTATTCAGAGTCAAGCAGAAGGCTGAATGGAGACTTACATAAGTCAGCTCAGTGACTTTCCCAAGTCCTTTGGTGTCATTGTGTGCACAGGACTCCAGTAACCAGTGAACCTGGAATTGATTCATGCTGATATCTAAATGATAAAAAAAGAGAGGAAAAGACATAATTATGCTTTCACCATTGTAACTTATCTGGCTTCTCTGGATAAAAAAATGGGAGCTTTTAAGAATTGTAGAGCTGGTAGTTCCTCACTTGTTCTTAAGCATCCTTCAATAGAATGGAGAAAACATTATACGCTTATGTTACTTAAACCTTGTATCAGCTAATGGAGATAACTTTAACAATACTGAATTGGCATTTTCAGATATGTATAAGCATACCCCACTTACATTTATTAAAAAATCAAGCATTTAAATTGAACATTAAAAAAAAATTTCAATGCTGCTACTTCTAAACATCCTGCAAATGACGGACTGACTTCGTGTCAACTGCCTGTGACTGTCTGTGTTGTCAGAGCATTGCAATACTGCTGCCGGGCGCTGCTTGAGAAATCTGTGCCTGAAGACATGTGAAAATGTCTGTAAATCCCTGAGCTTTCTTCTTTCAGAATATATCATAAGACCTGTTCAGTATCTGTCCAAAAAAAATTCTAGTTTTGACTCTTAGGAGTAATACCAAAGGCTTGAGTTTGCTCCCGTTTAAATCAATGACAAAACTTGCCGCAGTATCAACAATATAAGCTTTCAATCATTTTCTAGCTCTTCTAGCTTCTTGTCTAATACTGATTGCATAAGGAAGCAAAAAAGAGGGGAATAAAGAATTAGACAAAAGAAGAAAAACTCATCAGGTAGTGCACATACACCCTGTCATTTTTCTGGATTTCGTTCTCTTCAATCTTTACACGGGGGATGCAAAATTATGTCTGTTATTTTTAATTAGCTTGGTATGACATAGCCACTAATGCCAACTGCCTGATTATGGGTTTCAGGAGGGAAAACAAACATAATTGGTGCCTTAAGGGCTAATCTGGCATTAGACTGCTATGAGCGGTTTGGATGTAGAGAGGAAACATTGTAAACCAAAGAAAAAAATAAGTAGTGTCTGAAACTAGCTCAAACAGTATTCTGGTAAAAAGACTGAATAAAAGCTCCTTGAAATAGGTTTTTGCAGGAGCTATCTTCACAACAACATATACATTAATTATTTGTGCGATTTCTTTGGAAACCCAACTTTTTTTTTCAAAAATAAATCTTTAAAGAAATAACTTGCTGCCTTGTGATTGTTCCCTCTCATTTAAAAATAAAGAAATGGATCTGCTTTCACTTGCCTCTTGGTTGCTGGATGTGCCTATTGGATGAAGACACAAACTCACAGTGCATCTGTAAGTAGGTTTATAACTGGTTTATTCTCCTCCAGTTCACTCAATTATTGTTTATCACCTGCTTGCGCCCCCTCTCCTGGGACAAACGGACAAAACACCTAGTTTCTAGGGACCTGAAAACTTTGTTCTGTTATATTAATCATGCTATATTAACAATGCACACTCTGTGCCAAGTCACCACGGTGAATCTTATTGAGCGTATATTATCTGATAATCACAAATTATTTTTTTTTTAACTACCTACATGTAAGGTGGATTTCTCTTTGTAAAGCTACAAATTGGCTATTTTCACTTATAATAACTTTCACTTGAAATCCATAAATAAGTCACTCTCTCTTCGGTAGAGATTATCCAAGCCAATTAAGCCTTGCCGTTACCCAGCCATCAAGAACTGGGTCAGACACATACCTCAGGTAGGTCACTGAATATCACTACATGGGCAACTGGGGAAAGATAAATCCCATGCATCAAGAGCATACAATAGCTCAGCATCCAGACAGATCAGTGTAGAGGTTTACTAAGCCTCTGTTCAGAAATGTAGTTAAACAGGTTGCAACCGAAGATATTTTGTATTTCCAGCTCCTAGCACAGTAGAATTCTGTTTAGATTTTATTGCAGCTCCATCTCCATTGCTTGTGTGAGCTTCTGCTCTCAGGCAGTTCTCTTCTTCCTTCCTACTTCTCGCCTGTATTAGCAAACCCTTAGTAAACCATTCATAAACAGCTGTGGTTTCTGATGAGCTAGAAAATCAGGAAGAAGTTAAAAAAAATTGTTATTGCGCTGCCTATCAATTTGAACTGTAAATGCAGGATGAAGGTTTTTAACAAACATAATTTCATATTTTTATTTAAACAAAATGAACAAATAAATCTTATATATGATAGCATTTATCTGGTATTCTGATAACAACCTAAATGAAAAAGACAGGATTTTCTTTCTTTTCATTGAGTATGTGATTTCAGGTTATTTCAAAAAGGTTTTTGCATACATATATAAAAGTACATCAGTTGCTATAACTTGGAATGCATTAGGACAGCACCAGCTAAGTTTATGCAAAACTTTCATTAGAACAGGAGTTTTTGACTTCCCTAAATTTTTATTTTCAAGACTAAAACTTCTTCAGTTCTCATCTCCACCTCTGTGATTGTTGTTATCTAACAGATTGGAACATAAGCATGTTATTTTTTTTTTTTAAAGAAGAATGTAAAAAAAATTGACAACAATAAAAACAATTTATTCTTTTAAAAAATCTGTCCTGTCAGGGTCTAAAGCCTGACTAATTTGAATTGCAAACTGAAACATAATAGGGAAGTAGCTCCTACCTGAGACAGAAACTTTTTTAAAAATAGGGAAAGGTGGGACATTTTGCGATTAAATAATGCCAGAAGAATGAAAAACTCAAAGCGTATGTGCATGCATGAAGTATATATATTAAATAACAAGACTGGTTTATAAATTAAATTTTTTAAAAGCAAAAGGAGGCAAGATGTATGGAATGATCTAAAAAGCCACATAAGAGGCTTCAAAAACATGATGAAAATATGCATGTTTCATAAAGTTGCTCATAAAGCTCATGGCTCTAGACTTTCATTTTTATGCAACTTTATACATCTGATTTTGCATTTACAGCACATGCGAAAGAAAAGCTTCTCCCAGCCTTCCTTTCAGCAATATACACTCTCCTAGTGAGATCACCACCATAATTTTATTTAGATTTTTGTTTTCAGCTGTCCATTACCAACTCAATGGTTAGGTACGAGACAAGTGATTCAAGCTGCAGTCTAGCTGAATGTCAGCTGCTACCACCGAAGCTAATGGTTCTGAATTAAGCCCAGCTGAAGTCAATACATTGTAAACCGCAGCATCTTTTTCTGAAAAGCCCTTTGAGTAGTTAACATTAAGAGAATATCCAGTATCTAATGGGACTGATTTTTGCTAGTTTTATCAGAAAGCTCTGCTGTCCCTTCTGGAATAGGTATGTAACACTGAAAAGAAATTGCCAGATTCCTTCAGTCTGGTTCCCTGATGTTTCAGATGTCACATTATAAAGCCTTTTTTGTACATAATCAATCTCTTTCTTAGTAGTTCACAGTTTTCTTGATTCTGTACTTTGAATTATAAGTCTTTATAAAGCTTTATAACTTTATTGTTCTCATGATTAGAAAGTATACCATTTAACACTAAGAAGACTGATGCTTGCACTAACAGCAAGCATTCATCTTTCCCAGAACTCAAAATATTTGTATATGAACACAGAGCTTGAAGGACATACTAAGTGCTAGCACTCACTCCAGCTGCTCTAAGCTTGTGAAATTAGTCAACATAATAATCATTTAAGTAAGAACTTCTCAGAGGACTGTTACAGCAGGCAGCTTATTCAAACAATTACTTTTATTCTCAAGCTTCTTTAAAAAAAAAAAAAAAGAAAAAAAAAGAAAAAAAAAACACAGAAAGCAAACCAGAAAAATTACTTTAAAAATCTGTGTAAAGTTACTGTCATGCACACGATCTTCAGCTGCTCAAGCTAAAGATTTCTTGATATTTCAGACAGTTGCACAAAACTAACCCTCCCACATAAACTAATAGCTAAGGGTAATTATTTTGGCTATGATTTTTAAAGTAAACTTTCTGAAGCATAAAATCAGTTCCTAGCCTTAAGAAAGCATTGCTATACAGACATCACATGAGCATGTTCTTAAAATTCCACTTATGCTTAGCTGTTTCACTGAACAAGGGTACGCAGCCAGCTTTGCTGGACAGAAATCTTAAATTACTAACTAGGAATGTATTGATCAGGGGATGCTCTAAAGCATGTTGAAAAGATGTCTGTTTTGATTCTCTCCCTCCTGTGTTTCACCCAAAAAAGCCTTTAACTCCATGTGAGTATCTCCACAAAGCTATGTCTCTAACGATTTGGTTTACGAAGACTTTCTTTGTCAGATTTATCTTCTTTCTCCCCCTCCCCAAGCTAAATTCTACAGTTCCATTTAAATTAAAATAAATAAATATATTTCAGATTTTTTTGAGAAGAAATGTACATTTATTCTGCAGATTTAAGCTGTAAAAGCAGCTCAAAATCCTATTAATGTCAATGCCAAATACACCTGTTTGCCACTTTGAAAAGTTCATGTTTATATGCACAATTTAAGCATCTTAGATCAAAAAATTCTGCTTAAAGTACTGCAACATATCCTAAGTCATGGCTGCACAATTGTTAATAGGAATGCCCTAGGTCTACATTCTGCATTTGCCAGATCTCACCATCTCCCCACAGAATGTGAAGTTCAAGATCCATTCAGAAGAATCACCCAACACAATGTCAAGTAACTCTCCAACTTTTCCTAGCTGGAATTTCTGGTTTAAATAGTTCTACACTTTACTGAAAATAAACTAAATAAAAATACTAATCTCTTCTCCTCATTTTTGCCAATGTTTTCCACATTTCTGTTCTGCTGTATATTTCCATTACTGCCAGTCATGTGAATAATTTCATCTAATGTGGTTTCTTTTTATCTAACATACTACTGCAGACAGCTCCTTTCTTTGCTTCAAATACTTTTTTCTGCTTTGTATTACATTGATTGTCACAGAAGGGTGCCAACTTGACAATCGTGAGGAACTGAAGTCTGCTTGGTAGCTAGAAAACTGGCATAGCATGGGCAGGAACAGCAGTGAAGTTTGTTCACGCAACCCAATGCCACCAATATGCCAACAACCTACTATCACTACAGCAGACCGGGCCAACAGACTTCAGAGCTATGTAATTCTTCGTATTCCTATGATCCACAGCAAGTAAACTGCAGCAGATTGTTTTGGGAACGGGGGCTAGTTCTGCTGCTGGTTTGCTGGAGGTCTTTAGGCAAAGCACTTCATGGCTCCTTACCTCCGTTCCACCCTGTCAAGTGGTGATAAGAACAACGGTCTCTGATGTAACAGGATTTCACCTCTAGACTTGTATATTATTCTGTTTGATGGGTGACTGTTGGGTGATGGATGTCTACAATTTGGTATAAAAATGCCAATTAACGCCAGCTGTGACGGCACTATTATGCAGGCAACCAAATCACAAAAATTTATTAGAAAGAAAAATCAAATAGGATTTGCTGGAAAAAAATATTTCAGAGCAGATGCGTTCAAGAACAGCAGCTCAAATTAAGGTTTAATTACAACAAAAATGACATCAATAAACACAGCAACATCAAGCTGATTTCTGTATCATGACAGGATTTGAAGTAATTAACAAGCAGGGTCTAATAGATTTTCCTATTAGAATAAAATATGGTAAAAAAACAAAGAATATAAAATAAGACATACTTATACAAAAACCTTTACCTGGCAGCATAAAAGTATGAATTTTCTATAAATAACAAGCATATGTTGAATGAGTATTTCAGTAAAAAAGGAAATGGTGTTCTGTACTTTTTGTCAAGTTACCTCAGCAAACTGACTCCCTCCAAAATATATACATATAATTAATATGCTAACTGTATATCAAAAGGAGTTGTTACCAAAGTTTGGAAGCTAATTAGCCATATGTAAACCTACTGTCTTCATTCAAACCTAACCTTTCTTCAAACAGAATGCCGTAAGGAGACTGAAATTTCTGTGAAGCTATTCAGTAAGAAAATTACCGAAATAATTTGTTTTGCATGTAACTAAACCTTTGGATTTATTATGTATTGTTAAATCTGATATTTCGTACAGCAAACTGCAATGATTGTTTGTGACTGGCCGCGTGGTTTTTGTTTTTCCTCTCATACTGGGGGGTTGATCTTACAAGTTTCTGAGCACTCTGGCCCTGATTCAACAACGCACTTAGGCATACGAACAGTCATGTTGACTTCAGTAGTTAAAAGCAGCTAATGGATCAGGCCAGAACGTTTAGTACCCACCAAGATCAAGACACTAATGACAGCACAAACTATAGTTAAAAGACAGTCTTGAACATGTCTTTGATTGTCTTAGACTAATAGGAAGAAGGAAATAGAGCAAAACTAAGTAATTTCCTTTCTGGATCATGCGTCTTGCAGCATTACTGCTCTAAAAACAGGCTATAGTAAGGGGTAAAGATTTTATATCTAATATCACAGCACAGGGCAGAATCTGCTCAGAGCAGATGCAGTGTATGTCTCAGTATCTACAAGCTTGATTGTTTCTACAGCAAAGTTATAGTATGATTTTGGGGACCTCCATAAATCCTGTGTCAAACAACGCACCACCCAGGACACAAATTATCTCATTGTATTGAATGGTGAAGCTGTGCTACACTGAATGTAAAAGTAACCACGGTAAATGATGAAATCTATGATGCCTTGCATGAAGAAAAATATTTTACCATCTCTGAAGTGCCCAGAGATGTGTACAAGTCAAAGGCCTCCTGAAGAAATGTTCCTGCGCTGCCCCAATATGCAGCCCCTGATACACCTTTACAACTGTGGATCTAATACAGTACAGCACTGCTTCCAGCCCTCCATTCTGGCAGAAGGCTGAGCAGCAGTGTTTGCTCTGCAGCATATCCTGCCTGTTCCACACCAAGAACTATTCTGCAAATAGTTGAGATAAAATGTAATGAACTGTCTTTTGCTCTCCCAGGCTTGCATCCATCTGTTTATCAGGCCACCGTTCTTCCCCACGTCGACACAGAGTTCTACAACATGCAAGTTTCCATAAACACTTATTCTGCTCAAACTCATTTGCTGGAGAGGTCCTGAAAAATATGCAGGGAAGGCTTAAATATGGGAAAAACCAAGTGAATAAATGAAGCAGTGTTATTTTACTACTAGTTACCTCAGTTTTGAAGACACAATTAGTATTAAGAGATCCACATGGTATTTATGGCATTGTAATAAGAGCATGACTGAAGAGGAATTTGAGAAGGAATACTTCAGCGTACTATAGAGAAGCAAAACACGATCTCAGTAAGTACTTAATCATAACACTTATTTATTTCTTCACATATTGGTTCATGAGCCTTTCTATGCCTCTCTGAATAATGGTGTTTCTTGCCAACATTTGAAATCTGAAGCTAATGATAGGACAACAAATAAAGATAGAATAACAAGTGTTATTTTACATATGGTGGTTTAGCAAATGCAAAGTGAACTGTCAGTCTTAGGATACATAGGTAAACACAGTTTACCTTCAGCTAATGATAGAATGATGCATTGATGTGCTAGTGTATTGCAAGCTTCTGCAATCCTCTTTTCTCTGTAAAATCTCTGTTGTCAATGTGTTCTGTCTCAGGCATTTTAGGTAAGTTCTCTTAAAAAAATGAAATAAGAACAGCTCAGGCTCTTCAGCTGCCTGTGCGTGGATTTTCCCAGTGCCATAAAAAAAAGAAAAAAACCCCCAAAGTGTCAGATGTTTGGTTATGAAATTCATGGTATTCGTGACACCTCTGAGAAAAAGAACTTTTTAATAATCACTCATTCAAGCAGTATGATTAAAATAAACACCAAAACCCTCAGCTGACATTTAAACTTCATTCAATAAACACTTCCTAACAAGGTAAACTATACTGTTTCCTGCTCTTACATGGAATATAAACAGTATTGATTAAATCACAAAGATGTTGTTTCTCACATTATGCCATTTAAAACCTCCTTCTTTCTATAGAACACATTCTTCATATAATACAATGATAAGCCTTTCCAAAAATGATATTAACAATTATTGTGTAATTTCAAGACAGGCCTGAGCCAAAGTATCTGTGTCCATATCTAGACCTAAGAAGTCTCAAGGTATAAACATCTTCATATTGAGGGATTTAAGTCTGGGATCATCTGTAAGACGGATTACCTCTACCCTCGATCCTTTTCCCACACACAACATCCTACACAAAGCGAGTTCAACAGTATCTCATTCTGGTTTTCTATTACAAGGAAATTTGCCTCTTGTAAGCTCCAAGTCTCATAATAGCTGTTTGTAGCCTGAATAGAAGCTTCCTACATTACTCCCTCATAGCCAGATTTTCAAAGGTATCTAAGCATCCAGAACCTGAATTTAATGAAAGAAAAAAAACAAACAAGTCCAAGGTTCACTATGGTTATATGTCTATCAAAAATGTCACTAGGTAGCCTATCATTAACTTTAGCCTTCTGTGTAACTTTGACAAATCTGGATGTTAATTTAGGTGCGGAAGCTCTACTGAGGGTAGGTAATATGGGAGTTCTTCCCCATTCCAGAGCCAAGGTGCAGACCCAGCTTACCCCTAATTGCACAGTGGGAGGAGATGCAGAAATGCACCTGCTAGTCCATTGCTATGCACACCCTATGCAAAAGCCATATGGGTGGGTTTGCACGCATGTACAATGCTCCATCAAGTTTCAAAACTGGACTTTCATGGTATGCATCATGGCATGCCGTATCAGGATGTTGCCTTGCAGAACTGTTATTCATAAAGTTTATGACATCAATGCGCAGCTTCTAAATCTGCAGTTTAAGACTACTGAATCTATGAGCAAAAGAACAGAACAAAAACAGTTTAAGTATCTACAGAATCCTGTGCATACAGATAGGGTGAACAAAGCTTGACTGTTTTCTGTGTCTCCAATGTAAAATTTAGTATTCAAATGAAGCTAGAAGAAGCGGCTTCAAAACAAATTAAAAAATGTGGTTCTTCATAGAACAAGCACTTAAAACTCTGGGACCCCATAACCCAGGATGTTTCAGATGCCCAAAATTTATGTGACCCTAATGAGACACTGGATATTATCATGGAAGTGAAATGCATCAATAGTGAATATTTACAATGAAATCACATTGGGCTCAGGAAATCCCATGAACCAGAAGTTGTCTGAAGCTGGGGCAATAATCTGTAGAAGTATCTTTACATGGTTGCTCTATTCTTATGTTCCTTTAGATTTTGTTTTGCCCACTGACAAGAACAGAATACATGGTGGGATGGACCTTTGGTCTAGACTACCATGGATATTCTTATATTCAGTTTATGGTCACAGGAGTAAAAGTAACTGGTGTTTTAAGAACTCATTATTCATCAGCTGCATACATGTGACATCTTTAAATTCAGATTATAATTTCAGTGTCTGATACCTGTTGTGGTGTCTCTCCCTCAAGCTCTAGCTAGTCATTCAAATAGTCTAGTTTTCTTCCCTGTCTGTAGTATTTATGCAACTGGTTTTATGGCTATCTTATAAACTAGGCTAATTAAACAATACAGGTTAAAAAGAGGGATGTGGAGGAAAACTGACCTAATCTACAAGAGGATGCTCATTAGTTTAAACCAACTTTACCACAAGCACGATGACTTGCTGCTGACAGTTTAACCTTCCCTGGATCCTAAGCTAAATATTTTACTTCAGAACATAGGCAGGCTAAGAGAGCACTCATGAGCAGTTATTACCCTGTAGCTGATGAAAGGTAACTTGCTAAATTGCAGTACCTCAGTATCTTTTTACTCACAGTAGAAATGGTCGGATTGCTACAGGTATGATAGTGTAAGCATGTAAGACAAAGCTTTGACTGAATGTGACTTAGTGATACAGTTTGGGGAAAGGAGGGGAATAACTAGATTGTAAAAAGCTTGCCATTTGATCCCTCAGTTATTCAGACTGCCTAACATAGACACTGTCATTGACAATCTCAGTGACACTACATATACATGCATATATACAAATTTCTGTATTTGTTGTTAGAATAATCTACTTTATAGGTTGTGGTAGTACTCAAGAAGTAGTAAGAAATGCGGAAAACTGTGTACTGGGTAGACATATATTACTGAAGGAACATACAGATGCTGGTTTTGAAAACATATTTTTTTCCTGAAGAACTGAAAATCAGGTAAGGGTTTATTTATTAATTGGCCAGTTAATTTTTTCAACAACTTGAAGTAAGTTCAGTCTTGATAAATGATTTCACAATGCAATATTGAACATGTATTTGCAGTCTGACCGCAGGTACTCATCCCACGTAACGATGGTCTATCTTTGGACTGCACTCATGGACCAGGTAATTCGCAATTACTGTTCTATTTGATCTTTTAATGTATGTTGCAAAGAAATGAAGCTTAAATTTGCATTCAGTTAGTAAGTTAAAGAATAAAAAGAAGACTTCTTTTAAATGCATAAATTAAGTCAAATTAAATAGACTTTCACAATTATTAAAGGTGTTCTGAAGTATGATTCAGGTCATACTGAGGGCTTGTGAACAGCATACACTATGTAAATTTCAAAATAGTAAAAAAAAGTAGTAAGTGGATCAACAATAGAAAGTGTTAGAACTAGCTTGACGAATGTTCTGGACCAAACCAGCCCAGTATAGCCAAAATCTGGCTTCAGCAGACATTAGTGGGTGCCTGCTAAGCAGAATCAGTCTTCTGTGCTGTCTGAGCTCTGGGACCACAGGGGGTAGTTCTGATTTGGCTTCTGATATTTGATTTCCTGGCAGACTTTGAATCAGCTCCAACTGCATTCCTGGGACTAATAGTTGGACAGACTTGCCCCTGTGTCTCTCATACCAAGAGCTTTAACCACCTACCCTGAAAGGTACGGAGGTTTGGAAGCGAGTGACAGGCATTCAGTAATGGTTTTCTGTTGTTCCTGTGGAAACATGAAGAAATGCAGTAAACTGTGCCCTTGAAAAGACTCCCTAGTATTGTCCCATTTTCAGGGGAGATGCCACTGAGGTTGCCTCTGTTGTAAATGTGGTTTTAAAGCTTTACTGTCTGTCCCACTAATCAATTGCATATTATTAGAGAAGTTGCACGCTCTCTGCTCTACCAAACTGCATTATTCGTTGATGTTTTTCATGACTCCTACCAGCAACATTTGAAGTATTGTAAGCATGTCACATTTGGACATAAATCAAACAGTCCTGTAGTCAGTTTATAAAGTACAACTGGAGATTGTCAGATGCTCCCCTTTTCATTCTCTCCAAGCAGCAAAAAGGCAAAGTGATTTTAAAAACCAGCAGTGGGATAACAAAAATTTTATTCCTGGAACTACATTAGGCCTATGTAAGACAAAGTTAGGGAGGAGCAGGAATCACACAGAGGATACTTCTGACAGGACATTCTTTTAATTCTGGCATCATTTCGCACAACAGTTAAAGCTGACAGCATTACCTACCTCCCCAGGCAGGATGCTGGGGAAGCCCATAGGATACAGACATCTGAGTCAGCTGTAGCACATGTGGAAAAGTAAAATTGTGCAATGTCTATTGGTGAATTTCTAAAGAGTTGATCTAGTCGAAGATTCCTGTGCTTCGGGCCAGCTTCACTAATTAAATCCCTAAATACAAATGTACAATATATGCACCTACGCAATCAACCTCTGCTGAGCCAATGTCTCTCTAGTCACACACAAATATGAGGGAAATGTATTGGTGTATACTTCACTATGATTAACAGCGAGGTCTTCTTGTTGGAAGAACCATCTGGACCACAGTGATACCTTCAAGTACAAATACTTTATTGCTCAAATATCTATAATTACAGAATAGCCAGCTGCTCAAACACTGATCTTCCTAGAGCAACAATTAGTACCAAACTAAATAATTCCTTAGTGTTAAGCAACTACTGGTGAATTCTTTACAATAACAGCTAGAAACTCCAACTGGCATTGAAGTGTTTTATTAGCTTCAGTGGTACTAGTTCCATGAGAAAGGACTATAGCATAACACAGAGAAAGTTTTCAATTATTTTAAAACCTGCCATATGAAATACCTTATTGCAAACAAAGAGTCAGCACATACAGTCACTTCATTTATCTCCCTGATCTAAGTGAAAGTTAATTCTGTCTTCATAAGATCCGGTTTTAAAAGCATTCATGGCAGCTTTCTGTTTGCTTTGCCTTGCCTTGCATTTTATTCTTCCCCACAATTTAATTCATTATTCTTGTTTGGTTGATTTATCAGACAATGGAGGATTCTTTGCTTCTCCCTGCCTTAAGTGTTCTTTTTTTTTTCCGCTTTAGCATTTACCAGAAACACAAATAAAGAGGCCTCAAGCCAAGTCTTAATGCATTTTAAATATTTGTCTTTTTAAGCAAAATGAAAGGGCAGATATATTGATTTTAAATATCTAGAAGTGCTTTCAATATTTAATTTAAACGGCAGATGTAAATTATCATAGACTTCGTTCAAGGAAAAGTGAAGTAAACTAAAGCTTTACCTGAGCAAGGAGAGTTACATTATTCTCAAATAACAGGCACTGAGAACACAGCAGTGAAGGCAGAGTAATGGGTTAGAATATATTATTGAGACATGTTGCTTTGGAAAGAAATCTTCATATTAAGTTACATTCTAATAGTTTCAAGTATTATAATTATTGCAGCAAGTGATGAGAATTGATACAGTGAGCTCATAAAAAATACTTTTTTTCCTTCTGCCTATGGGAAATAGCTTATTTTCATACCCTGAAGATGCATAAATTTGCAGCAACTTGAAGGCCTTTCAGGTAGAGTCCAAAACCTCGGCTCTCTAATTGCCAGACCACTGAGGAACAGAGGAAACATAAGGATCTTTTTATTTTCACACTTTCAGTCTTGATTAGTGCACAAGACACTGAGGATCTTCACTATTTGAAGTAGCTAATCCTTTTAAGTAGGGGGTTCAGAGTGCATCCATTCTTGGTAACGGATGGTACTCTGAGACTCCAGCACTAAGGAGTTAAAAGTGATTTATTTAAGCTGATTCCACTATTGGACATAAATAGCACATAATTTCTAATTTCACACAGTCGAGATGGCCAAAAAATCTGGCCATAAGCAAGTTCTTCTTTTCATTTACAAAAGTGGGATTCATGCTGTTTAAGGAATGTACTGTGTTTCTCTAATCCCAGGCCTAAATCAGAGGAAGCAGGTGAAAGACATTTTCTTCTTTCAGAAAGAAGCTATTGTATTCATATAATTACAATACGCTTTCGTGTTGACTCTGTCTAGCAAAATTATGTGCATTTGCT
>Ga0181612_127078_pt1 | contig 31851 bp, 18 predicted proteins | sample HoacroProtozoa21_FD_119630 | JGI IMG/M metagenome (GOLD analysis project Ga0181612, IMG submission 119630) | Hoatzin crop microbial communities from Cojedes, Venezuel. Combined Assembly of Gp0051906, Gp0051904, Gp0051908 | reverse complement strand
TGGTGGAAGATGTCCCTGCTCATGGCAGGGGGGTTGGAACTAGATGATCTTTAAGGTCCCTTCCAACCCTTACTATTCCATGATTCTGTGATTCTATGATATGTCTTGATCATTATGATTCTGAGAGAAAGAAGCAGAACCACATACAGCCTGGTAAGCTGTTACCAGACACAAGCCTAGACGTCCAGTACCACTCTGTGATATGCTTCATGGATATCCCAGCACAGGTCTATACTCACTCATGATTTCTCTACCACGTTGGAGGAAACCAGTCCAGGTTCCATACAATGCTTCTCCTTATCCTTGTGATAGAAGGGTTTACCTTCCCTCTCAACCTGCCCCTCACTTTGCACGGCTTGTCAGGCCACTAGAGAATTATTTTACATGTTCTTGGCAGGACCCAGCCCCACTGGCCCTCCCTCTTTTGGCATGTCCACCGAGCTGCACAGAGGGCTGGTCCATTTGGCCCAGCAGCTGCTGCCACGGCACGCCGTGTCCAGCCAGGGTTTCCCTGCTGAGCACCTGTGGTCAGGCTGTACCGGGGAGCCCAGCCCCCCGGCTCTGCCGGCTGCACTCCCAGCTCGCCCCGTTTCTGTCTGTCAGCTGAAACATCGGCTGGATCACAGGCACTGGGGAATTTCATGTTCTGTCACATCAGAAATGCGGTGGGTTACAGAGCTAACTGCAGATAGCTCCAGGTAGTAACAGTGAATATATTTTTGCATCAAATATCAGCATGGGGAAAGATGAGCTCTCGCATATGATTTGGGGAGTTTTGTGGGTTTTTTTGCAGGGGACTTTTTTACCAAACTAAATCAATTTTTATTCAAAAATGTTTTACCGTAAAAAGACTGGAATTAAGGCAAGCTTCACATATGCAGAAAATATGTGAAAATAAAAGCTACTTAGAATGAAAGACTAAGGCAAGATGAACAGCGCTAACCACCACATCAAAAGCTACTTTCCTCCAACGGCCTGTGACTTGTGAACACTTAATGAAGACACCTGCTATATTTTAAACAAGGACTTCAAACCTGTCTAATCAGCCTGTACAGTACAGTTCATCACCACAAGGGATACAATAGCAGGGGCTTGCTCTGCTCTCGCTTACCCAGCATCAAGCCAGTGCAGTCAGCTCATGGAATCTCCGACCGCTGCAAGACAACCAGAGTCTCCAGTCTACAGTATACGTTGCGTGGTTTTGATACAGATCTGTTGGCTCCCGAGGAATTATTCCAGACTGACCTTACAGTTACCATCTATAGAGAGGTTTCTTAAGAGACTTTAATAATTTCATAGCCGATTATCAGAACTATAGATTCTTTGCACATGTGTATTAGGTAGACAATTCCTATGCTGCGGGGGAAAGGCTGGACTTTTTTCAGTCTTTCATTCAGCTTTTTTATTAGAGTTATGGTCAAGCCAAGGCCTAGAGAGCCAAGACTTGACAGAGGAGACGGCCCCACTACACAACCCTGATTTTCTTGTTTAAAACTGAAATACTGTAATGTACTTTTATCATCTGTTTCCACAGTGAATCACTGGGGACCAATGCCTCAGCTACCAATCACCAGAATATCCAGTTACAAGAATGTCTAATTAATGGGGAGAGCCAGTAAAACAAAGAGGAAGCTTTATAAAACAGGCTGGAAAAGAAATTAACTATAGACCCCATATCTGCTAGTAAGAAAAAAAATATTCAAGAGCCCTGATTTTGCATCTTGCAGCTGCACAGCACTCCCACATACTACCCGTGTCAAGCTGGCTCCAATATTGGAGACAGTGTGTGGAAAAGGAAATAATCAACACCATTTCAGCGGAGAAATAAATTGCCAAGTGGGCATTAAAATTTTAGTAATAAAACTAAATGCATATGCTAATCTACTCTGTATTATTTAGAAAAGACCATTTTGGATCAAGAAAAGAATAATCTGCACAAAATTACAATGAATGGAGGTGTTTATCATCAAGAGGTCTTTGAGAAAGAAACAAGCAGCAGATTCCTATTAAGGTCTCAATTCATAAAAAGTTGATCACCCAATTAAAGGTGAACTATGAAAAGACTTTGTTAATTTTATTTAAAAAAAAAGTCTGGTCTGGCAGGCTCTGGAGAACAAAATCCAGTGCTGCCAGGCCTACAACCTTTGGGGAACTATTTGGTGCACAGAACTGCAGCCCCTAATGTTGCAGCGGGCCCTTTGTGTTCCACAGCCTCTCTAAAAGAGATTTTTCTTCTTATGCCTATTAACAGAGAGAATTGAAAGCATAGTTTTGCATGGCAGCAGCATTAGGTAATTTGAAAATTCTTGCTATTTTATAACCTGATTTAATTCTGTTTCTATTTTGAACAGGATCTGTTTCACACACTTGCTCTATTAAATTGAAATTAAATAAATAAAACAAGCTAGCAAGCTAATACACATACCCAGAGCGTACTCTTCTATGTAAGAAGGCATTTCACTCTCATTCCCTGCAGAATCAATACACTACCTGAAAAGATTTGTCACACGTATCCAGTTTTAAGCATGTGGGTATCTCCATTAGCTTCAACAGAGCTCCTCGCATTATTCCCACCTTCCTGGGATCTTTTGTGTACCTTTGGATCTTTGAGGCCCACCACTATCTGATCCCTTAATATGGAATCTCTGAAAAAGTCATAGCTACCTGACTGATCTGTTATTTTAAGATCAGCTAAAAATTCTTCAAAGGATTCCTCCTTCTGCATTCTCACTTGAAACCTGTGTCTTTCAAAAGTTCGAGTTTCCTTGGGAGTGCAATATTCCTTCAGCTTACTTCCTGGAGCTGCATGGACTGCCCTCTCACCCTGGCTTGGTTTCATGCCATTAAAAACTTTGATAGCTCCTGCTCTTGTAGTGTTCCAGAAAACAGTTGTGAACGTCCTTACGATTAATCTAGCCGCTGTATATAGGTTTCAAAGCATGATGTGAATCTTTTCAAGGAAACTGCAATATTGCCAGTGTGTTTTAGAGTCTCTAAAAGCCCCTACAGCGCTATCACCTTTTCTCTCACTCTCAAATATCTTTTTTCTAGTTAATTCTTTCCTCTTTTTTCACATTCTGCTCCTGTTACCATGTGGTACGTGGTTTACACTGAAAGCAAGCCTTGTCCTGGTAAGAGCACAGAAGTATGCTGCTGAGGGTGCACATCAGTCAGAGCGCGCTGGTGTTGCACTGAAGTTGGCTTTACTGTCTTGAATCTGCATGTGTCTAATTCCTGACTAAGCATCTCAGACTCCTTCAACATCCTCTTAGGTATGAGATGCTAGAGATCCAACATCTGCTAATTACATCTTTGAGTTTTAACTTTTGTTACGTTCAGAAGCCTAAAGACTTTCCAGCAGAGACGCAAATCTAGAATCTCCTGACAGAGGGTTTGTTTTTTTCGTGTTCCTGTAATAACTGAGTTCCAGCTCAAAATCCATGGCTTTGCAGCGACTGCAGAGGGGCAATGGTGGAGGAGGATGGGTGCTGGGGCCCGGTAAGAGACCAAGAGAGTCACACCTAGGAAGCATGATACAGCAGCCTAAAAGCCAAAAAGAGCTGACCACCCCAGGGCAGTTTGTGATGTCAGTGAGAGACTGAGCTCTTCCAGCCCCACAAGACTATTTAGCACAGCTCCTGCCATCTTGCAAGGATGTGCTTTGAAGGTGTGATATGGTCCACACTGTACCTTTGTCGCAGAAAATTTCTGGAACCCTTTTCAGCGGTATGTGACTTTCAGTGCCACGCTTCATCACCACTATCACCTTCCACTTAAATCTTCCCAATGAAAGTAAAGGCTGAAGTAAAATCAACACAGTTTTTGAGATTCATATTTTTGGAAAATTAGGGCATTCAACATTTTTGGACTGATAAAAGATTTCCAAGCGGTAATTATTCCACTCACAGCAGTAAATATGTGTGTGGAGAAAATTAAGATTAAAACCATAGATCAAATTACATTGCCAAAAAACAATATTTTCTTGCAAATGTTTTGTATTTTTCTTGAAGAGCTGGAGAGCCACTGTTCAATGTCTGTTTCTAATTTGGGCAATTTGTTCCTGTGTGTTACAACAACAGCAAAAGGAAGAAAAAGTGCACAGCAGTATGTTTTGAATTGTAAGATGTCCAGAGCTTTTGTCTGCCTCGCAGTGTGTAATCACAGGGCACTGAAACTGCTCCGAAGCTGTTAGGGTGAGGTTCACAGCCCTTGCAGAAGACCAGAAGAAAGGGCACAGGCTGGATGCAGCCACTGTGCAAATAGAAATGAGAGGGCCTAAGAAAGATCACAGCGGGGGGAGTGGGTGCTGCTCCCAGTGCTGCTGAAGTGGGTCCTATGACCGGCGAGTTCACTTCTCAGGCAAACACCTCCACCCTGTCCGAACTTGACAGGTGAAAGGAATCTGTTTTGCAACTCACTGAGAATGAAGTGGGGGCTGAGACCCACGTGGATCACCAGGGTTAGGTTTTGAAGCCACCGCATCTGTTTTCCTGCCCAAAAGCAGATCTCCTTACACTGACCTGCGTGGTAGAAAGGCATGGTGCCCACCTGCGCTTCCTGTACCTCAGCTGCCTCGTGGTCCTGGAGCAGAAGGCTGGCTCTCGGCTGGATCGCTGCCTTCACAGCCACCACGCGGATGGACTTCATCTGTCAGACAATGACTCTGGCTTAGTTGTCATATACAGAGTTCTATACATAGTTGTTGTTATGGTAGGTTCTCAAAAGTAAATAAATCTAAATGATGTGGACCTGCCAGCATGTCACTTCATGACTATTTGATTTTTACCCTGCATGCCTTCTTCATTGTTTTAATTACTCTCCAGCTGCTTCAAGAATGAGTATTGGCATCTTTGAGCCACACTGCGTAATTTCTGCTTGCAGCACAGCATCTTCCCTGCTTGCAGAGCTGTTTCTTATTTATAGCATTGGAGACAGGGCTGCCTTGCACTTGCCATTGCACTAACAGGAAAGAAACAGAAAGTTCCTGACCAAAAGAGCTCTTCATCCAAGTGTAAGACTAGAGAAAAGGGTTTGGTACAACAAATGGAATGGAAGAGCCTAGTATGACACAGTTAGGGCCAAAGTTTCATATCAGACAGCTACAAGTACAGTGTTAAGCAATGCCTACAACACAGAAGGTGCCTAACTCTCTCTGTTGCATATATAAGCAGGTTTTTAAAGGCGGAACACTTGTTGATACCTGTGGGTGTCATCAGTGCAGTTTATGCCAGAAAGCTGCAATGCAGGTGGGAGAGTTGTGATGCTGATAAGAAAGGACAGTTTTGTCCTTGATACCTTCAGCCTCTTTGGGATACTGAAAAACAGAATTTAAAAAGCAAGGTAAAAAGGCAAAAGGCGTAGCTTACAGGCTTCTCCCTGTGTTTTGCGGTTTTTTTTGTCTAAATGATTTCCCAGGCTGCCTCTTTATCTGCAAGACAAGGCTGCTCTTTGTTTATGAGTGTATCACCTGTACCAACAACGTCATGGGGAATTATCAATCTTATCAATAATAATTTGTTGGTTCCTGCAACCTCCAGACACTTTCTGAGCACAAAAGAAAGCAAATCTGTACTCTTGGGGGTATATTTTTACATGTTATTTGCACCTGAGGGTTTATACTCCTAAATAAAAAAATAAAATAAAAAAAATTCAGGACAAGAGTGAATGCACAAGTAGAAAACATGATAAGCATCCAGGTGGTGTCTATCCACAACCTGGAAATATAAAGTTTTGACAGCGCTGTGCTGGGGCAGAGGATTCTCCTGCTCCTCAGCCTGCTGGCAGGTGCAGGAATCCTACAGCAGCAGCCAGCTCATCGCTGCTGACTCACGAAGGGCAAGCACAGATCGTCATACTCCACTCTGAGTAGGGCATCATGTCGTCATTTGTTTGTCAAATGCTCTGCTTGGGAGCAATAACCTGTTAACCCTGTGAGTGCTGATTTTGTTCGAGGCAGAGACTCCTCTTGCGCGGAGACAAGATGTCTTCTGTCATACGGAGCCAGGGTCCATCCTTGTCAAGGCTGGTTTTTGCTGCATCTACGAAGCCGTTCACTGACAATGCAACTAGCTGCTAGAGGGATGTGCAACCCACTGTGATCGCTACGTGGCCCTCATCCAAGGGACAGGGTAGGATATGAGACCGCAGTGTCCTACACCCAGCCATTCCAGCTGCAAGAAAAGCCCTTGTTGAGTGCAACCAGGTAGGTCTAAGTCTACGTTGCCCAAAGCAGTCTGAGAAGAGGAGCCCTGCAAGGTGACAAAAACTGCACTTGCTCTTCTCCCTCAATCTGACCTGACAGCAACGTTAGGACTGGAACCCCAAGCTGAGACGATACCAATAAACAGGCCAGGGAGTGCTCTGGGCACAGGGGCTGGCACATCTCCGCCAGTGACCCTGCTCAGCCACAGAAAAGGAGCAGCTGCCTGCAAACTGCCCATTAGGAACGGTCCGGGAAGCATTCGTGCTCCCAAATGGTCCTGGGAGTGAGCAAGGGAAAGCGTTAGCGAACACAGGCCAAAGAATGGCGCGGACTGTTTCGGCAGGCTGGTAACACAGATGACTGAGCCTGGGAACGTCTCTGGACATTCCGAGATGTCAGTATAGATGCTGCCATGAAGTCTGTAAAATAAGTAACATAAGAAGTAGAGAATATCTATAAACCAAAAAAGTCTTGCAGTGCACGCCAAGCTAGGCTGATCTCCAGCAAATCGAGGGAATAACACTATCGATAAGCTTGGTCCAGTACATTCTGAGACTCCTTTTCAGAGTCTTTTTTTTGTAAAATGACAGTTGTATTGTACACAGTGTCACCAACAAACTAAACACAAGCATAGGAAGTCATATGCCACGCTCATCAATAACTAACTTGATCTGCTTTTTAAGTTCTCTTACATGCAGAGCTTTAGTTTGCTGTTTCTGCTGCTCTTCCAGCTTTGAACGCTTTTGTTGACTGTTACAATGTGCTTGTAAACGTGCGTAGCTGTCTTCCGTGATGTGTCTGCTGAGCCCTGTGTCAGCGGGTGCAAACTCTATCCCCAGTTCCTGTGAAAATGCTTGGTGAGTAAGATATCCTTTTGCATCTGCATCATTCCTTGGAAAAGAAATGCTGTTTTTAAATATTCATGTGTTCTTCATAGAAAGGCATTACAGATGTCCTTAAGTGACTTAACAGCTTAAATCTCACTGACTTCCTTTCCTTACAGAGGTGCCATACCGCACTGAGAATGAGTGACTTTGTACGAGACTCGGCAGATAGGGCTTATGTATTGTGATCAGAGATGATTCTGAAAATGCTGCCCTGAGGACTAGATTGTCAGGAGTATTTTCCAGCTCTTGGTACTGCTGCCTTTCGGTGTCTGGCTTCAGATGCAGAGAACTGGGCTCCTAAAAATTCAGTCTCAAGTGTCTCAAGCTGGTCACACGAGTCTGAGCTGCTCAGAATTGTAATCATCCTTCAGAAACATAGGTTTAGTTTCATAAACACTTTTCATATTTTCTTAGGTATAAACCGTTCCATAGGCTTTTTCCTCTGCAGTTTCTCCTCCTGCTTGTGCTCTGATGCATGGTAATGCCTAATTTAGCCTCAGCTTCACTCTAATTCCTTTATTAAAGTTACCGATATATCAGGCACGTAAGAGATTTTAGCTATTCTATAAAAGGAGTGGCTGATGGGAGTGAAGTTGTGCAGCAGATAACTGCATGAAAAGGATACTCTTCAATGTGCCGTGGTATCCGTAAGGAATAAGAATGGAAAGTAAAATCTAATGGAGTAGAAAATAATTCAGAGATGAATCAGTGCTAAGAAAAAACCATATAGTTAATGCAGTTTGAAACCAAAATGCAATACATTCAGGTTCTACATGTTGGAGAGAGTGACTGTTTTTTTAAATAGAGCTGTAATGAAGGTAGCTTTTTATATAAAGTCACATACAGCGAACATCTACGCCATTTCAAACACAGTTTATAGCACAGGTCCTCTTTGTTGAAGGCAGACAAGTATTTCCCCCCACAACAAATTACTTGTCTATAAAAACATTTCATGATATTACTTGCCGTCTTTACACAGCATGAAACTACCTTACTACCTTTTGTTATGTATTTGGCATGTGGCATTTTTCTTTTGACTGAATCACTGTTATTTAGGCTGAAAAGATTTGAAGTAAATTTCGTGCTCTGGAAAGGAGAGGGTGGTAGCACTGCCTTCGGGCAGGTAATGCAGGCAATGCAGACCCTCCACGGAGCTCCTCAGCAGAAGCTTTGCAGTTCCCAGCTGACCTGAGATACTTGGAACTGACTTCCACCCATCACAAACTAAGGTAGGCGTTTGTGTGGGTAAACAAAATTGATGAAAAACAAGTTAATTTAACCAGTGACCTAAGGTGCCATCCAAGAAGAAAACGTATCGCAAGTTAAAGGGATCAGTAATACTGAAGCCAGGAGATAGTCCTGCTGGAAACCAATGGATCTAATTGTATTCTTGATCTTGGTATGGTAAGACAAAGCCTCCTGTAACACAGTGTCAGGATCTGAGGTCACAATCATAGCAAAATAAAAGATTTCTTGTGCAGTGTAATCTATTGTCATTCACTGCCCTGCCAAAGGCTCCGTAATCCCATCAAAGATACATTATCGCAAGAGCTAATCATCCAGAGCTGTCTGCTCTGCCCAAAGCCGCTTAAATTCTGCCGGGGTGACTGGAACGCCACACCTGAAGAAGACTCTCTTCAGGTCCCTTGGCTGTAAATGCCATTTCCTTCACTGTCAAATTCCTGAAAATTCTGGAACGTAAAGGAAGCCATCACTAACAAGAACCAACAAGTTTGACAAAATATTTCATCTCTCTGTAAGCTGAATGAATAATGGGAATGGAGAAAGAAATGGAAAAACATGCATGTCTCAATTTCATCTTTTAGTGGTTTTCGTTTGATTTTTATCGTTTCCTGCTTTCTGCTCTGGATGTGCAGGTCTCAAAAGCTTGAATCGGGGTTGACATCACAGGTGTTTAGCTGATATACTCTGTGTGGAAAGTTTCTTACTGCTGGCAAACACCTGGGGTACAAGCATGAGACGCGCGCATGCAGCTGTGGGTATGCCCACTGCTGAAGCTGCCAGTGGAAGGTAAAGGCATTGCAAAAGGGCAGACCTGCAGATTTTCTCCCGAACTTCTTCTACACCGAATATGAATTAGATTTTACTTTGGGTTTCGGTTGGTTGGTTGGGTTTGTTGTTTTTTTTTACCATTTGTCTTGCAAACGGAGACTACCAGCACTATTGTCTGATTTACACAAACATTTAGTGAAAAAATTCTATTCATTTTTCATTGTGCTACTCTGCTGCCCAACTATTGCAACGGTTCAAGAAGTTAAAAAAGATAAAAAGGTGGGAATAATTTTTATAGGATGGTTTTGTGAGAGTCTTTTTGGATAGCGTAAGCATCACAGACAACGCTTCAGTGTGCTGGGCAGCACTGGGCATCACATAGGAGCAGGTGGGTGTTTGTGTACAGCACGTAGTCACACAGGCCCATTACTACTCTTATGAAACATTAAATAAAACCAACAACAGTAAAATACGAATAAAGTTTTAGAAACAACTGTAATAGCCTACATAATCAATGCTACAAAAATTGAATATTACTCAAACTGCTGATTTTTTTTAATCACGTAGTAAGTTTTTATCATTAATGAGCTGTTTTGCAAGAGTCTCTGAATATTTATAGAATCTGAAGATCAACATTGCATAATGTTCTTAAATCTATTAGTGCTGATTATTTATTTAAAGAAAACATTCCTCTTACCCTTGCTAGGTCATGCCATCTGGTTCTTGCTTTGATAACAAGGTAGTAATGAGCGTGATCACAAGCTAGCTCTGCATCCGTTATCATCTGATTTTTTCTCAGAAAAAAAAAAATAACTAACTGTGTTTTACATCAGTGAGATCTTTAATCTCCACAATTTTCCTTCCCTTTTGTTGTTCTTCATGGTAGTGGTGGTTTTGTTTCCTAGTTTCTAAGATACCCATTAAAGACTGTTACTTCACATCTGTGTAAACTTAATTCTTTAAACACTGTCTTATTTCCCTAGCTGCAGGTTAGCGAAGATGTTTTAAATTTTGTAATTCCCTATTTATTTTCAAATCAATGTTGTTCAATTCTCCCTCAAACTCAAGAGCCAGGATAGATCATTTATACTCATAGAAGGAAATGTTAATTATCTCAGAAACAATTATATCCTGGAGTGACTCCAGGAAGATTATCCTTGATTTACATCAATAACTTAGATCAAAACTGTCTTTGTGAGTCACCAAGGCATGGCTAGTAAATCTGGGGAGTAAGACCCACATCTGCAAATTCAGCCACCATTACAAGGGCCCAACTGTTGGGGGCCTGATGCTTCTGGTTGAATCCAAGCACGCAGACTAAATCCACGTGCTGCAGAAGGACACGCCTACCTGAGAATCTAGGGGACCTGATGTCTCACCGTTCTTTGAAATAGTGTGCCTTTCTTCACCTGAGAAGAAGAGCCCAATTCTCTTTAGCTTTTCTAAGAACTTTGAGTTAGAAAACTGAGGAAAAGCTGTTCATTTCTCTTCACACGCAGCTGCCCACCTCATGCTATGTCCTGTTTTCTCCTCTGGCTATTGCGTCGCAAGGAAACGCTGCAGATCTGTGGCTTCTGAGCCTGGTTCAGCCGCACTCTGGGAATACGCTCCCCGGACCAAGGTTCCCAAAGGAAAGGCAGACCAGGTGAGACGCCGTAACTGTATCTGACCCACCTGCTGAGTTCAGCACCCACGGCACGCGCAGACGAGAACTTCGGTGCTGGAGAACTGCAACACTGCAAACTCAGTCACTTCTGCCTTCCAGGGGGCCTCGACAGCCTTTGCTGAGGGCTTCATTTGGATTTAGAAAAATGAGCACCCTGTTAATCTATTTTAGGTGCCTGGGAACCTTCTAAGCTTTCCCCACTCCCACGGCTTAAGAGAAGATTCCATAAGCCTAAACAATCAACTAACAAAAACTGTCTGAAAACTTAGCTGGGAAACTGCAGCTGTTCTTCATGCTTTCAATGACTTTCATTTCATTGCTGGACTTCTGAAACAGTAACAGTATTTGAAACGAGGAAATTCTGGAGCTAAATTGAAAATGTTTTAATTTCTAGCAAAGTCCAAACTGAAAGAGAAATGAGAGCACGACAGTAACTGGTCTCAGACTCCAACTGTTAGCAAGACTCAGTCATCATCAGTTTCCTTCCTTGTTTTAGACTGAAGTCCTTGATTCACTCAGTTGTCCAACTCAGGAAAAAAGAAAAACAAATCAAGCAGCTAAATATTACTAACATCAGAGCCAACAGTAATGCTGGAAGAGACAAATAAAAACTGGGAAATAAGCCTATGTGTATGTATCACATCTTCACTGCCACAGTGGAGATGAGTGGCTGATCAGGAGCTTTTTCAGTCCTGCTGTATCTTGTCATTATTTTTATGAATTTATCTCTGTTTGCATAATTAAACAGAGCTTCACACTGAGTTTTTAGAATGATTTTTTTCGTGCTTAAATGCCATTTATAATTAAAGTTAAGTTCAAACTTTAAAATTCCAGCTGTTTTAGGCAGCATCACTTCTTGCAGGAAAGGAGGCCGCAGCACTATTCCACTCCGCAGCACCTCAGTTTTTGTGTGCTCCTCACCTGATCTTGTCTGCTCTCCGTGCCCTGGGGACATAAAGGTCTGGAGCGTGGGGTTTCGAGCTACTGTGCACTGACAACGGTATTGGCCTCAGAACTAACAAAATCTGTACCAGACAGATAATATCCTGGCTGCTCCTCTGTCCAAAATGACATCTGATTCCCAAAACATGTCCCCAGTTCTGCACGCTTGCAAGAGAACAGCAAAGTTGGCCAGTTTGGAGGCTAGCTCAGCTCTAAGGCTCCAGCTCAAGTACCAGTATGTATGTTTAACATTACAGATTGAAGCAGTTCCCAGGGGTAATTCCGGCACTTTAACTCAGCAGTGGATTCAATATCTGATTTAATGGAGATAGTTGTAGGTACTACACAACTTTTTCCTTCTTACTTGTGAGATGCCACAAGCTGAGGAGGTTCCTCCTTAGTTTCTCGGGTGTGGAACAGTTGACATAATTCTTCGTAATTTGACGCGGAGGTCAGGTTCATTCCCAACAAACCAAGTAGGTGCAGGAATTTCTCATTTCTAAGACGAAGCAGAAAGCTGTCCAAGAATTGCCAAAAGTCAGGCTGATGGTACCGTCATGGTTATTGTCTATTTCACAGAAGGCAGAATAAGTGTCCTAACAAGGAATATTTAACTGAATATATTTAACATGTCACCTACATATTTTAAAACATAAATAACAAATGTTTGCTCTGGACTTGTTTTGACAACAGGCAAATATTTTAACACAGTTTGAGAATACAAAGCATTTATAGTACTGCCTTACTAAACACTTGGGATAGTCCACAGCAAACTGCAGTCCCATTGCTTTCATCTCAAGCGTGTACAGCACTGAGCAAAAGTAGGGAGCGTCAAAAAGCCACCCCCATACAAATTTACAAATTAACCTTCACTTTCCATCAGTGCTATACTGAGAGGTACCTCATTTCTATGCTTTGCCTTAGACACCCTTGGAAAACCTGTAATGAAGAGAGACTTTACAGCAATTAATCTACCAGCTGAACAGCTTCTCCCATGAAAATAGGCATAAGATGCCCAAACACCTTTAAAATGGTGCAGATCTACAGAAATCTGAAGTAATGCTGGTCAATACGATCAGCTTTGCTAGAGGTGTCCAAGCTGGTTCAGAGGATCCCTTTCATGAACGTTGATCTTTCCACTTCTCCCAGGGAACAGGGATGGGATGGAATGAACTGAGCAAAAGGGTAACCACTGCTGCCTTCTCTCCTTTTTAAAATGTGATTTCTCTTACTCATATCCAATTCTCTTACGCATATCCATGATGGGATTTCAAGGAGTACATTCTAATCATAACTACAGAAAATAATAAGCAAATGTAGAAAAGAGGGAAAACAACTCTTGAGTGAGATCACCGTGTTGCAAACTTTAGGGACTAAGTACGTCTCTTTGAAAGATCATTCTCCTGAATAGATGCACTGTTCCACGAATGAGTAGTACAGAGTTATTCTTCTCTAATTGCAGAATCTTTAATAGCTATGCTCACAAAAGGCTGGGAAAAAATAACTCTGATCTTATTTTCCTAGCAGAGGCTGCAGAGAAGACAATTAGGGGGGGAAGAAAAAAAAAAAGTATTTGCCTTGAAAACTGAACGTATATGAACCGTAAATATCTGAGAACACAGAAACATGAAATCCAACATAATTTTTAGAGTGAATTTCCTGACAGCTCCTCCAAACCAACTTTGAAAACAAATGTTTGTATCAAAACAACAAGCAGCTTCACTGTCAAAAGCAAAGCATGGCTCGATGTATTTACCCTGTCTGTAGACTTCCATCAGCTTACCATGAAGTAGATCGAGACTTTCTTCCGCAGTCATGTAGTGATATTTATCATCGTTTATTCTGTGGTTTGGCCTGTTGCATAATGTAGCTCCTGGCCCATTCAATGTGATATCTGCAATAACTAAATCAAAGTATAGCAAACATTGAAAAGATGACATTAAACATATCTGATAAGTAGCACAGCAATATAACACAAACAAAACAAGAGACCCTGCAATCATATTCTTTACAGCCCAAACATGACAAAGTCCAATAGCTATATGCAGTGTTAGTGGTGTCCACCCAATTTACAGCAATGGCTTCAGCTGCTACAGTTCCCCCAGCACAAGGTGAAGAAGATAATCTCAACAGAAGAAAGCACAGCTGAGTCAAGGTGTTTTGCTTTAGCCTCTTTGGTGCCTGGCTGCTTTGAGGAAGGGAGGTATCAGTCTGGAGGAGGAGCAAAGTAGGACTGCGGAAGCCGTGATTTGCTGTCCTACCACCCGTCTGTCTCAGTGAGGGAACACTGCAGTGTCAGAGGAAGTAATTTGTCACATCTTTGACTGTGTAGCACCGCTGCGTGCTAGACCATCTCCCCTGGAGCAATTCCGTCCTGGCTAAGCCCTCCTCCAATTTGAACTAGCATGAGCTATTTCACGAGATCTGTCATCAAAACTCTCCTGACTTTACAGAGCGTCACCCCTGAAGGTATTTCAGCTGATGTTCTGTTCTGGCAAGACTCAGTCCTGCACAAACAGCAGCTTCATATTGTCACAAGTTTATTACCTCCCAGCCCAGCAGGACCAGCAAAGGCAGACAGCCAGCTTCCCAGCAGGGCACCCATGTACTTCCAGTCCTGAAGGGCTAAGGTGCTTTTAGGCCATAGAATAGCTATTTTGGTCACCATTCCAGATCTGATTCCTTCTGCTCGTTTTGCAGTGATATTCTAGGAACCTGTTCTGCTTTGCTTCTGCGGAAAAAGAGACTAAGCATCTTTTGTAGTCTCTAGAGAATTTCAGAATTTCTCTGCAATGTATGAGCCATATAGAGGATATATGGAACAAAAAAAAGAATTGGCACTGGACAAAAGCCATGGAGGTTTTGCTGTGAAAGAACTCATGGCCATGAAACTCTCATATTATATCCCAGTGTTTCATGTCACATGGATATGCACACTGCCCACTGGCATGTTTACATTGCTGAAAGGCCATTTTTAACACTAAATCTGTACCTGGATTTGCTTAGCTTGGTACAGACAACAGTTCATCAAGAAAGAAACCCCTAAAACCTACCCAGATGAGCCATCCCCCGTCAGCAAAGTGGTTTACGCAGCTTAAGCTACAGCAAGATCACACTGCACAGCACTTGGCCTCCCAGAAACCTTTGGATGAGAAGAAAATAGCAGCAGCACTTCCCATTGATTAAATATTGCCACCAGCTTGCAGATACTTCATATGTTCAGCAAATTTCTAGCATGTCTTGTACTAACTTTGAAGTAATTCATGTCAGATTTTAAAATCGGAAAAACTTGCCAAGAAATGTACACACTGACATTTCACTACACCCTATTCCTGATTGATAAGAAAAATGCTGTTAATGGTCTGTTCTAAATAAACGTTTATTTTCTTTCCAAAAGATTTACGTACACAGACACACAAGAGCCTGTACAACTGCTCCAAAGAATCAGTAAATAGTATTCCCTGCACCATCTTAATTTCTCCTGATTTTACCCTCTAAATCCTAACCCCCTGCAGACATGCACTACCCCTCCCTTTTTTCAATTCCAGTTGCCACTGAAGTCTGCTCAAGATAATTTGTATTTGTGTTCGCTTCCCACTAAAGCTTATGGGGAGAAAATCAGACCTCTTTTTCTGTAACTACAGACCAGCCTCCGCCCCAATGAATCACAAATCATTGAAAAATAAAAGTTAGGAGGTTTGGGGATTTTTTTGCCTTCTGATGTCTGAGACTTACTTTATGTTAAATGTGGGTCACACGTCCTCTACAACTATGAGATATAGTAACGCGTGGGAAGAAAAGCTGTGATTCTCATAATTGGCAACAGCAAAAACTTTAAACACAGACAAAACACTGTTGATTCTTGATTTAAATCAAAGAGCTGGCACATTCATTTCCCCAAAGTTAAGCCGTTTCAAGCATCTTTTATTGGGCTACTGGATGAAGGCGCCCATATTTTGGTGGACAGATGATTAGCTGGCCATATTCACAAACTTCTAAACTTCTAGGCCTGAGTGAAGAAAAGCCTGAATATTATGTCAGCCAGATACAAGTCATCTCTCCTCCTTGTCTTAGTTCTAACAGAGAAATAATGACTGCAGAAAATAATAGTAACGGTGTGAAAAAAGTAAATGCGCACCTCTGAGAAAAATAACAGAGGCATAATACGGAAGTTAAAAGAGGCCTTGAAGCCAATGGCAAAATGCCTGTTGACTTCAGTGGCATCAGAATTTTACCCAGAAAAATCTAGACTTAAAGCATAAAAGAAAGACGTAGAAAAGAAAGGAGAAATGAATAATTACTCGCTAGTTTTACCTTGCATTCAGTTTTCCATCCTAAGAAATCAATTCAGATTCTATCAGCTTCACTTTTAAGAGCTGGAAATTGAAACCCTTACTTACAGTGCCTTGAAATCAGTGAAATTGCTGATGGGGTCAAGCAAGTAGCTGAAGTGAAAAAATGCGCTCCCAAATTACAAATCTATTCCTCTGGTATTCACTCCTCAGCAGCAGTAAATCAATGAAGACCACGTCCTATAATGAGGATGTGATCTTCATTGATTATTGATATGTGTGGACAACACACCTATATCTAAACAAACAGTAAGCCTTGCTCCCTCACCGGAATTCTCGATACTCCAGTGAGACTATCAATTACATGACAGATAATCACATTTTGGCATTCTCTAGTAGCAACGTCCCTTAGCAGCTTTAACATTACAGGGTTAATTTTCACAAGGAGCCAAGAGGTGACACAGCGGGGACGGCTGACCCAAACTGGCCAATAAAAGAGGTATTCGATACCAGGTGACATCACGCTTGGTGCTGGGTGGGGGAGGTTAATGATGGCTGGGGAGCGTGCTGGGCATCGAGTGGTGAGAGAGCTGCTCTCTGTATTCCCTTGTTCTTACTAGTGGTGTTGTTGTTACTGTTCACTTCCTTTGCTGTTCTGTTCAACTGTCTTTATCCCAACCCACGAGTTTTGCCTTTTTCTTCCGACTCTCCTCCGCACCCCAGCAGGCAGAGGGTCGATGGAGTGACCGCGTGGTCCTTTGTTGCTGGCAGAGGCTAAACCACGACAAAAAGCGATACTCCAAATTAAAACCGTAAACCAGTAAGTAACCAGATCACTCCACAGAGCTCCAGTTATATATACAGCCACTGAAACTCATCACTCACTCACAGATGTTTCATTCCTGAAAGCAGTAGTTACTGTCTTCTCGCTTTTTTACACAGAATAGAAAATATTGCTGGACATCTGTACTATAAAATCATCCACTATAATTTAGGATACAGTGTAATCCTGAAACTGTGAATAGGAGTTAGAAATGTGGAGGACAGGGATCTATTCAAGGCAGAGCAATCAGTCAGCTACTTTTTGCAATGTTAGTGACAACTCCATCACACCTCTCTGCGGACCTTTAGTTAGGTCACATCCCACATGTCCCAGTTTCCCTCTGGTCCTGAGTTAGCTACTCAGCAGCTTGACTGGATCAGGAGTCAAAAGGCTACAGACAGGAAGGTCATCTGGGGGCTAAAAATCATATCACCGATCTCTTCCTAATTTCACCAATAACCTTTCCTCAAAAGAGAAAAGTTTTGGATCTTCCAGGAAAGACTTGTTTCATGTTTGATGGGTGTTAAAATTCCTTTACCTTCCAGTATTGCCATGAAATCCAGGTAACTCAGGCCTCCATCTGGTAACCCTAGATGTTCTGAGAGTAGATTAAATTGACTGTCATCCACTGGCATACCATGATCTCCCAACACCTGTTAGAAGAGAAATAAAATAAGTTCTATAATGGCCTATTTGCTTGCTTAATATGCCATTTTGTATATTCGATATCTGGGTGTTTTATCCTACGGCTCAACTTGAAATTACTCTGAAAATTGATCTCCCTTACTTTTACAGTAAGCCATTTAAATATAGTTCTATTCTGTACAATTCAGAATACTGAAAGAGACAGAGAGAAAAATTTGACTGTATTTTTGAGACTGGCATTTTAAGCAAAAGCACCAAGTGACAGGCTAAGATTAAACTTCACCTGGAAAGTAAAAAGTGTCAGAAGAAATGACGTTAGCTCACTTAGCGTACTGGAGGAAATTGTAGAATTTGCTACTACCACTTTTCCCCACCAGCCTGCCACAACTACCTCCTGGGCAAGAAACGCTGCAGAACGGATTCAGGCCCCTGAATCGCATACAGCTGCAGCGAGGTGGGAGGCAGGAGGGATTCCTTCTGCACTGCTGCTCTGCAAAGCAGATTCGAAGAGCCATTTTAGGTAATCTATTTTGTCAGAGAAATTTCTGATCTTCCTACATATGTCTCCTTCCCCTTCCCATCCACCCCCCCAGATCCTCTACCTCTCTGTCTCTATCTAAGAGGTAGTCAGGAGTGGCGACGGTCTCCCATTCTGCCCCTCTTAAATGCTACCCTGCGGCTGACTGTAGAGGGGTCCCTGGTTTTCTTCTCCTTTTCCCACCTCCTGTTTCCCGGAACAGCTGTAGTTGTAGCCCCTGCTGCTGCTGCTGAGGGCTTTCTCCAAAACCTTTCACTTCCTTCAGCTGCTTTGTAACTCCTGATTTGGGTGCATTTCTTTATAACTGTGCTGCACAGCTCTGTCCTGACTTCCTAACTGTTCCTACAGTGATTACTCTTGCCATTATATTTTAGTTAATTGTACAGATTAAAAGAAAAAATTCATTAAAAAGCTGAACAGCATAAGGAGTGTTAAAAAAGTGAGAATAATTAGCAAATTATCATTCCTTTCTATGAACGTAAAGCTTCTGGATAAGCAAGCGCGTTTTATGTTCAGTTGAACAAGTATTTACCATCAGATCGAATGCTGAGCAGTAGTGATAAGGAAATCTGGCCACACAAATCCAATCAAAGCTGAAAAGAATCAGTCACAATAGTCCTGTTGGTGACTACAGTCTCAACAATTAGCACTTTCATCTAGAGGAAAAAAGTGATAAAACTCTGCCAAATCTGCATACAAGATGAAGTCATATTAAATTGCACTACCAGGTTATTGTCCCGTGCTGGGTGGCTCACAAAAGGCATAGTTTCTAAGTCTTGTTTGAAGGAAGCAGATTGATGACAGCCTTACAGGGAGGAGATACAGCAATCCTTCACAAAAGTGAAGGCACACGTACAAATTATGGATCTTACCCCAGGACCCCTGACAGAGCTTCAGCTACCATCTTCCTGAATTCAAACTATATTAAAAATTACACAAGTCCAAAGGTGCCAAGGCAGGGTCTGTGCCTCCCTGCCCGGTTCCTAGGAGAGCCAGGCCAGTGAAGCCAGGGGTACTGTGTTACCCTTTGGTAAAGGAGGTGGAGTTCGGCATCCCCCTTCGCTAACCCACCGCACACCTTTGGTACTCAACAGGCAAGCAGATAAAAGATGTCCCTCTGCTGTAAGCTGTAAACAAAAACACAGAGAGCTGACAGTGTTGGTATAACCCTGCGAAGGTTAACTGGTGATTTGATGTCTGCATTTTGGGGTTATTTAGGCATACCAGGATCAGCTACCCTTCAGAGGAATGCGAGGGCGCATTCTGCCCACTTCCTTAGTGTCACTGTAGCATACTGTCATGCAAATAAACAGAGCTCATCCACTTCCAAGCTGGGCAGATAGCTTTTGCCCACTGCTATGGCTTGGCCTGGAATAACAAATCAGAAAATGAGTACGCTTTTATGTTTACCACTACCACGCTGTGCTGTTACTGTTTCAGTAACCTGGTCCAGCTCTGAGGACACGCAGCTCTGCCCAGCTGGACACTGGCTGCCTGGCTGCTCTCGATGAAGCTGTAGATCAGCGTAGCAGTTTCAAACACGCCAGTAAGGTGGGCAGTGGCATTGGCACACCTGCCCAGCTACAGAGTCAGTTTCTAGTCAAAGAACAGCACACCACTGTAGGTCACTCTAACTTCAGTGGCACCCCAAAATGCCTCACAACCTACCCACCTGAATGCACTTGGGGCAGGTCATATTGCCTACACCATCTGCAATAACCTAATGTATCCAAAACATCTATATGCAGCTGGCAGATGTGAGACAGAGTCCTACATCCTTCTGAAGCAGCAGCTGGAGGCCAGGGGAGATTCCCCACAATGCCTGCAATGGTGCTGGACACCCATTTCTGGATGTTCTTTATCTACAGCTGAAACTCCACAAGCTCTGAGGTGAAAAGCAGCTGTGCTCCCAGGGTAGGTATTGATGAACAGCTTGGTAGAAGTGTAAGGGAAATTAAAGCAGGAAGAATGTGAAAACTCACAGCTGGAGTTCTACCTGGACAATGAGGTGGAAAAATCCTTTCTTTTGCAAAAGGTCCAGAGACCTCTAAAGACCACAACTGATGGACAATCAGTTTCAGTCTGCATTTCCTTGAAAACAGACGTGCCCAGGCAGTTCCCAGAGACATAAGGTAGTCTGTCTCTTCAGTTCTGATGAGGAACCCCTTTTAATCACCCTTCTTTGTGCAGAGATGTCATCCTCATTCGTTGCAGGGTGGTCTTGTTTCATTCCACACAAAGCAGGGCAGAACAGGACTATTGCAGGAGAGCATGCTCCTTTTGAATGATCCTAATCAGCAGCAGCAGGGCAGAGCTCCCAGGCAGTACTCTACCCAGGTGGACTCTGCTGGTCCAGGAACATCACAGTGCAGTGATGCATATACCTGGCTGCAGGTACGTGATGATTTTTTTTATCCTTTGTGCGTTGCCAAAACTTGAGAAATGCATCCTCTGTAGTGTAATAAAAGAACAATGAAATCACAAAGACTGTTCAACAGCTTCTGGTGCTACACAAATATCTTAAATGTGAGTTGTACACAGACAGCAAGCACAGAGGAAAAAGCAGCAGGTAGAATGAGTTTGTTCTGCCTAACAGTGACAAAACCCACTTTACTTCATTAGCTGCAGGCAACATATAACCCTCTGAGGTATCACACTGCAGTGTAAATCACAGCAACCAAAGCCAATGTCCCAAAGATATGTGCCACAGATGTCAGATCTGTATGGGAGGAAGGGTTGCAGATTAACACATTCTTAATAAGTGTATTATTAACAGGAAAGTATCAAGAAAAATAGAAAATGTTTTATGTGTTTTATTCTCCCTTCTTCCCTCCCATTCATTTCAAAGCAATTTCACTTCCTGCATGCAGAAAGATCCCACCGGAGGGTAAGAAGATGTGCGGCTGAATGCAGCTACAGTGTTCACAGGAGAAGGCTCTACAGGAACGGCCTTTGTCCTGCCATACAATGTGGAGCACAGACCGCATGGGTCTGTCCTGAGAAGGTGAGAAAGGAAGGCAGCAGCTCTGTCAGACCCTTACAGCGAGGACATTTGCCCCTGCAACGGTAGCTGGTGAAAACGTGTACAGTTCATGGTACATGGATGGGAAGATGCTGTTTATTACCTAACCAGAGTAAAACCAGATTGGGACAAACTTTCCTAAGGGACTTTGCAGGCCATTTTCAAAGGTACAGTTCTGATTTGACCCTCGCTGACTCTTACCTTACTTCAGCACCTGGACAAAGGTCAGAATATGCATTACTGTCTTAGCACTATTCAGCAGCAGCTCTTGCTTAAGCCTAGGTAGACTAGGGAAGTGTTACTGCCATCATGTCTCTTTTCCTGCCCAGTATCAACTGGGCAAAGCAAAGCATTTTGCTTTGAAATGTGAAAAGAAAGAAATGTACAGCTGGGTACCATCAGCATCACAGCTACAATCCCAAATCCATGACCTCATAAATCTGTCCAAAGCGCAGCATGCAGTCAGATAAGCCATCAAGGCTGTGATGGGCCCTGGGAACACAACAGAACGCCCTACCTCAAAAAAGACACCTAGAGAATTCTATTGGAAGTCTTGGCAAGTAAAAACTACACCATTTCAATACATTTGTATTATTGTGGATCCTCTCAGCGCTGAGATGCTGTACCCTGATCAGCTAACCCAGTATCAAAAGCCACTTAACATCAAATATTTACATTGGAAAACTGCAACATCACCAAATCAACTGAATTCAAAGAAGAGCTACAGAAAGGTCCTCCTCTCCTGTTGGGGACCAGTGTATGCCCTGAAATGCCTCTAGACATCCAGAGGAGATTTCCTTGACACAGTCACTGCAGAGTCCTTTGAAAGTAGAGCAAGAGTGAGCAAGGAAGAGAGCTGGGGCCCCCGGGGGGTGCCCCCCAGTCCCAGCGTGATTACAAGCCACACTGCAGTCCAAGAGCAGTTCGCAGGACGCCGAGGCTCAGAAATCTGAAAGGTGATAACAAATCAGCTACAGACATTCGCCTCAAGTGTCATACTGTACCTGCCAAGAATCTTACTCTTCACCTAACAATATCCAGCTCCTACCAGCTACCACTGTGGAACTGCAAAGAGGGCTTCAGAACTCTGAGTTCAGGCTTCGGTGATTCTTTAAGGTGTGCCCAATCACTTCGCGTAAGAGGTGTGTTGTTGGTTGACATGAGACCTCCAAGTCCCACCTGTGTCTCGCCAGTCCCTATTCATACATATTCTTTTTGACAGCTGGGAGCAGCTAAAGCTTTCAAGGTGTAGCGCTGCTTCACGGTGACAATTCTGTGTCTTTAAAGACAAGTTGAGATTCTTTCTCATACAGTAACCTGCATGAGACCTGTTTAGGTCATCAGTGACTGAGAGAGTCCTGGAGGATTTAACTCTAGCTGTGCGAGCAGACACATTGCTAAGGCAGTAAGGGTCTTTCTGGGAAAAGTACTGGAGAGGGAAAAATAGCTGACATTTTTCCTACCTTCCCCAAGCCAGCTTTATTCATTTTCCCATGTTACTGCTTCTTGTAGGCAAAAAAGCTGTATTTAATAGTTGCTGTCTGTTGTTCACTCTGTTCTTCATCCTTTTAATTACGTCATCAACAGTTCTATTCTGGGTGTAATTGTGAGCTTGGTCTTCAGGCTGCTTGATTCTAAAATTGAAAGGTTGTGCGTGAAGACAAGTTGCTTATTTTTTGTAGTTTGAAACATTTGATTCAGGAATAATGAACAAGACTGCTTTAATGACAAACAAGACAGAGACAAACCAGACACAGACATGGAAGAAGTTTCTTTGGTGCAAAACAAAATAGGTTATCAAGTCAGAGCACACGTTGTTTCCAGGGCCTATATTGTGCAACATTTCTTATGTATAGCTTGCTTTACAGTAAAGCAAAAAAACCCAACAGACATAGCAAAAATTGACTGATGCTGCTCTGAAGTATTTCTTTTGCAAATGGAGACCCTAGACCTCCAAATCACAGGCTTAGTCTCTAATGAGCCCAAGTTTCTACACCAGCTAAGGAGCCACCTTTATCCTTTAATACCTCCTCAGTTAACGTAAGAAGGCTAAGCTAACATGAAAGAAGTTAATGAAAGTCTTTCCATTGATTTTAAAAGGAAAAAATATATCCTATAATGTTTTCTCTCTTCCTGGATCCCAAGTAAATCACTTCCATGTGTTTTCCTTTTGTAGGAATGGTCAGAATACCTTTCTTTCTTGGGCCTTATAAGAAAGTCCTTGGATATGTACTATATACTCTTCTAGCTCTAATATCACAGCCTTCATCAATAAGCCATTAAAATAAATAGCAATTAAATATTTAATAATTTTTACAGACAGAAATAAAATTAAATTAAAGGGTATGTAATGTGTCCCACTTGTACCAATTTTACATCCGCTGTGGATTTACTATAATACATGAAAAGGAAAGGAAGAACAATTATTTCTGTTAAATTTTAGAGAATGTATTTCCATATAAGCAAAACGCAGAAATATGCAGCAGTCTTATTTTATAGATTAAGTGTGTTTTATAGTATTCCCTAAACTTGAAGATAATCTTCACATTTTAACTCTTATTCTAAAAACATGCTAATGAAAAGAGTTTTACTTTGATCTGAGCAGCACACAGAAGATTAACTCTAAGCCTCCCAAAAGGGATCAAACGATGACAGTGACTGGTGACTCCCTCCTGAGGATCTCAGATGGACTCATCTGCTGAAGGCACCTGATCTTCTGAGATATCTGCTGTCTTGCCTGAGTGCAAGAGGTAGCCAAAATGTTACCAACTTTACCTGCCCCATCCCACTGATTATTATATTCTCCTGCCTATCAACATAGGCCTTGCCATGAATGACCCTGAGAAAACGAAAAAGTAATTACAGGACAGATTACGAAGGTAAACTCAAATGTTCTTTATACCCTTCCTCCTTAATGAAGTTCAAGACTGAGGCAAGGACTGGATGTGTGCTGGAAATAAATGAACGATTACTTGCAGGACGTCATCTGAAAGCGCATCTTCCATATCGGGGCTTATTCGCAAAAAGCTCTCTTTATGTACTAGCTTTCTAACCTAGTAGGGAAGCCTTAGACTAGATTGAAGAAAAGAGCTCACAGGAAGATATTAACCACAGCCACATAAAGTACCTAAAAACTACTACTTGGAATCGGGTTATACATTACAGGGTCATAGAAGAGACTAAACCAGACAGAATGGATCACGCATGGTGGTTGTCAGTACATAAATAAAAGAAATGTGGTATAAAGAAGGGGACCTGAAGTCCTTCTGGTTCTTGGAAGATCCTGGAATCTTACAGTTCAGTAAATTAAACCTTATTTAGAGTTCTACTAATAAAAACCAATGAGAATATGAGTGCTATAATGGCAGGATGCCTACTATACATCACCAACAAGGAAAACAGGATTTGGATTTGAAGCTCTTGGAGATCCAGAGATTTTTTTCTGAGAACAAAAAAAAAAAACAAAAAACCAAAAGAGTCAAAATCAGGCAGGGTAAAAAAGCTGACTGTAATTGATTGGGTAATAATTACAGCAGAACACAGGTTGTCCAGCAGATTATCAGAATGTGTCAGTGACATCCTGCTGATGCTGCTAAATCTAGTGAAGGGAAACTCTAAATTTCATCCTAATTAACACAGAGAAACTGCTTGAAAAGGTGAAATACAGCTTAGGCAGGAATGATGATGGAATGACAGAGTTTATGACACTTGTAAAAGCAAGGCAGGAGAACAGTGGAAAAAAGGAGATTTCTACCTTCTCAAGGAACTAAAATCTCATGGGAAACGAATCTAAAGGGAAAATGACTTAAGGAGAGCTGGCAGCGCATCAGTGAAACATGCCAGCATGGTATAAGAGAGAAGCATGAGGATATACGCCCAAAATCTGAAAGGCCACAACACAATGTGGGATTCAATATCAAAAATATCGAGAGTAATGAGAACTCACTCTATAAATGCTTCAGTAATACAAGAGGGATCAAGAAAATATTTGCCTTTCTGTTCAACAGAGAAAGAAAACTACCAACCGATTGCATTAAGGGGATGAAGCACTTTAAGCCTGTTTTTGTATCAGTCTTCCATAGTCAAATATAAGCAGGCTGTTTGAACAATGAATACTAACAACAAATAAGGAAAGCACAAATTACAGAATATTGCTATGCATTCATATTGGTTCTTAAAGAACTTGCTAAAATTCATGCAGAAAAGCAGACACGCTACCTAGCTTTAAAAAGAGGGAAGGAGATGAACTGGAGAGTTACTGACGTATTTCCAAGAAATCTATTCCTACTTTCAGGCAGTAATTACAGAGTCACAAAGAGTTCAAAGCCTGTTAAGAGACACAAGAGCCACTAGGGATCCTTGAGATCTACCCCGATTTCAGGCAAGCTTATATTTTAAATTTATACTGCCCTCCAACCAGCACCACTTTTACCTTCGTTTCCTGGGGAAATAAGAATAATGCAGTCAGCCTTTTCATCCACATCTGTCAGCCTTTCCTCAAAATTTGGAGTCCATCTACCAATTTGAGTCACACTTCAGAGGGGTAGCAGCCTTCAGTTAGAGTGGTTACAAGTTCTGTGAAATTGACAGTCATGAAAAGAAGACTCTCCATCCCCCTAGCTGGGAAGGCAGGGACGTTTTCTTTTCCATTTGTTAGCAGCTAGCCAAGCAATAAGCATATGTGCTTCTCTGGGCTAGCCACGTTCTGTCTCTTGCCCAGCTGCCAGCTTGAAGTACTCAGTGAGGAGTATGTTCTTTTTCTACCCTGAAGTAATAAGCCACAAGTACATTTACAAACTGTGTGAGTCACCAAACCCTACTCCCTGCGCATTGCCCTCTCACTTGGGCTGGGTCTCCAAGTTCTTCATTCAGGCCCGACAGACCTAACCCAACAGTCTACTCTAACACATCAGTTCTGGGAGCTAGAATGCTTGCTAAAGGTACGGATAAAGCTCCAGATGGTGGCCCAGCATCAGCTGGGGACAGAGCTATTTATCAGTGAGGCCACTGATGTATCTTGAATTTAGCGTACTGTGTCCTGTTGACAGAACTGTAGTCCATGTTGACGAGCCATCTGCATTTTTGTTGTCTTGCCATCTCTCTGCTTCGACAGTCTATGAGTAGAAATGGCATTGGACCTCACTAAAAATAACTTTGGGGAATTTCTGAAAGATCTTTTGACATCAAGAACAGGAGGGACAAACTCTGCTTGCAGAAAACAAACAGTTTGATTTCTTGATTGCAGAACATATCCTGCTCTGAGTACAATCTTGGAATGCATCTGCAGGAACACTCTGTTCCCAAAAAATATTATGTAGAAAGAGCCAATCATAAGGTCTTAGATATTTCCTAGGGTCTCACAAAAGCAAATTAGGAAAGAATTTCAGAGACAGAGGCAGTCTGCTAAAAGTCCTGAGGATTAAGATGAAGGCCATTGTGGTACAGGGTCTTACACAGGTAGGGACACCTTAACCACCCCAACCTGTTAAAGAACTTACAGGTGGAAAGATGTGGAAATATTCCACCTGTTGCAGACCATTGGTCCAAAATCACCACTTCAGTAAGAAAGAGGCCAGGCTTGCTTTCCTAGGGACTTCACGTTAATATTTCTTTTCTATTACTGGTCATGAATTCTCACTAAAGAGAGGAGAAGACATAATTAGGCAAATGAGAGCCACACAGCACACAGAACAAGGAAAGAGGTAATGTTAAGATTCATAAGCACACTGAAGTTTCATTTTAGCAATTCCAGGACGAGGGACAGAAGCCTTGAACTCCAGGCTAGAAGGCTTAGAATGTGTTGGTACCAGAATTGACTTGGCCACCACAGAACATCACTGGGACAAGAGGAACTGAAGGGAAGATGTAAAACACCACTTATACTTACAGAAGGAGCAACTTATCTGACATAGCTTCAAGACACTGACCAATTCAGATTCAAACATCCAAAGGTTCTGTTTTAAACTTGTCAGAATGCCCAAACCAACAGTTCTTGCCAACGTCATAAATAAAAGGTCAGACCTGGTATGTTTGCAGCACAGTCCTAGCCTTCTGCAGCCCTGCGCTGGCCCAACATAGTAGAATGACTCAAGTCATGTGCCTGAGAACTCGTCTCACATGAACTGCTGGCAGGTGGCCAAGTAACACTTCCAAGGAGTTGACATCCTCCCAATAGCTAGCATCTGACTGTACTGTATAAAGCAGTTCAAAGGCGTCATAGCCAACAGTCACCTTGGCAAGAAGGTAAAGGGGATTGTGGTCTTTTCAAAAATATCCCAGAAGGCTTATATCCTCCCAAGACCTCACTAGGAGAGACAGAAGGATGTCCCAGTGCCTGAGAGGCCTTCAGAAGATGGATAGCATGCCTCTCCTTTGCCTTTCTACAGCAGAGCCTGGCAAAGAGTGGTAGGTGAATGCTGGTGAGCGTAAGCCATCCTTCAGCAAGGTCCTTTGGCAGGCATTGGAATCCTCATGTTGTCAATTCAAATGCCAGATATCCACCGCCAGTTCCTCTGTGTTCATGACAAAAACACGAAGGTCTTGGTGGGCTGACGAACTGTTTTGTGAGATCTTTGCTGCCGGTTGCATTCAGAGTCAGAGTTCAGAGGCTGTTGTTTATACCTATGTCTGGAACCCCTGCAACATTTGGGCTCCTCTGAAAAGTGTGCGGAGATCCTGTGGCAAGGCTCTGAGACAACAGAACAGAGACAATGGAAAAGGACTTTTTGAGCCATAGGAATAAGCTGCCAGTTCTGACGTGTGAATGGACACACAAGGCAATCCCTAGAGCCGCTCTGAAGAGGATTCAGATGGGGACTTAACAAACACAAAAAGGTCAGATTGTTGAAGAGAAAATGAAGATGTCTGAGGAGAATCTGGAGCATAATCCTGTCTTGAGAGCTGTTGAGAGAAATGTGAGCTTCACATAGGGCATTCTGTTTTATGGAAAACCAGCCTAAAAATGACGGAAGACAGGCAGTGAGCATGCCCCACGGATATGTTAGAGTAAAGCATTATCTGGGTTCAAGTGAAAGGAAATACATGTCTATCGAGTCTGACCATATGTGTAGATTATCATGCAAATACAAGAAAAACAAATTTTTAAGAGAAGATCATCCCATTACAAGGGAAACTTTGTTGTTTCCTTCCCAGATTACGCATGCATTTACATATATTCAAAAGTAAAGAGTGAGGAGAATCAATAGGTCACACATCTTTGTAACCTGGATGCCAATATCAGTCATGCTGGTTTAGTTGGAGGCTGTAGCTGTAGCGTGCAGAAGTCACAGCCACAGACGTGCCAGAGTTCCTGATCTACAGAGAATGTTCAAATCCAGTTCCTGAATAATGAGCCACACTGATTCTACAGAGGATCACAAGCTTACTCTTCAGATGTTATCTAGAGGGCAAAACCCCAATTTTTGAATGATGCAGTGAGATATAATTCTTGTGGACCCTATAAAGTGAGCTCAAGCATTTTTACCTGAATCCTAGAGTCTTTGATGAATGATCCATGTGTGTTTGCTCTCCTGACGCAATGCTTTGAGTGTTCTACAGTTTTGCATATAGCTCTGCGAAATGAGAGATCAGCCCAGGACAGTACTTACCATTAGAAAAACAGCATGTATCCTTAGTCTACCTGAGAGTCTCCTTTCTATACAGATTTTTTCTTTACATTAAACAGAAAATTGTCTGTAATAACAGTACCTTTTTGAAAGCTCTGTTTGCCTTTTTTCTTCTCTTTGCTGTTTTTCCTTTGATATATGTGAGCTGATACCATTAAAGCCACCCGAAAGAACAGCAACTTTTAAGTTATCCAAAAGCATCTTGTAAAAGATTCCATCAGAAGAGTTATCCTTGTATTTATAGCATAACCTGGATAAAATAAGAATTTAAAATAACTTGGGAGGTTAAGAACAATGTGTAATACAAATGTTTTAAGGCAAAGATGATCGAAGTAACACATTTTCTTTCCACATACAGTGAAGGGCAGTATTCAGAAGGCTGTCCTCAGCCACTGGAAACTAACCTTCTCAGGCTCCTTCTGTAGCCTACAGAGAAAGCAGGAACCTAACTTACACAATGTGTCTTTACCTGGAAGAGCTCCATTGACACTAGCAGGAGCCTAAGGACACAAACCTTCCCCTGCCTACAGTTAACCTTTGTGAGTACCCTGCATAATTAATACTTGAATTATACTGTGGAAACTTGGAAAAAACTTCGCTCATCCCACACTGACCTGTCAAATTCAGTTTCACTGGTGGAAGAGGAAGCTAAGATCACAGCCTCTGCATAACTATATCTGTCAGAAATGATGAATGAAAGCCCTTGTTTACCTTAACTTACTGCCCGGTATATGAATATAAAATGAAATCACTAGCAGCCGAAGTTAATACTCTTGGATGTGAACCTTAGCAGCGCAGGAGCAGACACGTTGTTTGCTCAGCACCTTCTGTTATTCTGAGGATAACTTCCAGAGCAGAGGTTGAGTTGGTAGTTCCCTGGGCCTGTTAAATTACCCTTTTAAATCACCCCCTTATAAATTAGTAGAGCTCATGAACCAGAGCCCTTGTCACCACTGTGTTGCTGCTTCACTGAGCTGTTCAGCCTTCCAGGATTTCATTCATGTTCATAAAGCTTTGGGGCATTCCTGGGTGAAAGCAGAAGGCTGCTGTCCTTGTGCTGGGGACGCATGCCATTCTCTGCACTGCACTTATCCCAGGTGCCCGTTCTATTTAGAATTAGACTAAAAAAATACCTGTGGTAAAAAGCACTTGTAACTTAACATATCAAATGCCTCAGTGCCTTCCTTCTGGGGAAAAAAAAAAAAGGAAATAAAATCTTTATTTTCTTTTCAGCAATCTAATCCACACCATATACATTGCAGGGGAGAAAGTGTGAAGGGGGTGAGAGGGAGGGGAAAGAGTCTCCATTTTCTAGCATTTGTAAAGCTCTGCTCAGCTGAAACAAGTATAGCCTTCACAGAGAAAATGGCTGTGAACACTACAGAGCAACATCTGCTTTGCGAGTGTAATCCATAAAAGGCTTCCAAATGCCCTTAAAAATTGCTCCCCCTTTCCCCCAGTCTGAATGTCATCTCACAGGAAGCCATCTGGGACAAGCATGCCAGCTCTTCTGCTGCAGCGATAGCAGTATTGTCCTCAAGTGCCTCAGGATGAGTCACATCAGTGCAAAAGTCCAATTATAGCAGAAGCCCCCCCAAAGCAGAAGTATCATTTCAGATAAATAAGACTGATGTAGCCGAACCGCTGGAATTCAGAATGTAATTCCGTCCCTTCATCACCTTTTACTCAAAAACCCTGGATCCCTTAAAGCACCCGTGCTAAATCCCCAGTCTGGTTATGACATTCCCAGCACAGATGTGGTAGTCTTAAGCCCAGTGTGTATGCATGTAGAGGAGTCAATTACTTTTTCTTGCTTATTATTTTAAAATACAGCCTTTTTAAACCTAGGATTTCTTACCACTTCAGAGCAGCGAATGAACAGTGCCATCCACTGTTTCTGTGCATAATCCACAACACTTTCCTAGGATAGTCTTAAATAAGATTTAACATAAAAATTAACGCTACATTTGAAACAGAGAAATGTAGATTGGTTAAAAGAAGTGAGTCAAAACATATTTTTAAGGAGTCAGGCTAAATAACAGAATGGCAACTCTAAAAGTAGATCACCAAAAAGGAGATTTTTCAAAATATCTCCTCACCTGTGGATGAGCAATTCTAACTTCATTACCTATATTGTTACTCATTTATCTTAAATCTAAATACTTCTCGAATCAAGTAGGCCATCTATTGCATTGTTGAGCACAAATTCTCTCTTCATCTTATGATAAGAATTACATTAATTCTCCAGTGTGGTCATCAACTCCCTAGAACGTGACCCTGATGAATGATACTGCTAAGAACAGGTGCCTTTAGAGATGTTTACTACACAAGAATTGATATTATGGTGTGAATGGGACCCTGCCTTCATGGACTGAACATGGCCAGTGCAAGACTATGTGCCCTTGAATGTCTTTGACAATGGAATCCAAACCTGATCTTTTAGATGTGTATTTTAGATGCTATTCATATAAAAAGATTCCAGACTCATCCCACCTACAGGGTTGCACAACTTGCTTTGCTAAACACAGATACTTGCACTTTTCAACAACGCCACAGTTGAATAATGCAAATATGCTCAATGTTCGCTATAACAGAAATCCTAAAAGTATTCTACCCACTTCTTCCTCTGCCTTGCCAGAACACAGCCTCAGTGTTCAGCATTTCACTAGACTGATCTCACAAGACCTATCTTGTGAGAGATGTCTAGGGGATATCTTGAGGTATCTTGTGAGACATATCTTGGGAGCTGGTCTTGTTTAGCCTGGAGAAGAGAAGACTGAGAGAGGATCTTATAAATGCTTATAAATATCTTGAGGGTGGGTGTCAAGAGGACGGGGCCAGACTGTCTTCAGTGGTGCTCAGTGAAAGGACGAGGGGCAATGGGCCCAAATTGAAGTGCAGGAAGTTCAGGCTGAACATGAGGCAGAACTTCTTTGCGTTAAGGGTGACAGAGCACTGGAACAGGCTGTCCAGAGGGGTTGTGGATTCTCCTTCGCTTGAGACATTCAAAATCCACCTGGATGCGTTCCTGTGCAGCCTGCTGTAGGTGACCCTGCTTTGGCAGGGGGTTTGGACTAGATGATCCCCAGAGGTCCCTTCCAACCCCTACTATTCTGTGATTTTGTGATTCTGTTATTAGACTCTGGCTGTTGAACACAGGCTTCTACTTTTCTGTGGGAGGATATGGGATCTGATC
>Ga0181612_170383_pt1 | contig 31872 bp, 19 predicted proteins | sample HoacroProtozoa21_FD_119630 | JGI IMG/M metagenome (GOLD analysis project Ga0181612, IMG submission 119630) | Hoatzin crop microbial communities from Cojedes, Venezuel. Combined Assembly of Gp0051906, Gp0051904, Gp0051908 | reverse complement strand
GAGGATGTGGAGCCACCATCTTCAGAGATATTAAAAAGCTGCCTGGACATGGTCCTGGGTAGCTGGCTGTGGGTGAGCAGGGGGGTTGGACCAGATGACCTCCAGAGGTCCCTTCCCAGCTCAGCCATTCTGTGATATCTGTCTCCCCCACATTTCTCATCAATGCTTGTGAAATGAATAAATCAGTCACTATATTTATCCTGTGAGATTTCTGAAGCAAAGACTACACCATTCTTCCTTCCTCTCCATTCCATATAAAACCTAAGACATACACAGACACTGAACATTTTTATGGTATCAATATAAACACTATACATTTGGCAGCAATTCTCAACAAGAAGTTTTTGAAATAGCTTGACTTCATGTTCAAACAGATCTGTTCAGCCCAGTCTCTAATTTCCCAAATGTAACTGTTCATAAGTATATCTCTACCTCTTTGCATTTACGTTTAGTAAGAGTAGCAAGAGAGATGATTGCTGACAAAAAGTTAGGAATTTGGTTTTCTGTTAATCCAAGACCTAGCCAAGCTCATTCCCACTGAACAGACTTTGTAACTGAATTGTTAGAAGCTATAACTGGACATAGGATTCATCACTTCTGATGAACTGCATAAATAGTATGTAAGGAGGCTCCACAAACTGCCAGAATCATCAAGACGACGGCAAAAACACTGGAAGGGGCAAAACCAGAGGGTAAGCCCTAGGAGCTAGGGTCTGCGTCATACCTGTGTGACTTTTGCTCCAGAAAAGAGAAGCAAAGCTATTTAGTTATTCTTGTAGGATCTGCAGGGCTCCAGTTTAATTAACTTTATCAAATACCATGAAAAAACCATCATCCTCATCTCTATCTCCGAGACGCACTGAAATGAAAGTGGTAATTGATAAGAGCTTCTTGGATTGCAGCACGACATCAAAACTTGTCAAGCAGAGACCACTCTCGCAAACAGGCAGGCTGAAATAGATTCTTTCGCTGCAGAGCTTCCTAATCGCAGAACTGCTCAGAATACTGACACAAAGTTCAAGCGTGCTGATTTGCAGGCACAATCAATTACCACTGTACAAATGCACTTAAAATACGATATGCAACCTGCTTATCACCTATTCATGTAAGGCCGATTGAGAGTAAGTAAATTTTGTGATCACCGCATAGATTATTTTCCTCTAAAAACTGTTCACGTATAAATTTGACATTTGTAAATGATTATCTTTTGTTTGGCACAGTTACTTTCCAATTAAACTCTTTACATTTTGTAGGATACTATTACGTTAATGGCCCTCTTGCTTTAAGATGCTTTTCTTGGCAACAGCTCTGAGATGCAGGTGCTCATAGCAGATGCTGTGCTAACCCTTACTCTAAAACCACCGTGTCTTCTCAGCAGTGCAAAGTTTTTCAATTTTACTGTTACCTGAGGCTACAAGTTTTCACAAATACTTTCATGCAGTTGGCACATCAACCCCTGGAAACTTGATATTTATTAAGAAAAAAAGCCAACAACAACAAATTGTACAATGCCAACTAATGCCCTTTGGACTTCACATCGTTTATTATGTAAAGTAGTTCTTCTGTTGCATTTTGTTGATCGGAAGAAGCCGAGTCTCACAAATTCGTAACGAGGATTGTGTTTGACAGTCATTGACTGCCACCGAATACTGCAATACTTTGAACAGAGCCATTTATCCAGAAGGGCTCTGCAAGCCTTAAATTAATCCACTCAAACAGCAGTCTTTGTCTTCAGTCCCACCTTGTTCAAAGATGGATTTTTCTCAAGAAACTTTGACTGCTGAGGTACATTCAGGTCCATGACGCTATCTGTATAACCGGAGTACTCGAGATGCTCCAGATTCGTAGCAGCACACAAATGCACCAAAGTGGTAAAAGCTCCAAAGGGCAGGAACCAGAGGGAAACAGAAAATTTTAGGATCCCCATTTTATTAATAGGGAATTGGCTTGGCTGGGAAAGAAAGATACTACTATGCATCATTTGAAGGACATCAACATCCAGGACAGCCTCTGGGCAACACCCAAGTGCCTCCATTTTTACTACATCTTCATATTTGTCATAGAGGTTAAATGATTTATCCAGATAGAGTGACACCTATTAGCAGCTAAGGCTGGTTACTTCCATAACAGTGGCTTAATCATCCTCTACAAAGGAGATGTTTGATATAAGTTCCTCAGATATTGCTTTTACAGTGGCAAAAAAAATAACACAGCAGTTTATTTATAGAAAAAAGCAGAGGCCTGGCAGTGAAAAATGTAATTGGGGAAGTATACTGGCAAGAAATTCCTTTATCGCACTTCAAAAGTCATGACCCATAAGAGGTTCTCAAAAGTCATGACCCATGGATTCTCAGCATCCCATGAGGCCTGGGCTGGAAAATGCCAGGGTAACAACTGACAAACGCCCCAGATTCCAAGAGCAGGAGGAGTACTGACCGATACGTACTGCATCACAGAGGAACTGAATGAGGCAAGTAGCATCTCCTCACGCACTTCAACTACTTTGCCAAGAAGCACATCTGCATAAAATAAAGTTCTGAGAATTCTGTATTTATTAGATTATTTTTTTAAATAAAACCCCAAGATTTGGAAGGATTTTCCAGGCATAAAATTTTAATTGGAATTCTAAGTTTGATTGCTCGACCTTCTCCTAGATTCTGTAAAAGCCCTTTCTGAGATGCCTGCTAAAGAACTTTCAAGAAGGAGAAAATAGTCTGACTTTAATTAGATTGTTTTAGATTTTGGGAAGTTTCAGATCTGAAATTCAGCTGAGTAAGATTGCCCTATAATTGCAATGAAGACACATACTTCCAAGTCAGCCCTTGAGGTCAGGCAGAGGCCAGCTAGCTACCAAAGGGACACAAGGCTCTTCAGCATCTTGCAGAGCTCAACGTCTCACAGAGTTTAAGGCCTTACTCTGATAAGCCCTTCTGGCTTAATTTATATTATCGTTGTGAGAAGTGGTGGGCTTTTTTTGCCTTCAAAAATGCAACTTTTATCTTTTGACACACCAACAAACTCCCAGAACTGCTCTGGAGAGTGTCGCTTGCCGTGTTGCATGCACAGCGCAGACGTGGCTGAACTTTGTTTAACAGAGATGATTCATTGCAGTGCTAGCGGCAGAAGTAGTTTGTGGCTTTCTGAGCTATGTTCAAACTCAGACTTCAAACCCATACCCTCTTCCTGACCATCATCTCCCAGGAGGACCTGAACCTCCTGCTTCTGCAAAGCCAGGCCCCAGGGTCACGTCCCTAGCTCCTCTCGCGCAATTCCAGCCCAGAATCCCCACCTCACTTTCCCTGGCATTTTAGTGTACCAGAACAGTGCAAAAAGCTCCTTCCCCTTTGCGCAAAGCACCTCATGCTGTTACGAGCCACAGCCTCAATCCTGGGATCGCAAATTCATGTCTCCTCCTCCTACCAAGCAACCACCACAAAGACTCACCCGTGTGCCCCCCCTCACCTTTGGTGCGAGGACCCAGATGCCCAAACCCTCACCCAGCTCCCCGTGACTGCAGCCTGCACGCTCTGAGCATGGACCCCAACGCTTTGTCTCCTCCTTCCCTCTCTCAGTTCCATCAGGGCCTGGATTTCTCCTGTCCACCTCTTGGCTCCCCATTACAAAGCACAGCAGAAAGGAGAACTCCTTAAAGCACGTTAGCTCGGTCTGCTCGTACTCACAATGGTACTGCTGAAAGCCACTTGGGACTGGTTGCTGTCACGACGACCCAGCGACCTGTTCCTCGTGTGCCCCTGAAAATGAGCTCTAGCACTCTGGCACCTCCTTAAAGGTCTCACGGTCCTCTGCTTGTAAGTGCCTGGTCTCTCAGTATTCGTGGGAGGAAGAGTGAAGTGTTGAAGATTTGCAAAGTCCTCATCATCTAAATCCAGCTCTTTGTGGGTTTCCAGGCGCCTGGCTGTAAAAGGAGAAAATGAAACCTCGCTTCTTACTCTGTTCTTTGCATTGCCCAGCAGGAATTCCTCGTTTGGCTAAAAAAAACTGAAACAAGCTAACTCAAAGCCAAAACATCTCAAAAGCCAGCACCAGAAAAACTTCACTATCCACTTCAGTTTCTGGCAACTCCCACTCTCCAACGTTTGTTATTGCAAGGAAACAAAAATGCATTTTCAAAGCCATCAGTCACTTTTATGGACTTCTGCTAACACTTGGTCTCTTTAGTTGCACTTTGCAGTTGACTGGAACAGGAGAGTGAAATATGGTAATTCTCAAGTTTGCTAATGTTTTCAGTCACAGAGCACAAGCACCTTTTTGGCAGCTGCTTGCCAGCTTAAGAAAATCCTTCTCACTATGCAAAGAGAGAGATAGCAACCAAGAACGGGTCCGAGTCAACAGCCCAGCTTTGGAGCACACAATGCCGAGAGGTGCTGACTGTGGCTGGGGTCGACTCAGGAAAGCGTGGAGCTGTACCCTGCACATCACTCAGAAGACTACGGCAATCGCTTTTGGACCCACTAAGTTTAATCACTAACTAACCTCAGTCTGTGAGCTAGGAAAAGGTTGGTTGGAGTTCATTAGGAAATCTAAGAGAAAACGTTCTCTTTGCACTCTCAAGTGGATATTGAACGCAGGGCGATGCCTTCAGAGGGAAAGGGAAAAACCTTTCCCATCTGAATTCTGAATCATTCAAAACACCTTCACTTTCATGAATCTCCGTAAGAGGAGTCCCTCACAAAATGGAGGCAAATCCACAAAGCTCTACGTTCAGTCAGAAGACTCAGCAGGGTTTAAATTAACAACCTTTAGATGCTGAGAGAGAAATGCAAGTGTAAAGTAGCATCACTCACCATTTTCCTGATGTGAAAACTCAATCCCATCGACAGTACAGCGTCGGAATACCATTTTGTTCTCTGTTAGTGTTCCAGTTTTGTCTGAGAAGATATACTGGATTTGCCCAAGGTCTTCAGTAATATTTAGGGCGCGGCACTGGATGGGCAAATCTGCTTCTTCATCATACAGGTCAATGTCACTGTGAATTAAGAAGACTTGGCCCAACTTGACTAACTCAATGGACACATAAAGAGAAATGGGGATTAAAACCTGAAAGAGAGGTGAAATTCTCAGTGAGGGGTGAGGCAAGTCTCACTGCTTTCTGTCAGCAATGTCCTGGCACAGGCATACCAACAACGTCCAGACAAACAGTTCTTCTTCAAGACATCTCGTAGGACTGAATAACAACAGTTCAGGGGAGAAAAAATATCCCGCACACAACAGCAATGGGCAAACAGGGACAATAAGTGACAGATTTAAGACAAGATTCCTAGAACACCAAAAGCAAAGATGGGTCTTTCAGAGGATGCTCTTACAAAGCCCATTTTCTGGACTTGAGGAGCATGCTGCTCTCACACTCTTGAAACTCTAAATGGATGCACCAGCTCAGACCAACTCGTAATGGAAGAGAGTTTCACAAGCAATTACTTTGCATGCAACACTTTCCACCCACTAGGTTCCCTGCCCTGAAATAATAATGAATTCCTAAGATGCACAAGTATTCTCTTTCAATAATGAAGAACAGTCCCCCGAGGAATCTCTGAGCAGCTCGGAAAGTTATCTTCACATTTCATTCTTAATAAAGAAATTCTGTCCACTTCCATCTCAGCAGCTACATCAAGAAATCTGAAAAGGAAATGATTGTTTTCCCCCACCCCATAAAATGTTCTCTCCCAATTTGGCTTAATCAGATTCAGATATATAAGCATCCTACTTCTAATTTAGCTTCTTTCCTAAACCAGCTGAACCATACCTAGTTATTATTCCCCATTATAAAAAAGGACCATTTTTGTTTCACTGTATTCCTGAGATGTTAAGTGGCATTCTTATTTTGGAATTCTGGACACAGGCAGAAAAAAAAAAAGCTGACATTTGGATGTAAACATCCTCTTTATTGCATATGCTAGAGATTCTGGAGTTATTTAAAGGTCTAACACACATCCTTCCTATCTATATCCTTGTGGGGTTTCAACGGCACGAAAGAAAAATGTGCAGCTAGAAAGAAGAAAAAAAAGACGACACGTTTTTTTCACACTCGGATGATTTGAAACACTCCTAGCAATATTTTTGAATAGGATTAAGAAGTTACTGCACAGCTATCAGCTGATATTAATTGTTCATTAGTGATTATACTCAGTTTTGCATAGCTGCTTCCTTGGAGGTAACAGAGGTTTTTGTCTTTTACCTGCAACAGGATTATCATTGTCAAGAACATGTAGAAACTGGCAAGAAGTGGAGACAGAAAATTGCCATTCTCATCTGGGACGTCATAGGGTGGATGCTCTGAGAAGCTTCCAGTCCAGATGCCATGGCCTGTAGGAATGATACACAATACTGAGATACACTGACCAGGAAGGCGATTGACCAAGTGTCTGAAATTTGCCGATGTGGACTGCTGTGATAATTAAAAAGAAAGAACACTTGCAAAGCAGCAGTCCCCAGGCAATGCTGTAAATCTGCTGGAGAACGCAAAGCCTGCGCAGAGCTCCGCAGCATGCGCAGATAGTTGGTGTGCTAGTAAGAAACACGCAGTCACGGATGTTTTTATTCACCTCTCCTGCAGCAGGGCCCCAGGGCTCTTAGCTCTGCACAGAGCTCTCCTCATGTTACGCCTTGCTGCTGGAGGACTCCATCTCTACCACCTGCCTTTAAAAATCTTCAGTGCTGAAGACTCCCATTCCTCTTTCTGACAGAAAGAGACCTTACAACCTTCATATATACAGACTGAAATCTTTCTTGTCCCTCCTGACCATTCCTGATTTCCACCTGTCTTTGTTCGAGCTGACGCACCCCCTGCAATTCAGTCTGGGCAGCTCGTTTTTACGTTGCCTTCAATTACGTCGTACCCCGAAACTGCTTCTTTCTCTGTCTTAAATATCGGCAGATACCATCGCTCTCCTACGACAAAGCCTCCGTCTCCTCTTACCAACATCCCATCGGGATTGCTTTACTGCCTTTCACACCGCCCTTATGGAAACAAACTCTGCTCAAGGATGTCACTAAATCTGCAGCATCAGAGCCTTCACGCAGAGCTAGGGCAAACAACGCTGTTTCCCTCCCCGCGTCACCGCTCCAGGCACCTTTCCCCTGCCGAACGCCTCCTTCCGCCCACCTCGCATGCCCCGCTCTGATAAAGCTCCTCTTAGCACCGATGAAGCCAGCAGTGGTTTGGCAGCATCTGCCTACAGAAAGGCTGCCAAAGGAACCCAAATTATTTCAGCAATACTCCCTGGCTCCTAGAGACCACCGTCGCATCTGAGCAAGGACAGCTACACTCCCAAAGCCACTTCTTACCTCCGTTTTTCACTATCTGCAACAAAGATACTGACAAGCGATTCACCAGTGGCATTCCTTCCTAGAAGCTCGCATGCAGACAAGGTTGCAAGCAAGAACTCATGGAAGAGCCATGGGACATTTTGCATGGAGGAAAGCTAATGGACTTGTCACTGTTTTACGTGTTTCACTTGGACAATGAGCATTTCATGGTCTTTTCTCCTTTTATTTTTTTTTGGCCTGAGCAGATAAATTGCTTTTTAAATACTGATTTTTTTCATCCGAGACCACTTTAAACTTTAAATTAAAGGACTTTATTGCTTAAGGGCCCCTACACACCAGACAAAGACAAGTCTTTAAATCTACCTGACAGCAGCCGGGGAACAATGAAAACAGCGTCTCTCTCGTCTCTCTCTCCCTCGCACAGAGCTCGGCTGTCAAACTGAAATCCCATTTCTGCGCCCACGGCAACGTGACGCAGCAAAATTACACAAGCGATGAAGTCAGTTCAATTGTCCATCTGTTTTGGACGGCCCTTCCTCCTCCTGGTGCTCCGCCGGTGACTGGCCGGCGCGCGGCATCGCGTGCCTCCGGGGCAGGTTCAGGGAAGCTTGGCAGGACCACGCAGTTTGGCTTGGTCGCTCCAGAGCCCCTTCAGAGCGGAAGCACTGCACAAGCTACCGCCGAGACGGGATCGACCAAAGAGAAAAGGGGCTTTGAGCACAAAGCGCTCGTGGGTGCCTCTGTTCTCTCCTTAGAGCAGCGGCCTGGTCAAAAGTGAGTGGGCTCACGCCGTGGCCCTTTCCCCGGGATGACGAGATGCTGTCAGTCCCGGCTGCCGGGGACAGGCTGCAGGCAGAGCTGGAAGGCAAGCGGGTGCCTGCATGCAGCGAAGGTGATGTTTTGGAGACTGGCAATCTAGCAAACTCTCATCAGCTAACCCCAGTCAGTATATTCAAGCGTGCTCATTTGCAAGGGCCCCAGAAAATTGCTGGCTGTTCCTACCTAAGCGCTCAACCCACCTCAGAGCCTGCTGTCAAGGGGCTTTTGAGAAGGAAGAGTCTGTGGAGACTGTAAGCTGGATGGACGAACCACGTGCAGCTCAGGGGCTGTAAATTGGGTGGCTCTGGCTGGCATCACCTCTGAGCACGTTAGAGGAAGATGTTACTGAAACAAGCGGAAAGCTACATCGTTTTGCTTTTGTTGTTGTACTCAAGGATCAAAGATCCACTCGGGAAGTAGATCTCGGCTGCCGAGTACCCACTCCTACAACGCATTAACCCAACGGCTTTCACTCCCTTGCTTGACACTTATTTTACCACAGAGGAGATGGGTCTTATCTGAAATATTTATAGCCATGGCTGAATTTTCTTCCAGCTGAATTGCTCAGATTTGCTCTTTTAATTCGTCTATTGGAAAGACCAAGGAGCCCAAAGACCCCAAGAGCAATCAGCTCTAGAGCTGATCTTACTCATTTCTAGGTCAGTTTTAACCACCTTTTAGAAAAAAGTAATGAAACAGAAGAAGTTTTTTTGTCAGTGCTTCATACCTACAGCTCCGACAAGACACATCACGAAGAGGAGTCCCACACACAAGAAAATATCCGTATTCATCCGTCGCTCTATCTTGCTGCGCTTGTAACGAGGGCCGTTGTTATTTAGCATGGCCTTTGTTTCATGACCTTCAGAACACAAATGAATATCATCATGTTTATGTAATGTTTTGTAGTTTGTTCTTTTAAAAAAATATTTCTCTCACGAAATGAGAGCAGGATGCTCATGACTAATGTTAATTTGACTCTGGTTTCATTCAGTCATTTTGTTGCCCATTCATTTGACTGAAGAGCAGAATATATCAGAGGCTAAATCTAGTGGTTTACAAAGACTTCCGTTACAGATTTCAGCTGTCATATACATTTTACTTTCCCAGAGACAGCAGATTCAGTAGGATAACAAGGTTTGTGCAAATTTTCAAAAGCCTAATATCCCAAAATATAAAAGGAAAAAAACCAATGATATTATATTTTTGTATCTTACAAACAACTTAATTAGGTGTTATAGAGATTCCCGAACCCTACATCTGAATGTTTTCCAGCAGCTATTTAAAAGCCACTAGACATATTTCATGTATTAACTTAAATAAAATCCAACATGTCAGATCCAGCAGCAAAAGACACTAATGTGATTTAGTTTTTCGCTGTGTGGTTGTAAAGTGCTAACAAAACAGTAGGACAAGAAATAAAAAAAACCCCAGTCCTTAAAACTTACTGAATTAGAATTGAGCTGGTATATTTGTCAGGGAAAAAGAGGAGTGCTGTGAGCAGCCAAGAAGCAGAAATTGCTTTTTCTATTCCATTAATATTATGTAAACTGCGGCTCCACAATTGGGATATCTGGATACCATCTGTAGCTGTTCTACGTGTTATCTTTCTCCAGTTCCTCTCCCTAAAAACACAGACCCTGCAGGCTCGCATGCAGCCTTCACTTGTGTGTGCACGGTGTGCGAGGGGGGCTGTTTTCCAGGCTACCTTTTGGCTTTCTCTAGGGAAGCGATTTGAAGCAGAAGCTGGAAGTTAGGTGCGATTCAGTCATGCCTGCTGGATTCACTCCAGGTTTACATCAAATGTTATTAATTGAGGCAGCGAGCAAGCGAGAAAATGGCTCTCCAGCCTTATGCTCAGGACATTCACCCAAGAGCTGGGACTCTTGGCTCCCCGTTCCAAGGAATACGTAATTATTTACACAGCCTGGGGCTACGTCGGTGGGACCAGCTTACGCTTCCTTTTCAAGTCGTGTCTATGTGCATACCCACTCGTATGTAGGTAATGAGGGCAACGCTCATGAAGCAGGAGACGTATGTTCACTCCCTTACAGGCAGAACTGAGAGCAAACCCGAGACAAACGCTCTGACCACCAAGCTACACGGAAGAGGAGGGTACTGCTGCCCGCACTTCTGTTCCGCCAGCAGCCGCATGAATCTTGTTCCTCACTTTTCTCTTATGGCGGGCTTAAAGGAATGTTTTGTGCTGAAAACATAACAAGACAAAAAACCTCCAATCCCTCCCAGAAAACCCTCCAGGACATGTTAGTGGATTTATTTCAGGATGAAAATGGGATGAGTTTTCTTTCCAGTTATCACCTCTATCATTCCCTTCCACTTCAGCTGACCAACAGGAACAGGACACAGCTGTAATACAGACATCATATTGCAAGAAATAGAAAATAAGAAATAAGAGGAATAAACTACTTCGTTCTCCTCTCACCCTTGCAGTTTCATACGCTGTGCAGCACAGCACCTCACCTACTGCACCACTACTACCTTGTCTATGTCTGGATGTTGGTGGGCTTACCGAAAACTTCACTCTGGTGCTTCTTTGTTAGAAAAGCATATAATTCTTGCTGCTGTCCCCATCACAATGAGAAAACTGCATTGGCTGTCGCTCTGTAACAAGGTTTTTGTGCATGAGTGCTATTGCTTGGGGTGCAGCCATTTGAGCAGCCATGAGAAGTGTAACCACATTTGGGTCTGATGAGAACTGCCCAGGCTAAACAATCACATTAAGCGATGGTTCTGCTCCTCACAAAGGCTTCCATTAGAAAGTAAGTTTTGAGGACTAATAGAGTTATAAAAACGGAGAATGTGCCATCTTCTAATGTGACTGATCTTGATTGTTCAGAAAAGGTCACAGACCGTGATTGAAAGCCAGAGCATGATCAATGTCAAAGAACCCTAGAAATGAAGATGGTACTGGCTCGAGTGATCATAATTTTAGAAGAAAAAGAATAAACTTTTATACTGACATTAACAATAAGATGTCAGAAATTGAATTGAGGACTTCCTCAGATCAAAGATACCATATCTTGAGAATGACTTTTAAACTCCAACCTTTGCTAGTAGCAGCTCAGGCAACGTTAACAGAGATTCACATTAGGATCTCTACTGTTGGCCAAAAGAATCACAGAATGCTAGGGGTTGGAAGGGACCTCTGTGGGTCATCTAGTCCAACCCTAAGAGAAGAAAAATAGGAATCTTAACAGGAGAAGGGAAGAGAAGCTACTCCAATTCTATAAGGAATGATTCCTACAGAGATTTTCATATAGTAGTTACTTTACAAAAAAAAAAAAAAAAAGAATGATGGGTTTAGCTCTGGCTCTCCTCCTCTGTCTGGTGGGCATCATCGAACATGTGGTGTTCAGAGAGACAGGCAATGAAAGAGCCACAAAGTGAAGGCTACTTTGGAAACATATGGGAGCTATAGTCATTTAGAGTCCACTTCTGCAGCAGTGAAATAAAGCGGCCAGTTTTCAGGCCAGATAATCCGGATTGTGGAGATTAATCCAAGATAAATGACTCTTGCAAAAGTGGTGACTTCTATTTTCTCTTGGGTGGCTCAACCTTGAACCCCTTGCTGCTAGCTAGTCATTTAACAGGTGACATGGCTCTACTGGAAAGATCAAAATAACCAATAGTGGGATTAATTGTTGTGTTTAAACTGACCTGTATTTAATGTATGAATAAAGAAGGTAGCTGATGCACTGTCTGAAGCAGAAGCGGGCACAGCTGGCAAAGCCAAGGACAAATCGCGCTCACTGAGTAAAAGCAGTGGTAACACTCCAAAGGTAAGAGACACTGAGCAAAAGATGAGCTGATCCGCCGCTGAACCTGGCTCCACCACATTTGACCCGGGCACTGACGCTGCCTTGCTTGGTTCATGTCTCTACATGAAATTCATGGTTGCGTGGACAAGGTGTCTGTGTCAGCACAAACCTGTGCTGCTGCTGCTGCCTCCACTGCCACCTCCAGCCTCTGTCCTCACCACCTCCGGGGTGCTGGCACTGGCACAGCTTGGCTTTCTGATGATTTTTTATTTTTTTTCCTCTGGGTAGATCTTCAGCTGCGTGAGTTTCTACCCCGAGGAGCCAGCGAGACCTCCCTTAGGGCAGCCATGTAGGTTTTATGCCAGATGGAATTAGTATTAGAATCACAGCTGCAGAGCTGAGACTTAAACTCATCTTAGCAATTTTTAACTTGTCTGGATGGTTTTGCAAGATACCTGACACACAGAGGGACACTGCCACTCGCCAGAGGCCCAGCGCAGGACTTGCTGTCTTTGGAGAGGGACGAGTAATACCTCTTCTGCAAAAAGTTAGTGATTTTCCCATGCACTACCACTTCTTGAAACAAAGTGTGAAATTAGGGTGCAATATTAGACTACACATATTTACTTAACGATATTTACAGGGAAATTCTATGTTTAGCTAGATAGAAAATACATCTTACCTGCGTATATCACAATTCCTACTGCAGCCTCAGTATTTCTGATGGTGCATCCACGAAGCAAGAGGCTTTCAATGTTAAAACCAATCCGTTCATCATTTGGCTGCTCCCTAGAAGAAAATAAAATAAAGTAATGCCTTTTCCTGTTCCAATGTAGTACTAAACACAACTGTTGTGTGCATGTGTTTCGAGTTGAAATGGAACTGTGAAGGCGCTATTTCGATTTTATTTCACCCAGCTTCAATAAAGGCTCCAGAAAGAAGCTACAGAGAAGGCCAAGTGCCGCTTCTACAGCCCGCTGGCATGGTGTGTGTACCACGACGCCAAGACGAAGCGAGTGTGGCTTTCCCTCAGTGCCTTCTCTGGCAGATTCAGTATCTCGTAAGTGAAGCCAAGACACATTGCACGACTTCATTCGGATGAAATTCATTCAGAAAGATGAGCAGGGTCTGTCTGTGGGTCGAGGTTGGGGCGAACGCATCTGCACCCTGCAAGAGCCCCTGTCTCTGTCAGCCACCAAAAGGCTTCTCATCTCTGTGAGCCTCAGCTCGCTTGAAGTCCTCTGGGCTGAGGCTCTCTTCCTCGCTCTGACACTGGGTGGAAGACTTTGCCTCCTGGCTGAAGATGTCCCATCACACACTGAGCAGAGCAAACCAACAAAAACTTCATGCAAATTATAAGGTCAGCACTCCATCAGGCAGGCAATTTGTTACTTGCCTCTGAAAATGGAAGCATAAAACTACTTTTGCTCACAGTTTTTATTATATACTCTAGTAGACTCCACCCGTGATCTTTACCAAAGCCGAGATTTTTCACTTTCAGTCGCTCCATCTGGTTTTGTTACGTAAGTATCAGCATAAGATTTTTTTTTCCTAGAATATGTATCTTTTGCTATTTTCTACTTGGTATTTGGCATTGTATTTACCAGTAAACTGCAACACCACTTAAATAGAGGGCAAGGCTAGGTGCTATCTCAGAGCCAAGTACGGAGCTATGTTGCGTGCAGCTGCACACTATTACACAGCATCAAACTAGACAAGTGAAAAGGTTTAGGTGCCAACAGCCTACAGCTGGTAGAACTGTAAAAAAATAATCCCAGAAACCTGTTTTTCTGGGAATCTAGCTTCAGCCTTGGTGAACTCGTTTAATAGGATCCTTTTTGGGTCCCCTTGAGCAGAATTTGTGGTGGTCAGGCATGTTAGACGGGTGTCACCAAGTTCCTTCTCATCATTTTTAGCAGAGAGCGCACTGCTACAGTTCCGTAGCAAGGCAGTAGAGCCTCAATAATTTATTAAGTGTTCCTGGACAATAATGCAAACTTCTCCAAGTAATTTGTGTTACAAAACAGATCAATCAACAGCAGACCAAAGACAGAAATTCCATTAGCTGTTAGTAAATAATTTTTACAGGCAAATGCTCTCATCCACCCCTAAAGAGGGGAAAGGCAGGCAATTAATTCCATATTCCACCAAGCAGGTGAGATAATAGGCATTTCCAAACAAAATTTCTGATATAGACTTTCAACAGCAATGTGAAGATTTTCAAGCCAGTCCTGGGTCCTAAGGGTGGGTGTTTCTGTGTGTTTTCTTGTGACCTGGCACCTACATTTCTGCACTCTCAGTGCTCTTGCGCCATATTATAGCAGGCTAATTGGAAGAATTGCTTCAATTTAGATTATACCCAGTGGTCCTCAAAGCCAGCCACCACCACCAGAGATCAATATAAACTTGACCTCTTTTTCCTTTTTAAGATCTCACAAATGGCATCGTTACTAGAGGCATCTTTCTTACAGGGTGTAAATTCTTAAGTCCAGCCAGTGCTAATGGGCAAGGACCCTCTGGTTTCAGAGGATCCGGCCATTTGCAGCTATTCCAGGTGCAACACTCTCACTCCATCCTTGCAGAGACATTAACTCCTAGTTTAGCTACCAGTAAACTTAGCAAAGCCAGGGCACCTTCATACAGTTAATTTATTTGCATAACATGGGGCATGCATTTGGTCTGGGGCAGCAGGTATTTCAAACGATTCTCTGGTGTGAGGTGGGAAGCGGCGTGGACCAAGGGCGGCTCTGAAGAGGGCCTTGGGAAACAGCAGCCCTGTACTGAAGGGTAAGAGGACTTTTGGACGTGAGCCGTGCCAGACAGAATTGGACTGATATCCAGGGAATGGGCTCAAATCCGCTGAATGTGCTGCTACAGATTTCCCTGTTATGCCTGTGCCAGGGTTATTTAATGAAAAAAAGAACATAAGAACATAGGATGTAGTTTTTGCCCACATACATAGGTTTACACTTTAAAAACAAAGCGCTTTTTTATACTAGTCTAACACATGGGTCCAGTAGGATTCCTCTTTCTTGCTTGCTTTTTCTAGCTGTAAGAAGAAAATCAGATTTGTTTGTTAGATCCTGGATAGATTACCTGTGGCCATAAGTATGAAGAAACTAGAGCCGTGCAGCTGAATATCTGTAAACATTAGGGAGGATTTAGATTAAAAATCTACCCTAGCCTAACCCTCAGGTCAAACATAACCGAGCTTATGTCTGAATTCTGGGGAGAGCTGAAGCCGTGTGAGAACAGTGTGTATGAAACCACTGCAAATTCCATGTCAAGCCCTGGTCCTGCCTTGCCTCAAAGCACAGATTCCAGTTTACATCTTCTACTGACTTCCGAATCCAGGAACAGATAATAGTGACGTCCATCAGTTTCTGAAGAACACATTCCTTCCACCTAGTTCCTCCAAGAGAAATACTAAAGTTCAGATACGAAATGTATTTCTGGATAACAAATACTTACATGTAGCCTTTGAATTTATTGAGATCATTGTTGGGCATTTCACAGATGATGGTGTTTTGGAAAAACTCTGGTTCAAACACAGCGTTCTGCAGGAGGAAACACACCAAGAATGAGTGTCAAATCCAGTGAGCATCTGAAATGCGAAACACAGAGAGGCTAAACAGAGGCGACTGGGATAGCTGGGGGCTGGAGCGCTTGCCCTGCAGGAGAGGCAGAGGGGGTTTAGCTCGTTCGGCCTGAAGCAAACTTTCAGAGGGGCTGAGTAAGGATCTGAGATTTCCCTCTCCTGCAGTAACAACTGGTTAAATTCAATGGAGAAAATGCTGTGTATTGGACATCACAGATGCCAGCCACTGCAAACATCTCTCTGTCTTTAAAGCGAATGCAACAAATAGTTCAAATTATTTATGAAACAAAAACAGCCTTCAAACAATAGCAAGCTAAAATGAAAATAATTTCAGGATTCATCAGGACTTTGAAATATGTTAGAAGAGTTATGTTACTGGCCAGGACGGTATAATCATAAAATAAGAGCCCACATATTTGAATAAAAGTATCACATTCAAGTAAGACAAAAAGTCAGACTAATAGCAGCCCCAACCCCAACCAAACAAAACCAAAATAGGGAAGGCAGTAGAAGAAGTCCAAACCGCTGGGAGAGACAAAACAAGACAGAGGTTTCCAGGCTAAGAGCTCACTGCAGCAGAGCTCGGAGCCGAGCTGCGACACGCGACTCTGCTCGCGTTGCGGGAAATGGGCTGGGGTCTGGGGCCGCACGGCGCAGCCCGCAGCGCAGGCAGCAGGAGAGGAGCCCGACTGCCATAAGCTGTGGGATTTTATTAACTGAGAAAATACACAAGACCTTGATTTTAGATTAAGAAAATGTTATAAACACAGGATGTGAGAGACATAAAAGAAAATCATTATTGTTGTGCAATAAAATGTTTAACAGAACTGAAACTCACTTTAATCCAAACTCCTCCCTTTAGAAAAGCTGGAAGTCAAGTCCGCTGCTGGGCCTCCCCGCCTTTTTCTAAAGCAGAAGAGGCTTCGGAGATTAGACTCCTTCTGCAACTGCAAATCCTAGGAATTCTTCACTGGGATCCACAAAAGCTTTGCCAGACTGCAAGAGGAATTCCCTACGCTGCCAGTACTCCAGTCTCGATTTTTTCTTCTTTAATTCTTACATTATTTTCCCTCTCCTGTTGTGTTTTTTTTTTTTGAGCAATATACACATTGTTTTTTTTTTAAATACATATAAAATATGTAAGCATAAGCAAGTAGAGAATCTGATCTAAAAAACAAGAATTTGGAGGAAATATAAAAGCTTGATGAATATAAGGCCATTCTGAATACCTTCTGAGTACTTTTAGAAGTATTCTCTTTTAAAAGATACCGTTCACCTCTGCCGAATCTTGTTCAACTCTGTAAACTGAACTGGAAAATCACTACATATTTGGTTGTGCTATAAATATTTGTACAACAGGAGAACAGGAAGACACAAAAGGTACCTGGAGGGCTCATTACTAACACAACATCCTAACGGGTTTCTGGCTAGAAAGGGGTAGAGAAAGATTCTTCTCTTCAAATATTTTTCTTTTGATGACAAGAATTATGCATTTGAAAAATCAAGTCAGAATGTGGCATAAAAGGGAAAAAATAATTCTTTCCTCTCAGTCTTTTACAGGTCGGCAAATTCAATATTCCTAAGCATACCCTAAACCAAAGAAGTAACCCCGGTTCATGCGCCCGTCCCTCCCTCCTTAAAGAGTCCCGCTTTGTGGACGCAGTTAAACCTGGGCAGGTTCTACACAGCCCAGAAGTCACCGGATTAAAGAAAGCTCAAAGAACAAGGAGGAAGCTGGCACACCAAACCCCGTACAGATGACACCGAGCACACCGGGGCTCTTCAGCCGACGTGCTGGCTACGCTACCAGGTTAAACTAGCAGGTAACGGAGCTGCCTGCTCAAGCCCTGCTCCTCCCGAGCGCTGGCATCACCACGGCCGGAACGGCGTTCCACTCCGAGACTTTGGAAGTACGAACGCTTCTGGGCGTGCGGTTTATCTAAGTAACAACTCAAAGTCTACAGAAAATCACCCTGAATAGTCAGTCTGAAGCGTAGTTTGGCATGTAGGGAGTTTCTGCTTTAAAGAATGACTTCCTCCTATTCTGAATGACCAAGGAAAAGTTTGCATTTTGTATGATAGTAGAGCACTGCTTTCCTCTAAAAGAAAACCCACAAAACCTAATGCGTAAACTACGACTATGTGACACAAATGTAGCACTTTTTTTTATTTACGTCTCCAGTTTATTGATTTGTTTTTTGCTAAATCTCTACACACTAACAATTTTCAGCACTTCTCAGGAAAAAACCCTCTCCCTAATGGTCATTGGAAAGCACTAGAAAAGGTACATCTTATACTATGGCCCCCACAACCTGAGAACGCCCTGAACCGTGCTTGCAAAGCGATTTCCATTGAAACAAAGAGCAAGTAACGCTGGAGCGCAGCCCCTGACCGCAGCCGGCGGTGGAAACGGTGCGCTTTCATTTCATCGGTGTGGTTGCTCACTGGCAGTTGTGTCCCACCCACCAATAACCCCAAAAGTTCTTTTTCATGGCACTTCTGCTGATGGCTGAATACACGGACGTAATTCCTAGAACTACCTGCCAGGTTTCTGGGTTTCCTGTCTGCTGGAGTGATTCCAACGGAACAAAATATTCCTCTTCAGAGGCTACAGCTCCTGAAACTTGTCGTGTGTTGTTCGGAAAACTGCCCTGCTATGTTTTATAAGATGTTTAAAAATGTAACGAGTACAACCCTCCCTGAGTCATATTTTCTTGCTTACTTCAGGTTTATCAAACATGAGTCAAGAGAATATTCCAGTAAAGTGTTTGTAAGAAGGAAACCATATGACTTACAGAAAAAAAAATGGTGATTTTAAGCATTCAAACTGAATCTCTGCTACCTATAAAACTGATGTCAAACTTACCGGTTTTACTTATCTTTTTGCATTTTAATTTACCTTGGGTTCCTATTCAATTGCTTATTACAGTCTGATAAAAGATTCCATCATTTCGTTATAGCTCCGTGTGCCTTAGAGCCGCTCCTAGCTGCACTGCCGCACGCCTGCCTGCCCAGCAAGCCAGCAGCGGCACGTCAGCCGCAACGGAGAAGCAAAATCCATAGGGAAGCCCGCGGGCAGTTTGGAAGGGGGGCCATGGGCTGACTTCCCATTTCCACGCAGAAACACTTGGCTCGGTAGCAGCGGCTTTGCTGGGGGGAGCGGGTGGCTCACACGCTCGCGTGCTGCGGCGAAGCATCTGCTGATGCCGTTTGCTGCAAACAACCCCTGTCTGAGCTAATCTGCCTTTTTACGCAGCCATCCCCGTGCCTGAACCACACCAATCTCTTGGGACGAACGGCTGCTCTCCGCACTGGGGGCTGGCTCCCGCAGCGGAACGCTCGGGTGGCTGTGCCAGTGCAGCCAGCGCGCCGCAACCGTGCCCTTCGTGGCTGGCGCTGATGCTCGAGCGGGCGCAGAGCGACCCGGCGCCGCGTCTCCAGCAGACTCACCTGGCTGGAGAAGCCCAGCACGACTCGTCGCTGCTTCAGGTTGGTCTCGCCGTCGAGGTTGGCAGTCTCCAGGTGGCAGGTCCCGCTCTGGTCGGAGGAATGGAGCAGCAGGATGTCGGCTGGGATGGTCTCGTTGCACCGCAGACGCACAAAGTCCCCCACGCGGACGTCTTTCCAGCATCTCTCAACGTAAGCGTGTTCTTCCCTGTTACGTCGAAAACAGGTGACGGGTGAGTAGTGACATTGGGAAGGCAGGGCTCCCGGTCAGCGGGGCTTCAGGAAAGGGGAACAGGGCGTGGTGGCACATAGCTGTATTTCTTTTAAAAGACAGCACAACGGCTGGAAATTGATAGTTTAGACGCTGTCATAGCATCACTTCATCCTTCATCACGTTCAAATAAAATCTTTACAAGGAATAAAAAGAGAATACAACAAAAGCTGTTCTTCATTCTAGCATTAGCCCTATACTCTCCACAGAAAAAGACAGAAAGTTGTTCTGACCAACACAGGTATTTTAAAGTACCTGATTCAAGAAATTCAGACATTTCACCATATTCACTGTTTTTGACTATGTGACTATTTCTCAGATGCTTTCCAACAACAACATACAGATCCTGGAAGAAACAAACTGCTCTCTCAGCTACACCCGCTTCAGGTCTCTCTGCTCTGTAACTCTCAAAAGGTAGCTACAAATCTCGAGCTTAGCCCACAGAAACAACGACAAGAGGTAGAACAGCAGACAAAGGACCCCTCAATATTAAGCAAAGAAATGCACCTAGAGTCTAAGTTTAATGGGAAAGTTAAGTAACAAAGAGCTTCTAAATTAAAAAAAAAGGGGGAAAGGAAAAAGAGCCTTGGGGTTCAAGGAAAAAAATTTCTATTTCATCAACAAACTGGTTCTTAATGGTTCAGAAAACGGCAAACTTTCTTTGATATTACCTTTTCAATAATTGCTCCTACAACTGCTCTTAATCATCTAAGCAAGCTGAAAACCACAAAATAAGATTTCATATTAGTTAATGGGGCAACTGCATGGGCAACAATGGCCTGGCTCTTCTAACTCTTTGAGACGAAATTATATTTTCAACATCAATAGTTGAATCATCTTGTGTCTTGCTCTGTAAGGGGGAAAATGCTCAATGATACTTTACCAGATAGGCAGTAAAAGGCCTTCTGTAATGACTCAGAGTCTCATTTTTGCCTAAGTTTTCAATCGTCCTCATCTATTGCCTGAAGAAAACTGTCTTTCAGCAAAGTGTTTGTGTCATGAGCAGGGGAGCAGCGACACAGCAGATAAAGTGGTTTGCTACGGCTCAAAGCACGCAGCCGAGCCTTGACCCCGGGTCAGGCCGGAGGCTGCTTCCCACCCGCCCGCTCCCCTGCCCTCCCGCGCGGGCGAGCCGGCCGCGGGGCTGGCAGGCAAACCTTTGCCCTGGGCTGGCAGCCTTATCTGTAAGACAACGTGGAATAACAGCTTCCCGCAAAGGTTAGGCACACACGTCAATTCGGTGCATTTCCCTGTGGTATCCACTCCTTCAAAAAGGGAGCACCCAGACTGTAGCTGTTTAAAACCCTTTAATGCTAGGTGTGAGGCGCTTACTTAATAATGGTGTCGTAGCAATAATTTTTCCTTCCCACATTAATTTTTCATTCTTCCTTCTTTTTTTATCTGACTCTTTGTATCTGCATGTCCTCTTTTCTTTTGCTCAACAACAGACATAAAAGACCACGCTGAAGAGCAGAGGTTTGTTGTGAGCAGATCTTAAGTTTCTGTGCGTTTGAAAAAAATCCAGATCAATTCGTATTTGAAAAGTATTTAAGCAGGTGCAGGTTAAGTATTTATTGCTCTACAAAGTAGATAACTAATGGTGGTATAGCAGAACAACTACGTAACTGTGAATCCTTCCCATGTCAAATGCTTTCCGAGTAGAACTTCTTAATTTGTTTGTTTAAAACATAAACATGAGCTTAGAGAAGCAGATTAGAGCAAGCAGATGGCTCGTCTTGCTGGCCTAGCCATTCGGATGCCATGTACAGTTTGCACACGATGTTTGCTGGGACTTCTGCTGGGCAATCCTACCTCACTCTACGTCAACTCTTGCACAGTTCTGAAGTTTATGGAACACACTTCTGATTTTTTCTCCTCACAATACGTTATAGCAGGGCCTTGCCCAGCAGGGTGTGTTCCACATCAACCTTAAGCAACTGGGCTAGCAAAAATAATCCACAGAAATCATAGATTAGTAGTATTTTTTCAATAATTCCCTATGAAACATACATTACACATAAAGCTTCAGGTTCTGCCCATTCCCTAATTACAGAGGAGACGGTGAGTCAGAAAAGGCAAATGACCTCTTTCAGATCGGAGGAGAAGTGTTGTTTAGCACAGGGAGCAGAGCGCAGGAATTGCCCGTATCCCGGACCTGCGTGCAGGTGAACAGACTGTTCCTCTCTCCCAACGGGCAATGGCTTTGGGAAGGAAACGCATTTTCTTTTCCTGAAAGAACTACTCAGCTGGAGCTGTAAGATTAACAATTTCCTACAGTACAAAGGTTTTCTACAACTTTCTAGAGAATTACCAGTGGATAACAGGAAGAAAAGCACTTCAGAATGAACCCGGTGCACCCCACGGCAGCACCGGCCCAGTTGCCTAACAAGATTTTTCAAATCAAGTAGTTTCCTTCTAGCAATTCTACTAACTGGGAACACTGCCCATTCTCTGTTCAGTGATTAAAGTTCATAGCACAAGCTCCGGTTGCTAAACAAACAGAGGAGCTTCATAAATCTGAGATGGTCTGGCGAGAAACAGATAAAAAGGGCAAACACATTTATCCAGTAAAATAAACACGATGTGGTGGTTTCCAGTAGGTGGAAAGCTGAACTCTGATTCTTCTAGCACATGGCATCAGGGCTGGGGCACATCACAGACACGTTCCAAGATGGAAGCTTCTCAGCTCCTTCTCTCCTCTTCCAGACAATTTATCAACAGCACACTTAAAAATTGCTCCCTTGCTGTCCTGGGGTAACGGGTAGCGTGATGATGCCCATCAGATCACAGTGCAGACCGAAATGGGCAGTCAGCCTTCAACAGTCGAAGTGAAGTCTGCCAGAATTTGTCGTTGGACTCATCATATCTGACCAGAAGGCCTGAACTACACAGACTTTATAAAGTCACTTTTGGGGAGAAAGGATCAATGCGACTGGAGATTGTGAGGGAATGAGAATAAATTATTGACTTTCTGTCAACAATTTCTCATTGCACGTTCTTGGGCTCAGTAGAGACAAACTTCAAACAAAAACTGGGTCAAAATGACTGGTGAACGGGAGCAAATAAAAATTATTGTTCTGCTCCCTAGAGGAGATTAAATGAGAGTCATTTTTCATGTGCACGTCACAGCACGTCTGTAAGTCCTAGATTGTCTTAGAGAACGATCTTCAGAAATCTTTATCACCTAGAGGCATCACATCAACCAATTAGTTCAGTGAGTCTTATTTCCTTGAATTACTGCAAGCTCCATCTCAGGAACTTTCCACCTTGAAGTAAAGACATTCTTTGCTCTAACCTTTCATCCCCTAAATTGCCACTAGGTTAGAACACTTAGGAAAAAAAAAATGTCATCAGTGTCACGAACAGGCAAAACCCAATGCTTGCACTTTATGGTATGTAAATTTGCTAGAAGATTATATTTGAAAATAGCCCCCCTCAAGCACCACCTGCTTTATAAAAGATGCTCACGTTTTGAGATTCTCAGTTCTACACAGACAACGGGTAGAATCACAGAGCTACTAACCCTTTGCAGTCTATTTTTGCAAACAGAAATCCCACACATTCTTCTGCTATCAAAGCTTACACCAGATTTTACACGTCAAAACTTCACAAAACCTTTTCAAGGACCACTTCCCGGCCATGGCCTCATGGTTAGGAGATACTGCTATAAAACTTTGAAAAAACCGACAACAAAGGAGTCGAGTTTGGACTTGAGGAGGGCACTAGGCTGGAAAGGAACCGATTCTGAAACCTGCCCATCGGCCAGAGTACAGCACAACTCAGCTGACACTGCTCCTGAGCGAGAAATTATCTGGGCAGGAGAGCATCCGTGCCAGCTCACCGCTGGCTTCCGCCACCTTGCTGCTGCAGGCGCTGCCAGGCTGTCCTCGCGCCGTGGCCCTCAGCCCAGCGGCTTCCCAACGCCATCCAGCAGCGGCCGGGGCAGTGACCAGCAAGCAGCTGCAGCCCCTCCCCGCGGCCCAGCCGCCCTCCGCATCTGGGAAGGCTTTAGGATTGCTGTCCCAAAGCATCTTGGAAAGATAACGGGAATGAAATTTTTCTAAAGTCTAATAAAATACATCTTTAACGGTACTGTTCTGGCATTCCAGATTCCTCTATGCTAGTAACAGATCCTCTCTTTCCGTGTGCTGAAGCTGTCTATAGTATCCTGACAAGGAAGTTCTTCTCTCTATGGTACAAGATGCCTATATTTAACTTCTGTAATCATTTCAAGGTTATGCGGACTTGAAGTATCAGAACTTTATAAACATATTTATGTCCATATACAAGCTTTTGGATTTCTTTCAACTTGCCTTTTTTAATCTCTGTCTCAATTTTATAATAACCTGTACCAAATAAAGAAATAAAATAGAAGTATGAAGTATTTTGAGAACACATCTGCTTAGACTTTACTGGGTACATTTTTGTAGGTTATGGATTATTGCATTTAGGAAAATAAGTCTTTTTTTCTTAAATACTGCCTTGAACAAAATGCTATTACCACATTTCTGCCTGGCACCAGCTGGAACGAATAGGTAACTCCAAGATCAGCTACTTAATGACCACTAATCAGTAGCATCAGCTTCTAAGGACTCCCATTAACTGACCAAGTTTCTGGCAGCCGCAGCCTAGATCCGAGTTTTTGCTAGTCATCTCCTTTCATGACCACGTAGAGCTCTTGAGGTCACACAGTGGAAACCTGCTTCTCTCCAGGTTTTAATGGCATTTCAAAAAGTCAGACAGTTAGGATGGACCCTAATGCCATGAGGTCACGACTCTGCAGGTCTCTGAGCCAAAACCATAGATTCTCATTTATTTGCCCTTTATCTGTAGTTCTTAGCTTCTGGTGCTGTCTGCTAAACCACTGCACCTTTTCTGTGAAGCAGCTTTAAATGCCGTGGCAGGTAATACATCTTGAAGAAAGTTCTGAGAAAGCAATACACAAACTGGCAATAGCATTAGTAATGTATTTATGGATTTTCTTCCACAGAGACCAAGGACCCTCGCTGCAGCAATACACACCGACTGACGAGAACTGCTGGCTCGCTGCTCTTTGACTCTCAAGTGCTGCTGCCTGCGCCAGCTGAGTGTCGAAAACTTGACATCTTTCTTTTGCATTTAGTCAGTTCAGCACTTCACGTCTTTCTTCACCACACGATCCGCATGCTCACCGTAAGATGAATTCACATTTTAATTATTTCTTCACAGTTTTGGTACCACTGGTTTCAAGCAGCTGCATGGTGACACAACAAACCTGAGTGTAATGTTGGTTTAGGCCATTTTCTCAGCTCGCTGGAAGTTTGAAGAATGTCTCGGCTTGAACAAACAGAGGCACTGTTTGTGTCTTCAGTAAAACCCACTGTTAAAGTTCGGGAATCCATAGGTAGGAAAATTCTGTAGTACCTGAAGTGCATACAACAGTTATATGGATGGCAGAGCAGGGGATGCCCACTGCCAGTGACAGTCCCACAGAGAGAAATGTGGCCACGTCTGACGTGAAGCAAGGGAGAGGCGTTGATGGATAGTGAGTTGCAATAACATCATAGCACATAACAACCCTGCAGTCACTGGAACTTCTTCATCTTGCTACTTTTATAAGAAATAATTCATGTTTCAGTTGACCAGAGTTCACACTTTGTGGCTGTCTCAGGAATGCTCCTTCAGCCAGGCAAGAGCTGGAGATCTTCAGGAGACCTTCAACCTCCAGTTGATGAAATCCATGCACCATTCAGAGAAGGTACTACTGGTGGATAGAAGCCAGAGGAATTTTCTATCAAAAGAGCCATCGGGCTGTCTCATGTAGGATGCCTGTTGACTTGCCCAGCTGTCCAACAGCTTCACGGCATGATTCAAAGCACAGAAACTAGGTGTCCCTGAGTCACTCTCTCAGATACCCGAGTTTACGTGCGTAAAATTAAGCAAAGTGAACAGCTCAAGCTTAATGCTTTTATGGCTGCTGCTACCTGATGTACGTGCATTCAGTCAAGCGCGTTGCTGTGCCGTCTTGAACCGTGCACACTCCTTTCCTTTGTATCTGAGTGTCTATTGAGATACTGAGAAAAATTTAGGTCAAATGTTACAGAAGTATGGAATTGATGCAAAAACCTGTCTGGATGCTAGGGAGTATTTATAGACCGTTATAGCTTCATCTTGGGGGTATATCAGATCCAGGCCATACATTAACTGCGCATCAAGTAGTGCCTTGAACATTATAGAACTTCAAGAAAAATAAATAATAGCTTTTAGCGACTGTTGGGTTGACATTCGCTCCCAGGTTTGTATATGACATCCAGTGCTGGCCCCTGTTGTGGGAAGTTGACAAACTGGAAAGAGCTCGGAGAAAAGGAAACACGGTAGGGTTGGAGGGACTGACTAACACAGATGAAAAGAGTGATCTCTATACAGATCTTCACTGAAAGGAGTCTGGGTGTACCAAAATGAACATGATAAAGATCATGCATATTTAAAGATTATAATTAAATGTTATAGATGAAGAATAACTAATTAGGGTTGCATGAAACCAGGCGGCTTGAGGAATCTGAATACAATAAAAGAGAGATAAAGCATAATACCATAGAAAATGCTTTGACAATCACATTTTGTAGTAATGGAAGCCCTCTTTCTTGGAAAATTTAAAAGCAGACAAAGTACGTTTTACAGAATATCAGGAGAAATGAGGCAACTAAATATAGGTCTGTACCATCTGCAGCTGAATTTTTTCTTCTCTTCTTTCAGTGTTATGCAACTCATTCTGACAGTACAACAGTTTGTACACAGTTATTATGAGTCCAAAAGTTTTGGTTCAGAAATTAAAATCTCCACAATCGAACTCCAGATCTAAGTTATTGCGTCTCCCCAAGACACTTTAATGCCTTTTAATTGTCTTCCATTTTCTCAATTAATCATTTTTCAAATAGGCTACTTGAAGTGCCTTTTCCTTTATTTGACTAGCAGACTAGACTACCCATTCCAGCTGATCTCTGTGAAAAGAAAATGAGGAGAAATGTGTTTACAGGGCAGCCTCTTTAAATTCAGTTTCCCTTGCTCTGTGCTGAAAGAAGCCAAGTTACCGCATTCCCCCCGGTCTTCAAGAAAGTTCTGAAGAACATTCAGCATTTGGAAAAGATTGTTCTGCCGTCATATTTCTTGTGGAACATGAACCAGAGTTACTGAGATCTGAAATAATTGCTATAAACTCTTCAAGATTAACTCTTAAAATCTAAGTAATTTTTCACCTTAGGACAGAAGATCAGTTGCTCTATTATAAAGAATTCTTTGCTGCCACATGATTAACAAAATCTGCCGTGTCTTGAAAAAGACTTTCACCTATACTAAAAAATTACTGACAGCAGATGATTCATAAGGAAGAAAATTAGAAGACATCATGCTCTTCTATGACTTTGCAGCTAGCAAGAAGAACAAGAAATATCAGCTTCCCAAGGCACTATAGAAGCCTGATTAAAATTATTCATGACATAATAAGCTGTAGCTACTGATCTGATGGCAATTGTAATTACCTATGATTTCTCCAGACAGGATGAATGCTTTAGTCTGAAGACCTCCTCATTTTCCTTTCCCTTACATCACCTTTTCGGGCCATGAAACTTTGGTGACAGACAAGATTCCAAACAAAATTTATTCACAGATAGAAATTATTTTTCTGGGATGGGATAACCAATTTTAAGAGGCTCGTGTCAAGGTTCTGCATAAGAAAGTACTCCTGGCTAGGTGTTGAATCTGGAGCTGTATCTATGTTGTATTGCCATGATGGACATTTTTCTCTTATACAAAATAAGTTTTATTGTATTCATCACTTCTCATGTTCCCATGGCAAAAGGCTTTTAGATCTAAATTAACATGGTTGCTTTACGTAAAGAGGAAATACGATTCCTGTGCAGATCCATTAATTAGTACCTACTGTACCACCTATTCTCTTTCATACTGGTTTTAACAAGCGTTACCAAATAATCCATTGCCTCACGGATTAATGCAACATTGAAAAGATTAAAAAATACAGCTAGATTGCAATCTCAAAGATGGGCAGAAAAGGCAATTTTGACACCCACTCAAAGATCTACAATTATTGTCAGTCTTCTTGGTGGGAAAGAGAAGAAATCTTAAATGAACAGTGTTTAGAAACTCGTAAAATGCCTGCCTTTTCGAGCAAGCTAGCAAGGAGAGCAGTGCCATTTTGTTTCTGGCAAGTCCTTTTCTATATGTGGAGATAAACTTAGCCCCCGAAGAAGCAAATCCATTGCTTTCCTGTTTAACCAGCAGGGCACAACAATAAAAATCTGACAAACGCATGCGGGAGAAGCCACCAGAAATGGCATCACGGTGTGACAGAAGCCAGAGTTCTGCAAGATCTTGCTTGTGAAAGCAGATGTTATATAAAGCACTGTTGATTAATTTGAGGGATGACAAGGAACATTCAAGGAAGATGGAAAGTTTTGCTCCCCTGACTCCCAGATGGGATATTTCAGAAGGGAGAAGTCATCTTCTGCTTTGCTGAAAGAACAGTTTTGATGCGATAAAACACACTTTTCAAACTTCTGAAAGTCCTAAAATCAAGCGGTCATGAAACATTTTGAAGAAGCGAGCACAGACACGAGTAGTTAATTCATTTAGAGACGACTGAACAGAGGCATATACTACCATCTCCCATTTTTAAACTGCATTTTTACATAGTTTTATTTTACATACAACCTAGTAAAAGAAATACAACCAAAAGCTAGTCTAGAGTATAAAATTCAAAGTATTTTAAAGGGCTGCATTTTTAAGAGGTTTCTTGGCATGCGAGGATGCAAATAGGCCCCATGACAAATCTTGTTCTGCTCTACCTTATATTGATAGAATTAAGCCCTCTTGAGAATTCCCTAGAAATCCAGGTGCCCATTAGCTATTTAAGCACCTGATTTCACTGTGCTCTGTGTCTGAGCAGCTGATAGTCACCCAGATACCACGATACCCAAACTCTCCCTCCCAGTCTGAACATAAGGTTTAAACAAAAAAAGAAATATCTTTCCCTGTATCAGAAGAAATACCAGATGTTATGCTGTCACTGTGACTTTTCCCTCTTAAATACTGTGATTTTCCAGCAGACATTTACTAATATTGTTTAAATGAAAAGCCTCACCATTGAAAAATTATATCAAGCTAACACTTTTTTTTTAAAAAAGCTGTATGAAACTCACCTGCTGTAAATGTAGCATCCCATATGGTTGATTTCTTTGTCCAACTTATACCGACAAAAGTCCTCCCAAGCATCTTTAATGGCTGTAACGGCTATTATAACACAAATTGGGATCATAGAAACTTCTGGCTGGAAAGCATTCACCACTGGCACAAAATTCAGCAATGCAATAATCACAAAATAAATATTGGCAAAGCGGTGAAACTGCTCATAGATATTTTTAGGGAGGAAAGTCAAGATGGTATATTTTGTGGTCTTAATTTTATTGGAGTCATAGTATCTGTTTGGATTTTCCTTCCACTTCTTGCTTCCAAAGGGCAAATTGGAGACGATCACTCGTTTAGTTTCATTTTTCTTCTTTCTTTTCTTTACTTTTCTTCTCTTCTCCAGCTCTTCATTTTGGATTTCAGTCTCCGGAGCCCCACACCGGCAGCAGGTTTCCTTGAAAAAGTATTTTTTCCATATCATTCCAGAGAAGCAGCCTGGACCACTTTTGCCTGACATCTTGCTTTCCTCTCAAGAGGCAGCCTCGAGCCGAGTATCGACAAAGCCAGCAGAGCTCGACAGTCTGGATGAACTCCCAGGTGGCGGAGAGCAGAGTCCAGACGTCCGCAGCCTCTCGCTGCTCTCCAGCCTCCACCTGCCTAGGGACAGGTCTCACCCTGAGTCAGCCCCACCTCGCCCGAGACAGACGCATCCCGAATGTGTTGTTATTCCTGTTGACATACGCCCGGGGGCCGTCTCCGGAGCCCTTCCCTGGCATCGGTGACCTGCTCACGCCAGCTGTCTCTTGTTTTAGCGCAGAGCGGCGGCGAAGCTGGGAACGCACACGGTTCACCCCACGACTTTCGGAATCGCTGTACGAGCCTGGGAGCTGCCAGGAAGTTCAAAGGTAATGGGCAGAGCTCTGCGTCTCGGAAGTCAACAGAATACTGCTATAAGCCTCAGCACAGACGGTCTTTCTCCCTCTGACTTCCTCTGTCTGCTGTTTGGTTTCATGCCCACAATGTGGATTACAGAAACAAATGAGCCCCGTCCCCCCAGACCAAGCCAGCCTGTGATGTGGTGGCTGTGAGGAGGACACACAGGCACAGGCAACTGGCGGGCAGCTCACCTGGACTGCCCCTCCGCCTGACCCTGCTCCTCCGGAGACCGCCCGCTCCTGGATGCGCAGCGTCCCTCTCTCACCCAGAACCTTTCCCAGCCTTGCCCTTCTGCTTCCCGTCAGCCCTTGTGTCTCGGACGCAGACGTACGCAGCACAGATGAGGGTGATTTCCAAGAGCGCTAACAAGATGTGTGCAAACCGTAGTAATTTTTTCTCTATGGCCTGGGCTGAAGTAGAGGTGAAAAAAGGAAGAGACCCAAGCAATTAAACTCCTTTCAAATGAAAACTCCTGTCGATTGCATGATGTGGTGACAAGCTAAGCAGTCTCAAGTCAAGTTAGTACTTGGACAAGAAACTCTGATGAAATCAAAATGTTGCAATAAGAATTGCACATGGAAATATTTCTTCCTTCTGAGTCAGTGCTGAGCAAACATCGCAGTGTTGTACCCTCTCCAAAGCGAAACTCTGCTGCACTGATCGCCTGTGTTTAGTGGAAGTCCTATAAATGTTTAAGTTCCTGGTTATACTTGACCTTGATTGTAGTTGATTATTCATTTTTATACGATTTTAGCATGAAACATCTGAAAGACACTGCTCCAATGTGTTAAAGAGCCCCAGTAATCCTTTCCAGACTTGGATACGTTTCATTTTTCCTCCAGATCCTTCTGCCACCTGGAGAGGATGTTGTGTGTGTTGGCAAGCTGGTTTGGAAACTTGGAATGAAAACTTGTATATCAGCACACACTGCTGTGATACAAAACAAAACTTCAGTGATATCAGGATGACTTAAGTGAGATAAATGAGGCATTTTCAAAGGCAGAATAGAACTCTTTTATAACAGATTTCCAAACTTTCTGTACTCCAAAGGGTCAGTGAGGCAATTACTGCAAAATCAGATGAGCAGTTTCACCCACATCAAACACAAGGAAAAATAATTGGTTTAGTTTACTTACTTGTCATACACCCTGGTTTTAGAGAAGTTTATCATCTTGTCAAATCGGTATTTTCTATAGTCTTCAGTAGCATCCTTAATCATACTGGCAAGCAGTATCACAATCAGAGGCAGGGCAGTAATCTGTCTGTGGAAGACTTCCACTTGTGGGAGCCAGTTCAGAACCACCAGAAAGAAAAAATAAAGATTACCCAGCCTGAAAAGTACAAAAGAAATTAGAAGTAGTCAGAAATCAGAACATGTCCTTTTATTAATGAACTTCCCCCATTTTGTGTCAAAGGAACATTAATCATTTCACACCTCTACCCTCCTCGTCCTCTCTCTGAATGGATTAATCAGTTCCTTAACTGAGACGTTTATGTTTTTCTTTAGAAGATCCTGTGAGATACATTTTCATAATATTATAGCTACCTCCATTTTTCCACATATTACAAGCACTTTTTATCTCTAGAAGCTAAAACTTCTTTAATGATCCTCCACTACCTCAGTCTTGAAAAAAAGCTCAAAATCAAACAAAAGCCCCCAAAACCTTAAAACCCAAACGGAAGTACCACAATGGGTGTAAAACCCCACATGTTCAGAATTATGGATGTGTCCCCACCAGGAATCCATGCAGGATTCCACACGTGGCAGGTCAAATTATGCAAGTGTAAATATAATATACAGAATGGAAATTTCAAAGCTAGAGATAGATATACAACTGTCATTTATCTTTGTCATAATGATACTTCCCTGGACATCTTATTGACATGATTCACTAGGCTGGGGGAGTACGTAACTTCAGACTGTCACTTGGAAGGAAAGAAACCTGACCCAGCGCTTGCCATCTTTGATAGAAAACACTGTGTGCATATACACGTATCCTGTTTACAAGTCGGTAGACAAAGTCACTTGCATGCCATTAAAAACATATTAAAATAATCTACGAGCCTCTGAAATCTGCAGAATTTCATTGGTGTCTCAACATGTCCACTGAACATCTTTTCACGCTCTTAAAAATTAGAGGTTTATTTAACACAAAACCAGAGACATTTTTAAATAATAACCTGAAACCTTTATACAATAAACTGTTCCAGCATTCATACAAGAAAGCTGGCCACAGCACCGGTTTAAGCACACCCGATGTTTACTTGCTTTAAACTTCCATTTCAGTGTGAATAGAGTGACATTTACTTACAAATAATCATCACATAAATTTTAGTAATGTGGCAACTACAAGGGCAGCCCTTCTCCATCACCCTCAAACATCACTGTTTCAGAGAGAGTTCTTGAATCTCATATATTGTTGAATGATTTTTTTTTTTTTTTTTTTTCCTGGGAAACTTCTCAAAAAAATTTTGGGGAAAAAAAGGAAACCCCGTGTTTTTTTGGGCCCGTTTGCCATTTCCCGCATAAAATGTAGAAGCTTGTTTCCTGTCTTTTCTCT
>Ga0181612_143719_pt1 | contig 31874 bp, 22 predicted proteins | sample HoacroProtozoa21_FD_119630 | JGI IMG/M metagenome (GOLD analysis project Ga0181612, IMG submission 119630) | Hoatzin crop microbial communities from Cojedes, Venezuel. Combined Assembly of Gp0051906, Gp0051904, Gp0051908 | reverse complement strand
TTCCTTGGAGATGTCACAGCTCTGCAGCCATGGTTTCATCAAGGTGGGCTTGCTGTGCTACACCAGTACAATACTTCCCGACAGACGGACAACAAATCCCATCGACGGGCAGGGAGGAAAGGCGAGGCGGGCTGGGATGTGCCTAGGACAGTAATCAGCACTGCTCTGACTGTGCTAATGCTTCTCGTGCTCTAAGAATGTTGATCTATGGATCTCACTCCACCACCCAAGCACCTTTCGGGTAAAAGAAACCACCAGAGCGAAATCCCAAGGGAATTGCAAAGCTTGTGGCACTCACAGGTTGCTTTTAGATCAAGCTTCCCTATTTTGGGGGCAGTACTGCAGGAAAAACCCATTACTCTTTCTTGTCCAACCAGCACCGACGTCCTCACCGCAGCGGTGGGCTCGGGAGGGAGATGAACTCAGTAGTGGCAAGTCCGTGTTCTTCCCTCCCCACTTCCCCCACATCCCTGGTGCATGATGGAGCAAGGCACGCTCCGGCTGGCATCGTGACGGGTTGGGTGTGCGAGCCACCCCGTTGCCTGGCTTTATTTTTGGCGCGCGCACAGAAGGCAGATAATGGCGATTGATGTGCTTTTTCCTTCAGGTTTAGGTTTCCTGTCAGCTGAGCCGCAGATAAACCATAAACACGAAGAACAAACAAACAATTAGCCTCCCTCGGACCCAGGCGCAGAGGCACTCCGCTAAGGTTTATAGCCCTTTTCCAGCTTTACTGCCAAGATAAATCTTTCACCACCCGCTGCCCAATCAACCCTGATACAAAAAAAAGTTTTTGTTGTGTTTTGGTTTTTTTTACAGTAAATATTTGATTTTTCTTATATTTAGGAAACATGATAACAAGGCTGCAGACAGATAGGTGGGGACTGACATGTAAATTATATATCGATCTGGAGGATGTGCTGGCTTAATTCTTCCTGGTCTGGGACCAGATGAGAGGCAGAACAACCTCTGCTTCCTCTGAGCTGTGGTTTCAACGCTGCTGGATCTTCTTGTGCAGCATTCTTCAGCCTCATGCACCCACCGGCGTGTGAAGAGGACGCTGCCTTGCACTTAATGCCCAGATTTATCTTTCAAACTGGAGAAAATTAAGATAAATAGCTTTAGGAGCATATTTGATTTCAATGCTGCATTTCTATTTACTCACCCAGGTAGGGTTTTTGGTCACCGGCTGGAAATTCCCTTCACGGTATTGCTGGTGCATCACTGGCACAAAAGGGTGACTCAGTTTTGGTGGTAAATTACCCATGGTCTTTATTTGCTTTTTTTTTTTTTTCATATGATTGTGAATTTTGTTAAAAATTTGTATGGCAGTTTCATTTCAAGTCTTTATTGTCCGGCAAGGGAGAGCTGGGAGCGCTAAATTAATTTCCGTGTTGAAGCCAATAAATTCAGCTCTCCTGCTGTAAAAGATACATTAATTTTGCTACATTCCCTTTTTTAATAGGCACAAAGCCACCTGCATAAATACAGGTTGCACTCAGAGAGCAGCCATGGACCTGGGCACCGAGACTGTCAGCTAAAATAAGTAAGTCCGACGTTAAGAATACAGTATATGCAAAGAAATTCAACTTTCTCTTGACTTTGGTTTTTTTGAATTTTTTATGTGAGGTGAGAGAAAATGGTAGGCTCCAATAATGTAATCTACTTCAAAGACATGGAAAGGAGATGAAGAATATTCTCTGGGTTTAAAATATTTAGAGTTTTTAATGTTTAATTTCAAATATGTTTGGCTTGATAAATAGGATAAAAGAAATATTAATCTCACTTACTGTGCACTTGCACATAGGGCTGTTCCCTCGTTATAGCTTTGCCACCAGGGGATGAATCTGTGCACCAATTTTAACGGACTTTCTTAGGGATAAACAGGGACACTTCGGACTTGAGCCCTGTTTTCTGCAGGAGTTCGGGGATAAGTTTCTGCTGAACCGCAGAATTTGGCTGGAGATCTCCACTAATATGACTCGGAGAACAGACCTATGATACCCATTGGCATCTCAGCTCCAGAGACAGATGAAACAGAAACCCAGCCAAGCCTGGGAACGTGACTGGATTGACTGTACAGAGAGCATGAGGAATCTGGGTTTGGTGCACGGCTTGGTGTTCCTGCGGCCTTCACTCCTGAGAGCTGGGGGAAACTGGTGGCACCGGCGCTGGTCGTTCAACCAGCAATTGAAACGCATGGAACCGCAGGCAGGCGCGTTTGCTAGAGAGAAGATGCGGACAAGACACAGTTTGATACTCGTCACTTCTTGCGGCTGTGCCATCAGCCAGCTCTGCAGCCAGCCCTGGCCAGAATTAAGATGCGATTCTGTGGGGGAGGATGAACTTCTAATGGGCTCATTGCGAAACATTCTTTCTTTCTGCCAGAAGTGGAAAGCAGCAAATCTCAAGTTAGTGGCTGCCCTTGGGATGTGACAGTCCAAGGTCACCCAGCTCAGAGCTTTTGATTTGGAGGAGGTTCTCAGAAAGTGCTAATTTTACCATTGTTTTTTGAGCCTGATTCTGATCTGGAGGGGTTCTTGGTATCACATATTCAGAAGTCAATCAAAGATACATTGAACAACTTTTTTTGGCTGAATAGCTGGATAGTTCTTTAGTTCCTGAGTTTGGAAATCAAAGCCAGAGGCCTCCGGAGGCTTGCCGAAGTGAGGACGGGCAGTGATGCCAAATGATGTCTGAAAGAGCTCCGTGTCCACAAGAATCCTGCTCACGGCAATGCGTTCCCATTTCTTAGACAGAACTCTGTCCTGCGCTGTCTAGCCAGCTCATACATTTCCTGCCAAATTCTCCTTGCTGTGCTATTACCTCATCCCTCCGACACACTCCTTGTCCAATTTGACCATTTTTCCTGCCCTGTCTGGAGGGTGAACCCTCCGAGACAAGGACTTCGCATCTGTTGCAGCTCTGCATTGCCTTCTCGCCCAACCCAGTGTGTGGATGGGTGAATCTGGGATCCTGCAGAGATTTCTCTGCAAGGACCCCAGGGACTATTTTTCTGTGTCACTCTCAGCTGGTTTGGGGTGGGTAGAGTGAGGCAGGTGGCACTGCCAGTGGTTGCCAAACACAACAGGAGAAAATCTGTAGGACGGAAGGTACAGCCATATTTCCTTAAAGCTCGTAACATGGTCCTGTCACTGGCAAGCAGGAAACAAAGCAGGGAAGTTAAAAAAAACCTGCAGACCCACTAGCCTTTGTCTGGCACAGCAAACATCGGAGGCAGCACATGTAAATCGCCATGCAAATGAGGCTGCCAAAGCTTTAACGAGATAAAGTTACCACCAAGCTTCCCGATGCAGCCCCAAGGCTGGAGCGGAGTATTTCACTCTACGTGAGCATCCGGCGCTCAGGCACAAACTGCGTTTGCAAGGAACAGAATAAAAAGGGCAATTTAAGACAAGGGTGGCCATAAGTAGCAGATGAGAAAACACAATAAAAAGGAAGATTTCTTACTCTGCAAGTGAATCCATTTACTTCAAAGGTACTACATTTCTTTGATACAATAGCATAACATTTTTATTGGGGACTAATTGAGCCAGTGATATAATTACAGCAGTAAATTAAGACCTGAAGTGTACTTTGAATTGAGGAATAAATTCGTAAATACTTCCTTATCAGTGGCATGTAGGAAAACGGCCAGACTGATTTAGCAAGGAAGAATCCATACATATTGGCCATCTCAAGAAAATGATGAGCCTTCTTTCCACATAAAAATGAGTGATACATTAACTGCTTTGACTGCAGCCCTTTTTATTCATTGCTTGGTACTATCAGTTTTACTAGTGGGTTAATAAAATTTAATTAATAGTTAATTAAGGCTTACATCAAGTATACCCATTTTTGATTACTTTATCATTGCAGTGTTTACACCAACCTGCAAAGCACAGGCCAAAACCGACCTGTCTTTCTGAGCACTGATGTCTGCACGCCATAAATGATTTGCGGATCCAGGTCCAAACCTGCCAACGATGAGATGCCCTTTGCAGAGGTGCGTGTACCTGCAGCCTCCAGCTCTCAGAGCACTCTTGGATCTCTGTGGTGAAGATCCAGACCTTGTCTCTGCACCCAAGACAGAACTGAGCCACACCATTCCCAAAGCTGTGTGCTTTCCCAGGTTACTCCTCATCAAATTGGGCAGTGCAGGTGCAAGCAAGGGAGAAAAGCTGCATTGCCTTTAAGTTTCGGGAAAGAGTAAGGTGTGGTCACAATATCTCTTCTTGGAAGGACAGGCTGTGTCTGGGTCTTTTGCCTGCAAGGCTGAAGCAGAGTTCTTTAAATCCCTACATTTCTCCAGTCTGGCTTTGATTGCTGATTCCAGCCATGCCCACCTGAACTCTCTACAGGTCAGGAATGAAAAAAAGGCAAACGAGCAACGAGCCAGAAACACTTTCAGTCGGTTCCTCCTTTCCCAATCACTATGCAGACAATTACTGTCTAGGATATCCTCAAATTAGATTAATAAATCCAACTCCAGCTCTTCCACTGGAGTAAGTTTTTTGCAGTTCAGTGACAGCCTGGGTGTCTTGTGTGTAGAAGGAAGCTTCAGCCACGTGTATACTCAGCAGAAACTGGATATTAGAGAGGAGAAAAGCCCTTGAATAATGTGTTTAATGCAGAAAAGGCCAACAAACTGTTTTTTATGGAAGTGTATCCCTCAGAAACTGCTGACTTCTCTTTTATTATATTTAGCAATACAAATAGCTGAGGACTGTGTTCGGGCCTGTTGCAGATAAAGTGCTGGAAAGACAGTTGTGGAGTGAAGGGACATATATTTCTCTTACTAAGATCTGTACTGTGCTGCCACAGCTGGTGAATCTTATCTGTAAGGCTTTTCTTGGGAATAAAGCATTTAGCCTTTGTAGCTGGGTCTTGTTACAAGCAGCCGAAGAGAAGATTCAATTATGTGTCACGGCACGGGGAGAGGGAATGAGCAACAACTGAGTCCTGATGCAAAGGGAAGAAAATCGTGCAGTAATCACCAGTTCCCTGAACTGCACGCTGGAGACCTGATTGACCGCAACCACTTGAATCTATGGAGAAAAAGAAAGATGAGACCCTAGAGTACCCTCCCAGGCAGACGTGATCTTGGGAAAGCGTTGCTTGCAGATGTGCGACCTCGTGCTATCACAATCTCTCTAGCGTTTCTCCTTGGAAGGGTTTTACAGATAGAGAAATGTTGCTCTCCCCAGAGATTCCCCTAGGAAACAAAAGCAAGAGCTCAATGCACCTCCCTTCTTCAAGAAAGACAAATTTATTATTGCAATTGCTACAACAGTTAATATCCTTGCTATATCCTTGCTAACCTTGTCTCATAACCAGTCAAGACCAGGGGATGATATTGGACAAGTGTAGCCCATTAGGCAGTTTTACCCTCCTGCAGATGGACCTGAGAGTATTAAAACCTGGCCAGATTTGGCCAAATACGGTGCCAATCCCTCGCTGAGCTGGAAACCTGCTCAGAGGACACATTCACACCAAGATGCCAGCGTGCCCTGCGCCCCACTGAGCCGCACCTCCGTGTCCAGGCAGCCACTGGCAGATCCAAAAGCAGGGGAACCTGCTGGGTTTTCATCAAAGGCTCATTTATCTCTTCTGAAATACACGACACATCAAATGTTTTGCTTTGATTAACGATGCTAATTAAGCTAATGGATTTGAGTAATTTTACAATTGATATTTTTATGTAATTTTGTTTTTGCTCTGCGGTAGCCAGAACTTACTGCCCTGTCAGCTTCTCTCTGTCATGTTCAACATTATGCACAGACATCATCTTTAAGGTCATATAAATAAACAAAGCAAGAAACCGCTTTATATTTATCTCGGCCCTCCCCCTGCCACCTGCCCCACATTCCCAGGGTGTGCAACAAAGCAGATTTCGAAAGCAGGGAGTGGAGTCACCAAAAGCAATATCCCAGCAGAGAAAAAGATGGGATTTGAGGATCAGGTTGCTAGACTGGTCTTCTGGAAACTCAGCTCCTCATCCTAACTCTACTACAAGGTTCCTGGGATCCATGGGGGATCCACTCTGTTGTCCATCAGTAAATTGAATAAACTAGGTAGGCCGTTGGCTTGCTGTGGCAGAGGCTGCAAATGAATTGTGTGTTCAATACATGGCCAATTTTGGGCTCAATGATCTTCAGGGTCTTTTCCAACCTAAATGATTCTTTGATTCTATAATATAGGTACAGATGTGTAATAGAGAGGCTTGCTGAGCTAATTTTGATCCCTGAAGGTGATGTTGTAATGTTGACTGAATACCTGAGGTACAGACCATGTAGATTAGGTGGTGTTGCAAGGAGAAGCTCTTTGCACGGCACAAATCCTTCATGCACAGCTTGGAGCAAAGGGCAAGAATTGGGCATGCATTTCGTGGGTGCAGTATTGCACACAGCGAGGAGGCTTTAAAAACCTTGTCAGTTTTATGTAGTGCCTGAATCCCCACAGGTGGAATTTGTGGGTCTTTATTAGTTTACAGGACAACATCAACCAGAGAGCCATGTAACTACTGACCATGTAATTACACTGTAAGGCAAGTTCCACATGTTGACAGAGTAAATAAAACACCAGGTTATTTTTTCCCCTCTGCAAGGGAGAGGGTTATCATGAGATATTACGGCTGCAAATTATGCAGTAATTATGGCTTCAATAACCAGGCAACTTCCAATATCATTACCGAGTGATTGCCAGGAACAGGAGACTGTTATGTACTGGGGCTACGTGAATCATGGACACCAGAGACTGACACAGCAGCTCCAAGCACCATTCCCACTGGTTCATTTTCCAGTTTTGTCCAGTGTAGATTCAAGCACCTCAAAAGAAGGCTTCCAGAACCAACCCTAGGAGGTGGTTCTGTCCATCATGAGGAGAAATGCTGAATTTTATCCCTGTAGCCCTGGCTGTATTTATGCCCCACACTCCTCAACAACATGGGTTGCTTGCAACCACCCTGGCCCCTGGCTTCAGTCTCCTGAGAGTGCCTTAGTCTTGTGGCTTTGAGGGAACCAAGCGAGGACCCAAGAGCTAGGAAATCCCTGTCCAGCCTTACTCAGCACCCTGCTAAAGCAGTAATTATGTATGTAGAGCTACAGCTCAGTTGATAGCACTGGGCACTGTCCGTAAGCCTAAATCTTGGCCAAGCTTGCATCGATGTCTAGTCTCTCATGTCGAGCATGCTTGCAAGAAGTGGCACACCTGGAAAATGAGAAGGCTGCATGGGTGAGAAAAAGAAATGAATAATGATTTGGGGGATTTCATATACTTTAGGTTTTGTACTTGGACTGAAACAGCATTTGCTTACTTGTGTGTTTAGTAAACCTAGAAAACAGATCAATGAGTCAACAAGTAAATAGCTAAGAGGTGTCAGTACTAGATCAGTGGGTCAACAAGTAAATAGCTAAGAGATGTCAGTGCACAAGCCCTGCTCTGCATGAGGGCTCTGAGCAGGGAAGCAGAATCTTCCTGAACAGCAGCAAAATTGTGCTGTGGGATGGAGCCCCTACTGACTTCAGAGCCCTGTCCTCTTCCCCAGATTGCTGCCCACCACCAGCACAGCGGATGGGGGACGCTGGGGTTTACGGGGTGTCCAGATTTCACACCTATTGGGTGAAATAGGTCTTTGCCTTGGCACATGGGCCACGGCCAGGTCGCTACTAAGCTGAACGAGTTGTACCTGAACTACTGAGCCAGGGTATCAAACAACAGCAGGCCTATTTCCTGAGTATGTGCCACTTTTATACGAGCAAAGCCACACACTTTTCCTTAAACTCTACAGCAATTTAATTCAATTTTTAATTATTATTCCTCATCATGCTCAGTGTGTTTCTGCTCCACTTTGGAAACTGTCTCTCGTGGTTAATTTAACACCTGCAAATTCCCAAAAATGTTAACCTAAATCTAGTGGATAAAGTCTTTGCCATGTGTTTAAAAGATCATGAGGTCAACTCTACTTGGGGCTGAGCTTTTCTTACCAGTCACACAGGGTATCTATTTTACTTCCTCTGTACGATAAACCAGTGAAGGCTTTATACTTCTTTATCATCGTTATCAGAGACATTCTGCAGTTGACTGAAATGTTATGCAACACAGCCAGATCTTAGAAGTGAGTGCTTTCGGGAATATTTCCTTACCATACCATGCCTAAGAAGGACAAATATTGATTCAGAGACTTTGGGTATATCGATTATCCTTTTAGGGAAAGCATGATAGCATTAATAAATCTTAGAATTTTGCTCTTTGTGTTTCTGAGGGACTGACTTCTCAGCACCGTCACATGCTGAATAACTGATTAGGGTCTCTTTTATTTGTTATGAGTTTTCCACTCTGACAGTACAGTGCCAGTTCCATTGAAATGTGCATGAGCCTTTTCGCTGCCATTGCGTGAAGTCCCACCTTTCCCCCTAAGTACATGCATAATATAGAAAGTGTCACTAATCTTAGCTCGTAAACCTCTATCAAGTGACAAGCTATTACTTCCCCGGCCTGTAAGAACTAAGGCTTGACTGCTCTTTTTCGTAAAAATGGAGGAAAAAAGAAAAACCTTGCGGGTTAAACCAAGGCCAAGCATTTCAGATGGTTTTGGATGAAAAGAGAAGAAAATTTCAGATTCCAAGGTCACCACTCATCACAAATTTCTTGCCTTCATCCTCTTCATTAAAACTAGAGAACTGTTAATTTGATTGCCTCAGAAGATCTCATCCGCCCCTATAATTGACCAAGAAATTTCAACATTACTGATAACCTGAGAGAAGGAACTGTGAGCTCCCATCATGGACCAGAGGAGTGATCTTCTGATGTCCTCCCTGTGAAATGTCAGATCAGTGTGCCCAAGACCATAGCCGGCCAAGAGATCCAGCATACTTAACAAGCTCTTCAGCAAAAACACCAACAGAACTGCTCAAAAAACAGTCCTTCCACCTTCCCCGAGGCTATGGAAAGTAGACGATGGATCAAAAGGGTCAGAGGGAGACTCTGATGTCTCCTGGCAATGGCTCTAAAGGAGCCACTGTTTTTCTCAGATGAGGAGCAAGCAAGACAACCATCATTACACTAAATTATGCCGCTCTCCCTGAGCTTAAAGGAAATCTTTTGGAGGACATCTGTGACCCTGAAAGATCAATGGCAGGTCAGATACCGCTCAGAGACACATATAGTATTGGCCCCCTCCTGGCACGGCACTCCAAGAAAAGCCACCATCGGCCAATTCCTCCTGAAGATGAGACAGCTAATTTGAGCTCATAAATCATGGATCGTGGGGAATCGCATTGGAGGACTGGACTTGCAGTTCATTCTTATCTGTGTTTTTCAGGTCTTTGCTCGCTGTCAATAGCCTTGCATTTGATGTGGCAAGGGGCATTATAATACAGCTGTAATTACAGTCCTCTCATTTTAGAGGCTCCTCAGCAGTTGTAAATGTGTGTTTAAGTCAAAGCAATTGTGCTGATGTGCAGCCGATGAGGATCTGGCCTTTGGTTTTGGAGGCACTGCTTATAATTTGCTTCAACCATTTTCCTGCAGTGAAGCAACACGGCAAAGCGTCAGCATGCAGGTGAGAAGAAGCAAACAGTATTTTCCCCACTTCTGAACAGATTTAAGCATGTTGGTTTGTAGCGAGGGCAAGTACACTCGCCATGTTAGGATACACAGCCCAACACAAACCGTTCCACCTTCCCACTGCAGCATGAAGCACAGTCCCCTGCTCAGTTTATCTCAAGTATGTGTGGCACGTTACACTGAAAAAGAAAGCAAATAGGAAATGTTTCATGGTGCGCTTGTCCTCTGGGGAAGTTGGAAAATAAAGCTGCCAGGACAAAATTGAGACCCATCTCCTGCCCTGCAGAAAGTTGCTTGGATGCCTTGGTTGAACACAGGGTAGGAGTAGTACCTGATGTTTCCCCAACCCCTTTCTGCTCAAAAAACTCCCCATTTGCAACCTGCCAGTGCTGGGGCCAGGCTGGCAGCTGGGGGTGACTCTGTGTGATGTCACCATGCCTGTTATGAATGTGAAGACACCTCGCAAATGACAGCTCAGCCCCCATGAAGGTGGCTGTCCTTCCTCGACACTTGCTCTGTCCCCTCCCCAGCGAGGAAGGAAACCTGAGAGCACTTTCTGGTGAGAGCAGTGAGCTTGACACTATCATAAATATCCCACCACCCAGCCTTTCCTTTCTGTCCTTTGAAATAAAAGACTGACACTAAGAAAGCATTTGATCACATTGGATTTGTGCCATTTTACGGCTTACTTGAATGAACTGAAAGGGAGAGCCAGGAACAGCAGAGAATGGGAAAATTTCATGGATGCAGAGGGGATGTCGATGGAGAGAAAGGGCAGCCGGGACCTGCATGAGGTATCGGTGGCTCTGTAAGTTGGGTTGTCTGGAACCAGCCCCACTGCCTGTTAGGGAGCTGAAAGCAGAAGGGAACGGAGCAGAACTGGGTGCTGAAAGTGCTTCTCTCTGGAGATCCCAGTGCTGGTCCATGTGGCTCCTGGGTCATGCTTTCTGGTGACTTAAACTGAGGGAGGATGACGAAGAGGGATGAATAGTGTCTTAAGCCACCCCAGCGTACTTCGATCAAGTAGTGAGGGACTTCTCCAGCTACGTCCACACGTCATTCTTACGCAGGGGATGCAATGTGATGTGCAATGGGTTTCACCGCAATGGCCTCGGGCATTCAGTGTCTCTGCCCCACGTTATGGATTTCCAGCCCCGCTCCCCCTCACTGTATGTTTATGCATGAAAGGCGCGAATGCAGAAACAGCTCCACCTTTGCAATCCAGTAAAAGGTGCTTTTCTAAAAAAACAGCCAGACCACCTCTAACAATGAAACTAAATTCTATATCTAATTCATCTTCATTTTCAGGGTTTGTGGCTGTAAATTTCAGCTCTTGACACAATCTCTAGTTGGGACAGATTGGCCTTTTGAAAGCCATTCTTGCTCTCACTTTGGAGCACAGCTTTGCCCTAAGATATGGGCTCTTAGTTTGCAAATGCAGTGTAAATTTATAGTGCCATGTAGAAGAGAATAAATGATTCTTTATACAGGGTCCTTGGATTTTTTACAGCTCCTATGAATAAAATACAAAGAGACTTGAAAGGCTTTATTAAATAAGAAGGTGGGTGTCTTGAGAATGATCAGTTGTAGGCATTGTACTGGTGTTGCGAATTGTTGGTTTTAAAGCCTTTGGGGCAATCTATAGTTGATCCAAATGATAAAACCTTTGTAGGCTTCAGGGAGCTCTGACAGCTTACACCAGGTGGGGATCTGTCCTGCATTTCCAATAAGGATTAATGCGGCACTGCATTTTTGGCTGTATTTTGGTAAGGGGATGTCACCTAACAATCCAAGAGAGAGGGAAAATCAATTTTCATGTGACTAATTGCTTGGTTTGTGAATGCAGCATCATGACCCTGCTGTGTCTGCTGCGGCTGCTCCTCATGTGGGGCTGGGAAAGGGTTCGTGGGCGATAGTCCTGGTAAATGCCAGCAGCAAGCCACCACCACCCCAGGAGCTTGGGATGTAATAGGTAATCTTCTTATCTTTTCAAAGGATCTACAGTCCATCTTGTCTCCTCCTCAGGTGAAAGCAGCTCCACTCATGAAGGTGGTTATGTGGGACAAAGACTTATGCTGGGTCTAATCTCAAGGGCAAGCCTTGGCTTGCTTATTGCCTGCACCATGGCGTAGCTTCCAGCCTGCTGTTTTCTTCTTTGTCTTCTTTTTCTATGTAAAGAGAAACCCTTCTTTCTCTTTTTTACTCAACCAATATCACTAATCAGAAAAAATTTTGTTACCCCAGTGCCAGTCTGGAACAAGACCCTTGGAGCCGAGGATCTTCCCCCACTTCCCAGCCAGCGCAGCACAGCACCAAATCCAGCCCGGCAGCTCAGCCCGGTGTGGGGCTGAACGTCCTCCCCGGCACATCCCGGGAGCCCCGCATGGGAGGGGATGCAGCAGGGCTCCCCACTGCCCTCCAGCTCGCGTTGTGCTGCAGGATTGCATGCAAATGAGAGCTTCTCCTAGTTCCTACAGCTCAAAGCACAGAGCAGCTTTTAATTACCCATGGAAGGAGAGAGCTCCACAGCTATCTCATACTAATGATGACCGAGCGTCTTTCTCCACACCACCTTCCCCTCTGTGTGTATGTATGGGTATATATGGAGAAAGAGGGGAAAGTGAGAGAGAGGAATATATGTATGATATATTCCATAGGTATATGAACTTATATGTCTATGTATAAACACATCTATACAGTCATATATGAGAAATCTATTGGATGCTTTGTCTGACAGGGCAATGATCCAGTCAAACAGCACAAAGAACTTGCAACAGGAAATAATTGCGTCTTTTTTTGCTACCAAAAAATACTTTTCATTACTGGATGTGAAAATACCATCCAAAGACTTCACTGACCCTCCCCCCGTCTTTTTTTTTTAGTAAGGAGATTGAAGAATTGAAGGATAAATTAACTTTGCAAAATGTGGTAGCATGACTGACAGATTCATGTCTTTCTTACATACAGGATCATTCTTCTTTCTTGCTAGGGAAACCCCAAACTAAGCTCTTCCTTACTGTGTTTACCTTCCTGTCCACACATACTTGGGTTTTTTTGTATTTTTCACATTATCACTTGCTAAATATATCACAGCACATCATTTACTTTGCTCTGTAGCTCCAAGACCTCTGCATGCCTTTCTCTCCTCACAAAATAACTCGCTGCCTCAAATATTTAAATATAAAAAGAACACCATCATACAGTACACAAGCTATTTGTTATCACAGTGTGCAAACAAGGTAGAGAGGGGAATACGCTAAAGTAAATTTTATGTATAGCTATTGTGTAAATTTGCCTATTTCCCGAGAGTGGTATTGTCACTATTAATCGTAATAGCGTTTCTAATATGGCATATTTCCAATATTTCCTCCTTAATTAGGATTCTGATCATACAGTCCCATTTCGTTCCTGTCGTGCTTCCCCTCGGCTTTCTGAAACCTGCCCAACTCTTGTGCAAAGGGTCACGGCCGGCGGCACAGCAGAGGAGCGGGCACGGGCACCCCTGCCTGTGGGTGCCTGCCCGAGCCCTGCACACCCCGCGTCCACCACATCATCCAAGGACAGGCAAGGTGTCCTTCACACCCCCTCTGCGTGTGAAGCTCACACACAGCCCTGCGTTTGCAGAAACCGCTCCCAGCCCTTGTTTCTAACTACAGGCAGGAGGAAGCGGTGTGCTGCTATATGCTCCTTGCTGTTTATTAAAATACACATTTGTGTATAGGTTTAGGGGAAAATGAGCCCATTTGGAGAGCAATACTGAAGTGATGTAGGAAGAGAAAGGGAACAAGATCATTTCCAAGTAGGCTTGGTTGCGTGGAATGTCCTTGACCGTGACTGCGATGGGTTCCTGCCAGCGCGCTGGTGTGCGGTGGCAGCCGCTCCCCGCAGGCAGCAGCCTGGGGACCGCTGCTCCAGGTGAGCTCCGGGAGTGGGCAGCTCAGCGACCCGAGGTGTGAGCGCTGTGTTTGCACAAGCCAGCCACCTAAATGATGAGCAAACTACTATTTTCAACTGTTCTGCTGTGCAATTTCCCTTTTTGTATACACATGGCTTAATACAGGCTGTCCTTTTACCTCTGCCTAAACCCTGCTGCTATCACTGCTGCGAGACCCTGATACTCTCACTTCAGTCTTTGCTATTTCAAACCTACAACCCCCCCCCTACTTAAAAGAAACACAGAAAAAGTGTCTTTGCACACAGGTCACACAAAGCACACGTGTGTTCCTGCTGCCAGTGTCAGGTACAGGATGCTGGTGCTGTGCCAGTGGAGGTTTTTTCATGGAAAATGCAATCTCAATAAAAGAGGTAAAGGAAGACAGCAAGTAGCTGTGGTAGCATTGAAACACTTAAAAAAATCTGGTTTTGTTTAAAAACTAAAGTTAGTACTATAAGGAATCTTCATATGTTCTCTTGGTGGATGGGTGGGTAATTTTTCTACAATTAGCTTGGCAAGATCCTGCTCTGCGGTCTCGAGCAAGACTTTTAACCTCCTCTACCTCTGCCTCCTCAAGCATAAAGGGAGAATACTAGTCTTATCCTGCCTTGGTAAAACACTCCAAATGCCATGGCAGAGGCATATAAAACCGGGTCTTGTATCCCCATGAGGTGCGAAGGGCAGGGCAAAAGATCTTCACACACCGTGGATCAGGAGAGCTCCTCTGACTTCAGTGGAGCATCATCAGTTTGACCCATTTTCTGCCCTTTCCAAGGGGAGAGAACACAGGAGAAGAGACATTCTCAACAGGGCTTGAATCACTTGAGCCAGAAGTGGGGCTATTCCAGCAGTTCCAGTATTGACTCTTCAGGGTTATAACCTGCCCTTAGAAAAGAGGTAGAGCAGATTATCCTGTTCTTTTTCACTCTTGAGGACTGTGGGAATGGAGAAATTTATAAGGTACCAAAAATAACCTGCAGTCCTTTCAAACACCCAGAAGAAAGAGAATATTCGGGGTCCAGTAAATAAACAGGGACAGTGTTGCTGTGACCCTTCCCAGCCTCTCTTGGTCCAGGTTCCCCATTATGCAGTAAATAAATAGCTGCTATATAGCTATATTTTTTTAATAAAAGCACTTTGAAGTGCTTTGCTTTTCCTTAATTAAAAACACATCAAGCTATGGATAAAGCATTGTGGAATGGCTTGTTGTGGCGTTGCCTTTTACAGCAGGCAAGCAAATTTCTAATAAAATGGTTTTTGAAAGGAATATTGCCTTCATTCAAATCTCCTATAAAAACTACCCATCCATTAATTCCAATTAATGACACTACAGCATTTCCACTAACACTGGTAGTAATTCTTGGCTAATGGATGATTTTCAACAAAATCAGAATCAATGTAAGTTCAGACAGGACCCTTGCAGAATAAATTTACTGCCCCGGTGCTAGTTGAACCAGAGCACAGTGGTCTTCTCAAGCATATAAATCACCATGGTTTGGAATGGTTTCTCAGCACCATTGTACGCAGCCCGTGCTATGAGTTTCCTACGGGCTTTACAGAGAGAATAAAACACATCCTGCTCTACTGCGTGATCCTGTAGGTCCGTCACATGAAAGTTGCCCTGAAGAACAAGAACAGGCACCTTCCACGGAAGGATCCCAGGTGTAGGGGATGAAAGGTGGAACAAAAGTGAGAAAGGAAAACTGCCAGCTCCCAACAGCCACAGCATCTCCCTTGTTGACTCTAAGTGGGAGAAAAGCAGCCCAGCCCTCTCCCCACCCTTTCCTGCTCCACACCTCACCTGCCCTAATTTCAGAAAGACCTTGAGCCTCCTCTGTCCTCTCCACTAGGTCCAAGACTGTTCCCTCTTGATCGATTTCCAGGCCACCACTAACATTCAGTCAAGAGATCTGGCTTGTTTTGCCAGTCACAAAACAACCCAAAGAAAGCAGCAAGGAAACCAGAGAAAAAAGCCCAAAGACTATGCAGAAATGAAGCTGTGACTGGTCCATCCAGAGAGAAAGGAGTTAATTCAGCCTGCAAGAAAGTCACGGCCACTAGGCAGCTGCAGTAAGTCTGCAGTACTTCAACCAAACAAGCTGCAATGTTTTCTCCCAGCTACAGGCCTCTGGATTTCTTCCTCCTGAGCTGATGGTCCAGGTCTCAGTGGGACTGAGAAGCAGCCTCCAGTGTCAGGCTGGGAGCAGTGAGGAGGTAAAATATAGGAGTGAAATGTCCTATCTGATTAAGGGACTTGCTGGAAGGAACTCTGAATGGGCCTGTGTCTTTTTGCTCCTCCAGTTGTATTCAGTTTTTTTATAAATATATGTATATATACAAACACACCATTTGTATGTATATGTGTGTATATATATATAAAATCTGTAATGTTTGCTGTTCAGTCACCAAAAGGGAAGAGGAGAGCCAATTACACACTGAGCTGGTCAGGAAATGTTGAGTAAAAAAGTTTCTTTCTGATAAGTTGTAATGGAGACTGAGAAGCAGAGCACACGAGACACTTTGATGGAGACTGCATGGGAGTAAGAGGCTATGACCCACAAGAATAACAGGAAACAAAAGGAAAGGAAAAATTCACTCTGCCCTAATAAAGGGCTTCACCTGGTGATAGGAAGGGTTAAGTCATTTCTTCCTCCTACTAAAGGACTTTAATTAACAGCTGATCTTGTTGCTTAATCCATGCATCTCTGCCTACCTGTCCACTGCTCTTTTGTCCTTTTGGAGAAAGAGTGGTAAAACTGAAATTGTTGACCTTGAAAAGCAATCAACAGCGTCTCTGGGAGCTCCACATAAACACCAAAAAGGGTGGACAGCAGTAAAATCAGAATGGACTTATACCTAGTAACCCCCTTTTTCCTTTTTATATATCATCAGTTTTACACCCTCACCAGAGAGCTTACTGCAAATGGAAACCTTTGTGTGTAAGAGCAGAAGAAAGTGCAATTAATGTAAAATTAGCTATGTATGTGGGCAGTTCTGGGATGCACTAATTTACACCCATTGAGCAAAATGTGCCCGTCACCAAAGCACGAGCAGCAACAGCCAGGCAGCCCCTGTGTTGAAAACCATTGACAGTATGTCAGCATGTCCCATGCCCTTGAAATCCCCCAAAATGTTGAGCACATCCCATGACTACTCACCTCAGGATGAAAAAATTCCCACTGTCCACCTGGAAGCAGACCAAAGAAATGCCTGATGGGATGACAGCACATCCCGGATGGTGACTGGGCAAATACTCAGACCTTTTCCTAAGCTCATCGACCATCGCTGGCTACTTCCAGGCCAGTGGACGCTGAGAATGGTCTTATCGGCAAGAGGTTCAGAGTGATCCGAGATCGAAGGCTTAAGAACAGAAAGCGAGGTTATTTACGCTTTATTTCATGTATCAATACTGTAAGAAAAATGCAGAGAGCAGCAACATGAGAGATTTCTGAAAGAGTAAAGGCACAAAGGCAAGCTGGGGGATCACTAATGTAGTTCTTTTCTTCTTTTTTTCCCCCTAAAGCATTCATTTTCCAATGATTCAGCCATGCAATTCAAGTCAACTCCCCTTTTGTATTGTGGATTTAGGTAAAAAACCCAAAGGGTGTTTATTTTACAATGTATTACAGAGAACCGGCTTTAACAGCCAGGAGTACAAGGATCACGAGAGACGGGGCATCAGCCACCCTCGCAGCAGCGTGCGCGAGCGCTCGGCTGGGTCCCAGCCTAAGCACACGAGGGATCCTCATCAGCATCCCTCCCGCCGCCACTGGACAGGAAGGCAACTTAATAGAAACGGTTTCCAAATCACAGAGCCCTGTAACCTGTCATTTTCTGGATGGCTTTATTACAGCTTTCCATGTCTAAAAAAAAACCAGGTTCCTCCTTCAGCAGGTTAAAGGGATTGCGGGGTTTCCTGGCTGACGGCAACACCATGCTGTGCAAATGCTGGCAGCAGAGGGAAATATTATTTCAGCTGATAATAGGGAGCCTTAATGAAAGGAGTTACATCCGCTCGGTTGTAGCAGTGTGTCCAAACACAAGCTCAAGCAGGCTGTTGGAAATCCTCGCGTTGGTCCCAGGGTGGCTGGGGCTCAGATTTCAGGCGCTGTGGGGTGCAGAGCAACGCCTGTGCCCCATGCAGGGTTTTCCCAGGCGATCTGTTCTCAAACCAGGTCTGGGTGTTGCAGTTTTGAAAACTGAATTCCAACCCTCTCTCAGTGGAAAATGTGCTTAACACTCAGCCATTCAATTAGACTTAAGCACTTGCCTAAAGCTAAGCGAGTGCTTAAGCATTCACCTGGTTAAGGATTCTTTCCTGAACCGGGAATGAGATGGTGTTTTTTAAACTGATTGATATATCTGGAGTAAGTCAGTATTAATGATCATGTAAATTAAAATCTGGAAGACATCCAACTTTTTAAAAGCTTCGTCTGACACTATAGCTCCTTGCAAATCGACTTTGTGTTCCAATGATACCTACATGGAAATGCGCTTTCACTCACAAATATTTCTGGGTACAGGATGCCTTTTAAAGAGGCTCCAGCAATTACTGTGATTAAGTGATCACGAGGGTCATCTGGCGTTAAGACCAGTTTGGAATACAGATTGTTCAAAATAACCCAAACAAGCCCATCATTGATAAACTCTGTTAAAAATATTAATAATAAGATGCATGGATATTCTTCACCTTTTTTGCGTACTCTTTCTCACCGTGGGATGAGCTGGTTGCATAGGAAGGTGGGGAGCTGCTCTGAGTGTGTTGCAAGAAAATAGAGCTGGGGAAAACAAAAGACTTAAAGAAAGACCTACAATTCTTTGTCGCATATTAATTCTCAGTGAAAAATCGTGCCGTCAGGTTTTTCCTTCACTGTTTTCCATTTGCTCCTCACCCAGGGAATCCTGGCGTGCCAGAAATCAGACCGTTGCATTAGTCAGGGTTTGTCGATCAACCCGACCGAAGGACACAGGACTGCCCTTCTGTCTCACAGCATATGCAGAGTAATTCACCTTAATAACATCCTAAGAGCAAAATGGGACTCTGCATCCTTCGTCCTGCCAGTGCACTGGGGAAATTAATGCTATTAGTGATTAATCAGTTCAAAAATTCAGTTTACTGGTGACTGGGTATGTTTCAGGCTCCACCCTTCATGCAATCAACGTGCCGTTCGCGTGGGCGTAGCAGTCAGTAGCACGAAGTTTATGCTGTGCTTTCTTTTCCTAAAAGGGAAGGAGAAGAAATAACTAATGTGGGCACGAGGGCTTGGATAGACAGACGGACAGACAGAGAGCTGGCATGGGCCGCCTCAGACAAGGAGTTCAGGAGACTTCAGGAGATGTATCAGGAGAGCAAACACACAAGGATGGTGGGAGGTAGAGTGAGGCACAAGAAAGCCACCACGGCATGGCCAAGGCCTCACGCTGGGAGTGACAGTGGTCACCCCATGGAGACAACGATGTCAGGGCTTGAAGCAATCCACTCCTTTCCTGCATCGTTTCTCTGCTGAAAGCCTGAGCTCCCCGCTAGTGCAAGAGCCACCAGCTATTTCCCCTTCCCTGGGCATCAGCACAGCCACATGCCGGGGCACTGCACCCAAGGGCACGTGAAAGCCCTAAATACAACCCCGAAAGCCAGTACTTTTTACATCATCTCTGTCCTTCAGTGATGTCCCCTTGGCTCCATCTAAAGCCATTCCAAGGGAGAGATCCCAGGGCTGCTGCGTATACTAATCTTGTAAACGCGACTCATTTTTGCCCAGGCTATCAAAGTGAAATGTCTCCACAGTGCAGTACATTTATTAAAGTCCTAATGGAATTAGAGTCCTCCTACCAAAAAGCCAGATGGTTGGTGTTTTTATGTTATTAGTTAATGCAATTTAGTATGAAAGTTTTGAGTTAAAAACAGTGCATGTTGTTTTCTTTATGACATCTGCTTATATTCTGCCAGGAAGATGAAGTTATGTTCAAACAGGGCCTTTCCTTTATTAATGAAGTCAATTAAAGGAATGACCTAAATGAAGGGAATATTCAGTTTTGGAAACAATCACTTTTTATTACTGCAGGCAGTGCTGGCTCTGAGAACCATAATGCTGAGCATGCGCTGGAAAAAGGCCTTCAATGTCCATGGTGTTTAACAGCCATCGAGAATCAGGCGGGGGAAACAAAAACTGCAGAATGTTGCAAGAGACTTCATACTGTTATTGTGGTAAAATATCTTCTTTGCAGTGATTGGCAGCTGCCAGCGGTGTGTGTGGGCTTGAGGAGGGATGTCCTTGGGCGAAGAGCACTCTGATGGCCACACGGTTTGCTCAGTCCTCATCTTTCGTTTCAAAACCCATCACATATGGTGCAAAGGCAACTCCAAGGACTATTTCTCAGGCAGGCAGAAGGCTCGATGGCACAGAATGCCACTTTCCTCATTTGTTCTCTTTCTTCCTTCTTCATTTTGCAGATGTGTTTTATGATAGAACAGCAAGGACAGGCCCCTCTTACCAATTTTACCACAATATTGGGAACAGACAGGTCTTTCTGATCATACAGGGATTCTCTGACGCTGGCAAAGAGATGCCCTAAGGGGAAGCGGGACCCCGCTGGGACGACCCAAGGGACAGCCTCTGGGGGGCTGCACGGGGACCAGAGCTCAGGCTTCCCCGGCCATCGTGGGTGATGACTCTGCCCCTCAGGTCGGCGTCATCTAATTTCCCACGTATGAGCTGCAGTCTTATGTAAAACTGCTGCAATTTACTGGTAGTCTCCTTTATATCAACCCCACAGTCTTTTCCTTTTCATAGCACGCTGTCGTTTCTGACCTTTCACATTTAGCATTAGGCGGAATGGAAGATAAAATCTTCATTCAACTCAGATAAATTTTAGTTTTCTTTTTACTACTTCCTCTCTCTCTGTTCTTTCTTTTTCTTTTTCTCTAATTTTTTTGAAATGCACATCTCTTCTAGGGCCACCCAAGCAGCAGCAATGCCATCAAGCAAACGCTTTCAGCAGTCATTGCAGTTGTTCTGGGACGTGAAATACCCACAGCTTTACACTGGAAATATTGCCATAACATTTACGGATGGACACAGCCAAGAGAGCAATGCCAGGTTTTGGCTCGGTTGATCTCTAATCTGGCTGAAGCCAGTGAAGAAAAGTCAAATTAAACCAGTGAGGATCTGAGCTGTAACTTGGTTGCTGTTTCCCACGTATTAACATTTCTTCTAAGTCAGTAACTATCTATTCATTAGGAAACTAAGAAAAGGTCTCAGATTCATCTCAGGCAGGGAAACTGAATCATCAGAATAAAATGAAATGAGTTATTTTCAGTTGCCTAAACATCGTCCTCTTCCTGGGACATCCAGAGTGGATTGCATGGCTACCATTCTTAGAACAGAAAATAGGATGTCTTAAAAATGGATATCTGGGAGACATATCTGTAAAGCTGTTAACCTGCAAAGCACAGGTTGGTACACAATAATTACATATAATGATTTCTATTCTATTCTATTCTATTCTATTCTATTCTATTCTATTCTATTCTATTCACCACCCTTGATAGTGCACCTTACCAGGTGTGTGTTAAGTGGTGCAGCTCACATCTGTCATGCACGGCGGATTTCCTCTCTTGCCTCCTCTCCCCAGGCCTGGAGCTGGGTTTGTGGCACGGTGTTTTGCATTGCTGATGCTCAGCTTGTTAGATTTCTAGATGCCTGCGCTACTCTGCCTGTATACGAGAGAAGTTCTCTGTGAAAGCGGACTGCGCTGCAGGGTGTTGAACTCTGGAGTGGTCTTAGAGAGGGGTCCTTCTCACAGTGCTCCAAGAAGTGCATGAGACAGCTCACACCATGCAGAAAAGCTCCTCCCTGGCTCTTACGGGTTGCTCAGATCTTGTCAAAGCAAAGGGTGACTGGTGGTTGTAACCAAATATTTGAGCTAAGGAAGGTGGGAATGGTCATGGCTACAGAGATCGCCTGGCTACAGAGCGCTCTGCAGCTGGGAATCTCAGCCTGATGCAATTAAGATAAGATTTGCCAGTGCAGAAGCAAAGCAGAGCTCAACTTGTCATGTGCATGCCAGGAAAACTTCAGCTTGTTTTTTCTTGCCTGTTTTCGTATTCTGCATTAGCTTGCCAGCTCTTAGAGAGGACCTTGGGGAATCAGCGCGGTGGCCTTGGGGCGGGCAGTGCAGCCAGCGCAGGGGCTGGGGTAATGTTCAGCGTGAGAAGGGCAGTGGTCATCTCCATGCAATGCTCATCTCTTTCTATTGCCTGGCTCCTGCCTCCAGGAGCAAAGGCTCTCCATGAATCTCCACTTGACTGGAGGTCAGGCTGGAGTCCTGGCTGTCTTGGGCTCCTGCATGCCCCAGTGTTTGTATGAGGGGTTGCATCTTGGCAAGAGAGGGTCAATAAAGCTCCTGGAGTTCCCTGAAATTCCCAGGGTTTGCTTCCTGGTGCCTCTCCAACAGGAAACAACATCTCCTCCAGAAGGGCTGTATTCATCGCAGTGGGATTTAGGGAGCTGCTCGATAAAATGGAGCCTGGCCACCCATTCAGCGGTAGATGAAACTCCCTTCTCCTCTCTGCTCTGCTGCAAGAGAGAAGTGCTCCACAGAAATTATACTTGTTTTTTTTCTTCACTTGAAACACTTCCTGTAAACCAGAAGATCTATGACTGTTTCAAAGAGTTTTAATACTTTTACCAGTAACTCCGCAGCGCAGTTACGGAGAACTGAGGCATTGCGGGTGAAGAAGTGCATGGCAATTTAAAAGATTTAAGAGAAGTCGATTTTACACTTACACACATTAACATTCACACGGACTTGATAAGAAAAAAGCGCTATCCAGTATTCTCGCAGCTACAAGATGCTGTTTGCCAAAGCCTTTAGTTATAATTAGTCAGATTAAACTCCATCCATAGATAGCTTCAACTCCATCCAGAAAAGCTACCTCACTTTCTATTTTTACAAACCATGCTGACAATAAGTACTCTCACATCTGACAGGATATATTGTCTTTGCCCGTTGCCTCTTATAACCTGACAGTGAAAAATGTACACTTCAGCATCCAGGGAGTCGTTTGTTACCTCTCCACTTCCTTCTAATTAATGAAAACATAAGGGAAGAAACAATAACTGGGTCTACTGTTAAGGCAGAAAATGATTGTTGCTCAGATGAAATAAAAAAAAATATTTTTGGCACCTGATTGCTTCAGCAATGACATAATCAACAGGGATTTTTACTGACTATGCAATAAAGCTACATATAACTATAAATGCAAAATACTTAAAGATTTCCCCCCCTCCTTCCTTTGCATGTAGTTACACCTCCCATAAAGGCTGTCTTAAAGACGATAAAAAAGAGGTGTGCTTTATAGACGAATGATCTTGTTACAGAAAAGTGAGATGTTGGACCCAAAAAGCAGTTCAGCCTGGCTTCACCCACAGAGATGTGCTGTTTGGCATGGAGCACTTTGATTGCTGTATTTGGGCCAGTTAGCGTATTTCTGTGCTGGTACATGGGGAAATAGTTGATGCAGATGAAATCTGGAATTCAGCAGAGCGCTTCCCAGGCTTTTGCTCCAGCACGAGTCAACGGAGGGGCTGGGCGGCCATGGGGGATGGAGGAAGCACGCTCACTGACACAAAATGAGTTTCCCCAGTTTTAGGGTTTCTGCTGTGAAAGGTGGGGTCTTCCCCAGCCTTTTCTGAGTTTTGCTCCTTTTCACGAGCACTACACCCGTCCAGGGCATTTCTGCTTGGGATATTCTTACCCAAGAGCCATTTGTAAAGCATCTCTGGGGTATCTGAACTCATTTCAGAAATCTGATTTTCCCATTCGGTCCCTTGGGACTTTTCATAGAAGTGTCTGAATATGATGACTGTCCTGAGCTCCGTAGATACAGGGCAGTATTTCCTCAATTGATCAAAATCGCCAAAAGAGTGCTATTCCATTTCTCAGAAAGCAAGTTGCAGAGAGCTGCTGGGATGAGAATGGATGTTTTCATTACCTGCCAGAAGTAAATGGAAAACCAGTGCAATCCAGGGAAAAAAAAGGAGAACAGCAGTGATATGTTGGTATTCTAGTTCATGCTGAGTGGTACTTTATTGTCTGGTCTTGAACAAGACTATGAACAGTGCAAGCTGCTTCAGTACACCCGCGTACTAAACCCAAGCTTGGAGTAACCAGTGACTGTGTTTCATCTTTACTGTAAATCCAACATTTGGCTTGCACCGAGTATAAACAACATTTCATAATGACAATGTGTCATTATTGACCGGACACAGTGGCTTGCAAGGATGGATGCATGGCTACCTACGAGTAACTCACCTAAAAGAGGTTGAATGGCTTTCATCCTGTTAGAAAAAGGGTGGATACTCAAGTTAATAATTGTGATGCACAGCCAGAAATAATTAGAGACTGCAAGACTGGCAATCATAAATTACTTTTCTTTTAATAACATAACGAAGGCAGAGTCGCAGAGGTAATAGAAAAGTGCAGCTCAAGCAGAGAAGTTAAAATGAAAAAATCAAGGCCAAATCCATTTCTTTAATTCCTTTCTTGCTCAAAGGACAATATAATATTCACAGTTTCCAATGGACTAACTTTAACTGTAGGTGATTTTTCCACAGCTAACTCATCTAATGGAGAGGAAGAAAAAAAATCTTACAGGACAGCTCAGCTGTCTGTTTAAATCTATGAAATATAGCACTGGTAAGATGTCCTCCACATCTGCAGAGGGATGCTCTGACCGGGCGATGGTGGTTGCAGACAGGAGTGGGTCTAGTCTAACAAGCCGAATGCAGCTTGAAATTCCAGGAGAAATTCTGGATACCGGCCAGGGATGCTAATGGGAGCCCCAAAAGCATAATTCTCCCGTGGGATTTTCTTGGGATGCATCAAAGTGATCTTCCATTGCCGGAGACACGTTGCCATTCTCCTGCCCAGTTTGCTCCCAGACCTAGTGAAGAAGAAATAAATAGGCTTAACACAGGTGGCTAAGCTAACATGGGACAAATTATCCTACAGTGAGACACTGAATGATTGGCTTGGTGGCCGTCTTTTGCAGCTGAAGTCGGGGAAGATGAACCCTCCTGAGAGACTGGCTTTGTTTTAGTTCAGTATGCGAAGAGCAGCGGAGTTCGGACTGGTGAAAGCAAGATGTTTGAAATCTGCTAACTGGATGTTATACATTGCAGTCATTTTCTTTAATTATGGTAGAAGCTGAACATGTTTTTGTCTGTACAGTATGACAGACTTATTAAAATATAATGTAAAACTTGAGATGTAACAAAAGGAAGTGAAATTATTCCTAAATCACTGTGATTCTTTTGGAAAAGAGGAAAGGCTTTGTTTCCATGCCCAGACCTATCTTGCAGAGATAGTATCAGTATTTGAATTACAGTAGTATGTTGAAGTCCTAAGCTTGAGTTTCAGTTGTCTTGGGTGGCATCAAGCAAAAAAATTACACAACTTTTTACATGAATATCGTTAAATACAATTTAATATATTGTCTGATCAGAATGTAAACATGTCTGAGCCAAAAATGGGCTCAGTTTGAATTTTACAGATAATGTAAGCTAGAGGTTCCAGTGTGACTTCTAAGCAGGAGTCTGCAATTTGTTCTATTTTAATTTGACCCATCCATTTTGACGGGTAGTCTCATTAATACAGCACAGTTTCAAATCTGAAATAGCCCCTTTGAATGATAGGAAGCTTAATGCATCCCTCCCACACTGGAATAAATATAATATGTGGTAAACATATTATGCCTGGTGATCCTTAATGTAACTGATCGATCATCAATTTTTGAAAAGGGAAACCGTCATTGGGTAGAAAATAGATCAGCTATTGAGCCAGACAATTATCTTCTCTCCTGAATGAGATGCTGCGTGCCAGACCAGAAAAAAACAGCTATTTGGCAGAATGGCAAATGTAACTGATACCTTTAGGACATGTTGAACAAAATTATTTGTTAATAATGCTGCAAGGACTGGAAAAAGGCTCCAGGACCAAGGTACATGTCCCATTAGTGCCACGAAAAGCACTTCATGGTGGTTCAAGACCCGTCATGGACTAAGGAGCTGTCACTGCCAACCGTGATACCTGTTGACTTCAAGATTTCTGGGAGGATCAACGACGTCCTCCAGTTCTCCCTGCCTCCATCAGGGCACTTTTCTGCATGGGGGGAGCAACACCAAGACACATTGCTCACAGTGGCACCGGGAAGAGGGATGGGTGGCAGGGTTGGGCAGGGGTGGGGAGGCGCTGGCTGAGCTTGCCGTCAGAAGCTCATCCTCATTTGGCCACCTACAGTGTTTGCACTAACTACCTCATCGGGGCTGGTTCACCTCTCACGCTGCCTGGATGGAGTTGTGGTGCAGGGGAACAGTCTCACACCTGCCTGGCTCTCCTTGACCTTGCAGAGAAAACTAACTCAGTCTTTCCTGCCTCACCTGTGACTGCCTCCAAGTGCTGTTCTCACCAATACGAGGAGAAATAAGCTACGTTGGGTTAAATGAGCTCCTAGCTGGGTGACTTGTTGACTCTGCAGGGATTTCAAAAGCATTGCTACACTTTGCTGCCCTGTGAGATGAGGCTGCTGGGCTTGGCATGGTTCTCATGCTCCAACCCTCCTTTGGGTCGGGCTCCTCCCCAACCTGCTGCTGTCTCCAACTCCTGCTGGAGACCTCAGCCTTGAGCTAAACGTAACATGATAGAAGTCCTTCAACAAAATGAGATTATCAGCTGTGGCAATCCAGTTTGCTCTTTTAAAAGATGTAAGTCAGTTTACATCAAACCCTTTGTTGGCTAATGGAATATATCAAAGGAACACTGTCCAGCGTTTTTGGGCCACAGGTTTGACCTACCTTAAAATAGCTGTTATTAAATGGGATGGTTACGTGAAATCTGGATGTCTTTTTTTTTTTTTTTAGAGAAAAATGACACTCTGCCCTTGTAAATTTGATGCCTGCAGTTAAATCAAAATGAAAACAAAAGATGCAGATCAAAAGAGAAGTATGAGTGCTCTCTATTTTGTCAGGGTCCATAGAAACACAGTCCTTTCTCCTTTTGCAGCTTCCAAGCCTGGCTAGCTGAAGCAGCCTGTTGCTGGAGCTGCACTGTCATTGCTGCCGGGGCCGATACACATGCAGAGATATTCTGGCATGAAGCTCCATTCTATTAACATATTTTTTCTGTGAATGGCACTGTTTGTCCTGCAGAGTGGAAAATCCCTCTGCTTGAAAGAACGGTCTTGGGGGACCACCTCTACAGTGAAGAAAGAAATTTATTCACCCTGGCTCACATGGTCTTGGTCCCTCTGCTGGGAATGACAACCAGCGTGACTCCATGTGCCAGCAGAGGTCCTGGCTCAGCAACTGGGCTGAGAAATATGGGGTAATTTGATGTTGACATTAAAATCTGTCACCATCTGAAACAGCAGGGGGAAAAAATAACAATATTTGCTAAAAGGCAGAAGATAAAATCACGAGATGAAATTACTGCTTCTGAATGACCTTCTAAAAATACCTGCGGTGATCAGTCCGGATGGCTGGAGAGCTATAAACCCGAACGGTGGAGACTCCGCTCTGAAGTCAGGTCCTCCCTGGAGGGAGGTGATTTGCACCTTGCAAAAACACTGTCCACGAATGAATTATGGTCATAATGAAGCACAAAGACAACAGACCAAAGGAGCCCTTTCCTTCTAAGCAAAGGAGCAGGAGGCAAGGCTCCAGCTTCAGCCAAGACCCTGGTCATTACCTCTCATTACCGCAAAGGTTAACGAAGGAGGTCCTAGGGGCTGCAGCTCGGGCAGACCCAGGCGGTTACTCTCCGTGCATGCTGCCAGCATGTCTCCCACAGTCACTGTCCCCTAAAAACAAGCAACGGTTCATTTGCTGCTCTGCCTTTCCTGCATCCAAGGATGCCTACTTGAGTTTTCCAGGGAGCTCTTTGCAGCAGGAGCCCTGTTGGCATTTCCCAGTGCCTCTCAACAAGGGTGACATTACTGACCATGGTAAGGCTGCATTTCCTATTCCCTGCATAAATCCCATTCGATTTCACAGTCTCTTTGCCATAGGCAGGAGCACCAATACGCAGCTGGGTACAAATCACCCCACGAGCCCGTGTACACTCTTAATTCCAAATGCATTAGCAGCATACTCCAAAGCTCCATTCCAAGACACAGCCAGTAAAAAGGAATTAACTGAACAGTCATTAGGATATAATGTAGTAGCGTTAAGGTGAGTCACAATATAATTACCATTATTTCTAAGTGAGTTACCATGCCATTACTGCAAAACAACACACCTCACCTCTGCCTTCGAATGGGCACACACCTCATTGCATACACACTGTGATGCATGCTCGATTCAAGCGCAAAAATCAAGGAGAGATCCAGTGCTTGCTTGGAAAATTGCAGTCCCAAGTCAGATGTGTGCAAAAACCACAGTTGCTGTTAGTGGCTGGACTTGTTAGAAAATCTGGGTCTGTGTCAGTGGCATTAAAATGAGCCTTTTATTGACTGCAGTGAGCTTTGGATCAGGACCCTCAGGTTTCTTATCAGGGATTCCTGAAGGAAGGTAGATTAGGCATTCATGATCTGTGGGCATTTAAGTAAGTTTCAAACCTCAAAGCCAAATTCATCTGCATTTGTGGGAGGAGTAGCAGACAGAAGGTCATTGACTTCTACCAGGCTGCAGCGAAGCCTGTGCCTGAGGCAAAGGCACGGACTCCTGATGGTCCCAGGGAAGGGTATGCTGCAGCATCTGTTCCCTGCTTCAGCTTCCTAGGAGACCTGTGGCTTTAGCAGTGTCCTCCACAGGTTTGCTTCGCTCAGGACTCCTGGTCTACAAGGTGGTTGGTGGACTTTTCACAATGTTCATCCCACTCCCAATTTTGGGGCTTGCTGCCTGGTTCCCGAGAGATTCTTTATAAGGAGCCCGCAAAGGCAGGGAATATGGGATATGACATAAATGTATTCTGCTAATGCTGTAAATTAGTCATCTCAAATATGTATTTAATATAATAAATTTGGAAGACAGCTACTGTAGGTTAAGTAGCAACTGACAGCACTTATAATGAGGATTAATATACATACAGGTCCTACAGATTTGTTAAACTTCAATAAATATTTATTATAATCCACTGGTTCTTAACTTACACTTGAATAAATTGGCTAACGTTAAATAAATAGAGAAGCATGACCGAAAGGAATGGGCGAAAGCCTGTCGGTGCCACTGTAAGCTCATGACTCACAAAGGGTACATCCTAACAAAAAACAGCCTACTTAGGTTTGACTCCAATGCCAATTGGTTCCACAAGATTTGCGTCAGAGCTTTCTTTTCCAGATGTTGCCCAGAAGGGAATTTCTTTGCCATTCTAGATGAGATGATCCTTTTCACACAGAATGCGGTTAAGGGTTACTTGTGTCCTGAAGAGCAGCCTTTGCTCCAATTATTCCAACAATCCCAAGAGGAAATTCATGGATCATCTTGTTGGCTCCCTCTCCCGCTATTATGTCTTTGCCTACTAAAACCTCCTTGACATTGTCTTACTGATATTTTCTTAGCCTTTCTGGATGCTTTTCCTGCTGCTGTCATGCACAGGTTTGCAATGAATATCTCCTCAATCCCATGCGACAGATAATAATGTTTTTCTTAATTGCTAATCACGTCTATCAGTGAGTTACTTGCAGGAGAACAGTTAATTCCAGACTGCTTAGAAATTCTGCAGAAGGGCTGTGGGTACGTGCCATGCTTTCCAGGGCAACTCCTAAGCCCCGAGTCCTGATGAGCTGGTGATCTCTGCACCACTGACACTGAATCTCGAAGTGATGTGGTTTCATTCCCAGCCCTGGACAAAAGAGGATGAGATATTAACCTTATGGATGAAGTTGACCTCCTCCAGTAGCACAAATCCTGTTTAATGCATTTTTGGGGGGGAGGGAACACAGACCCTGTAGGAAAGGTGAATTTGTAGGGAGTGGTTGATCTGAGCAAGGGCTTGGCTCAGCAGAGCATCGGGCACAAAGCTGCTGACACAGGTCCCTCGGAGGAGGTCTTGCCTGCTCCTGGGCAGGCAGCGAAGCCTCACAAATGACCCTCACTGCAGTGTGTTGCTCGTATTTAACACCCTTGACACAGTGTTGCAGGATTTCCTTGGCCCAGACTTGGTCAGAAACTGAGAAACTGTCTCATGGATTAGATAAAGATGGTTGGGTAACCCTCAAATCCAGGCAATCCCAACAACTTCAGGGAACTGAAGTGAAGCCAGAAGTAAAGACTGGGTGAGAGCCTACAGCACGCGCGCAGCACAGCCTGATGGGGAGATAACTGCAGGGAAACGAGAGGCAGGGAGGGGAGTAAAAACACGTGGTGAGCGTTTGTAAATGGGAGTCCTCAGGAACTGAACATGATTGTCTAAAAACTCCTGCGCTTCCTCCGAACAGCTGCTTTCTCTGTGCTAAATAAATCATGCATCTTGTTACCTTATCCTGTATGCACGGAAAAGACGTGTTTGAGCAAAAAGGCGTGGAGCCCTTCCAGCGCTTTATTTTTCCTAGCAGCCTGTGCCTCTCTCATGTCAGTTCATGATCTGGTTTCTCTCCCATACTTCCCCATCTCCTCTGCTCCCAAACCAGTCCGGTTGGTCCCTGGCTCTGGCCAGCCATCAGCAGTGACCCCAGGCATCCCTGGCCTGAGATTTGCACTGGAGGAGCCTAATAGGAAACCCAAGAGCAGGTTTATGCTCAGTGGGGTGGGATGGAGGTGCTCAAGGGGACTTGGACCATCTCTGCTGATGTCCCTGCCGCAGTCCGGATCCCTCCAAGGATGCTCTTCTTGCTCCTCAAAGCCTTGCTAAGGATGGTACCCTGCAGCAGGCTGCATTTGGGGGTGCAAAGGGCACCGCTGCGTTTCGGGTATGAGTTATTCGAGGTTGCAGGTCTTCACAGAGGAACGCTGCAGTGCTCCATCGGCGTCAGGAGATATTTCTGTAGCGTGCACCAAGGCACGAGTGTCCTTTTAGCTGTTAAACACCACCAATGTTAATCTGGGAGGGAGCAGGAGGCATGCTCACTCAAGGAAGATGTTGGAAACCAATTGCAAGTTCTCATACAAATCCAAGTGTGTCTTCCTAAACACGCTGCCTCTCAAAATGCGGCTGAGATTTAGCTTTCACAATAAGCCTGAACTGTGAACTTTTTAATTTGCACATGCTTTCAGGAAATCTATCTCATCCTATCAGAAAAAGAAAAAGCCACTTTAACAAAATGCTCTTTTGCTTGTTTCTTTATTCCAGGAGCAGAGTAATTTATGTACTCATTTAATTTTGTTCTGCCACAAACAAAACCACAGTATATAATGTGATCTCTGCTGCTGGAACGCTTATTGTTGGAAGGACATCGGAGAAGACATAAATGTCCCTGACACAAAAGAAGATCCCAGGTTTCAGAGAGATGACACAGATTGGAAAATACAGGGTTTTTGGTTAAATTTATGAGTGGTCTTTTGTTCTTTCCTTTATAGTATGATAGCATAATAATCTTTTAAAACCACGGTAAGAGCCAAGTACCTGAGAGATTGGTGCTTTATAAATACTTAAACAGATAGACCACTATGAAAATCTTTTGTTCTGCTGCATTTTTGCCCATTGTTAATATTGCTCCCACAATGCAGGAAAAAAACCCTGTAATAACTGAAAAACATTTGTGTTTGGAGGTGAGGTGGTTAGTGTCTTCAGAGAAATATCTTCCAAAACAAAGAGCGTTATATTACCCACGCAAACTGCAGAACCGACGTGCTGGTTTTGTGTAGATGTGCATACAGAGAGACCGAAAATCTCCCAGCCAGCCGGTGAAACAGCCGTATTTCATCGTTACGATAGCATCTGACGGCTGTATTTCACAACTTCTGAAAAGTCGAAGAAAAACCCAACTCTTACCTCTTGGTGAACAAAAAAAGCCCTCAACATGTGAATGAGCTCCAGTCAGCTGGTAGGTAATTGGCGAAGTTATCTCGAATGTCACCGTTTCATCCGCCAACAGCGAGATGCTGATAAGCCCCCGAGATGGCTGGGCTCCCCGGGAGGATGCGGGGAAGCAGCTTGGGCTGCCCCAGCACCCCCCGGCCATGTCCTTGCTCCCGTTCTCCTGCCTCAGTTTCCCAACTAAAAAAGGGAGAGCATCGCACCGTTGTTTCCCACGTGATGATTTTGAGAGGGAAGGGTGCTACCTCTGTGCTGTCCACGAACACCGCTTCAGCTTGTCGTTAGTTTTGAAAACAATTTTATTTTCTTTCTCTTGGCAGAAACACCAAAGAAAAGGAAGAAGCTTGAGGAAAAAAAAAAAAGCACCTTTTGCATCATATGCACATGAACTATATGTCCC
>Ga0181612_140122_pt1 | contig 31879 bp, 20 predicted proteins | sample HoacroProtozoa21_FD_119630 | JGI IMG/M metagenome (GOLD analysis project Ga0181612, IMG submission 119630) | Hoatzin crop microbial communities from Cojedes, Venezuel. Combined Assembly of Gp0051906, Gp0051904, Gp0051908 | reverse complement strand
TAGAATAGGTTGGTGAGGCGGGGGTTGATGGTGACACCGAGGATTTTGTCGGTGTTGCCATTGTAGTTAACGACTTTGCTGGTGCTGGGGTCGAAGTAGTAGAGGCCCGTGGTGTAGTTCTTTTCACCGCTGGAAGCACGGAAGCCAAAGTAGACGTAGCCGGTGTTGCTGTCGACAGCCATTTGGGTGGTGTAGACGCCCTCGGCATCGGTCGAGTTGATGGGGTCGGCTTCCATGTTGATGTAGGTGATGTAGTCACTGTAGGCCAGGCCTTCGCTTGCACCGGGGAGTTTATACTGGCAGAAGCCAACACCGGGGGTGGTACCCTTGGTCATCCAGACGTAGAGGTAGCCGCGGTCCTCGTCGAGGGTGAAGGCGCGGGGCTGGGTGGTCTCGAGCACGATGGGGTGCGGGATGGCTACGCCGGCGCCGGTCTTACCGATGTCGCTGGTGCTGAAGCGGTAGATACCGTTGCCACTGTAGTTCTTGCCCCACCAGAAGAGACCGCTCTTGTCGACGTAGATGCCCGTGTGGATGGCACCGTAGGCGATACCATTGCCGTAGTAAGCGAGCTGGTTGTTGACAACAAAGTAGCCAGCGGTCGACGAGTAGACGGTGCTCTCGACCTCGCCGCGTTTGCTGATGTCCATTTGACGGATACCGGTGTTACGGTCGGTGTAGTAGAGCATTTGGTCGACGATGCAGCCCTGGAACGGGTCGTTGAAGGCTTGTCCGCCCACGTTGGTGACCATGACGTCGGCGGTAGAGCCGTCGGCGCTCATGACGGTGATTTTACCGTCGCCCAGGTTGCCGTTTTCATCGTTGATGTAGTAGTATTGCTTACCGCAGTCGAGGATGTAGATGTTGTCTTGCTCGAGCGTCGACGAGTCGGTGGCGGTCTTTTGGCAGCCATAGACAATCTGCGTGGGCATGTTGCCGCTGCTGACGCCCATGTCGAACGGGAGGTTCTTGGTGCCGGCGGGCAGCTGGGTCATGTCGACGAGCTTGTAAGCCTTGATGTTACCACCGAGGACGGCGTAGTAGATGGTGGGTGCTGGGATGGGCGAGCCCACTTGCACGTTGACGTAAGAGTCCTCGAGGCGGCGGTTCTCGCCGTTGACATCGAACCACGTTTGCAGCTCGATGCGCTGCGAGCCGATGTTGCTGAACGTGAGTTTGCCGGGGTTATCGACGGTGCCATCGCTGTGTGAGTAGCCCACATAGGTGGTGAGGCTCTCGCCAGCCTCGTTCTTGGTACCCTCGGGGAAGGTCCAGACGTACTTGCAGACGAGGTTCTCGGGGTTAGGCAGCTCGATGTCGAGGGCAACGGTGACGTCGTTGATGAGCACGGTGGGAGCCGACTGCTCGGTCACGCTCAGGATGGGCGCGATATCGTAGATGAGCAGCGGGTAGGTGCACGAGCCTACGCCGTCGACGGTGAGGGTGACTTGGTAAACGCCAGCCTTGTCGTACTTGTGCTGCGGGTTTTGGTCGGTGCTGGTGGTCCCGTCACCGAATTCCCAGGTCACGCTTCCGCTCTTTGAGGAAGTGTTGGTAAACTGGATGGTCGAGACGACATAGAAGTCGAGCGTGTATTGCTCCCCATCGACATGATAGGTGAAATCGACATCCTTGTTCGCAAAGTTACCATAGTCGGGCGTCTTGTCGACACAAGCCGTTGCGACCAGGGCCAGTAGTGCCACTGTGGCTATATACTTGAAAAGTTTCATATCACTACAGGATGTTTATTAGTTGAGGGTAACTTCTTTGTTGTTAGAACTGATGCCGACTTTCCCTTCGGTGTCATAGACACGGAACGAGGGCATGAGGTAGTACTGGCGGGTGAAGTTGACGGTGTAGTTCTTGTCGCTGGTGTTGTAGATCCATGCTGTGAAGGGGATGCTGCTGATGAGTTCCTTCCAGTAGGGCATGTACTGACTGCGCACCGTTGTAATCTTGCCACCGGTATCGTCGCTGTAGCGGCTGAAGAGCCACTCGGATGACGTGTAGACGGGGTAAACCGAGACACCCTCGGGGGCATCGGCTTCACTGGCGATTTCGTGATAAATCACGCTGGCGCTATCTTTCACCGTGGTGTAGTAGTAGTGGTCGATTTCGTCGCCAGCAAACCAGTTGTCGCTCTTCTTGTCGGCAGCGGTATCGGTGGGGATATTGAAGCCGTACTTAGCGTTGAGCGTTTCAAACTGCTCGACCGTGAAGTCGTAGTTGATGTAGACGTTGCGCAAGTCGTTGTAGTAGAGGCTGTCCTTGGTGAGTGCGTTCACCAGGTAGTCGACAAACTCTTGCTGGAACGTCGAGGGGTAGTAGCTATCGAACTTATCTTGGTCCCAGGTGGTGGGCGTTGCCCAGGTCACGGGAGCGAGGGTGCGCGATGTGGGGAACGAGTCGTTGAGCGTGTACTCATATCCGTCCCACACAGCGAGGCTGTGGGGATAGGTAGCGAGCGACTGTGCCGAGCGCACGGTGTCGTTGATGGTGTAGGTCTTGGTGTAAGCCAGCGAGGTAGTGAGCTTGCTGGTTGCGGCAGCCGATTGCTCGCGTCGGATGAGACCCCAGACCTCGCTGTGGTCGATTTCGCGGTCGCTCGAGGTGTAGTACTGACCCTTGAACGAGGCATAGTTGCCAGCCTTGACCACGGTCGAGTTCTGTTGCCAGTCGACGGTGGGCAGCACCTGTCCGATTTCCATTTTGTCGGCAAATGGGTCGTGGACGGCGCAGGAGGTGAGCAAGACAAACGCTGCTGCTATCGAGCCGATAATATATTGATGTTTCATAATCATGAATATATATTATATAATGTGTTGATTAATCAATGTGTTGCGTCATCACAGGTCTCGTGGTTACTGTTCCTGGGTGAGCGAGGTGATTACGCCATAGTCTTGTGCCCAAATCATGGGTTTCTGGAGCCACTTGTAGTTCTTGTAGGCACCCAGACGCTCGAGCTCGGCGCGGTTGTATTTCTCCTCGGTCTCGGGGTCGTAGTTGAGACGCTGAATCCAGGTATTCTCCTTTTCGGCCTCGGTGAGTCCGTCAATCCAGTAAGCGGCATAGAGGTTGTAGGGGCGACGCAGTGTGGGATAGATAATCTCGGCGGCGTCACCGATGCCGTAGCCGTTACGGTTGTTGGAGTAGTGGTAGCGGCGCATGTCGGTCCACTGCTCGGGCTGGAGGTACATGGCGATGTACTTTTGAATCATCAGGTCGCTCAGGGTGAACTCGCTGGGGTTGAAGAACCAGTGCTTGTTGCCGCGCTCGGTAACCTTGGGCACGAGAGCCTTGGTGCCGGCAGCGTTCAAGGTCTCCTCGTTGTCGAGGAACGAGGCAACTTGCGAGTTCCAGTAGTCGGCGGCGATGAAGCCGGGCTTGCCACCGGTCACGCCGTTGCCAGGATACTTGTTGTCGGTCTTCTCGTTGTAGTTCTCGTTGGTGTACTTCGCGAGGAAGAAGTCGAGGTGTCGCTGGATGTTCCACTGAGTGGCTTCTTTAGCCAGAGCGCACGCCTCGGTCTTGTTGCCCATCCAGTAGGCAGCTTCGGCCTTGATGAAGTAGAGTTCTTCCATGGTGAAGATGGGGTTGTAGGCGTCGACCGAGCCAGCGTAAGCACCCATGTAGAGGTCGGGATAGTTGACCAGCTTGTAGGAAGCGCCCATGCCGATGTTGTTCTCGAGGAAGCGCATCTTGATTTGGGTGTTGGGGTTGGAGGCGGTTTGCGGACCTACGCGGGCAATCATCAGGAGCGGGCAGCGCGGGTCGTTGGCAAAGCCAGCGCGTTGACCTTCGCTGTTGTAGACGCCCACCTTAGCCTCGTTGTCGGGCGAGTTCAGGCCGAGCAGGTCGACCATGAAGAACTTCGAGGGGATGGCGTTACCCAGCAGGTTGGCGCGCGATTCCCAGGAGTTGATGACGGGTTGAGCGACGCTCCACACGGCGTTTTGGGTCACGGTACCACCATCCCAGTAGTAGCGGGGCTCGTTGCCAAACCAGGAGCCGTAGAGCAGGTCGCCCTTGCGCCATTGGTTGATGGCAGCGTCGGCTGCGTCATAGATTTGCTTGCACATGGCAGCGCTGCGGTCCACGTTGGGGATATTGCGCAGCAGGATGCGTGCCTTGATGGCCATTACCAAGCCTTTCCACTTCTCGAGGTCACCGGCATAGACGCGGTCCTCGTTGATGGTGATTTCCTGGTTGTTGGGGTTCTCGGTGATGCTCTTTTCGTCGAACAGCGTGAGCAGTTCGTCGGCCTCCTCGAGCATCCAGGCATAAACCGATGCTTGGGTGTCGTACTGGGGCGAGTTGCTCTGGTAAGCTTGCGAGCGCGGCATGTCGCCGAAGGCATCGGTGGTGAGCTGTGTCGACATCAGGCGGATGGTGCGGGCGATGAGCTCGTAGTTGCGCGAGTCGATTTCTTGTGCGTTAGCAATCAAGTTCTTAGCGTTTACACCGATATCGTAGAAGTGGCGGCGCCACATGGGGTGACGGTTCATGGTGAGCATCTCCCACTCGCACTTGTAGGAATAGGAGCCAATGGAGCTCTTTCCCGAGGTGGTGAGCATCTGCGAGAAGTAAGCATAATACTCCGAGTGGTCGTACACAATCTGCTGGGCGTAGTAGATAACGGGGGGCAGACCCACCTTGGCATCAATCGAGTGAGCCTTGTCGGGGTTGACGTTGTCGTCGAGGACGTCCTCGCACGAGTTGAAGGTGAGCAAGGCCAGCAGCAGCAATGAGATATATCTAAACTTTTTCATAGTTGTAAACATTGTGATAGCTTTCCTCCTTAGAAAGTGGCTTTAAGGGTGAAATTGAAGCTGCGCGAATTGGGCACGGCATAGTTGTCGATGCCCATGCCACCAGTACCACCGGCGGTCGATGCCAGGATGGCGGGGTCGTTGCCCGTGTACTTGGTGAGCAGGAAGAGGTTACGTCCGGTGAAGGTGAGGTTGAGACCCTTCACAGCCCAGCCGGGTTTGAGCATGGGGGTGAAGTCGTAACCCAGCGTGACATAGCTCAGACGGATGTAGGAACCATCCTCGATGAAGTTCGACGAAACGGTCGAGTAGTAGGTCGAGATGAAGTTGTAGTCGAGCACGATGGGGGTCGTGTTCTTGACATACGAGGTCGTTCCGTCGGCATTGGTAACGGCTTGAACGCCGTTGAAGATGATTTCGCGGTTGCGATACTTGTCGTAGAGGTGGTTCATGCCGTTGGAGATGAGGCCGCGTCCGGTAACGTTGACCACGTCGCCGCCACAGCGACCATCGAGCAGGAACGACAGTGAAGCGTTCTTGTAGCGGAAGTTAGAGCCGAGGCCCATGAGGAAGTCGGGCTCGCGGTTACCGATGTAGATACCCTTGAGCGAGCTGATGATGGGATAACCGTTGGCATCGCAGATTACGTTGCCATCGGGGTCGCGCTCGTAGTCTTTACCCGAGATACCGGTCGAGGAGCCACCCAGGCGTGCAACGGGGAAGATGTCGCCATACTGGGTACCCTGAATCTCGGTCAAGCTCTCGGGCAGCGAGCGAACGCGGCCGCGGTTGAACGAGTAGTTGAGGAATGCGGTCCAGTCGAAGTCGGCAGTCTTGAAGATGTCCTGTTGCAGGGTAACCTCCACACCATAGTTCTCGATTTCACCCTCGTTACGCGTTTGCAGGATGGTACCCGAGGCGGGCGACACGCGCACGCTCACAATCTGGTTGCTCACCGAGGTCGAGTAGTAAGCCACGTCGAGGCGAGTGCGGCTGTTGAAGAAGCGCAGGTCGGCGCCAATCTCCCACGAACGCGTCATCTCGGGCTCGAGGGTAATGGCACGCGAGGTGGTGGGGTCTACGCCGTAACCACCGTCGGGGAACAGGGTCCACTGCTTGTAGGTGTCGGTAAACAGGTAAGCGGGGCAGTCTTTACCGACCTTGGCCCAGTTACCACGAATCTTACCGTAGGAGAACCAGCTGTTCTGCAGGTGGAACAATTCGCTGAAGATAACACCAGCGGTTACCGAGGGATAGAAGTAAGTGGGGTCTACTTGCTTGAAGCGCGAGCTACCGTCGTAGCGGCCCGTTACCGAGAGTTGTGCCAGGCCCTTGTAGTCGAAGCGCAACTCGCCAAAGTAACCATATTTATTATACTTGGTGTGATAGAGCGTGGGATGGTTGGCGATGAGCAGGTCACCGTTGGTGAAGTCGGTGTTGTTGAAGCTGTAGTACTCGCCACCGAGCTGGAAGTGCTCGCCATAGATTGAGGCTTCGTAGCTGCTGTTCTCGCGGTATTCCATACCATAGAGGACGTTGAAGGTGTAGTCCTCGGCAAAGGTGTGCTGGTAGGTTGCGAGGAACTGTGCACTGAACTGCGAGCCCTTGGAGGGTTGGAAGCTATAGGCGCCGTAGAGCGACTGGCGGCTGCTGAGTGCCGAGGCAACGTTGGTCTCGGTGGGGTCGTTCAGGTCGCCGTCGTAGAGGCGGGGAATGGTGTAGGCATCGTAGGTCGAGTAGCCCTTGTCGTAGCCGACCTTGCCGGTGAAGACGAGGTTCTTGATGGGCTCGTAGCTGATTTGACCATTGATGACGACGCGGGTGCTCTCGGTCTCGCTCTTGTCCTTGTAGCGGCCGTAGTAGGGCGAAACGCCAGCGCCCAGGCGCTCGAGATCGGTGAGGGCGTCCCAGTTGTCGTAGCGGGCGTTCCAGTTGACGTGTCCCTCGAGGGTCTCGTAGTCGCTCATGTTCTTGTTGATACCCCAGTTATAGATGGTCGACATCGAGTTGCCAAATCCGCGGGCCTTGCTGTTGACAAAGTTGGTCGACAGTTGGATGGTCACTTGCTCCGAGGGTTTATACAGGCCCTTGATGAAGACGGTGAGTTGGTTCTTGTAGTCCTTGGGGACAACGCCCTTGTTGAGGGTGTAGGAAGCCGAGGCGTAGGAGTTAAATTTCTCGGTACCGCCGCTGACCGACAGGTCGTACTTCTGGAGGAAGCCGGTTCCCAGGAAGTCGCCCAGGTTGTCGTAGCGCACGTCGTCGCTACGCAGGTAGGGACCCCAGCCGCCCGAGGCGGAATTCTCCTTGTACATGCCGTAAACACCGGGCATGAATTGCGTCTGAATCTTGGGGACACGCATGGGGGTGCTGAACTCGACGGTGGCAGCGCCAGTGACGCGCACCGAGCCGTCGCGAGCACCACTCTTGGTGGTAATCATGATGACACCGTTGGCAGCCTCCTGGCCGTAGAGTGCCGATGCGGCAGCGCCCTTGAGGACGGTGAGATTCTCGATATCGTTGGGGTTGATATCACCCAGCGAGGAGCCTTTACCGCGGACGGGCACACCATCGACAATCATCAACGGCTCGTTGCTCTGGCTGTTGTTGACCGACGAGATGGCACGGATAATCACCTGAGTGCTCGAGTTGGGCGAGCCACCACCGGTGGATACCTGCAGACCGGCGACCTTACCTTGCAGTGAGTTTGCAAAGTTGGTGCCCGAGCCGGCGGTAACCTGGTCGGCAGTCAGGTTCTGAACGGCAAAGTTAAGTTTCTTCTTTTCCTGAGTTTGTCCCATGGCGGTAACCACAACCTCGCCGAGCACTTGTGCATTGTCGGACATGGTGATGGTGTAGTCGCTTTGTCCAGGGACCACCTTCACCGCGGTGGGATTCATCCCCACGTAAGAGACGTCGAGTACTTGTCCATCGTTAGCATCGATGGAGAATTTTCCGTCGAGGTCGGTAACGGTGCCGCGTGTGGTGCCGTGCACCTGCACCGAGGCACCGATGATGGGCTCGTTATCGCTGGCCTGTAGCACAGTACCAGTGATGTTGCGCGCGTAGCCCAGCACCGCCAAAACGGAAAACATCAGTAGCATGATTTGTTTTCTCATATTGGTTATGTTTTTGTTTATGTTTTGTTTTCAGTTAATTAATATGGCCTCGCAGCGAGCAGTCGCTATAGAGGCATACAAACTTACAAAATGTTTTTTGAACTCTAAAAACGTTTTAACGATTAAATTCCCATTTTTTCGTATTTTTTGGTGTTAACCACATTCTTTTACACTCCTTAACACGGACCTCACGCACAGGAGGGCCTCACGCAGACTACGCTGACCTTCTATCAGAGTGGAGAGTGAAGAGTGAAGAGTGGAGAGGTCGGTTAGTGATATAATCCTCACGCAGACTACGCTGACTTCGCAGACCTTCAATCAGAGTGAAGAGTGAAGAGTGGAGAGGTCGGTTAGTGATATAATCCTCACGCAGACTACGCTGACTACGCAGACCTTCTATCAGAGTGGAGAGGTCGGTTGGTGATATAATCCTCGCGTGGGGTTGCTGGGGTTATGCGGGGTGTATAGAGACAAGGAAGGCTGGCCTCCGAGGGGAGGTCAGCCTTGCTTGTTATTGAGGGGGGCGATTAGTAGATGAAGTAGTAAGCGCCCAGGATGTCGTTGAAGTAAACGTGCTTGTAGGTACCGGGTTCGTAGGTGATGTTGTCCTTGGTGCCGCCGCCCATGGGGAAGGTGGTGCCGCCCCAGTTGTTCGACAGTTTCTTGTCACCAAAGAACTTGATGAGCCACTTGCTGGTGTCGTCGAGCTCTTCGAGTTCAACGTTGTCGGCCATCCAGTCGTGGTTCTCGTTAACAGCAGCCATGGCGGTCATCTCGGTTCCACCGGTAATCTTGCGTATGGTAGCCTGCGTCCTGGTGTTGACAATCCACATGCTGGTGTAAACGCTATAGGTATCTTCGAGCTTGGTAATCGTGAGGGTATTCAGACCCAGGTCGAGGGTGAGGCGGTAGTAGCCAGCGCCTTCGCTAACGGTGATGTCGCTCGAGTTACCAACGTTCTTCACGAGCTCGCCACCACTGTAACCATACTGGTCATCCCAGCTACCCGGGGTCTTGATGATCTTGAAGGCACCATTCTCGGGGAAGTATCCAGCGTACTCGAGGGTGTTGAAGTTCTCGGGATCGGTGGGATACATGGGGATGAGGCTGGTACCGACGTTGGTTGAGTCGGTGTTGGTCCACGTACCATCGCCGATGCATCCGCCAATGAGGTACCACAGTGTGGGCTTAGCCTGCGGGATGGGCGTTACAGTGAGTTTGGTCCAACCCAGGTCTTGGCGCATTGCTTCGCCGCTTTCGAGGGTTACGACAGCCGTCACATGAACGAGGAGCTCGCGAGGCGTAGCCTCCTTGTTGCCATAGATGGCCTTAACAACGTCTTGCAGGTCAACAGCTGCCATTTGGGCGTCATCCGAAACGATGGTGCGATAGGTCTTCACCGTGTCGGTGTCGTAGAACTCGACGCTGTAGTAAGTGGTGTAGTTGGCGTCGTCGGGAGTCACCGAGAGGGTGGGAACGAACACCTGAACCATATCCTGTTCGTAGGTATTGAGGTCGACGTCCTGTGCTTGAGCGATGGAGGCGTTGAGGATTACATCAGCGTCTTGCTCGTTGCTCAGCGGTTCGGCCCAATCCTTGTAGTCGCCTTTACAAGCACCCAGTGTGAGGGTGAGAAGCGACAGCAGATATATTGAAATCTTTTTCATATCGATAAATTGTTCTAAAGGATTTCACTATTTTTTTTCTTTAGCGTAATAACCTTGGTCGGTGGTGAAGTTGAGGAACGCATGCTCACCCTGGTTGCAAGCCTGACGGGTTTGGTCGCCGCCATTGCCACGATAGCTAATGGGAGCAGTTTCACCAGCACCAGGATAAACGATGAACTCGGTGTGCCACCACTCGTGTCCAGCGAGGAGGACGCACATACGCAAGCAGCCAGCTTCCTCGGTACCAGGCGTGGTAACCAGGAACTCGGGCGATACAAACAATGCATCGGCGCCATCGCCATCGATGGTGAAGCGAGCATACTCGCTGTCGGGATACCAAGCCCACGTGCTTTCAATCACAGGAGCGAGAACCCAACCAATGAGGCAGACGATGGGCTCCTCGAAGTTAGCATTGTAGAGGATGTCGCGGCCCTCGATGGTAGCCTGAACGTGCATTAAGAACCAGCCTGCGCTATCGGCCTTAGCGGCGATAGCATTATTTTCACCAGCGGTAATGGCGCCAGCGTGAGCACCACCGATAGCGGTAAGATTGCTATAACCAACGCGGCCATCGTTGCTGAGTTCGCTATTGAAGTAGATACCAGTCTCGTCGATGTAGACGATGTGCCAGTACTCACCGTCCTTGGCAGGGCTATAAACGGGAGGCATGGTGATAGCCGATGTCCACGTATAGTCGTTGAAGTCGCCGATGATGTAGAGGTTATCGGGAGCGAGAACGGGAGGCAACGAGAAGGGCAGGTAAGCGCCGTTGATGGTGATGGTATTTGATGTAATCGCATAGTCATCGAGTGTGCCCGAAGCCATCGAAACTGGGGCAGCCTTGGCGCGTACATAGAACGTTACGTTCTCCTTGGGGAAGGTTTCCTCGGTTTCACCGTTATCGTAATAGATTTGGGTGAGGGCTTGTGCAATCAAGGGTGCCGAAAGTTCCATCGTCGGGGTAGTGAAGGGCGAGCCCACAGCCACCTCGTCGCTCATGTCGGCCTTGAGGCCGGTATAGAGCTGATATTGCGTATAGGTCGTGTAGCCAAAGTCGGGTTGACTGGCTTTGAACGTGAGGTAAGTAGACTCACCCAAGTCGAGTTGCGCGCTGCCGTTAGGCATCGTGAACTGGTTGAGCACAAACGTCGATGGCGTTTGCAGCGTAGGATTTGAATCGTTGTCGTCGCTACAAGCGGTCACCATGAGGAGGGCAGCCAGCAGGAGGAACGATGATTTAAATATATTTTTCATATCTGTTACAATCAGTTTAAGTGTTACTAATTGATTAATAACCAGGATTTTGAACGAGGTTACGGTTCACGTTCAAGTCGTTGCTGGGGATAGCAAAGATGTTACGCGTAGCATCGAAGTCGCGGCCATCATAAGAGCCACCCTTCCATTCCCACTGATAGTCGGTGACGCCACCAAACTTGCTGAAGCGGATGAGGTCGATGCGGCGACGTCCCTCGAAGTAGAACTCACGTCCCCACTCATCGAGGATGTCCTCGAGGGTGCAAACGGTGAAGGTCGATGCGTGAGCACGCGAGCGCAGTGCGTTGATAGCATCGAGAGCGTCACTGGTAACATTACCACTATTGAGGCGGGTATCGGCCTCGGCGTAGGTCAGATAAGCCTCGGCCGAACGCATGAAGAAGAAGTCGGCATCGGGGAAGGTTGCATCGTGGCCTACCGTGTGGTCGGTCTTGAAGTTGGTGTACTTAGCCACAGCATAGCCGTTGGTAAATACCGATTGGCTGGTGTTGTGCAGTGTGCGGCCCACGGTGTTGAACAGGGCGCGGTCGTCCTTAGCCTCTTTAGCCGTGTTGTAACCCGTGCTGCTGCTGGGAGCATTGTCGGTGGGGAAGAACAAGCGGATGAGTTGCGGGCGAGCGCGGTTACCACCCCAAGTTTGGCTGGTCACGCCATTAACAGCCTCGGCATCGAAGGGATCTTCGTGCATATCGCCGTCGAAGGTCGAAGCCATCATGAACAGCGAGGTACCCCACGAGGTAGTGCGAACACCGTCTTGCAGGATGGGGAACACAGCCTCGGTAGCAGCCTCGGTGGTGCTATTGTCACCCATGAAGAGCTTCTGGTAGGCAGTGTAGGTGTAACTAGCATCGCCGATTGTGAGGGTCGTAGAGGTGGTGCACAGTTTGTGCGGGCCATCCATGACGAGTTTAGCATAATCTTTAGCTTTCTGCCACTGAGCGGTGCCCGTGTAGACCTCGGCATTGAGGTAGAGGCGAGCCAGGAGCAGGTAAGCAGCGTCCTTGTCGACGCGGCCATAGCCGTTAGCTTGTCCAACGACCTTGGTCAGGGCGCGCGGCTCGCTCAAGATTTGTTGGTCGGCCTCGCCATTGTCGTCGGCGGTGATAGCCAACAATTCACTCTCGACGAACGAGAAAATGGTAGCACGGTCGCTCTGCGAGGGTTTCTCGGTGGTGAGCGCGGTTACCAGGGGTACATTGCCCCAACCGTCCATCAGGTAGTAGTAGTCGAGGGCGCGGATGAAACGAACCTCGGCGGTCATCGTCGGGTTGTAATCTACAAACTGGTCGAGGTAGCTATTGCAGAAGTTGATGCTCGTGTACAGACGATAGTACAGACCGGTGAGCATGGGATGCGAAGCATCGTAGGTATTGAAGCAGAATTGCGGGATACCGTCGTCGCCCCAACCGCAGATAGCCTCGTCGCTGGTCAGCTCGTTGGCGTTCCAAATTTGGCGCACATAACCCGAGGTACCACCATCGATACCATCGACGTCGCTGTCGCCGTTGGCACCGCCGTTACCGGCAACGCCGATGCAAGCATAGACCTTATTGAACAATTGCTCGGGCGTGATAGAGTCGTTTGTAATCAAGTTGGGGTCGATGGGCTTAACGTCCAGGTCACCCGTACAAGCCGAGAAGCCCGCCGACAGCAGCAGCGCAGCTGCTGGAGCCATATATTTAAGAATCTTGTTCATTGTAATATAATAATGTTGTGGGATAAACAAAACTTAGAAGTTGAGGGTCAGACCCAGGATGAACGAGAAGGGACGGGGATAGAGTGAGTTGTCGATACCACCAAAGATTTCGGGGTCGATGCCCTTGTACTTGGTGAGACAGAACACGTTGGAAGCGGTAGCGTAAACACGTCCGCTCACGCCCTCGTAGCTGCCACCATGGAAGAGGCCAGCGAAGCTGTAACCCAGGGTGATGTTGTCACACTTGAGGAACGAGCCATTCTGTACCCAGCGGTCGCTCAGGATAGCGGTCTGCTGATAGCTCTGCCAGTTAGCGGGAATCACGTAGGTAGGAATATTGGTCAGGTAGTAACCGTTGATGCTACCCAGCACACGCGAGCTGCTAATGTTGCTGGCACCCGACATCAGGTCGTTGAATACATAGTTACCCAGGCTGGCACGGAGAGCGAAACCGAAGTCCCAGTTCTTGTACTCCAGACGCGAGCTCAGGCCCATGGTCCAAGGTGCGTTCGGGCTCTTGTAGTAGTAGCGGTCGGCATCGGTGATTTGGCCATCGCCGTTGCGGTCAACAACAACACCCTCGATGGGGTTGCCATTGGCATCATAAACCTGCTGATATACCCAGTAGCTGCTTGCGGGATGTCCCACAGCGTGAGCCTGGCAGGTAAGGCCAGTACCCGAGCTGATGCCACCGGTGGTTACGCGGTAGTCCTCGTCGTCGCCACCCACGAGTTCGGTAATCTCGTTGTGGTTGTAGGTGAGGTTATAGTCGAGAACCCAGCTCCAGTCGGTGGTTTCGATAGCACGCCAGCTAATGGCGAACTCGATACCAGTGTTCTTCAACGAACCGATGTTCTGCCACATTTGGTTACGGGGCTGCGTACCGGCAGCAACGTAAGCATAGTTGAGCAGGTCGGTGGTCTTGCGGTAGTACCAATCGAGGCTACCGGTGACGCGCTGGTTGTTGAAACCGAAGTCGAGGCCGACGTTGGTCGTCGTGGTGGTCTCCCACTTGAGGTCGCTGGTAACGACGTTGGGACGAACCATTTGGCCATCACCGCTCACGTCGTAGTAGCGGCCAGCGCCCGAAGTGTTGATTGAGTAGGTGGGAATCCAGCCATAGTCGCCGATACCCTCTTGCTGACCAGTCTTACCCCAGCCCAGACGGAGCTTGAGGTCGCTCAGAGCTTGCACGTCGCGCAAGAATGCCTCGTCTTTAATCTTCCAAGCGAAGGCAAACGAGGGGAACAATGCCCAGTGCTTCTCGAAGCGCGAGCTACCGTCGTCACGAACGGTGGCGGTCAAGAAGTAGCGGTTCTTGTAGCTGTAGTTAGCACGGCCGAAGAACGAAACGAGGTAGTTCTCGGTGAGATACTTGTAGAAGCTCTCGTTGTACTTCTCGCCAGCGTGCTCCAGGTGGCCAGGTTGATAGAGACCATAGTAGTTGTTGGTCTGACGACGCCAGAAATGCTGCCACTCGTAACCACCCATGATGTCGAAGTGGTGGTCCTCGTTGAAGTCTTTATAATATTGTGCAGTGGCACTCAGGGTATAGGCACGCTTGATGATTTGGTCCCAACCATGGTTGCCATAATAGGTGTTTTGGGGTGAACCCGGCGTGAAGTCGGTCCACTGACGTCCCTTACCCAGGTCAGCACCCAGAGTGAGGTGGAGTCGCAGGTCCTCGAAGCCGTGAATCTTATAGTCGATGTCGGCGTTACCGGTGAACGAGCGGCTGATGGCGCGGTCGTCCTTGCACTCGAGCATAGCCACGGGGTTAGAGGGAGCGTTGGTGTTGCGGGTCATCGACCAGTTCACATCGTTGAGGGCGGTACCATTGGTGAGCCACTCAAAGTAGCCGTCCATGTTGGCATACTTGGAATCGGTCGAGGTAACGGGCTGGGTGGGGTCCATCCAGACGGCGCCGTTAACGGCACCCGTGTCGGCATAACGGCTGTGAGCCCACATGAACTTACCATTGAGGTTGAGGGTCAGGTGGTCGTTAAGCAGACTGGGGTTGAGGTTGAGGGCAGCGGTGAAACGCTTGAAGTCGGTAGTCTTGAGGATACCTTGTTGACTGGTGTAACCCAGCGAGAGGCGGTAGGGAAGCTTGTCGCTCACCGAGCCGCTGAGGGTAACGTTGTGGTCGTGACCGATGGCGGTGCGATAGATTTCGTTCTGCCAGTCGGTGCTTGCACTACCCAGGGTAGCCAGAGCGGTTTCCTCGAGTTCGCTACCAGCAAAGAGGTTCTTTACGAACGAGCGATACTCGTCGCCTGTGAGGACGTCGATGGTTTTCTTCTTGGTACTGACGGTGAAGCTGCCATTGTAGCTCACCTTCACGCCTTGACCGCGACGGCCCTTCTTGGTGGTGATGATGATGACACCATTACTACCACGCGAACCATAGATAGCGGTTGCCGAAGCATCCTTGAGGACGTTGAAGCTCTCGATATCCTGCGGGTTGATGGTCGACAAGCCGTTCGACAGACCCTTGATACCATTGTTATCGAGGGGCACACCGTCGACAACGATAAGGGGGTCGTTGCTGGCGTTCAGTGACGAACCACCACGGATACGGATGGTAGCACCACCACCGGGGGTACCGCCACCGTTGGTGACGTTCACACCGGCGATTTTACCACCGAGCATGTCTTGAGCACTGACGACCAGACCCTTGTTCTTGCCGTCGGGCTTGAGGGCCGTGACCGAACCAGTGAGGTCGCTCTTCTTAACGACGCCGTAACCGATGACCACGAGGTCGTTAAGTACCTGGCTATTCTCCTGGAGGGTGACAGCCATGTTAGACGATGCTGTAAACTCTTGAGTTTCATAACCAACCGACGAAATAGCGAGCTTGGCTCCAGCGGGAACGTTTTCGAGCGTGAAATTACCGTCGAAATCGGTCACGGTACCTTGTGTGGTACCCACAACTTTAACCGAAGCGCCAATCACGGGTTCGCCAGTGGGATCTAGCACGTTGCCATTGACAGTGATCTGCGCATAGGCACCAATGGATAGGAACAATCCCATCACCAGGGCTAGAATCCTGAGAGGAATTCTGATTTTTACCTGCTTCATCATTGCATTTTTAAGTTAGTGTTATGTTTGTTATTAAATGGTTTTTCGTTAACACAAAATGTTAAAATTAACGTTTTTCCGGTACTCGTCTCCAGCTTTGGGCACATCAAAACACCCGCCGCAGCGGTTATGAGCACACAAAATTAATTTTTTCATTGTTATAAAAACTGAATTTTGGCGTTAAAAGAATGTGAAATCTTACGCAAACGTTTGCACATTTGAGAAATAACGTGTAAATTTGCGCTCGTTAACGATAAACCTAAGCACTATGGAGAAGAATGCACCCATGACGATGAAAGATATCGCGCAGGCCCTGGGAGTCTCGGTGGCCACAGTGTCGCGCGCCCTCAATGATAACCCTAACATCAGCAAGGAGCGCCGCGAGGCCATCCAGCAGTTTGCTCGTGAGCACAACTACATGCCCAACGTCATCGCCGAGCAGTTGCGGCACTCGCGCAGCCAGCCCACGCGCATGATAGGCGTGATTATCCCGCAGATTCTGCATTTCTACTTTGCCTCGGTGCTCAGCGGCATCGAGCAGGCTGCCGCAGCCCGCGACTACCGCATCGTGGTGGCGCAGAGCGACGAGCAATATGCCCGCGAGGTGGAAATCTGCAAGTCGTTCATCCTCAACAAGGTGTGTGGCATCATCGTGTCGCAGGCTAAGGACACGGTCAACTACGACCACTTCATCGAGCTCGAGAAAAATGGGGTGCCGCTGGTGTTCTACGACCGCATCTGTCCCGCCATCAACGCCAGCCGCGTGGTCATCGACGACTACATGGGTACGCTCAAGGCGGTCGACTACCTCATCAAGACGGGTTGCAAGCGCGTGGCTTTCTACGGCACGTCGCCCAACATGGAGATTGGCAAAAACCGCTATAATGGCTACAAGGACGCGCTCTACCAGAACGGGCTGAAGCTCGACGAGTCGATTGTGAAGATGTGCGACACGGCCGAGGAGGCACTGCGCGTCACGCCGCCGCTGCTAGGCCGCAAGGACAGGCCCGACGCCATCTTTGCCGTCAACGACGAGACAGCGGTGGCAGCCCTGTCGGTGGCAAAGAAAATGGGCTTTGCCATCCCCGATGAGTTGTCGATTTGTGGGTTTACCAACAGCAACATCTCGCGCGTGACCGACCCGCAGTTGAGCAGCGTCGAGCAGCAAGGCTTCACCGTGGGCGAGCAAGCAGCCGAAATCCTGATTGGCCTCGTCGAGGGGACGATTCCGAGCGACCACGCCACCAAGCGGGTTATCAAAACGCACCTCATTGCGCGAGGCACAACGCGCCATCTCAAAGAAGATATTACCAAATGACAATGAAACGACTTTTTATAATCACGGCTGCGCTAGCAGTCTTGACGAGTGCGGCTGCCGTTGAGCGGCCGCGTCTTGTAGTGGGTATCGTGGTCGACCAGATGCGCTGGGACTACTTGTATAACTACCAGTGGGGCGAGGGTGGCTTCAAGCGCCTGATGGACGAGGGGTACTCGTTTGAGCAAACGCTCATCAACTACGTGCCCACCACCACGGCATGCGGCCACGCGAGCATTTTCACGGGCACCACGCCTGCCGTTCACGGCATCGCGGGCAACAACTACTGGGTCGATGGCGACTTCCGCACCAGTGTGGCCGATACCGCGCTGGGGGTCTCGCCGCGCAACCTGCTCACAACCACCATCGGCGACCAGTTGAAGTTGGGCACCGACATGAAGGGGCGCGTGATTGGCGTTGCGCTCAAGGACCGCGCCGCCATCCTGCCCGCGGGCCACGCAGCCGACGGGGCTTACTGGTACAGCGGCCGCAACCACAAGTTTGTGAGCAGCAGCTACTACGGCAGCAAGGTGCCCAAGTGGGTGGAGCGCTTTAACCGCGACAACGCCAGCACGTTGAGCAAGGAACTCACCATGGTGCCCGAGGGCGTGACGATGACCTTCGCCCTTGCCGAGGCAGCCATTGAAAATGAGCAACTTGGCGCCGACGATGTGACCGACATGCTCACCGTGAGCATCTCGACGACCGATGCCGCGGCACACGTGCTGGGCACTTACGTTCCGCGCATCGACAGCATCTATCACCAACTCGACAGCGACCTGGCGCACTTTTTCAGTACGCTCGACCGCCGCGTGGGTCGCGGTAACTACCTGCTGTTCCTCACTGCCGACCATGGCGGCACGCACAACATGGCGTACATGACCCCGCGTCACCTGCCCACGGGCACATGGGACAGCAACGAGGCGCAAATCAATGCCAACAAGAAACTGGAGGCGCAATTTGGCGTGGGTTACTTGATTCGTGCCCACATGCTGTTTAACGTCTACCTCGACAACAACCTCATCGAGCGTCACCACCTCGACCGCAACGCAGTGGCGGATGCCGCCATGGCAGCGCTCTCCGAAGACCCTGCCGTGGACCGCGTGGTCGACTTCAAGCGCCTGTCGAGCACTACCCTACCCGAGAGCATGCGCAGCCGCCTGGAAATGGGCTACTATCCTGGCCGCAGTGGCGACCTGTTTGTCATGGTGAAGCAAGGCTACTATGGTGGCAAACCCAGCGACAAGGGTGCCACCCACGGGTCCTGGTCGATGCCCGACACCCACATTCCATGGCTCATGATGGGCTGGCATGTGCCGCACGGCGAAACCACGGCAGCCACCACGATAGCCGACATTGCGCCCACCGTGTGCGCCATGCTCCACATCCAGATGCCCACCGGTTGCACCGGTCACGCTCAACCTCTCCCCCACCCCTAAAAAATCGCCACGGAACTCTCGCAGATTTTCACCATCAAAAAACGATTTAAACATTTTTTAATGAATTGTTTAAGTCGTTTTTTTGCTCCAGAAAATTACATCACGGAATTCTCGCAGATTTTCGGCATCCACGGGGGCGCGCAGGCGAGAACATTGAAAATTTAACGGAGTTTTGGGTGGTGATTTCGGGGAAAAACAGTAACTTTGTCGTTCAATGGAATTTCGTACAATAGTAAAGACGGCCGAGCACCAGGGCTTGTTGCATCACAGCGACGAAGTGATGCTGCTGGGCTCGTGCTTTAGCGACAACATAGGCGGCAAGATGCTGGGCGCGATGATGCGCGCCAGCGTGAACCCTGTGGGCACGCTGTTTAACCCGCTGAGTATCAGCGCAGCAGTGGACCGCATCATCGACGATGCCGAGGTGACTCCCTCGTCGCTGTTCTCGCAAAATGGCGTGTGGAACAGCTTTGATTTCCACTCGCGATTCTCGATGGCGAGCAAGGAGGCAACGCTGCAACTCATGAATCGCGCCATCCACGAGGCGCACGAGTGCCTGCAGCACTGCAGCATGCTCATCATCACCGTGGGCACCGCAGTGGTTTACAGGCACAAGGAGACGGGTGCCGTGGTCGCCAACTGCCACAAGGTGCCGCAAAGTGAGTTCTCGCGCGGGCTGGCCAGCAATGAGCAGTTGACCGAGGCGCTGACGCACATCATCGAGCGCGTCCATGCGTTCAATAGCAAGGTCCACATCACGTTCACCGTGAGCCCCGTGCGCCACATTGCCGACGGTCTCGAGATGAACTCGCTGAGCAAGGCGCTGCTGCGTGTGGCAGTGGGCAACGTAGAGGGACGTTACGGCCAACTGGTTGACTACTTCCCCGCTTACGAAATCGTGAACGACGACCTGCGCGATTACCGCTTCTATGCAGCCGACATGATTCACCCGAGCGACGTCGCCATCGAGTACCTGTGGAAAGCGTTTCAGGCGACCTACCTCGATGATGCATCGGCACAGGCAGTGGCCCGCTGCGAGCGCACCTATAAACGCCTGCAGCACCGCCACTTGAGCGACAGCCGCGAGGCGCGCGAGCGCTTTGAGGCCGACACCCGCACGGTCATCAACAAACTCGTGAGCGAGTACCCCTATCTCGCCGAAAATAAGCGACTTGCACCCTTTATCGATAACAAATAACCAACATAACACAGCCATGAATTATTCCATCATCGAGATAGCCAATGTGCTCAACGTCGACGTCAACAAACTACGCGACAAGGACGCCATTGTGAGCCACCTGCTCACCGACTCCCGCTCGCTGACGTATGCACAACAGACGCTGTTTTTTGCGTTACGCACGCATAACAACGATGGTCACAACTACATCACCGCCCTCTATGAGCAAGGGGTGCGCAACTTTGTGGTACGCCTTGATTACCAGGCTCCTGCGTCGCTGCGCGATGCCAACTTGCTGGCGGTGAGCAACCCGCTGGATGCGCTTCAGGCGCTGGCGACCTATCACCGTCGCCGTTTCCGCGAGATTCCCGTGATAGGCATCACTGGCAGCCGCGGCAAGACGGCAGTTAAGGAATGGCTGTTCCAACTGCTCAACGCCGACTACCACATCGTGCGCTCGCCCCGCAGCTACAACTCGCAAATCGGCGTGCCCCTGTCGATATGGGAACTCGACGAGCTCACCACCATGGCCATCATCGAGGCTGGCATCTCGACCACCGGCGAAATGGATAACCTGCAGATGATGATACGCCCCACAATAGGCATCATCACCAACATCGGCAGCGAGCACAACGACGGCTTTGCCTCGATGGAAGAGAAAGCCAGCGAGAAAGCCAAGATACTGAACAGCTGCGAGAGCATCGTCTATTGCGCTGACGATGACCTGGTTACCAGCACCATCAAACCGCTACTCGAGGTCGACGTGGCTCACGAGGTGAGCTGGTCGCGCAACGATGCGCGGCGGCCGCTGTTTGTACGCCAAGTGCAGCAGCAGGGCCAGTCGACAGCCATCGAGTACGTTTATAAAGATGAGACGTCGTCGTTCACCATCCCGTTCACCTCGCCGCGCGACGTGGAGAACGCCATCACCTGCCTGGCGGTGCTGCTCGACCTGGGCATTGCCCGCGAGACGATAGCCGCCCGCATGGCCAAATTGGCACCCGTGGGCACGCGCATCAACGTGATTGAGGGCGTGAACAACTGCACCCTCATCGCCGACGGCTACACCAGCGACTACAACTCGCTCACCCCAGCGCTCGATTTCATGATGCGGCGCGTGGGCACGCGAGGTAGCACCATCATTCTGAGCGACTTGCAGCCCGACGTGTACGAGGGCGACGAGCTCTACATCCGCGTGAGCGAGCTGCTCAAGGGCAAGAATGTGCAGCAACTCATCGGCATCGGCCCTGACATGTGCCGCTATGCGCGCTACTTCGGCGGGATGAAGACGCGGTTTTTCGACACCACTGCCCAGATGCTCTACGAGATGACGCAGGGCGACTTTGAGGGCGAAACGATATTGATTAAAGGCGCGCCCGAGTTTGAGTTCGACCAAATCGTCGACATGCTCGAGGCCAAGCAGCACCAGACCGTCGAAGAAATCGACCTGAGCGCCCTGGTGCACAACTTCCACCTATTTAAATCGCGCATCAACACCACCACGCGCACCGTGGCGATGGTCAAGGCATCGGGCTACGGCACAGGCAGTTACGAGGTCGCCAAGACCCTGCAAGACGCGGGAGCCGACTACCTGGCAGTGGCTGTGCAAGACGAGGGTGTGGACCTGCGCAAGGCGGGCATCACCATGCCCATCATCGTGCTCAACCCGTCGGTGGTGAACTACAAGTCGATGTTCCGCTATGGGCTTGAGCCTGAGGTATATAGCATCAACGAATTGCAGCGCCTTGTGCGCGAGGGCGAGCGTTATGGCGCCCGCGACCACGCTGTGCACATCAAGATTGACACTGGCATGCACCGCCTGGGCTTCACGCTGGAGCAGCTGCCCGAGTTGCTGAGCGAACTCAAGCGGCAGCACGTGTTGCGTGTGTCGTCGATATTCTCGCACCTGTGCGCTGCCGACGAGCCCGCGCTCGACCGCTACACGCAGCAGCAGTTCGACACCTTCGACCGCGCGTGCGCTGTGCTGCAAGAGGGGCTGGGCTACCCCGTGATGCGCCACATCCTGAACACGGCGGGCATAGTGCGCTTCCCCGAGCACCAGTACGAGATGGTGCGCATCGGCGTGGGCCTCTATGGCATCCGCACCGTCGACGAGGGTGAGAGCGAGCTGCAGACGGTGGCGACGCTGCGCTCGGTCATCATCTCGATTAAGGAATGGCCAGCGGGGACGACCATCGGCTACGGCTGCAAGGGCCTGCTGAAGCGCAACTCGCGCATCGCCACCGTGAGCATCGGCTATGCCGACGGCCTCGACCGGCATCTGGGCAACGGCGCCATCGACGTGTGGGCGGGTGGAAAACGCTGTCCCATTGTGGGTAACGTGTGCATGGACGCTGTGATGGTCGACATCACCGACACCAACTGCCAAGTGGGCGACACGGTCGAAATCTTCGGGCCACACATCTCGATTGACGAGGTGGCGAGCGTGCGCGGCACCATTGCCTACGAGGTGCTCACCAGCGTCTCGCCCCGCGTGAAACGCGTCTACTATCGCGAGTAAATAGTACTTGACAACAACCATAGCAATCTATAGAGAAATATGAGAAAACGATTCACATCGATGTGGATGAGCCTGCTGGCAGCCGCCCTGGTGGCGACAAGTGCCAGCGCTGCCGACATTGTGAGCGGCGGCTTGTACTACCAAATCACCGGCGACAGCGAGGTGGCTGTGGTGGCACCCGACGATGGGACCACCTACGAGGGCATCTACATCATCCCCGAGGCGGTGTCGGTCGACGGCTTCACCTATAGCGTCACCGCCATTGCCGACAGCGCATTTTTCCAAGCCGAAGCGACCGAGGTGCAGATACCTAACAGCGTGCTCACCATCGGCGAGGGCGCGTTTGCACTCGACGAGGAGCTTGTGAGCATCACCCTGCCGGTGAACCTGCAGTCGGTGAGCCGCTTCATGCTCGCCGAGACGTCGATTGTCAACATCGCCATCCCCGAGGGCGTGACCACCATCGGCTATGGCGCGTTCCAGTCGTGCAGCCAGTTGCACACAGTGTTCCTGCCGTCGACCACAACGACGCTGCTGGCCTACGCGTTCAACAACTGCCACAACCTGTTTGAAATCTACTGCGCGGCACCCACGCCGCCTAAGGCCACAGCCTGGGCCATCTTCATTGGGCTCACGGGCATCGACCTGATTGTGCCCGACGAGGAGGCTGCCGACCGCTATGCTGCCGACGGCGTGTGGGGCGACACCGAGACGTTCTCGATTTGGAAAAGCGACGAAGTGGGCATGTCGATGAGCCTCAACGGCGAGGTGTTCCGCGACAACTGGATGCGCCTGCCCCTGGGCGAGAACATGGCCTACAAGATTTATGGCAGCGACGGCTACCTGCAAGCGCTCACCGCCGCCGATTACTACTATTTTGAAATCCTCGACCACGACGAGACCTACCTGATCGTGCCCACGACCCTCATGGCCGATGGCGAAGACATGGCCTACACCGTGCAGTCGTCGGGCATCGTCGAGCCCATCGACGAGGAGCCGCATCCCATCATCGTGGCGCACGATGGCACCATCTATATCTCGGGCGACAACCACGGCAAGTGGACCCGCGTGTGGGACATGTATGGCATGCTGTGGTATGAACGTCCGTCGGTCAACAATGTCATCAGTCTGCCCACGGGACGTGTCTACATCGTGCAAGTGGGCAATTACGTGAAGAAAATAGTGCTGTAGCGATGTTGCAACCCCTGACGCAGACGCAAATCGACGAGCGCTACATGCGCATGGCGCTCGACGAGGCCCACCAGGCGCTCGAGCGCGACGAGGTGCCCATCGGGGCAGTCGTTGTGTGCCGCGACCGCGTGATTGGGCGCGGGCACAACCTCACCGAGGCGCTCATCGACGTGACGGCGCATGCCGAGATGCAAGCCATCACCGCGGCGGCATCGTCGCTGGGTGGTAAGTACCTGAACGAGTGCACACTCTATGTCACCGTGGAGCCTTGCCTGATGTGTGCCGGGGCGCTGGGCTGGAGCCAAATCGCCCGCATCGTCTATGGAGCCGACGACCCCAAGCGCGGCTACCACACCTACGGCGGCAGCAGCCCGTTCCACAAGAAAACCGTCATCACCAGCGGCATCCTGGGCGACGAGTGCGCACAGCTGATGAAGGACTTTTTTAAGAGCAAGCGGCCAGCGAAACAAGCTGCCGCAGGCTCACCGCAAGAAAACCCCGAAAATCCTGATAATCAATGAAGATAACGACTAAAATTGCATCTATCGTGGCAGCGACCGCGTTGCTGGCATGGAGTCAGCCCATGACGGCGTGCACCCACCAAGCACCGCTCAAGCCCACCGAACTCAATGGCGAGAACGTCAAGCCGATGCCCGCGCTCACGCAGCCGCAAGCCGACACCATAACCGTGCACAGCGACAAGATGAACCGCGACATCAAGAACGTGGTGATTGTGCCGCAGCAGTACTTTGCGCAGCCCGAGCGGCGTTTCCCCGTGCTCTACTTGCTGCACGGCGCCTACGGCAGTTACGACAACTGGTCGCACAAGGCCAATCTGGACTCGCTATCGACTCATTACGAGGTGATTATCGTGTGCCCCGATGGGCAGGACAGTTGGTACTGGGACTCGCCCATCGACCCGACGATGCAATTTGAGACCTACGTGAGCCACGAGTTGCTGGGCTACGTCGACCAGCACTACCGCACGATTGCCGACGCGCCCCACCGCGCCATCACGGGCCTGAGTATGGGCGGTCACGGTGCATTGTGGCTGGCGTTCCGTCATCCCGACCTCTACGGCAGCTGCGGCAGCATGAGCGGCGGCGTGGACATCACCCATTTCCCCGATAAGTGGAAGATGGACAAGCGTTTAGGCCCGTACGCCACCAACAAGGAGCGCTGGGCCGAGTACACGGTCATCAACCTGGTGCCCTCGCTCAAGCCAGGCCTGAACATCATCATCGACGACGGCACGGGTGACATCTTCTACAAGGAGAACCTGGCGCTGCACGAGGCGCTGCTCAGCCGTGGCATCGACCACGATTTCACCATCCGCCCCGGCAAGCACACGTGGACCTACTGGGTGAACTCGCTCGACTACCACCTGCTCTTCTTCAGCAAAGCGTTTAAGCAGGCCACGACTGTACAGAAATAACTGATTACCAACTATATACCATCAACCCAAAACCTACCCATGTCACGCCCCAAGTTACTAATCATCTACACCGGCGGCACCATCGGGATGACCGAAAATCCCGAGACGCATACGCTGCAACCCTTTGATTTCTCGCACCTTATCGACAATGTGCCTAAGGTGAAGATGCTCGACTATGAAATCGACAACATCCAGTTTGACCCGCCCATCGACAGCGCCAACATGACGCCATCGCACTGGGCGCAAATCGCGCGCGCCATCGACGAGCACTACGACCGCTACGACGGCTTTGTGGTGCTCCACGGCACCGACACGATGGCCTACACCGCCTCGGCGCTGAGTTTCATGCTCGAGAATCTGCATAAACCCGTGATTATCACTGGCTCGCAGCTTCCCATCGGCGAGGTGCGCACCGATGGCGAGGAGAACCTCATCACCGCCCTGCAGGTGGCAGCAGCCGTCGACCACGATGGTGAGCCGCAGGTGCAGGAGGTGGCCATCCTGTTTGAAAACTACTTGTGGCGCGGCAACCGCAGCACCAAGATGAGCGCCGACAACTTCAGCGCGTTCCAGAGCAACAACTACCCCGAGTTGGCCAAGATAGGCTTGGATATCCACTTCAAGACCGACCACCTGTATCGGTCGCCCTCGCGCCGTCCGCTCAAGGTGCACTGCGAGATGGACCCCGCGGTGATGTTCCTGCAACTGAACCCCGGCATCACGCCGTCGACGCTGCGTCACCTGCTCGCCACGCCTGGCATCAAGGGCATCGTGCTGAAGACCTACGGCGCGGGTAACTGCCCCAGCGATGCGTGGTTCCTCGAGGCTATCAAGCACGCCGTGGACAGCGGCATCGTCATCGTCAACGTGACCCAGTGCGTCAACGGTGGCGTCGACGACAGCCTCTACGCCACCGGCAGCAGCCTCGCCAACACCGGCGTCATCAACGGCCACGACATCACCAGCGAAGCCGCCATCACCAAGCTGATGTACCTCTTCGGCATGGGCCTCGATGCCCCCACCGTCTCGCGCTACATGCGCTATAGCCTCTGCGGGGAAGTGAGTGTGTAGGTGTTAGGCGTTAGGCGTTAGGCGTTAGGCTTTAGGCTTTAGGCCGTTTTAGGGGTTAGGCTTTAGGGAATTCGCGCAGACCTTAAGGCTTGGCATCCTATTTAGGGGCACCAAGCCTCTTGTAAAGCAGGTGTTCGTCGGAGACGAGCACGTGAATTAACCCTAGGTTATGGAGCGAGCGCAGCGAGTGGAAAACCTAGGGCAGTGTCTATATAGCTGGTGTACCTCGGAGAGGTGCACGACTGCGTGTTGGCTCCCTCGCTGGCATTGCCTCTATCGTGCACCTCTCCGAGGTACTAACCCTATAGCAGGCTGTGCCCCAGGTTTCTGCGCTCACTTCGCTCGCTTGATAACCTGGGGTTAGTTCACGTGCTCGTCTCCGACGAACACTCCTTCCTGTGTAAATAGGGCCTCGCGTCGATGGTTGTGACGCGAGGCCCTTTATCTATAAGCCCTAAAGCCTAATGCCTAAAGCCTAATGCCTAAGCTTGCTGGTGGTGCTGCCGTCGGCGTTGCGGGTGACGACGATGGTGAGGCCAGTGGGCTGGGCGATGGCGCGGCCGGTGAGGTCGTAGTAGTTCACTGCGACGGGGTGGCTGGCGGTCTCGAGTTCGGTAACGGCGGTTACTTCCTCGCTACCGGCGAAGCCCAGGGGATATACGGTCGAGCCCGAAGCGGCGGCACGGTGCATGGGAGCAGACTCCGTGGTCGACGGGGTGTCGACGAAGCCGGTGAACTTGTAGGTCTTGCCATTGGTGAGGTTCTCGCTCACGTCGTTGGCTACACCATTCTCGCCGTTGTAGTCCCAAGCGGGGGTAACGGTGCCGGTGAGGTGTGCGCTGTTGACGCCCTTAGCCGAGGTAGCCATGTGGAAGACGCCGCTTTCCCAGGTCATCAGGTTGAAGTTAGCAACCTCCATCTTGCGCGGGGTGGCGAAGAAGTAGGTCTTGCCGTCGCTGCCCTCTTGCGTGCCCGTGAAGTTGGCGGGGATGTAGGTGTTGAGGTCGGTGCTGACGGTGCTTTCACCGGCGGTAGGAATCAGCGAGAGGGTGAGCGTTGCATCGGCACTGTAGACGCCAATGGGATTGGTGATGACGTCGCCCTCGGCCAGGCCATGGGATTCGCTCGAGATAATCTTCACCCAGTTGTATTGCATGTTCGGGGAGTTCAGCTTAGCCACCGTGTTGACGTAGTCGATTTGCTCGCCAGTGGCGCTAACCTGGGTAGCGTTTTGGTCGCGGGCAAACAGCAGATTGTCGTTAACGACCTTCACAACCACGAGTTCATCGTCGACCGTATAGGTGGTGCCGATGGTGCCGCTCTCCAGGATGGTAGCCAGCGTCGAGGTGGTGGTAGCGTCCTCGAGCGTCATGGTGATTTCACCCGTCGAGGGGTTGCTGCTGCTGATGGTCACATTGTAAACGCCAGCCTTCTCCACTTCCTTGGTCAAGTTATCATTGCCAGAGGGGAAAGAGTAGTCCCACGTGTTAGAGGACGTTGTCAAGGTTGCAGCCTTGTAAGTAATCTCGCCTGCGCTCAGCACAACATTCTTTTTGGTCACCTTAAACGTCTGTGACTCTGAGTCGTAGACAAACTTGTTGTCGCTGTTCGAGGGGTCCCAAGTTGTGCCAAAGATAGCCTCCGACGAGCCCACAGCAACAAAGTCCATGTCAGCAAGTTTGCACACCTTGAACTGGCCATTGAAATCGCCATCGTTGGCCGTGTCGAACTTGAACATGATGAAGTAAGGCTCGTTAGCAGTTACTGCTAATTCATAAGCCTTAGAACCGCCACTCTTTTGAGCTGTGGTCCACTCTCCCATTGTTACTATTTGGTCTTCTTCAGTTGAGGTCGGACCGATGCGATATGTGCCGTTAAACGTTTTCCAATCGCTTACTGAGAGAGCATCTGCACGCGGATTATTGCAAGCAAATGAAAAATAAAGAGTTTCAACAGTAGGAGTAACTACAAAATAGTACTTAGATGCATCGGAGGCGCCCATGTCGTTCAACTTGGATAAATCCCAGCCACCGAAGGCATCATTTCCTATCACATAGCAGTGTGCTTGCGTTGTGATGGCGGTTGCCAGCAACGCAATAGAGAGTAAAATTTTTTTCATTTGTTGTTGGTTTTTATAGTTGTAATAATAGGTTTCATTTTGATGAGCGGTTTTCCTTGCGGCTCAATGGTGCAAAATTATAGAAAAGACCACTTTAGGGGGGTGAAAAAACAACTTTTTAGGAGCGAGAAAAAGATGCAAACGTTTGCAGGTCACACTTTCACAAGGTGTCCTGCAAACGTCCTGCGGTTGAAAAGCAACAAGGCAGAGTTACATGTTGTGTTTTTCGATGGTTGTCAACAATTTACATGATTGAGAAGTTGTTATAGACTGTATTTTAGCGGGTTGCAGTGAGAGCAGCCGTGAGTTCGTCCGCCAGTGCGGGGTCGTCCTCGATGGCCTTGCGCAGGGTGTCGCGGCCTTGCCAGCGCTGGTCGCCGTAGGTGAACCAGGAGCCACCCTTGTTGATGATGCCGCGTGCCACGCACAGGTCAACGATTTCGCCGCTGCGGCTGATGCCCTTGCCGAAGATGAGGTCGAACTCGGCGACGGTGAATGGCGGCGCGACCTTGTTCTTGACGACCTTGACGCGCGTCTGAGCGCCGTAGGCGTGGTCGCCGTCCTTGAGCAGCGACTTGCGGCGGATGTCGAGGCGCACGCTGGCGTAGAACTTGAGGGCGTTGCCGCCGGTCGTGGTCTCGGGGTTGGCAAACATGACGCCGATTTTCTCGCGCAGCTGGTTGATGAAGATGCAGCAGGTGTTGGTGCGAGCGATGGTACCGGCGAGTTTGCGCATTGCCTGCGACATGAGGCGTGCGTGGAGTCCCACGACGTTGTCGCCCATTTCGCCGTTGATTTCGGCTTTGGGTGTGAGAGCGGCGACCGAGTCGATGACGATGACGTCGAGTGCCGCGGAGCGGATGAGTTGGTCGGCGATTTCGAGGGCTTGTTCGCCGTTGTCGGGTTGCGCAATCCACAGAGCGCTCACGTCGACACCCAGTTCGGCGGCATAACTGCGGTCGAAGGCGTGCTCGGCGTCGATGATGGCTGCGATGCCTCCCTGTCGCTGAGCCTGCGCGATGGCGTTGATGGCGAGCGTGGTCTTTCCGCTCGCCTCGGGTCCGTAGATTTCGATGATGCGTCCGCGGGGATAGCCGCCCACGCCCAGGGCGAGGTCCAGGCTCACGCTGCCCGAGGGGATGACCGAGACATCGGCCACGGTCTCGTCGCCGAGTCGCTGGATGGCGCAGTGGCCATACTGTTTTTCAATCTTGCTGACAGCAGCCTCAAAGGTTTCGAGCTTCTTGGCATCGATGGTTGCTGTGGTGGGAGCCGCAACAGCGATGGTGTCGCACTCCTGGTTGGTGATAGTCGTTGTGTTCATCTTTTATAGCTATTAAGGTTGATTATACAATGGGTGAACTTGTCTCGTTTTGACGCTACAAAAGTAGAATAGCAGAGTGCCAAAAGTTTGCACATTCCCTCTAATAAACGCAAAAGAAGGCGGGGAGGGTGCATGTGCGCCTCTTCGAGGAGCGTACTATTTAAGTACCTATACCCCAGGTCTTTCCGTTCGCTTCGCTCACTGCAATGGCCTGGGGTTAATTCCGGTTTTCATCTTCGATGAAATGAGCATGCGACGGGAAAGGGTCGAAAAGAAGGCGAAAGGCTCGGAGAGCCGTCCTTAACCTACCCCCAGGCCGAGGGGAGCGCAGCAAGACCCGAGACCTGGGGCTGGATCCACCATTTCTATAGAGCCTCGGAGAGGGTCGTTTGAGAGCGGCAGGCATGGCAAGATGCGGCAATCAAGAGAGCCTCGCCGAGGCTCATCATTGATGATAAGCTTGCCCCAGGACTCGAGACTCGCTATCGCTCCGCTCGGCCTGGGGGTAGGTCAAAGGCGGCTCTCCGAGCCTTTTCCACTTTTCTTCATTTAACACAGGGCCCACTTGGCACGGGCCCGCCAGTGATATGTGGCTAGCACTGTGCCCCAGGACTCGCTGCGCTCGCCCTGGGGGTACCGGCCTGTAGGCTCTTCGAGCCTCATGGCGGGTGTTATTATTGTGATGTCATGCGGGCTGGAAAACGGATTGATGTTAAAAGCGGGGGAAAACGGGGGTGGAAGGGCAAAAAATGTGGGAAAAGGTTGAAAATGTAAAAAAAATTTGCGTATTTCGTGCAAAATGCCTAATTTAGGGGTCACATTATTTGCAACATCACTTTAAACTAATATTCATCCTTAAATAATTGAACCAATATGGGCATCTTCAAAAGCATCATTGAGGCAGCAACGAAAGCCTCGCAAAGCACACAATCGTTCCCGCAACCGGGGAACGCGCAGCCCGGGAGTTCGGGCGGATTAGGTGACATCCTGGGTGGTGGCATGAGCGGTGGCATGGGCAGCGTGCTCGAGGACATCTTGAATAAATTGGGCGGCAACGATGGCGCTCAGGTTCAGCAGCAAACGCAGCAACAGCAACCCCAGCAACCCCAGCAACAGCAGGGTTATCCCGAGAATCAGTATGTGCCGCAGCAGCAGTATCAGCAGCAAGGCTACGACCAGCAGCCGCCAGCCATCAACGACCAGCAAAATCAATATGTGCCGCAGCAGCAATATCAGCAGCAGGGCTACAATCAACAGCCCCAGCAGCACCAGCCGCAGCAGCAAGGACAGCCACAATATGTGCCCTACGACACGCCTGCGGGACAGCAACAACAGCAACAGCCGCAGCAAGGGCAAGTGCAGGAATCGGCAGCACAGCGCTACACGCCTTACGGGCAGCCCACCGAGGCATCGAACAAGCGCGTGACGCCGCCACCCATTCCTCCCCTGCCCCAGCAGCAACCCGTCGACACACAGACTGCCGAGCGCTACACGCCCTTCGGTCATCCCACCGAGGCCAGCACGCAGCCCGCTAATCAGCAGCAAGCAGGCCAACTGAGCGACATGGCTCAGGCGGTCATCAAGGTCATCGACATGGCTGGTCAAGCATTACCCAACAATAGTCAAACCGCATAACCACCACGCATCATGGAACAGAATCTCAAACCCATCGAACTCATTGTGAAACTCGTGGTCAAGACGGGGCTGTACTTTAGCCGCGTGGATGGTAACTACGACCAAAACGAGCAACAATTTCTGAGCAACTACCTCAAGCAACTCGAGGCCGTGGGCCCCGTCGACGAGGAGGTGCGCCAAATGGTGGAACGCGCCATCACGAGCAACTACACGCAAGACGAAATCGTCGCCGACACCAAGCAGCTGTTTGCTTGCTTCGACAGTGCCGACGACCGGCAGGCCATCGCGGTGGCACTGTTTAACTACATCGACCGTGTGGTCAAGGCCGACGGCAAGGAGCAACCCGCCGAGCGGCTGGCGATGCTCAAGTGGGCGCAGGCGCTTGCCGAGTAAGACAAAACGCAGTACACATTATTAATAATAAATACACGATATGGGATTATTAGAAAGCATCATCAAATCGATGACTGGTGGGGAGCAGCAATCGGGCTTCCCCACGCAGCAGCAACAGACCAATCAAGGTAGCACCACTGGCCAGGGTTTTCCCGACCAAGGTTCGTCATTCCCCGGCTCGGGCACTGGCAAGGTGAACTACGACATGGACGACAGCTACACCGATGCCCAGCAGACCACGCAAGGTGGCGGCCTAGGTGGCGGATTGGGTAGCATCCTCACTGGCGACATGGGCGGCATGCTCGAGGACATGCTCCGCAAGATGGGCATGGCTCCTGCCGACGACTCATCGTCGACCCAGCAACAGCAGCAACAACAGCAACAGCAACAGAGGCAGCAGCAACAGCAGAGGCAACAATATCCTCAGCAGCAACAGCAGTACCCGCAGCAGACGCAACAGCAGCAGTACCCGCAGCAGACGCAACAGCAGCAGTACCCGCAGCAGACACAGCAATGCCCCAACTGCGGTCAGCAGCAACTCACGCCGCTGGCACGCGCTGTGGTGAGCGTCATCGACATGGCGCAACAATGCATGCAGCAAGCTAATCGTTAACCCACTCACATTCACCACTTAACAAACACTTATCATCAT
>Ga0181612_121937_pt1 | contig 31900 bp, 14 predicted proteins | sample HoacroProtozoa21_FD_119630 | JGI IMG/M metagenome (GOLD analysis project Ga0181612, IMG submission 119630) | Hoatzin crop microbial communities from Cojedes, Venezuel. Combined Assembly of Gp0051906, Gp0051904, Gp0051908 | reverse complement strand
TAGACCCCCCCTCCCTTCTGCGTGTGCTGGTGGGGGAGTTTTTGGCTGCTTGGCTGTGGATTCATTGCAGACTGCACTTGGAACCAGCTATGTAACTCCTTCTCAGTCTCCCTGATGTTACACTGCCTCCTCATCATCTCCTGCAGCTCAGCCACCTGCTGCAGGAGCTCCTCCACCTGGGTACACCTTTTGCAGACAGGTCTGCTGCCTGTCCCTGCCCCAGGAGAAAGGTCTAGGCACTTGCTGAAGTTGGAGGTCTGCACTGCAGCCTCTCCCTTCAGCAGCTCCATCTGGGTGGAGGCCACCACTGGGGCAGATGGTGCAGACCCCCCAGCCGGATCTGCAGCCTTTGCTCTCAAACCAGTGCCCACCATTCTGCCTTGAGGGTCAGGTAGGATAAGTGCCTTTGACCTGTGCAGGTGGTCACAGAATGGTGCCAGGTTGATGGGTTATGCATACTTCAAGTACGCATACGGCTAATTTTGGTCAGCTCCATTTTTGGAGTATACATGTAAAAGTCCAGAATTTCAACCTGACACTTACAAGTTAATGATTACAGAAGACTGAAAAACTCCCACACTGAAGTCGATATACAAAAGTATTGATGTTATAAACCCTACTGAAAATTTCTCTCAGAGGTGCTGTGAAATGTGATATGAGATCTAGAACCTGTAATTTCTATAGTTCTGATGCTTGTTATGTAGGAAGTGAAACTTGAAATGTCCTTATTTCAAGAATATTATAGCTGACGAGGAAGACTAGCAAGTCATTATCTTTTCTTAAATTGATGCAAAGTCCTGCTACGTTATTCACACATGAAATATAATTATCACCACTACAGGTGCATGAAATAAAAACATTAAATGCTGAAATCTCACAATTTGCCATAGCACAGGCTTTTTGTTTGAAACAGAACTCAAAACCACTTCAAAAATAGTCTGTAAAGTAGAATTATGCCAGAAGTCCATTTTCCACTAAAACCCTGGGTTTTTCATTACAGAAAGGTCAGGGGAGGGGGGGAAGATATTGCAAGGAATAGCAAGAATTGCAGAAATAACCAAAGAGTGAGCTTTGTGATCCTGTTTCGATTATTAAAGAGCAAATCATCAGAATTCCCAAAGAACGACTATCTCATCTCACTGAGGAAGGAAAAGGGAGGGAGTAGAGTGTGACAAAGTAGATACTGCCTATGTGATTGTGGCCAGCTACCTGGTAGTACCTTAAATACATTTTTTAGCCCTTTCTGTCTCTCTTATTAGATGAATGGTAAGACCTTGGATTACAATTATGTATGTTTACTACACATGTATTTGACATCAAAATGGTCTGATGTCAAGGGCATACCAAAGCCATAACAAGAGAACTGAGTATAACTAAGGAAAATATAACACAACCCTATAATCAAGGTTAAAACTCCACTGTAACTATGTACCTCCACAACTAATTTTATGGCTAAAAGATAACAGTAACTGAAAATAAAATACATTCAGAGTGAGATATTTTGTCTTTGAATTTGAAAATCTTTATAAGAAAAGGTATAATATGACCTATAACTCCATAACAGAAATGAAAAGATGAAAAATGAAGATTGAAACGAACTTCTTAAAAGACAAAACAATCATCTTGATCTAGTGTCTCAGAAACCAAGAAAAATTTCTTTAGATTCTTACCTGTTTTTAGAAAAACTCTGTCTCTAAATAACAAAGTCAGTTCCTGGTTTAGCACCATTCAAGAAGTATACCTGAGGATTTACGTGCTGGAAATAATTATGACGAACACTTCACCCTTCCCATTTGTTGGGAATAATACTCCCCTCTATTGCCCTTTCAACGGCCATACAACTAGTATTATATTCATGATATTGTCACAGATCGCAAATAATACATTATTAGAGCTGTGACTAAGTTAGAAAATAGTTTCGGAACTAATTTTCTCTTTTATACAAACTATTGGGAAATGCATTAATTTTATGAAGTATTTATTTGGAAGTGATCCAAGGCTTTCTCTTCAATATACAACAGCTCTTAGGGGTAAAACTTTCAAGGTGGCTATCTAAGTTGGGACTGATGACACTTGTAATGCTTCACTCGGTAAATATTCTGCTGTAGCGAAGTAAAACAAGACCTTCCTGAAGGCTGGCTTTCATTGCTTCATGTCTGCAAGGCTAAGGGGACCCTAGTGATTCTCAAAGATGTTTCCCACTATCTGATCCAGAAGTGACACTCAGTGATTGTAACAGGGGATGTCTCCCAGTTCAGCATTGGGTGGCTACAACTTCAGATCCTATGAGCTAAGGAAGTTAAAAGGGTGATGGCATATGGGAATCCCTAGGGGTTCTAGGCTTTACAACAACAACGAAAATGTTGTAACTACCGTCTTATTGAACATTTCTACCTTGCAGATGTTGCAAGGGGCGACTTGCATCTGACTATGTAACGCCAAATGAGACAGAAGAATTTTACAGGACAACTAAGTTAATTAATTTTGATACATTTACAACCCATAGTAAAATGCCAACATCAAAGTCCTTTATGTGAGAACATCTGAAATAGAACTGGTCAGCACTTCTGTTTTGATACCTCAGCCTGAATAAGAGACAGGGGTGTTCAGAACAGCAGAAGAATTCAGAGACACAAGTCACATTCTACTTCAACGAAATAGAGGTCAGTTTCAGGACAGAAAGTATTTTTTCCCCAAGCTGGAAAAACTTTTGAATATAAAAAATTGTCTTGTTTTAAATCATGAGCAACGGATGCTGCAACCGCTGTACTTGAAAACAGCACGTTAGGGTGTCAAAGGTACAAATAGCAATGTACAAATCAAAAGGAAAGGGTTGCACTGTGCTTTAGCTCTCTGTCTTCCCTGTTTGGTCAGATTCCAGACCATTACATCTGGTTTTAAACGCTGCTTAGGAGCTTGAGAAACTTAATTTACACCATTGTCAATATACTCAGTCATACACATTTCAGAATCAGGCCCTTAAAATGAAAACAGTTTAGATTCTACACTGAGAAGAACATAAAAATAGTGCAAAAGGTACTAAAAAACAGTACCTGGAGAGAGGTCAGCTTGTGTTTGTGTTTGTAGAACATAGTGCTATTCTATATTCATCGCAAATGTATCATTCTAATTTTCAATCAATATTCAATTACTTGCTAAACTAATACTTAATTGATAATAAGAGTAAAATTATCACATTGGATTTGGTTGTTTACTTTTCTTAACCACTTGTAAAATAGGAAAATACCAAATGCATTTTATACCCACTTAATTGCAATTTTATTCCTCATAGAAGCTTCTATAAGCTAGTATGATTCAATAAATTTTCATTATTTATTTTCTCCTGATTTTGGTCCTTGTTTTTCATATTTAAAGGGAGAAAGATTTATATTTGAATGAAAATTTAAGAGTTTATACATGATACTCAAAATACTAAAATTTTTAGTGACTACACTCAATGTAGCATTAACAGTTAATCACATAATTAAACAATGTATTTGCATTTTTAAGTTTCATAACAGCCATCTTAAAAAATCTAGACTGAACATTATAAAATCATCACAGAATATTAGACTTCTTTAGGTATTACTTATGCTTTAGAGTATCAAAGATCTATAACCATATTAGTTTACAGAGATACACATCCATATTGCAGATGAGCAAAAAGTGAACTAGCTTGTGGGAAAGGTAATTATTTTTTCTTTTTTTTTTTCATTAATCTGGTTTGTAATATAGTAAAGTTGACCTAGATATCGTATGATACACTCAGTAGATATGTGATTTATATCATGTCTAAAAGAGGACTACACTGCCCAAAAGGATTGAAACACAGAATTTTGCCATTGTTTACATAATATGACCATTTCCTTTTTCTGTATCCACAGAAATTTGAATGGAGCAAGTTAACACAGCTACATTTATCTAAGATGTTAAAATAGAATCTTTGCACTTCCTTCTGGGCAGAAACTATTTCAGGTATTATGATTATTCAAGGAAGATAAAAGCAAACGCTATTCATCATCAGTATATGTAGGCTACCATGGACAGATTGCTATTTTACTACCTTTTCAAACATGCTTTTAAGGAACAGACACATAAATAAACTTCTCAGGGAGATTAAAATAAATGTTGATCAACTAAAAAGATAACCACACTCAACAGCCTACAATTTTTCATGTAGAAACAAGTGTCCCATATAGTAAAATCAAATATCTTGAAAAGGAATATATTTTTAACCCAACATTAAAAAAAAAAAAAAAAAAATTCTTTCAGTTTTCTGTAATACGAGTTCTGAACTCAAAGGGAAACTCTAGATCACTGAAGCCACAAAAATTTTTATAAGCATATGTATTTTAGACCAGTATTAGTATTTAAGAGAAACAGTAAATTTTGGCTGAGAGAACTGCATTATTTTCATTTAAATAAGCTACCTCTAAATGTCGCTTTTCTCTCATCCAGGTAACCCTGTTCTGCTCACTGATGTCACATTTACTGTTTTGATGTAAAACATCTGATGGAACAGCACCAAACTTCAGCCACGGTTTGATGGCAGCTAGAACAAAGGGTTCCTGAGAAATTTAAGATTCTGGGGTTTAGTGGGAGCTGGTGTGAGCAAAGGAAGCCATCACCTGCTTTTCCCTTTGGGTTTCTGCCATACCATTCAATTAAAGGCTCTAAAGTTTCATATCTACAGAATTCCAGACTTTCAAAAGGGGATCTGGCTTTCCAAATTTCCTCAGGTACCTTTCTTTGCTGCCTTGAATTTTTGGCTGAGAAGACATGTCAAGACATGTATTTTGATCAGACAATTATGAAAAAGTTCTAGCTTGTTTTTATTTTCAAGGGGAAAAAAAAAAATCCATTCTCAAGTGAACCTAAACATTTCCTTGGAGGCATGGAGGTGACCTACAAGACTTTAAGCATCTGGTGTAGAACCACTGAACCACTGTCTTTATAAAGTGTGGGGTACAAAACATAGTAAACATAGAGGCTAAAACTTTAATACTGTTACCTAGCCAGCAGTCAGCCCAAAACCAACCGAGAGGCTGTTCTAGTACGCATCTCAATAGACTTATGGCTTCAGAGAAAAAGTGGTACCAGAGTGTGAAGACCTTTTCCCCCCTCCACATCTTTAGCTCTAGAATTATCCAAACACTATGCACTTAAAAGGAAGATTGGAAAGAGGTCAGCACTTGACAACATATTAGCAACAGAGTAACAACATATTGACTTCAAAATTTCTGAGTTTTAACGGGTTGTAGGTTGCGACACAGCAAGTCCCATCAAGAGAAATGCAGTACACAATAATGAACAACAGATCTTGAACTCTTTCTTCAGAACAAACTATCAAATGATACCTTAAACCTCATGACCTTCAAAACTTACAATGAAAACCAAAACTAAATCAAAAGAATATAAGATCTTTGCATTCCCTGCACAGAACAAGGCAAGTACAATAGAAAGCCCTATAACACTAATGCAGCAAAAATATTTTCAGTTACTGAACAGACCTTCCTAATCCTCAGGAGATCAAATGTAGGACACGTGGCTTTAGGGATCTTTAGACAAACTACCAGACACAGGATAAGTTTTCTTACTTGGAGAAATTAAAAAAAAAAAAAAAAAAAAAGCCTTGTTAACTTTATGATGATACTCCTTTGCACTTCTACAAAGAGTTTTGACAAAAAATGAGTACTCTCATTCCAGGTGCCTCCATGCCATTACAGTAATATTAAGGCCTTTTCCTCCAAAGACGATAGAACTTTACTCCACCTAAAAATAATCTTTTGGGAAACAAATGTGGAACAGTCGAAAGTAAATATTGCATTATATCAAATTTCAAAGGGAACTGTTTCATTTTGTAATACATTTTTGGGGTTTTTTTAGGTTAATTTTATGACCAGTCAGCACTTAAATGAACTAATGTCTCCTCTAATAAACCTGCAGGTTCATTAACCTAACCAGAATAAACAGTTCACACAGAGTGAAACATAAATAACATACACAATTTCAAAAAGGTGACATGATAAACCAAGATTTGTAGCTGTAACCTACTATTATCATATCCTTCTCCACATGAAATTTGACTGTTTGGCTAGCCTTGCACCCAAATATTTTGAACTGATATTTTTTCTTACATTATATAATGAAAGACTAACATGTAACTTTGGAAAAGTAAGGTGTAGAAAAGGATATTCCTTTTAATAGTCCTGTTTTCATGAGTGAATCAAAATTTTGCCATTCTGTAGTAGATTCAGGTAAGTTTGTTTAACTAAATGCTTGAAAAGCAAAATTAACATCTACTTTAAATATCCCATGTTCCTGTTCAAAACATTATAATCACGTGTTTTCTGGGGAAATGTAAATTCCGCAAAAAAAAAATTTCAGACATATTTCCTCAAAAAAACCCTACAAAGGTATTTCAAAGTAAATTTGATCCGACAGTTACAAATAGCTTTGTGACTGCACAGTCATTTATATACTCACAGTGTTTTATGAGGTAACAAATAAGCACTTCACAACCAAGAAGGATCATACCTGAAATGGCTTAGAGCTGCTGATGTAAAGTACCTGTCTGATCCACTGGTTTCCTTGATTTCCAAACGTGTGCCACAACAGCCATCCATTGGTGTTGCTCACTGTTCTCTGAAAGACTGACAGCTTGTAAACTTGCTTTCCAAACATATAATAGTGAAAGCGGAAAATGCAGGTTCCGTTGTCCACAGGGTTGAAGAGAGGACTAAGCAAAATTGCTTTGTCTTGGAACTGGTATGGGTCCGAGGATTCCATGTAGAGGTAGTGTCCTCTGGCTGTGCCTGTCGTGTGATCTTTCAATGGGCCTGTATTAACCGTGGGGGTTGGACCCTGTATTCTGATCCAGTCAAATTCATCCTCAACATCCTGCTCCCAATTGCACAGCCCATTTTCAAAGTTACATTGTAGGTCAGCATCTGAAATGTAAACAGAAGAGACTGTCAAGTGAAAGCACCATTTTCTTGATTGTTGTTTAATATACCTTCATTAATATCTAACACGATGAAAAAAAATTATCTTTGTCTCCTTGCAAAAATTTCATTCCTATATAAACACATATCTTCTTCTATAAATATACACTTCCCTGGACCAAAAAAAAAAAAAAGACGTTAATTATCTCATCTTTCAATATGTATCTGGCAAACTGTACAGAATTAATTTAAAAAATAAACAGAACTGTGAAGAATATTTTATTATTCGTATTACTACATTCGTGTATTTTTATAATTAAAGCATGCAAAGTTCTTTAACTGAAATTTAGCTGAGTAAAAGATTTAAAACTGAGGTTAATTGGATGAAACAAACAATAGGATATAGTCTTGTAGGTATGCGCAATAAGTGACCTAATATATTTTCACACAGCAGAAGTAGTCCTAAAAGTGGGTTGAGTTTTAGATCTCTATTATACTCAATAATAGTAGCTTGATAGCTTTATGAAAGCGAAATTCGGGAGGTATTTATAGCACAACTGCAATTTATTGTTTGACACCAAGGAAAATATATTGATTAGATAAATTAATTTAATGTAAAATAATAAAAGGTGTATCTGAGGTGGAGAACTTGAATTTCATCTTTGCATTTGCTCTTCAAAGCAGTAACTGATATAATAACCATTTTTTTTTTAATTTAGCTGTTAATTTTCATAATGTTTAAAACTGCAAGTCATATAGTACTTTCTTACTATAGACCTCAAAGTGAGTTATAATGTAGATAGACATTTTAGAAGTGTGAAAACTGAGACAGGCTGGAAAGGCTTCACTTTCTTTTAAATTTAGATCAGTTTTAAGTCAATAGTCAGCAAAATCAGAGTAGGCTTGTATCCCCTCAAGCTTATCAGGTGTCCTGTGTTTCTCAAACTCATTGTGATTTGCATAATTTAGTTACCTCAGGATGTGATAAAGCAATTGCCAGTTAATTTTATTTTATATTAATGTTCTTGAGTTCTTAAAACCGATGAATGTATGCTTTGGGGAGAAAATCATCAGTAGCACCCTTCAACACTGCAAGGTGACTGCCAGAAATGTGAACCACTCATAGCTTTTCTCTGTTCTTACAAGTTCTTTCTTTGAAAGGGACATTTATGCCCAGCATGATTGATATATTCTAGTACAGATATTTTAACAGTTTCCAGAGAGAAAGAGTTATAGGTCACAAAATTAGACGGGACATACGCTCCTCTCAGTCCATATACATCCTCCACAGTACTTCCATCATTGTAACAAAAGACATCATGTTAACACAAATGATCTGGCAGACTGTGAATTCTCTCTTTTAAAATAAACTTATGATGTGTATGTGTGTTTTACAAAAGTTAAAGAAATAAGACTTGTTCGAATAAAGGAGACCTAACTACATTTACCCTCAGTTGTAACTCATCATATGCATTTAAGTTAAAAATTTTCAGAGTCTCTTTCATCAGTGACTATATTCAGTTGAATCATCACTGGCTGGGACTCTGATAGACTGTAACAGTACTGGTCTACTTAACTCCAGTGATGAATTTGGCAAGTAAATTTTGGTTTGGTGTAAAGTAAGCAATAATGGAAAGTACTTACTACAGTTGTCTTCGTCTGATGAATCCCCACAGTCATCCACCAGATCACAGACCAATAAACGGTCAATACATGCTTTTGTGTCTCTGCACCAGAAACGACCAGGACCTTCACAACTTAATTCTGGAGGTGGAAGAGCACAGTTTTCAAATGTAATATCATCAATTGCTGAGACACCATCATAAAAACCCAGACTGATTTTCTGAAGTGATATCTGGAAAGGATGTGGAAGGCGTCCAAGCTGAATGACTGCCTGCAACCACTGATCTCCCTCGTTGTAATATGCCCTCCAAAGGACAGTAGGCTGTTGTTCCAGCTCATCCACAAGCAGTTGCATCTCTGCTGCTCCAACTGACTGTCCATAATTGTAATACCTAAAATGATAAAAAAATAATTTAAGGGTGCAAACGATAAGAATGGACCACATCAAGTATAATGGCCAGTATCTTTTCTGTCACAGATCTGTGAAATACAGGAAGTTCACAGTGCCTGTTTTCCCTGTAATTCAATCCACTTTCCGTATGATGGTAGGGTAGGGTGCTGTATCAGTCTAGCTCGTTTAAAGAGTGGAAGATTATAAAAGAAGAAGCCTAATTCATTAAATTATAACCCATAACTGAAGAGACACATTTGCTTTCATATTAAGCAACGAATACTGCCTACTCAGATACATAATATATTTTTTATAAATTTAATTCAAAAAGGAAAACCAGAATAATTACTGAATGTAAAAGCACACCTTCTTCCTATGCTAGTTATTGTTAACATGTTGCATTTGTATAGCATTTCTGGAAAATCTCAAAGTGTTCAAAAATCATATATGCATAGGTGAGCAATCACACAGCACAACTGGGAACAGAAACTGGAACAGAACCAATAACTTCTAATTTCCAGACCAAATTCAAGTCTTCAGTCTTTGATAAAAGGACATTTCTTCTTTCTATGGTAAACGTATTTGACATTACTAAGAGAAATTGCACTTAATAATACAAAAGTCAGGCCAAATACTTATTTAAACCGTAGTGCCACTTTTGACCTTAGCACACAAATTATCACGAGTTTACCTTTTCTGTTCCTCTATGACAAGACTGCACAGAACTGAGACAAGACAATAACTGAAAGGTGGATTTTTTTGCTATGTACATAAAAAAAGGATTGAAAGCAAAACTCCAATTCTTCCACCGGAGCTTTCACTTAAAAATGATACAGTCTAATTTTGGGTGTTGTAGTTGACTCAAGGAGCTACTAGATTTTTGGATGGTTTCCTGTTCTTGAACAGAATACCGTAACTGAAGTAGAAATGTTGGCAAGATGACAGTGATATTTGTCTGTGTATATGCAGACACAATCCTTTAATATAATCTTCTCAAATTCTGACAACAAAGAAATCCCATGTTTCAGTTCTGTTCTCGAGGCGCCTGATCTTATTTCTGCATATTGTTCATAATGAAGACCATATGGTTAAAGAATAAAAAGAAATAAACACTACAGAGGAGGGTGTGTCTACTGCAGACTATAACCTCAATTTCAGTCCAAGAGAAGCAATGCGAGATAATCCGTGAATTTTAAATCTTAATTATTTCATACCAAAAGGACAATGTGCAATTTGACCCAGTTTGCCTGAACTTTGGGCTTCGTAGCTGAGCTACTTGTGAAATGCTACTGCTGTTCTTCAGAATGAACATAAAATGACCTATCAAAACAAAACAGAAAACAACATTTCAGACTGAAGAAAGAAAGCATTTCCAAAGATTTTTAAAGCATTCATGGCCTCCACTTTAAATATAACTAAAGAGCAGGTATGTCTATGCCACTTCTCTGTTTCTAGGCCTGGCTTGTCTTACCTTCGGATTTGTTGTAGGTGTGATCACATGGAGGAGCTTGCTTCTGAAAAGCAGGTGCAAGAGCACTACTGGAACTTCTTACCCAGTCAAAATCATCTGCGTTTGCAGTTTCAATCCAACCACAGCTCTCTCTTTCAAAGTCACATACAGCAGCTGAAATGAGGGAAGAGACATTTCACTTTACCTCTGTACATTACATCACTAAACAAGCTTTGGAGTATGAAAAGGAAATAAAATATTTCTAATACATCACCAATATTCTAGAAAGAAGTCTAAGAAAGGAGTGTGGGGAGGCAGAGCACAGGGTGGGGTATTTGCTTTCTAACAGTTGGGTAAAACAGCAGTCCCACAGGAACAACCAAGCCATCATTACATCCACTGTATCCGGTAAACAAAGTCCTTCCCTCTAAAGGCACTCCAAAGCACGCAAAACGGGCAAGGAGGTGCTGAAAACAGACCTTGCGATCCTCATGTTACAGAGCGAGAATACAAAGCACACAAAGCAGTAACAAGCCTTCTGCAAAATCTTTGAAGGAATTGATGTTGGTGCCAGAAATCAAATCCCTTATTTCCTGAATCTCAGCAAGTATGTTCACGATAACAACACCCTTCCTCTAGTAATAATAGGAATTCAGTTAAATATCAGGCATTACGGAGACACCATGATATTGGTAAAAAGACAAAATCTCTGAAACAAAACTACTGCAGTGAGAAAGATTTGAAAAATTTATTCAGCTGCATTCTTCAATTTTTCCTTTAAAAGAACAGTGATATTTTATAAAATGTGTATATTACAAAATAAATGAAGGATTCGAAGGGTGTCATGTACGAATAAATGTAAAAATATAAATATTTAATATGCTAAAATGAAGAACATCAGGTTTACTTCTTCTGTACTTTTAAAAAAATCCTCATTTAATCACAGAATTTTATTTTTGAGTCCTGTAATTATTACAAACTTTTAATGGAAAACATTAAGAAAATAATTTCAAGATTTTTTAAAGCAATACTTTATTAATTATATACATAGATGAAATTTAAAAATAAAATCAGACATGACAGTAGGAATTCTACCATTATTTTATAACATCTTATCACAGCTTCCAGTGGCCATATCATTATGGTATAGAAAGTGCAAATTTCTGAATCAAACGAAGTATTGTGGTGAATAGGATTACATGAATGTTTATTTATGGAAGAATGGAAGATATAGGAGGTTTTTTGCTAAATTTTTTTTCTTCTCTAAGAACTGTGTCACACAAAGTTATACATTGTTCATTAGAAATAATGAAAATATCACTAGCCAGGCGAGTTAATATTACTGTTGGTTAGGGCTTCTAAAAAGACAAGATTTTGTGGATTATTAAGCAAAACTCATAGGAATCCACAACTGGCAACGCTGTTTCAAAAAAAAAAAAAAAAAAAAATTGTTCCACAAATATTGAAGACCAAATAACACTTAAGAGACCAAAGAAAATACGAGTTCACTATACATATATATGGTATATGCAGGCCAGAAAAGTCAATGATAAAATGATGTAGATCAAATGTGACAAAAAACAAAGAAGGAAGAAATTTTTTGATAGAAAGTTTTGATAGAATAAAATGAAGACAAAATATATTTGCAAATATTCAAGGACCTAGGTATGACAGAAATGACTGAAAATCCACCAACAGAACATAACAATAAGGGAATAAGGAGAGCTATTTCTGATTTGCTTTTTGCTCGATGGAAGAAACTGTCCCATATTCCCAGAAGAACAGCAACAAAGAACATGACAAATCTTGGACACAGATGACTGCACCAAAAGAGTCAGATAAACAAGATGAAACTGTTAAGTCTAAGCCCAGACTTCTTGCATCTGTAACTTGTAACAGAGATAAAACATAAAAGAAAGGATGCACCAGACGATAGATTTAGCTTAAGCATGGATGAATATACAGAGATAAAATAACCCTGAAGCCTTCAACTAAATCTCAAACCAAGGATTGAACACCTAGGGAAGATACAAAAATAGAGCAGGCTGGTAGAGCCTGAGTGAAATGCACTTAGTTCTTGATGCTTGTTAACATTTCAGTTACCTAATTGTCCCATAACCTCTTTGACTGGCACTTCCATTTCAGATTATCCAGAAAGGCAGGCAGCTGTTCGGGTACTCCCATAGTTTCTTTCACAGTGAACGCACAGAAGCTAATCTGCCTTCTCTGCTAGTACTTTATTTTCTTGCTAGTTTTCTTAATACTCTAACCATCAAGTGGCCCTACACACTGTGAGGCTTTCTGCTCCTCAGGTGTTTGAGGAATTTATTGCTAGTTTTTCTTACAGTTTTTTTGTCATCCTTACTGTGATTTTGACATTTAACCCACCAAAGTGTGTGATCTTTTCTACCTTTTTCATTTGGACATTACTTCAGCTATTTGTTTTATGCTGTTTACTTCTGATAGCATCCATGTCACCTGTATGGATGCATTTCTCTTTGCTGCTCCTTTTAGCATCTTTTTTAACAAACTCCCTCAATAACCATAAAGGAACCAGAGTAATACTGTGAGCATAGCATTTAAGGATAGTTGGCTTTACTGATGTTATAAGAAAGCTGCCTGTACATTCTCAGCAGTTTTAGTTTTCTCTGAGCTGTTTTTTTATCACAAAACTCCAGGTTTCTTGCTGATTTTAGGTCCTTATGCAAAGTGATTTTATCCTTTTCTGTTTCAAGGAGCTTCACTCATAGGCCTTTGCAAATCAGATGTGCAGCTTCTCTGTAAGCTAAACAATGCCTAACAAGAAATTAGGAAAATTAGACTGCAAGTTCCTCAATCTCTGCACCCCCCCAAAATCTCTCCCTGTCTCTCAACACGTCTGTTTATGCAGAATGCACCATTCTGAGAAAAGCCTAACATAAAAATAAAATCCATATCAGGAGATAGCATTATCATCGCTGACTTACTTTTTCTTTTACTTAGAAGTTGTTTAGAAAGGCTCTATGCCAATAGATTATAAACTTTTTTAAAAATCAGTAATTTTAAGACAAATTCAAGAACTTACAGCTAGGTGTCAAAGTTCAAATCTAGGAACCCAAACAAGCTTAACTATGGACATACTTATTCTAATAATTTATTTAACACCCTTTATAATACAAACACATTGAGAAGTATTGTATCTGTCTTCCCATATTTACAGTTTTCATCATAGCTGCTATTTTCTAATGTCATGATAAATACATACTCAGACAACAATGTACTTTGTAAATACACCAACATAATTTCTACAGTAAAAAATTGAATAGAGCTGAATTAAAAAAACGTTGTGAAAGTTCATCAGTAATAAGTGATGCTAACCAGAAAAAAAGGCAAAATACAAGTCATTACTTCAAGATTGAATGAGTTTGATCTTTAGAAAATCCTAGCCAGGGTTCCCCTTTCCCTCACTTTCCATCTCGAAGTATTGTCTGCTGCGGTTTGGCGGGGTGAGGGAGGAAACTACTTCCACATAAATGTTTAGAGTAAAATCTGAATGTTAATCTAATTTGCATGATGATATTCTCATATATATAAAATCATAGTTTAAATCTAACAATTGTTTAGGACAGGCCGACGTGGTAGTCTCCACTAAGGATGGCTACAGGAAACAAAGCACTCCAGAACATTTTTTTCTACTAATTTCTCCTGGGAAATCCATTTATATAGCCATGAAATTGCAACTGTCCTCCTCATGATTTCAGTCATGTGGGCTTTTCAGTAACAGACAAATACTACATGTATATAACATATAGGTGTATACCTCTTGTGAAATGAGGAAGAGTTTTGCACATCAGACGGTCAAACTATGCAGAGGGAAAAGATTTTGTAATAAATAAATTCTGTGATTTCCATGTACACTACATTTTTAACAAGGAGACTGCACTCTGTGTCTCCTAACACTAGCTTAGCTGTAGGACTTGCATAGAGTGAGATTTTTACAGAGAGAAAATCAAATTCTGTGGGTGCACACACAAGACTAATCAACCCTGCATATGACCTAAATATTGCCCACAAAAAATAACTGTACTGTCACATACAACTGTTACAATTTCATTTTCTAAATAATCATATGAAAATAATCTTCACTACACAACTCTGATTTTGATGGCAGTCCATTCTGTGCAGTGAGGCAGATATGCAATCATCTAACTGAAGGCAGTTTCATAACAGGATTTTTAAGTGAAATAGCATCCCAAACCACTGGTTTATTAAATATGACACTTTCCGGAAATCTTTCAGTTCATATGATACTGTCATTTGCAAATGCTTCTCAGGTTCTGAATGAGAGTGATTACAGTGTGTTGACATGGGAAATAGTTCTAAAATAATAAAAGCCTCCTAAATAATCAAATTATATTTGACTGGCATTTTCATTGGATATAAAGCAAATTAAGTCCAAATCTTTCCTCCATTCGAAAGTCCCAGTGAAGTCTGAAGAGAATTATGTTTCGTAACACAATGATCTGGTGATGTAGGCTGTTGGATACCCAGGTCCAGGTGAAATAAAATAAGAGAAATTTATGCATTCTTGAACAATCAAGTGGTTGGCTGTCTATGTGCATTAGAATACTCATCCTATATAAATTGATGGGGAAAGCTCCTGGTTTTATTGAACTAAACAAAAATAAGATCTGACTGTCATTATTCAGGCCATCTTTTTATTTACCCTGTGTTCTCTGCCACTGAAGCTCATGCAATATTTTTTGTTACAGTGCATAATTTGCAAGAAACTGAATAGAAGTAACTACACAAAAGCGAGATGTATTTTTTTGCCCAAAATTGTTACATAGTAATTTACTGACAGAAGTAGACACATGACTTCTGGTTTCTGTAGAAATTCTGAAAGTGTGCGTGGTCTCCAGCAGAAAAATGCCCTTGCTCTTTCCTCAATGTTCTTCCTTTCCACAGCCTATTTCCCCTTTTTTCCACAACTGCTCTTCTCTGACCCCTTATCTCAGTCCTAGTCTCACTGGCAAGATGGAAATTCACACTGTCTTTCCTCATTTCCCCAGACAGCTCCTTGCTCTGGGTCCTCTCACATGGTCTCGGTTCTCTGTCACATACTGCCACGCTTATACTGATCCCTCCGAAAGCATCACTCTCTGTATTCTTCATTCCCATTCTGTTATTGTTTTGTTGTCTCTTACCAATCTTGTAATCTTTCAGTTTTGTTATCTCTCCTGACACTGTATCACTCGCTCTTTGACCAGCTAGTCTTAATCCTTCCACTACAGCAGCCCAGGTCCTTCCTGCCCTGTTTTCCTCCAGCCCCCTGGTTACTTCTCTCCCACACCAGCAAGCTCAAGCAATGCAGCATTTTCAGTCTTTCCTTATTCACAGTCAAAGGTGGTTTTCTCTCTCTGTAGATGGCATTTTCATCTGACCCCTTTCCCATTTAACTTCCACAAACCGATCCTAATGCAGTTGTCTATGCACCTCCAGTCTTTGGACCCTTCTCCAATCTACAAGCTGAAAATCTTTTCACTTCTTGAACTTTAGTCTATTGTTATGAGCTGGCTGTTGTTCCTGGCCGTGTCTTTAAAAACAACTAATTTTTTTCTGGCTGAAAAGAAGGCATAGCAAGCATATGAGACAGACATTTTGGCATACGAGAATTTGACTCTAAAACCAAGGTTTTTGGAAGAGTACTTTATAACTACAGAGAAGTTTTACGTTTGGTAAGATTAGTAATGAGTAATATGGGGGACGTCTCTTATAGTATTAATGAATTTTTTTTTCACTTATAGAGATGTAGCCATTAGAAAGCCTACAATGCTTGTAGTTAAATAGTTATGCCACAAAAATAGTTTTTAAGAATTAATACATGCATCATTCTGGTTTTTTGCCTTCCAACTCAAATTAAGCTACATAAAACTCTGTACTAGCAAATAGATTATGTCCATTTTATGAATTACTTTAAGACTAGCCTTAGCATGCCTATGCTGCCCTAGGTTGTACACCACAGAAATAATAACTATTAAACGCATATTTCATTTTAAAGACATAAATTCAGAACAATATTGTACGTATATGTTTCATTTTTATCCCAGTGTAAACTATTTCATATTTATTTTATGTATAAAATTGTCTAATCATTCCTGACAATCCACACCATAAGCAAACACCGAAAAAAATCACAGACTGAGTGTGAGGGATGAGTTGCCAAAGGTCAAACAGAATAGCAGGAATATGTTCAAATCACCAGATTACTTTCCAATCTGATTTTATTCCCCATATCTTTATCATCATTCTTAGGTTGGAAAAGTGAGCATTTAGACTCTAACAAATGTATAGGATGCAGACCTTTGGAATTATACTGTACATTCATCTTCCAGAGCACAAACACAAAATGTGGTAGGTATGTCAGGTCACTGCGCTAAATCTGCAGCTTGAAAAACACAATCACTTCTCTCTTCTGCTTTAATGCATGGAAGTCAAGCATAATATCTTTATAGCCATCGTAAATTCTTCAGCTATAGAAGAAAAGCTCTGAGCTAATAGTCAGGAGTTGCATCACTCAAGAAAGAGAACATTTAATAGCTTTTTTTTTTTCTTTTTACTGTTCTCAACTAATTGGGATAAATTTGAATGACTTTTCAGTCCAGGACATGTCTTTTTGTAAAATGCAGCTAGAAACCCGGAAGAAAAAATAAGATCATCATGCGCCATTATCAAGAACACAAATGTGGTTCCAAGACAATAGTGGAGCAAATAAATTCACTGACAGTGTGGTATATGAAAAGAATTAACAAAGATAGTTTCTTGCAAGAACTGGGAGCTCAGATACCTACAATGAAACAAGAAAGACAGTCCAAGAAGTTGAGATCTTCAGCTGAATTTTTCTAGCCCTGACAGAGTGAAGATCTCATCTGACAGGTAGTGAAATCAAGAGATAACTCAAGGACTGATGCTGTGAGATGAGAAAATTGCATGGAGACCCTGCTTGTTCAGTGGACTTGGCGGACCCACGCATCTAAGGAAATCATCTTCCAGAAACTTAAAATAAAAAGATTTAAATGAAAAGTATTTTGAAAGATGTTTTAAGCCCATGTAATATCCTTACCTGTTTCTGGTACCAAGAGGAAAATCTTATATTAAAAAGGCTAAGGAGCATACAATCACTAGCAGATGGAACATCATGGGGAAAAAAAGTTAATGTTAATGACAGGAAAAATGTACTTGTAGGTGGTCAAGACAACAAAACATCTGTGCTTAGCCAAGGTGAGAAATTAGGAAGAGTGACAGAGAAAAACTAAATGCCTACATCCGATTGCAAAATGTAGAAAGTAATGGTGCACTACATAAGCAAGAAGATGGTGAAATACCATTTGAGAAAAATTATAAGAGCTATTCTAATGCTGTAGACTACCAGGATAACATGCTGAAAGGCAGGTTTATTGCTGGGAAACAGTCAACTTGCGAAACTACTTGCAGAGACAATTGTGTAGCTGCATTCTTCTTCCCACATTGCAAGTCCCGGTGCGAGCCCACACTGAGCCAATTCAGCTGTACGACTACTTGTAAGTAAGAAACATCTTTAGAACAAAGATCACCATAAATATACTTATAGCAGCTCCATAGCTTAGCCCTTAGCATGGCATTGTTAATGGATCATCTGGGCAAGTGAGACTTGTGTAAAATAAAAGTTTCTTCAATTATATAATTAGAGAAAAAAGAAAGAGAAAATCAGTTGTCATACAGGAAGTTTTGATGAAGGATAATCTAGGACTGGTTAAACACTTAACTGGAGATTTGTCTTCATTTTTAGGTATAATGTTAAAATGGAAACACAGGCTGAATATCTAAAAAGAAGGGTGTTTTGAAATATAAATTACCATAAGAAGCAGATTTTAGTTTTCTTGATTAAAAGCTATCAGTTAACTGTAGCAGGACCTGTCGTGATAGGACAAGGGGTGATGGTTTTAAACTAAGAGAGGGTAGATTTACACTGGATATGAGGAAGAAATATTTTACAATTAACAGGTTGCCCAGAGAGGTGGCAGCTGCTCCATCCCTGAACACATTCAAGGTCAGGTTTGATGGGGCTCTGAGCAACCTGATCTACTTGAAGACCTCCCTACACATTGCAGGGAGGTTGACCTAAACAACCTTTAAAGGTCCCTTCCAACCCAAACAATTCTGTGATTCTATGATCTGCATTCCCAGAGCAGTGAAAGAGAAGTTGTATGCATATATTTAGAATGTTTTTAATTAAACTATTGATTTGGAAGTGTTATTATTTGGTCAGAGAACAAAATCCCAGTGCCCAAGTTTAACAAGGGTAAGGAGAGAACAATCTAGACTAATGTAACCCAATAATATGTAGGATGTGTAAGCACATTTTGAAGAGAAGTACAAAAAAGGTGAAACAAATCAAAATGCGATAGAGTGTAAGAAGAGTTTTAATGTAACATGGGCAGAGAGGGAGCAAAGAAATAAAAACTCTTCTCAGTGGTGCCCAGTGAAATGATCAGAAGGAATAGGCACTTCTTATTGTTCTAGTGTAAGGGTGATCAAACACTAGAACAGGTTGCCTTGAGCAGCAGTGTAGTCTCCATCCTCTGAGATATTCAGAATCCAACTGTGTAAGACCCTGGGCATCCTGCTCCAGTAGACCCTGCTTTGAGCGGGAGAGCTTAACTGGGTGATCTGCAGAGATCCATTCTGACCTCAACTATTTCACGGTAACAGCAGAATTTTTTCCCCATCATAACTCTGGCCCACAGAGGAAAGATATTCTGTCTAATGAACATTTAGGAGTTACTTCAGGTTTTAGCTAAACAAACAGTTGCCTGATAAAACAGAATGCAGTTTCCTAACTTCAAGCTCTGTATATTTTGGATTCAAATCTTTCTAAATTGCTATGACACTGGACACCAGTGCTCTAGCCAAGAAAGACTGGGTACTAAAACTGTAGAGAAACTGCATGAATACAAATAGAAGCTGTAATTATTTATTTTATCTGCTAAAAGTCAAACTGATTATTATTTCTGAGCAACACCTCTGAAATTTCCTAATAAAAACTGTAAAGATAAGCATGGATTTTGGATGGTATTAGCACCTGTGAAGAAGTTTATGCTTTGCTATGCATAACAGAGCACAGCCAGAAAATACCATAAGGATCTTGTCTACAATATTTCTCTTATTTGTGGGAATGCTAGAAAACATCATGCTCTATTTAAAAAAACAACAACCCTGTACTAAATATTACTCAAGGCAACTCCGTTTGAAAATGTATCACGACGTTCATATCATGGTTGATAGTTCAATACAAAAGCAAGCGACTCATTTTCTAGGATGGAAAGTACAGTGATTATTTATTACTCAGAGCAGGTAACTGAATGAATCAATAAGAGTTTTGAAGCCGCATATTAGATGCCCTGAAACATTTCCAAGCTCCCTTTTGAATGTACAGTGGAGGGGGACTCCAAGGTGCACCACGTCCCTCTATTTTCCCACAGGTTAGTTTCCACACAGAGAAAACCCAGGCACATAGCCCAGACAGGAGTCACAGCACTTCCGAACAGAAAATCTTGACAAAACCTAAGTTACATCTTTGACCATGTCTGTGCACAGATGCTTTATTTACCAGTCCAGCTGTGGTATCTTCTTATCAAAATAAACTATACAAAGCACACAAATTGAATGCAAGTTTTTGATTAGTGCATTTTTAATGTTTTCTATCTCTCTGTTTCTCAGGTCTTATTGCAGGATCATCTACCCTTTAAGAAGAGGCATCTCACGCAGTGGTGCCACAGAATTTCCAAATTTGTACAAGTGCAACGTATTTTCCACACTTATTTTTTTTGGAGTAATATTGTATGTGTAAGAGTATGTGTGCAAAAGTGTGTGCACAAGTAATATTCAGTTTATTATATAATGGCTTCCTGAATCAGCTTCCAATATCTTGCGGATTAAGATTTTATGCAGTATAACACTCTTCCTGATATTTTGCATTTTAGGAGTTACAAAATACAATACTGCACTGTAAACAAAACTTTTACAAATAATTAATCAAAGGCTTTTTTTTTCTGGTTTTAATGCTAACAGGGAAGTAGTTGCTACAGAAAATAAAGAACAGAATCAAAATGAAGTAATTATTTCTCAAGAGCTTTTACTGTTAATTAAATTTAATTTATGAAGTCAAGAAATCCTGACAAACAGGACAAACACACACAATTACAGGAGCCTAACAACCTGGATTTTTAAAGTTTTCACTTACAACACATGGCTTCATCGCGGTTATTTGAACAGTCAGGCGTAAAATCACAAAATTTGTCAGGTGTAATACATTGTCCATCCCCACATGAAAAAAGTCCCGGTGGACAGTAAAAAGATGAAGAATTAGCATCTGCAAATTGTCTTTTCCCTTAAAAATCAGAAAAGAAAATATAAGTAAAAACAGATATATAAAATTATAAGAAGTAATTTTTGTGTTCTTTGAACATAGTAATGTACATGGCCTATGGAACGTAATATCACCTATGAAGTGAACTAGATTATACCACAACTGATAAGAAACACAGTTGATATTAATGTCTGATGCTTTTAAATTATAGATTATTCTCCACAATATTTAAACACTTGTGTGAAAAAATATCAAAAACCCCTTAACATTAGAGGGCCATCCTCCAGTTCAGAGGCAAGGTGCTGTGTACAGCAGCTTGCCGTTTGCCCTACAGTCAGGAGCAGACCTTTCACAAAAATATCTCTACTGTAGCAGTGGTTTCTCTTTGTTTAGCTCTAAATGAAAACTCCAGCAGCCAAAAGTCTGACGTTGTGCCGCTACTAGCATCTCAAACTACACATTAGAAAACAACCCAAATTTCATTGAATAGGGAAACATAAAGGCAAAGGCTACTGTTTTTTCCTTCAGTAGACTTCTGGAAAGAGCACAAGTGAGAGGGATGGCATGTAGCTTTTCATTTTTGTGTCTAACTTAGCTTATTTGTGTACTCATACTGCTATCCAGACAGATCTTTATTTAAAAAGCCCTCCCTTCTAAAAGTAATATCTTCATGGCTGATGGGTAAACAGGGGACTCGCAGGGAGAACAACTAAAGCAAATTAATGTTTCTTCAAATACCTAGCTACCATCAATCAGACAGTATATAGAGACCAGAGAAGCCTTAAAAACAGAACACTGAAGTTTTCTATTGTGCCTTTAAATTTTCCAATACAGAGGAAATTCAGATATCTGCTGGGCATAACCCATCAGTATTACCACTGGCTGCGTATGTGCCCAGGCCATTTTAGAATAGTAGTCATTAATTTTCCAGAGGACCAGAAGCAGCAGTTTGACAAAAGGTTACAATTATTTTATATTTCCATCCATTTGCACTTCAAGATTACAGAGTGCAGGTATGCAGACAAGTCTGGGTGCGTCCAAGTGTGAAAGTGGGCAGCTACTACGTAGTAAGTGGTATCTAGAGATTCCCACCACAGCTGGCTTCGCAGAATTAGTGCAAACTATTTATAGCAGCTAGTGCGTAACACAGGATGAGAGTCTTCCTTACAAATGATTGATTACAGCAGATGGACTTTTTCTTCAGAGTATCCCCTACTTTCTTAAAGGTATCTTCAAGTTGACTGTCGAATCACAGTTACATATAACAGACATATGGACAAATGTATTGAAAACCACAGAACTTGCCTTTACTTTCTTGGCTGACACCTGGAAGTGATTTATTCACTACTCCACATTCCTCTGTTATACTGATGTCATCAACAGCAACAGTAGCATTTGTTGTAAGAATGGTAGCTCTTAAAATAATCTGTAAAGACAAAGAAAGAAATTAGCTCATTAAACATGATAAAAAGACATATATATATATGTATATATTCCTTTAATCTGCTCAGGAAGTAAATACTGCCTATGACCAACTCTGAACAACAGCCAGCCAAAACTATGATTGAGATTCGATCAAAGACAGAAATTTACTCCTCAACTGTCAAAGCCATAACTGCTTTTAGCTATGGAATGTTACACAGCCTGGATGACCTTGTTTCAATCTAAACTGGTAAAAGCCATCACTGCTTGAACGAACTGTCTTCCTGCTGGAACCATTAAAAGTTATACATCTTTTTAAAGAAGTTATTCAGGGTTACCAAATATGCTGATTTACAACTCTAACTGTGTTCATCTGTACTATGCCTGCTGAAGTTAAAAACATATGGCACAGTAAATGTAGAGATTGTAAGGAAGTGTTTGTAAATATAAGGAAATATTCAGGAGATCATAAAAAGAAGTAAAGTTCAGCCATAACTTATAAATATTGAGAACTGAGTGCCATTTCTTTTAGACCATTTTATAGATGAGACATAAAATGAAGAGGCCAAAACTGGAATTTCAGTTTGCTGAATCCTTATATTTGACTTGCTGGTTCTCTTGACAGTTCCTTTCTAAGTTTTACTAAAGTGTAGCAGCCTAAGATCATGTAAAAATAAAATTGAACTCGATAACTGTTAATTGTTTCTGTGATCAATGTAGCAGATTGAAGTATCTGCACTTCTCCTGCCTCTAGACAATATAATTAGGCCCTCACCTGGATCAGCAGCTTTTATAGCAAGTTCATTTTTTAAAAGCTACTGCGCTATTGCTATTTGATTTTTATTACACAAAAATAATTCTAATGTATACAATACTGAAACAATGGTAAGGCTCTATAATTGCTACATCTATTGAAAGAGCTGAAAAGAATTATTTTTTATATAAACTTTAAAGAATACAAGTTCTCTTTTTATATTTCGTTAGGAAAGTAAATTAATTCTAAAGACCATATTACTTTTTAAAAGCAATGTAACTGTAAGTGCTAATTACCTGAAAAGGTAAATCCTCATCTGCACTTTCTACAGGTATATTCACTTTTATCCACTGCATCTCAGGCAATCCTGAAATGTCACGCAATTTTTCCAAACTTCTATCCAAAGCAGTTCTCTTAAAGACAGAAAGCTGGGAATACTGAGATAACCAGCACCAAAATCTTACCTGTAGAAAAAAATTTTAATGAAACACTTGAAAACTGTTATCATCAATCTGCAATAAATTCAGTACTAACTCATATATGTGCATTATAACACAGAAAGACATGAGAGATCTAAACACAGCCTTGGCATAAAAGAAAGAGAGATATGAAACTATGGCATGTTGAGGAGTAGTATTATGTCCAAAGATAAAACCATAATTAAAAGTAAAGCTTATTATTAAAACTTACTTTTAACTTGTATTTATAAACTGAGGAAGACCAACTGATATGACCTCCCTTAAGTCTTTTTAGCTTAGCACGGAGTTAGAAACTTCTCAAAGATTATTTTTCTTCATGAATGTTGAATACAGGACAGCTTCATAAGTATGTTAATCTCAGAAGTGGAAAAGTTGAGGTGCTTATATGAAAGAAACCTTATGATCTTCTGTTTCCACAAGCAAGACAAATGAAAATTATCTGAAGACAGATGTTTAAAATAATCTATTGATCTCCTGAAGCAAGTGGAATGACAAATATATGGGAAGAAAAAAACTGTAGGTGGATGAGGCTGCGAAAAACTGCTTGTCAAACAGAAAATATCAGAAAAGTGAGAATCCCAGTTCACTATGCCTCCACTGCAATACAGAGTAAACTTGATGCATTTAATTTTTTTTATTTTTTTCTAAATACTATCCAGACAAAAATTCAGCTGAGAACTGCAGGAAAGAAATAAGATTTTCGAAGTCTAATTTCTTTTTTTTCATTTCCCCAGATTCCTTTGTGCTTCTTCACATAGTGAAAGACTAAAAGTTCTTCCACTGCAGACGGTTTACTTCCCTGCAAAAGCCTTGAATAATACTTGAATCTTCATGAAGACAAAACAAGAGCTGTAAAAATAGCTCTTCCTACAGTTCTCTGCTCATCTTCACACAATCTTACACTGTGAATCTTGGATTATCACACTACAGAGAGAAAGTAAAGTTTCTTTTTATCTTTTTACTTTCTATCAGCTTTTAAACAGAGTTAAAGAATACAGACCATTTTGGGCTAACAGCCAAACGAAACACATTTTTTTGCAAAACCATAACAAATACAAGAAAACCCTTTTTTAGCTTCAGGACAAACACAGATGAATGTGTTAGCTTTCAGTTAGACATGAAACAATTAAAATCTTTTACTGGAGCAAGATAGATGACACAGTAGGCTTTACAGGTCATGGAAAAACTTTACATTAGGGACTGTAACAGGCAAAACAGCCTTACGGTGGTGGTGTAATTTTTGCTTAATATATTATGAATTAACACAAACTTCTAACTAGTTGGACTACAAGAAAAAAGAAAACAAACACTTAAACACACACTTAAGAAAACACAGTTTTCCTGCCCCTTTCCCAGGCCAATTTAAACCAAACATTTAGTCTGCCCCCTTCCTTGTCTTAATTTCCCTAATTTTTGTTGCAGGTTACACTCATTCTGGTTCCATTCCTTTGGTGAGGCAACAGGTGGAGCAGGAGATTGGGCACAAGACCAGTGGGCTCTTTCTGGTGCTCCTACAAGTTCTCCTCTTCTGCTCACTGCTTCTCACTCTCTTCCCCTGCTTCAGCTCACAGTTTTGACAGGCCACAGTCCCTCTGGTGTGTCCCCACCCCAGCACGTGTCACCCACAACCACAGTCCCCCGGGGGTGTCCCTGACCCAGCATGGTCACCCACAGCTGCAGTCCCCTCAGAGCCATGCATCCTCCAGCATGAACCGCCTCCTTCCACTGGTGCATGTCCAGCCATATCCCCAACGACATCCCCTTCCAAATCTCTTCCTTCTTTGCTCCCAAGACATCTTTTTCATAAAATTCATTTATTTATTTACTACTTTCAAGAGAAATAGTAGTTTAAGAGTAACCAGACTCTGAGAGGATTCTTTTCTTCAAAAATTATCGTACTAATGTCTTTGCTAAATCTGTAGACCCTTAGTATGCCACAGAGGTTGAAGAACAGGATTGATGAATTTGAGAACTCCTTACATTCAAATCATTGACTAATAATCTCGATATCATCATGCATGTGGATTCACTACCTTTCACTTCTGGCCCTGAATTTAATCCAAAAAATTGACAAACACACCAAAGACAACATCTGCTATGCATGAAGGAAGAGTTTCTTTTTGCTTGTGCTATGTAGTACAAGGTAGATCAGTGGTTACTGGTGGAAATATTGTTACAACACACTGTTATTTTTTAATATCTTCTGGCTTCATGGCTTGTCAACTTGGTCTCTCAATTTCATGTAGTGTTTTTTTTTCCCCACTCATCAAAATCATGTGTTATATAAAATAATCTCAGGCGTTATTAATGAATTGAAATACTTACATGTAACTTTTTTTCCCCACCAGAATGGTTAAGGAATAAAAAGCAGCAGGTATACACTTTTCAAAATTAGCTGTTTGAAGAACTATAGCCTAAACAATCTGGATGTAAGGTTTATCTTTACAAAACAGCTTTTTAAACAAATTTGTATTTTCATTACATAAGAAATAAAATCACTCTCCTTCTCTATGTCTACATGTTCTACTTTACAGTGACTAGCCTGTCCATTAAAAAGCCATAAACAGAGAGCTAGGACTAGATATTTGGTTCTACACCTCCAAAAACTTGAGCAAATTGAGGATGCTTCTTAGATGACATCTACAGAAAGACTGAGCTACAAGAAGCTGCAGAAAGAAGTTACTTCTAAGCTTCCATTAGCCAGTAAGACACCATACAAAAGTTATCCTTCAACTCTAATTTTCTTTCTTATTTTTTTAACAACTGAATCCAAAGAACTTGTAAAGTTATTAATAAACATAGGTCTCTTTATGTAGATCCTTTTATCCTCTCAGTAGGATGTCCAACAGAGGGCAATACCTCACATTTATAAGCAGAGAGCATAACACAACAATACACATCCTAATGAGCAACTCCTATTCCTTGCTCTTTCCCAGAAATAAAAGTCTGCAGGGAAAATGTGGCAGAAAGCCAGGCTGCCAGTCTTCAAAAACACTTTTTTCAGACAGGTATAGCTGGGTAAGAACTTCCCTTAGTTTTTGTAAAATCTGGGAACTTTAAATACATTCAATACATGCATACTCAAAATTAAAAATAGTTTATTTTCTGATTTCAAACTAGAGAAATGTATGTGCATTACAGCTGCATTTCTATTTATTTTGGATGCAGACCTAACTCTGTGATAGATCTAACCAGAATGATTCATTGATTCGCATATCAGTTGTGCCCAGTTCACCTTAAAGGATTCCAAGATAAATTAATCTGAATTTGAAAGGTGCTTATCTACGCAGTATCAAAGTCTACAACAGAAGTATGGAACTGCCTGAATGAATGCCCTGTGCTTACAGAGGCTCTTGGTATACCAGGAGTAGTGCAACATGCAGGGCTCCGATGGGATGCTGAGAGGCCTGCTGTGTTCCCTGCAGCAGTATTTTGCTTGATTTCATTCTGATTCGATTTTATTTCTGATTCTTTATAACACTAAGAAGCCATGTGAAGATTAAGAACTGAGAGGATGCAGTAAATGACAGCAAGGTGCTGTTCTTAAATTGTTTCAGAGGCAAGTTGAAACTCTTCAGCTGAGGTCTGGTAACTCACTGATGTGCACAGTCCAAGTCAGATAAATCTGTTTCACTTGAGACTGTATCTAATCCAACACTAGTTTCAGGTCCATTACACTAGAAAAAAATGAAGAAGCCTAGGTCCTACTGGAATAAAATTCTGTTATTTGTTGGGCCTTCTAAGTGCAGTTCCTCCACACATTGCTTTCTGACATTTTTATTTTTGAAAAAAGTTTAAGTGAAATTTTGTTGTGTGTCTCTTAAGCCTCTTTTTGCCACTGAACACATGAAAATTGTTTTGGCAAGCTGTCCCTATTTTTTCATTCTCTGTGACTTTTTAAATCAGAAGGCAATAAGCAGTAGCAGGAAAAACATAACACCATAACTACATAACTTATCTTCTGCCCATGATGGCATAAGCTTTGAAAAGTTACAGAACAGAAAACAGAAAAAACTAAGAAAAAAATTTAAAAATTTATAAAACTGTACAGCATCTATTCAGTTTATTCAGTGGCCGAAAGTATATGTTTTCTTCTATTGTGTTCTTTAAGAACATAATTATATATATTAATATAGTTTTTCAAGTTCTGTTTTAAAATCACATATTTTGTTGAAAATTCCAAAATTCTACTTATAAAACTGTATTTTCATTTTTCATATAAGACTTTTCTATTTTTCTACCTTCCTGACTCATTTTTTCCACGTAGATTTCTAATTTCTCAGATCAACAACCATCCTGGCTAGTTGCTTTTGCATTCCATTACAGAGCCACAAGACATTTGACAAAAAAGTACTTCAAGGTAGACTCTCAAGTACTCCTCAAACCATCAATTCAAACTTAGTACGTGTCTGGAGCATGGTAGCTAATGCTCTCTGGTCACACCAACATCGTTAATCTATATATCCACTTCAGACCATAGGTCTCCTGTTACGGGATGTTGGCTGTGTGAGTATTTCCTGCCTACAGACGACAGCAGGAGTCTTTGCCAGGTTTTGCTCATTTGCTTTGTGTGTTGATATGGCCCTGATATTGTTGTTGTGCTATGTTTAGCACTGCATACAAAAACCCGAAGCATAGCCTCATATCTGAGTCACCTGGTGGATGCTTTAGAAAGAATAATAATCAGATATGCTTGCTGTATCTCCCTCCTCCCAAAGAACTAGCCTGTAACTCCTTCCACTGGTATTGAAATGGAGCCAGTTTTTCTGCAGCAACACTTACAGCATGCAGAATACCATATCTGCATATCAGCTGAGAAGTGGCTTACAAAGGTGGGGACAGTTAATATCAAAATGTTACCTGACAGCAGGCAAACCCAGGAGACAGCTTGACAAGGAAAGGACTCCCCAGATGAGATGTGGATATCTTTGTGCTTGTCTGATGTGATCCACTGAAGTAAATGAATGCTCCTGTAAACAAAAATCAAAGAAACACGGGAAATACGTCATGCCCCAATGGCAAACAGCTGCCTCAGAGAGCTAACTATGTGCTCCATGAGGCACATAAAACTTATTCAAAAATGTAAACAAATGAAACCACTTTGCTGTCAGTTCAGTCTCTGTGGATAACAAGGAGGGTGTTGTAACAGACTGAGACCACCAGTGTCTGCGTAGGCTAAGACAAAATAGAATTGCTAAACACTCCTCCCTCTTTTCTTCACAGTAAAATTTACATGCCTGAGTCCAAAGATGAAGAAAGAGGGTGAAGGTATAAAAGGGCATTTGGGCAGCTATTGCTAAAGCCACCCTGTCATGGTGCCTGCAAGCACTTAAACCTGAGGAAGTCGATACAGAGCACTGCAAAGAGTGATCAGATTCTGCTCTGCGAGGGCTTTACTGTGCAGACTCACTGGATGTATTGTTTTTATCTGGCCTCTTCAGGCAAAAACCTGAAGAACTCCATCCTCCAAACACTACAGCCACTTCATAACTCCTTTGCATGGTGCCCTTCTGCTCTCCACACAGGCTGGGGAGAGCAAAGGGACTGCAGGTGCTGAAAAACAGAGCGCCCTGGAGATCAAACAGCATAGATCTGAGCTGGGATCCCTAAAGGACACAATTTAATTGGCTTAAATAACGTTTCAAACAGAATTTAGAGAAAAAATTAATTTCCTTTAGGGTACAGTATTCTCTGTCAGTGCAGCCCAGCCAGTTTTAAGCATGCTAACAATGTTGCAGACCACAGGAGCCAATGGAACAAGCTATATTTTCTCATGGAGTCCACAGACTTGACATTGTTGTCTGCGCTAGTGGGGATGAAAGCTTAATTAAAGATCTAATCTGAACTCTGGCAAACGAACTGCCTTTGGATTTGAACTACAGCAGATGTGCTTCAGACAAAGGTAGTGAAGGATAAACATCTTCAAGGGGCTCTAAAGCAGCATATTTTGAATGCCATCCATGCTGCCTTTACTGAATACCGAGACTTTTTCATGAAAGTCTATGCAACACAACACTAAAGGCTCAGTCTTGTTTGCACGTTGATATTACACATATTGCGTGCATCTTGGAAAATCAGCTATTGTGCTGCCACAGTCATACTCCTTAGCCATATATTTCCCATGGATACATAATGAAGCGGAGGGTTAAGTCCAGCCCCATGTGAATACTCGCATCGCTTTAGCAAGGCTGGTACAAAGAGGTGACAGTTACAGCCCCTTGTACAAACAGGCATGCTGCACTCCACAGAGTGAGGGAAGCTCCCTTCATTGGAATGCAAGAGTACTTCAAAGGATCCTTTTTTAATTTGCAGCTAAAGCTCTACAGTAGCCTTGTTAAGATCTTCATTAATTAAAATTTGCTCCTGCCTTCCCAAGGAGAGAAGAGAGACGAACACCCTGTGGTACCACAAGCAACTGTTGCAACCTGCAGGACCTTGATTTAATATTGGCAAAAACTTGCTCAAATTCTGGAAGACTATTTCTAAAGCTGTGATGTGGCTGTAGCAGGCACAGTGATAGATGGGTACAAAACCATTTCAGAAAGACCTCTGCACTAACTTAGATGGTGAATGGATCATTACTGGGCTACAGTGGTGCTGTATCGTAACCTCAAGATCTGCTTGAGGCTTCAACCTGCAGCAGCATATAAAGACATGAACATAAATTGCAATGATTTAGGTATCAAAGCAGCTTAAGTGCAGCAGCACATAGTTCCTTGTGGGCTAGTTCAACATGTTGCTTAGGCTGCAGAGAAGAGGTTTCTACCAGCAGCCTTCATTATGACTACATTACACCTCAGATCTCACCAGCACCTAGAATAACCCACATGCGAAAGATGCAGGCATATCAGTGCCGTTCTCTGGAGCTGTGAGAGTTTGGAAGCTGTGACACAGTAATGCTTGCAGACAATGCAATAATGCAGATCCAGTGCCACTCTAGAGAGGAAATACAGTGAAATACTAAATAGCTGCTGAGAAAGTGAATAACAACTTTGGCGCACTTCATCACTTGGGGACCAATGGCAAAAAAGGCATACAACTGTGCAATTAGAGTTGTTATACAGCATGCACACACATGCTCGCACCCTACTAGGTTTTGTTCGGGCGAATTTTAACCCTGGAATTCCTCTATCTTTCAATGTGCAAGGTAGAATGCTTAATATTTCACATTCCTTTAACATGAACATGGGAGAAAGGTGTGGAGGTCTGGCTATGAGATAAGATACATCATTAAAAAAATTTAACTTAAAGGGGTATTGGACTGTAACCCAGATTTTAAAGTAATCTAATCTCTACTGGAAGTGGTGTAATAGATACATTTTAATGAAATTAAAGTCACAGAATATTTGGCAATATTATTTGACAATGAAAAATATGCTATGCAGTTTTAGTTTGATACAGTACCCTGTAATAACTTTTTCATTTTGGAAAAACACTTTAAAACAGCATTCTACTGGAACAAATTTATTCCAGCTGAATACACTGTATAGCAACCGTGGGCTGCAGGAAGAACAACTGTTCAAAGGATATTACACTCACTCTATTTTTCCCAGACTAACCCAATTAATTTACTTGCACTCTACAAAAAGCTACAGTGATATTTTGTCCAAATGATATTTTTAAGAATGACCTCTGTGTGAATAATGGATAGAAAGATGCTTATGATATGCATAAACAAAGTTAGCTATGTCAGTTCAAAGGTCAATACATCAAAAAACTGAAAGCTACATCAATCCTCACACCTCGTTGACTGCCCCAGCAGAAAATAAACATTACAAAGGCAGAGCAACCAAAGCACAAGGAAGAAAGATCATCCCTGAAACACATTTCGGTAACATATTATCTGTGTTACATACATGGATTCATAGAATGGTTTGGGTTGGAAGGGACCTTAAAGATCATCCTAGTTCCAAACTCCCTGCCATGGGCAGGGACACCATCCACTAGACCAGGTTGCTCCAAGCCCCATCGAGCCTGGCCTTGAACACTTCCAGCAAGGAGGCATCCACAACTTCTCTGTGCAACCTGTTCCAGTGCCTCACCACCTTCAGAGTAAATAAATTCTTCCTTATATCTAATCTAAATCTATCCTCCTTCAATTTAAAGGAGTTGTCCTCTTGTCCTATAGCTACCTCCTCTTGTAAAACTTCCCTTTCCAGCTTTCTTGCAGGCTCCCTTCGGGCACTGGAAGGCTGCTTTAAGGTCTCCCTGGAGCCTACTCTTCTCCAGGCTGAATAACGCCTACTCTCTCAGCCTTTCCTCATACGAGAGGTGTTCCATCCTTGGAATGGATGGGAAGGTTTTTTTGGCCCTCCTCTGAACCTACTCCAACAAGTCCATGTCTTTCCTGTGCTGAGGGCTCCAGAGCTGGACGGAGGAGTCCAGGTGGGGTCTCACCAGAGCAGAGTAGAGGGGCAGAATCCCTCCCTCCCAGAACCCCTGCCGGCCAT
>Ga0181612_166955_pt1 | contig 31917 bp, 22 predicted proteins | sample HoacroProtozoa21_FD_119630 | JGI IMG/M metagenome (GOLD analysis project Ga0181612, IMG submission 119630) | Hoatzin crop microbial communities from Cojedes, Venezuel. Combined Assembly of Gp0051906, Gp0051904, Gp0051908 | reverse complement strand
CACTCGGTGCCCGCACCCGGGCCGGACACGCAGCGGCCGCGTTGTCCTGGCGATGCGGCAGCAGCGCTTCCTGCTGTAAATCACTTGGCGGTAGTTTTCCAAGCGCTCCTTAAAGGCGGCCCTGGAGTGAACCCTCTCCTCAGCGCCCGTGGTGAGCTTCGAGCCCGCTTCTCCAGGCTGGTGCGGGTAACGCCGGTGGCTTGCGGGGAGATGGTGGGAGTGTGGTCTGCTGTTGGCTTACTCCTGGCGTAATTTCCCTCGCTGTGCCGTGTTGGTGTACGCGCTGTTGTTGTGGACCCAGTTGTGGTTACCGTCGCCGTCTTCTCATTGTGGAAGAGGCTAATTTCAAGGAAACGTTCAGAGGTACACCTGTATTAAGCAAGAACTACGAAATTAAGCTTTGTTATGATGCTGTACTGGGGATAGCTTTTCGTTCTGGAATAATTTGAGAAAATAGAAACGCTCATGATTAAAACTTGTGGGGACTTGAATTTGAAAACTTTAGCTGTTAGCATTTGTTAAAATATTTTAACTAAATAGATATATAAATGTAGATTGCTGTTACTGTTTATTGCTAGTTTAATGTTTCTTTCATTTATTGGATATGTCTTCTGAATTAGTCTGAAGATCTTTCATTTTGTTCCTTGTGTGAGCATCTTCATGTAGAATAAACTTTTTCCAGCTTATTAATGCCTCTTTCACCTCAAAAAATTTCAGAGCACGGTCAGAAGAGGAATGGATGTAACATGATATCCTTGGAGAGCTCAAAACACACAAGTTCTGCAAAGATTTTTGGTTAAGTAATACGAAGAAAATGGATGAATCAGCTTTGTTGGATCTGTTGGAGTGTCCTGTTTGCTTAGAGCGCCTTGATGCTTCTGCAAAAGTCTTGCCTTGCCAACATACGTTTTGTAAACGCTGTCTGCTGGGCATTGTGAGCTCGCGAAATGAGCTTCGATGCCCTGAGTGCAGGACTTTAGTGGACTGCAGTGTTGACGAACTTCCCAGTAATATTTTACTTGTTAGACTACTGGATGGCATCAAACAGAGGCCTCGAAAACCCGGCGCTGGTGGTGGGACTGGTGGCACAAACGCTTTAAGGGTCCCCATCAACACTGTAGCTAACTGTGGATCAAAGGACCTGCAGAGCTCTCAAGTTGGACAGCAGCAAAGGGTGCAAGCACGGAGCCCTCCTGTTAGGGTAAGTACCTTGTGATGGTGGCATTTTGTTGCAGTCGTATCTTTTCCTGCACTCTTTCAAAACGCTTGATGGTCTCTGCTTCAGGATAAGGGCAGTCACATAGTAAATACATCAAAACAGCTTTTTTGAGAATTGTTGTAGATTTCTAGCAAAACACATCAGTGTTCTTATCTGTATTGGTTTAATGTTATGTAGATACCAGTAATAATATGTCCTTATTAAAACACTCAGTTGTTGAGGTAAGGAGAAGAAAAGCATCTTGATACCTTAATTGTCTTATTAAAAGGAAGTCAAGTAGAACGAGATAAATTATGTGGAAGGAAAAACATCTTATGAAGAACACTTGAAATTGTTCTTGGTTTGTGAACTGCAAGATTAGAGATTTTATTTTGGCTCTTGCACTTTCTGTAATGATTCTGACTATCATTTAATTCCAAGGAAATTTACTATAACGAGTATTAAACACGAGCAGGGAAGTTACGTTCTTGTTGAAGTCGATGAAGGTTTTGCCATTGGCTTCTAAGGAGCTACATTTTTACATTCTTTGAAAAGAAATCTTTGAATTACTGTCGTCAGGCATGTTATTTGTACTCTCGGTCCTCGCCCCTTCCTTAATTAGTTTTTCCTCAAAGTATTTTTTCTAAGTGATTTGGAAAATCTATGTACCGTGATAGTAAGACATTGCCTTCCTGTTCCTTCCTAGGATCTATGCAACCTCTAGACTCTGTCATACCTCATAATCAAGCCTCAGTAGCCTCATTTATGGTTACTCATTCTAGAGCCTGTATTGGGAAATACAATTTTATGAGATGACTGACCTTGCTCTGTTTTCTCTAATGACGAGACAGATCAGCTTCTCTGAAAGGTCTTGCTGCCCGTTTTGTGATGCTTGCGTATTTGACGTTCCTGTGTTTGAAGTGAAGTTTCTGAATGGTTTCGGTTGTTTCCTTCTTGTGAAGTTTATTTTATTTTTAAGAAATGTCTTAAGGATTTCCAAGGAGAGGGCTTAAACATGTATTTGGCAGGACTAGTCTTTATTTTGAAGTATAGCTGAATGACCTGGTTTACTTACCCAGTGAAGGAAGTTACACTGATTTGTCCTCAGTTGTACTTACATGATTGGAATCTCTCTAAAACATCCTAGCTACACCTCTTAAATTTACGTGAGGATTTAAAATACAGGTGTTCTTCTATTAGACTGTATTGTTTTCTCTGCTTGGTAGAGACTCTCATTAGGTTCTTTGCTTTATAATATAAAAGTAATAATTAACATGCCACTTCCTGTTGATGAGTTTTGTTCTGTATATAGATTAATTGGTAAGGGAGGAGAGATGATGTAGGTTATTTTTTTTTTCTTTCAGACGGTAAACTTAAAAAAATACTGCCAAGAAGCTTCAGCAGTATCAAAACCAATCTGGTCTTCTCGAAAACTTAAGGTGTTTACCATGATACCTTGCATTTGCAAAAGCTCTTCAATTTAAAACAAAGCAAAATACCCATATAACTTGCTTATATATTTTCGTGTCGACCTTTGTAAATAACTGTGTGTTTTCAGAGACAGCTTCTCCTCCAAAAAGGCTTCCTGGGCAGCAGTGTACTGCATATGTGAATGCACTTCAGAGTTTCTCAGAGCTTTATTAGAAAAAAGGAAACTGAATACGGAAAATTCTCTCTTATTTTTTTGATGTTCTTTAATATCCTGTTGTGCAACATTTGCATTTCCAGATGTTGTACAGAGTAGAAAGTGCTAACATATGGAATGTTGCTTCATTTTATCAGTTATGCTGTACCGTGTGCCATTAAAATTGTGACCATGTGCATTCCTCATGCAATTAACTGCTACTCGGTGTGTATTAGTGATAGATTTCAACATTTTACAGTAAGTCTGAATACATCTTGGTTTCTGGGGTTTCATAGGCATTCTTGTGTCTTCTTTCCTTTGGGAGACAGGGAAGGATGAACTTCCTATCTTTTGTCCACTTTGTCCAGACCATTTTTTACTAGGAAGGCAATACTCTTAAGAACACAAGCCGACTCTGAGGGATAAGAACTTTCCCTTTTTCTGTATGAAAAGAGTTTTTTAAAAAGAAGTCCGGATAGCAGAATGCCAATTTAATGGACAGTGTTGAAGTGAGTGCCCTATTTCTTTTGCTAACTGTAACATAAAGATGGTTGCAAATACAGTTCCTCTCTGGGAATTGGAGAGGAAAATCTGTTTCTAGATGAGTGCAGGGTCCACATTCCTAAACTAATTTTGCTGAAGGGCAACTAGTAAATGAAAGTTGCTGTTACGTTAAATGAAGTGAACGTGGATGAAGGCTGTCAAGTCATAAACATTCTGCTTATACCCTGAAGTAATACTAAGCTCATAAATGCCCTTTCAGAGGATGCCATAATTTTCAGAAAAGGTTAATACAGCCTGTACTGCAGTGTGATTTCCTGAACTGTATCAATGACTATGGAGCTGCCAGCCCTGTTACTGCGCAGTACTATGTATATTGCATTCTCTGTATGTATGTGGTGACACATGGCAATAAATAAACAAATGGTTCCTTGAGTCTTAAAACGCATGAAGCTGGGTGGGTGGTGTGGCTTAACAAATCCTGTGCTGTGTGTCTCCCCCACTGCAATAACCCTGTTTCTTTCCATAACCTCTGTAATCTTTCACCGCTCTAACAACTGCAATTACTCTCTGCAGTTTCTTAACCTCTTTCTATTCCCTGCTGTTTTCATGCATAAAACCTACTGCACCTTTCCCTGGTACTGGTTGGACAAAGGCAGCATACTGCTGTACCTGATGGAAAACTGTTTGCTGACTGCCCAGCTCTTCTGTTCTGAGCAGCCAGCTTGCCTGGGAGAGCAGGTAATAGTTACGGATATGCTGCAGCTTCCTCTCTGGTATAGATGCTAATTTAAAGCCTTTCTCTCTTTCTTTTTTTCTTTTTTTTTTTTTTTTAAGTGAAAACCTTCGGTTAGGTTGACAGCTTGGGAGAGCTTTAAGAACTGCAGCCTGCTGCCAAATCTGCTTGGGACTGGTCATCAGGAGCAAGTTATTGGGGGCTGTTGAGGGGCTACATGATCACATGAGCCTTGTTTCCTTCAAAAGAGCATATGAAAATTTTAGGGTACTTACTTTCGGATTTATGCCCGTGTTATTAATCTTGTCATTTTCACAAAGTATGTCGAGTGGGTATTATCATAATTTCCTTATGGTAGTTCTAGAAGGGTATGCTTATTGCAGGAGTCTTAAACGTAGCTATGTACTTAAGTTGATAGATGTTGGAGAGCTGTTCTAATTTCTGTACTGGAAGATAGATTTAAGATGATACACATTTAACTTTTCCCTTGAATTTGTATGTGCCTAAGACATACCGGTTCTCCAGCTATGTTCCGTTTGGTCCAAGTTTCTGAAGTTAGGGCTGTTGTCTCAGCAGAACCTAGAGCGGAGTTGCCTAGATAGTCTGAAATCTCATCACTGTTGGAAGTATTTTTTAATTATGTTTTCAGTTGTTCTCTGGACCAAGTGTAGGCAGAAAGAGATAAGCAAAGGGTTCAAATGATCTCCCTTTTCAAAAGAAAAGCATGAATAGCTCAAAAGTTGTCTACGCCTAAAGGAGTTGATGCTTATGCTAAATAAGTATTGATGGTGTAATCTGAGTATATATTATACTGTATGTCAGTGGGAAATCTTGTCAAGAAATGTTACAGTGCAGACAGTGAGAAAGTGCTAAAGCTTTTCCCTTTTCTTGCTTTTATTCTGGAAAGCTGATGGAGACTTCTGCTGATAAAACTTGTGGTGAGGTCTTCTTGAAATAACGGTAAAGGAACTTTACAGGCTAGTAAAAGATGCTCATTTAGGTGTTAAAAGGGGGCTCTCTAACTGCATCAATAAATTCTTGCTCCATGCATTCCTAAAACTTTGCTTTTCCATTGAGAACGGCTAACATCTGAGATGTTTGCGATAAATTCTTTTGAGCTGAGGAGGAAAGAAAAAACAGTGAACAGGAGGTTCTTCTGTGAGTTTCTGCTAATGCTCAGCTGTGTTGCATTGTAGTGTAAACCCACATGTCCGTTCTCATGCTTGTGTGACACAGGAAAGCAACAGTAGAATTTTAATTCCCACATCCATACTGCTGCAGGAGCGGTCCTTTGTGATACAGTAGGCGTGCCTGCAAACTACTGAAGCAACTTTAATGCCAAAAGGGAAAATAAATGGAGCCAAGTTCTCTTCCTCGAGCCATGGCGTTTGACCTCGGTGCACAGCTTGGGGCAGTAGGGACGATGGGCCACCTTCTGGTCAGTGAGGACTTCAGCAGGTCACGCTTCTCTCTCTGTTGGACTCAGTGCGTGATGTTAGCAATCAGTTTTCTTTTATCCTAACCACTCTGGAGAAGAGAGCTGAGGGGGGCAGCTCGCACAGTTTGACTGTTTCGCAGTGTTCAAAAACCTGACACGAGCTGAAACAAGTGCTGCTGCTGTTGTAGCCACGGTACTCGCTGGCCTGCTGAGATGCCAGCAGAACTTAGTTGTCAAAGGAGACTTCTTAGATTAGAAAACTTCTAGTGATTAGCAAACAACAATGGGACTGAAATGTGTGTTCATAGACCAATAACTGTATTAAAGGATTGAAAATAAATATGGAGATTGCCAAGCATAGCAGTAGGTGTAGATTGAGACAGATGTATAATCGTCTCTGAACAAGAGTTAGCCGAATAAAACAGTACACATCTGCTGGTCAGGTACTCTTGAAGAGGCTAACATTGTGATAATAGGTCAGATTGTAAAGTATGCCACTTTGGCAGGGGGAAAAATGGTGGTAAAAATATGCAAGAAACAGTGGCTAGTGCAGTTAGTTTCATGATTGGTATTTGTGATGGCAGGCTGGAGAATTGTTACTTGATCATACTGATTTTGAGGACTGTGTTTATACAAATCTGTACAAAATCTGCTTTCTGCCATATTAAAAAAAAGGGGAACAGAAGTGTATCATACTGTTGTCTGTGTAGTTTTAATTATGCATTCCTGTATGTATGCCATCCTAGAAAAGTAAGGAGTGTCAAGGTGCAACTTTAACATGGGAAATATCTTAATTTGAGAATGTGGAGATGGGCGTCTTATTCATATTCTGGCATGATCATTAGAAAACATTTTGGGAAGTCTCTTTAAATCATGTATGCACACTTCTGTTTCCTCTCACACTTTCTGAAATACCAGATTCTGCTTTTACATTTCCAATTGCTTGTACAATTTTAATTAGTTCTTTGTAACACTTTTGTATCCTATGTTAAGCTAGATAAAATTTAATGGAGATTATAAATATAAAAGGAAAATAGACTGTGTCTCATGGTGTTGATGTGTTTCCTCTCAGAGATAAGTAATTAAGTAAAGAGAGGGAGGACAAGCAAAAGGAAGAATTGTCTCTGTATCCAAAGGCATTGGGCTGGGATTGAGAGCTTCCGGGCTCAGTTGCTGGCTCTGGCACAGGCATCCTTTATAACCTTGCACAGAGTCGTTCAAAGCTCTTTGTGCCTGTTTCCCATCTGCAGATATGACTGATAGTACTTCCTTTGTTTGACTCGCTATTTAAACTGTATACTCTTTAGGGCAGAGATTGACTTTTTTATTTTGAATGTATCTATAGGGTGTTTTACAATGGGTCCACAGTCTCAGCTGAGGTCAGTGGATACTGCTGTTCACTCTTTAAATCGTTGACTTCCGCATTAGTGGAGAGCTGTTCATTATCCGTTTCCTGTGCCAAAGATGGTCCAGTGCCTAGTGTTACATTGTTAAAAGGATTTCATTCTGTGTTTGGATGTTTAATAGAGAATCACATACATACCTCAGTGAGGAAAAGCTAGACACTTTAAAAAAAAAAAACGAAAAAACTGTGTTCTGTTCTTCAACTAGAGAAATCTGCATCTGACTGGCACATTAGTGTATAGATATGAGTATGTTTTGAAGAGAAGAAAGAGAATATCATAATGTGAATGGTGTTGGTAGCACAGAGATATTTAATTCCATACTTTGAACCTTGATAACAATCTTTAACCTGTTAGCTAACATTAATCTGCTTCATAAAATAGCTGCAAAACTAGTGTAATCCCTTTATTTAGAAAATAAATAAGTTTTGAAGTAAGTTAATTTATAAACTAAAAAACAGATCAACAGTATTTAAGTGTGATAATCGAATCACTGTTTATTTTGTTCTGATACCCTTTTTTGTGTGTGTGTTAGTGGAAGATATTGTTGTATGATTGCTTTGTTTTCAGGTGGAAGAGGGGGCTGTCTTTATTTCCCTTCATTTTCCAGTTTAATATTCTTCCATTTCTGTAATTCGTTTAAAACTGCCTACCTGAAATAAAATGGTGTCTTTTTTTCTACACTGTAATTTGACTGGTGAGTTACAGGTTATTGCTCTACTCAGAAAGCTTTGATCAGTCAGAAAATTTAAACTTCTGCACAAAAAGGAAGTCTAAAGCCCTGACTTTTAGTGGGCTTATGAAAGGGAGCAGTTTTCTTGAAAGAGAAAAAACTTTTCATTTTTCTCTTACTACCAACAGAAATAAAATACTAATAAAATTGCTTTACATAGGTGGTCGAGAGTCTGGTTAGAAAGGTCAGTCAGTAGTGCCATTGCTGTGTTTCTCTATGCATGGGGTCTGGCTTTCTGCAGTGGGTGCTACCTCTGGTTTAGTGGCTTAATAGACATCCTTGACGGCAGGAAGAGCTAAAGGGGCTGGGTGGGATGGGGTCAGCTAGAAGCCCTGCTCCTCCGTTCTTCTTTACCTGAGTGAAACCGTTTTCACATGGTACTTCCTCTTCTTACCCCTGTGTTTAGTATATGGATAGGAACTGGGGAAAATAGCAAGCCTCAGACTGCAGCTGTGATAATAAAACTGGAAACTTTTCTTTGGCTCCATTGTTGTCCTTTATTCAAACGTTGTCTCGCCTCTGATCTTAGTGTACTACTTCCAAGAAAAAGAAAACATATATCTTTCTTCCCTCTTGTGTCCAATTTGTCCTTGGCTGTGTCAAACACACGGAAAACAAAATAAGCAATGAGAAGGAAAATGCTCTGTTGAAGTATGTGGACTACAGACAGTATTGTGATATTTATGGCTAAATCTGCTAAATGAATGAAGAGCATAAAAGTATACGTTAATATTACTGTGTTGTTTAGCCTCCTTTGGTTTGAAAGTTTTGGTTTGGTGTTTTTTTTTTTCCTTCTCCTTTAACTCATTGCCTGTATGCATATCCTAGTGTGGGCAAGAATTGTCTCAGTGATTAAAGCCAAAATGCCATCTGGTCGACCCTGTTCATACGTACACCTCAAAGGAAAAGTATGGATCTGTTATGTATCAGTTCCTGTCAGATGCCTCTTTGTTAGTAGACAGAAAAGCTCATCTCAGAAAATCAGCAGTGAATTCTTGGGTCAGTTGCATTAAATAATTTTCTCTGCTTTTCTTTTCACATCACCAAATCATAGTCTTCTTGGAGAGCTATTTTTTTTAGACCAGGAATGGCTTCTTTGAGGTGAGCTGGGTTAATTTTAGGAAGAGAGCGGCCCTGAGATGGGAGAATCACACATCCAAGTACTCTTTTCTGCACTTCTTATCTTTCTTCACCCTACAAACTCAGGAAGATTGCTTCAGCCTTTCTGATCTGTCTTGACATGCGAGTGGGTACCTTGGCTCTGGCATGTGTTCAGAATACTGAAGTATGGTGATGTTGCATGCGTTACAGATTTCCATCTTCCCATAGATCTAAGAGGGAGAGAGGAAAAAAGCTACTTCAAAGGCAATTTCTCAGAGATGACGTGTGTCCGCTTAGGAGTGCTGTGTTGCAATTTTGTGGAACTAGTGGAGTTCAGTTATACTTCAGTGTCTGCAGTCCAAGCCTGGAGCATTAGGACAAGGAAGCTCCACTACTTCAGAAGTCCTTTGCTGTCCTTCGGTTTCCAACTCTATCAAATTCTGCAGTGCTGACAGCTGAAGTTATCATCTTGGCAGACATCTCGTAGACATAGCACTGTCTGTGCAACCGGAATCCTGGGCATAGAGGGGGAGATGGCAGCGCAGTCCTCTGATCGTCGGACTAAACAGCGGGGCTAGTCCTGGTTGGAGCCTTGCTCCACTGAGAGTGCCTGAATAACTGCTTTCATTTATTATTGTCCCATAGATGTTGCTGAGGCTGCCATGCAGTTTGGGCACCAACGCCCTGGCTGGTCTTGGTCAGCACAGAGGCAAACAGTCCGTTTTCTCTTCTGCATGCCCTTAAACACCAGGAAATTGTTGGGACTCAGTAAGATGATCTGGAGATAAGGACAATCACTCCAAAGAGAGAAACTGAGTCCAGTATTTGGAGTTCTTTGACATGTGATGCTTATATGCATAACTTCAAAATGTCATTCAGTGTTTCCTGGAAACATACAGCTTTGGATTCTCCATTTGAGGGGAAAATGAAACACAGAAGTCAAATTCAGCTCTTCATGTTTCATTTACAGACATTGATGCCAATGTGTCTCAGAATCTGAGCCTGCTAGGTATATGAGAATCAACTGTGGTGCATATGAGCAATCCACCATGGAAATCATATATCCCTGTACCCTTAGAAGCTTAGGACTGTGACACTCATTTGACACTTGTTATGGCACTCAAGCACATGGTTTGTTATCCAAAGTTAAGTTTGTGTAGCGTAAGAGTATGAACACTTCAGAATTTAAGTAATTTAATTTCTTGTTTAGATCTTTGTTCCTATTTGGCCCTTGATTAATTCACCACCACCACCTATAGCATAAGCGCTGAAATTCTCAGGTATAAAAAAACAGAACCTGCAAGAATTAATCTGATCGCCTAAAAATGAGAACAAGATTCTCTTGCGCATATGTATGCAGTGTCTCTCTCACACAGTGATTTTGTTTGAAACAAAGCTGATACGCTCAGCCTTCCACATATGATTTTAAAAATATGGTGTAAATTTGTGTGTGTTGTTGTTGTTGTTTTTTTAATTGAGCTAAAAGCTCTGGTCTGGTGCTTTAACTGTTCTTTCTTTCAAGTTGGCATGATTCTTCAGAGTCAAATATAGATTGTCCGTTTTTATTTTCTGTAAATGTGCAAAGTATAATTTTACAGTTTCTATCTGGGAAGTGTGCTATTAATCATAAATGCATTTTGATCAAAGGTAAGCATTTCAATGCTGCTTAAAAATTAATACAGATATCATTTTCCTCTTCTCTGAAGTGAAGAAGTGCTGCCAGTGTTGCACGGAAGATAAGCCAGGCACCAGAGAGTGTCCTGCTGGACTCCGTAAGGCCGAAGCACTCCTCAGTCTTCAGTGTTCATTTGTTAATAAAACTGGATTTGTGTCATGGCCTTGGTGTCGCAATAGGGCGAGGTAACTCTGCTCTCCTTTTTATAAAGCAAAGATATGCATATTACCTCTCATGACTTCCTCAGCACCTAAACATGTACATTAAAAGCTTTTTAAAGAACTGAAGCACTGTTTTATCTTGTGTGAATGACAGTTTTACAAGACAAGCTTCTGAAAAGCTCTGGTTAAAGACAGAAGGACTCACTCCTACCAGACTTTCAAGCTGCTAAACTCAAGAAAAGGGATGTAGTCTTACTTACACAGAGGAGTGAAAGGATCAATACTGAATAATTTGAAAGAAGTCTCTTCAATTATTCTTTATCAGCATGCTATCTTAATTCTTTAGGTTATAGACTGCATTTTATTTATACAAGAAAAAGAGGAAGAATGAGGCGCTTCTGACTGATTAAAAAGTGTTAAGATGAGAAGTATTCAGAGATAATCAGATGACGATCTGAGCTGGCATATATAGGGCATAGCTGTTCTAGCAGCTTGTTTTAAACAAATCCAGTAGAGATGAATTCCGTGTGCTGTGGTTATGTGCCTCTGAATAAAGGTGAAGCTTTTATTCTGAAGCTGAGAGCTTGCTAAAAGAAAAATCAGTGTCTTGTGGACCTTTACTTGTTCATGTATGCCAGTGCCCTGGTCTCACATGGTCTTCTTTTTCATGAGCTACATAAACATCTGAGAGGAGGCTCTTAAATCTTATCCACACTGGCAGGGTTAAGCCATTTTCAAAACCTGTTTAATTTAACACAGTTTTAAATCCACAGCCTTATTAAGTTAACAAGCCTTCAGCCTTGCCACCAGGTTCTGTAATCCTCTTAGATCTTCAGTCTAAGCAGGGTAGGGATAGTCAAGAAGTAGATGAATAGATAATCTTTCAGAAGACATATAGATCTTCCAGAAGTAAGTGTTGATATCCACACTGAATTTTGAAAGGTTGAGAAAGGCTGATCTGAACTTCCATTGAGTATAAGACATACTTCCACAGTACCTATAACTAGAGGAAAAGGTTGAAAGGACTATCGCTTTGTTTTGATAGGGGGCAATAAAGGATTTATTTTTTAATGCATTCATTCCTGGTTTGTAGCCCAATAGAATTAGGTTAAATTCTAAATATAGAGTGGGATAAATAAAAACAACAGTTTGTTTCCTTGCCGTTATGCATATGCAGATTAAAAGCTTCTTTGTGGTTGTTTCACAGACTATCTTTGAAAATCTTTCAGGCAATCAGTAGTCTGTGGACTAGAATTTAAAAAACATTAATGCAGATAATGTGGTATTGGCCACCTCTGCAGGCTGCATATTAATTCTGTTCAGTTTTGGCTCTTCTAGCCCTGCTGAACTTCAGCTGTGTCTGTCTCCTGAGCAGAGCTGCTGAGGTAGTGGAGCTGAAGGAAGGAAAAAAACAATTTATAATGGAAGAAGAGTAACTACAGGATCCCTGCCAGGTGTATTCAGCACAGCATGTTAGCAGAGGAGGTGGATGTGGGGTATGAGCCAGGTCTGGGACATGCCAAGGGTGACCTTGTGTTTGGAGAGGGAGATGGAAGAGCTGAGCACAGAGTGAGTGTGAGGCATGAAAGCAGTCGCTCACCTCATTGAAAGAATAGGAGAAGGCCTCTAGCAGGAGATGACTGAACAGCACAGAAACTTCAATACTGATGAAGACCCAGAAGGTCAAGGGAAGAGAGGATAGTGGATTATGTGGAAAGAAAACAAACTATGGTAGATTTGGAACATAGCAATAGACAGATTGGATAAAGAATAATGGGGAAGGAAACCGGATTGAGCAAATGAGTCTCTGCTCACTGGAATTGAACTAGAGACCTGGTAAGGAGGAGGTGCTGGAGGAACAAGTGGAAGAGGTAGCGTGATGTTTGAGGAAGGTTCTGGAGAGCATCAAAATAGAAAAGTTGATACGGAGGAGCTGCCTAGACAAGAGGTGAGAACAACAAAAATTAACTGTTGACTCACATGCCATGTATATTCTTTCAGTATGCGTGTACTTGAATTTTAAAATACTGTATTTATGTTTTCATTGTTGATTTTGAATAGTGTGTCATGTACTATGTGACATGTAGAATATTTCAGTTCCAAAATGGTTGAAGAACTTCCTGTTCAGGACTGTGGGAGTTATTTCTGTCATATCTCTCAAGCACTTTGAGATTCTTCACAGGGTTCTAAAAATGTCACTTTTATTACCAGTAAACTATTCTCACAGTTCTTATAGGACCAATAAAGCTACAAATTTAAGTCTTCCATTCATTGAACTCAGAAAGATTGTACGAGACGGTGGGCTAGTGTCCTAGGAGTTGCTTGGAAATCAGAAAATAGTCTTGAAGAAGCAAGTAAAAAAAAAAAAGCATTTGTGACTATTGTGATTTGGTAGCACTTTCTTTCGCCTTGCTTCCATGTGGTCCTTCAGTTAGTAATAGCTGGAAATAAAGACTTAAACATCCTACCGGCATTACAGAGCATGGGTACAATCTTACATACTATTCGTTTGGTTTTAGTCAGGACAGATAAGAAGAATGAATTTTGTGGTGCAGGTTCTCCAAGCAAAATAACAGAATATTTTCAGTGTGTTTTCAGTCACTTGGAGCAGCTCACCCTTCTGTAATATGCTTAAAAGGACAACTATCCTTCTAGAACTGCGTTTTCAAACTACATTATTTTTGTTCAGAAAGGGAGAATTTCGTTTATCTTTACTTTCACTGGAAAATGGAATTGGTTTTTCAGTGGAGAAATAGAATAGCTAGTGGGCTGTTTGTGGAAACAGATTCCCAGAGCAGTTTACGGTTTCAAGAAATGTTTATCTTCTCATAATGAAACCTCTGAACTCAGAAAGAAACATAAGGGATAATGAAAGATTATTTCTAACTTCAGCTCCTGTTGTGGGTATGTGCTCTTTACTCAGGAAATCATACTTTTTCATATATCCAAGTCAGAATGGTGTTGCTTGCAACAGGGAGCTGATGTCATCTATGCTTCCCTGTTTGTTATTTTACCAGCTCCCTACCTTGAAAAGGAACAGCATAAAAGAGGTCAAAATTGATTTTAAACAGCATAGAAGAGGAACGGGTTACTCTGCGAGAGTTTTACACTGAAAAAAAAGTCTCCCTATTAATACTCTTGTTTCAGATTTTCTGAGTTTGCACTAAAGGGAAGTGTGAGTTAAAAGAGCATAACTGTCAGAAAGGGTTTGTGCCCTCTTTTTCCTGCAGCAATCACACAATTCTACATGCACACTCAAATCAAATGCCATTTAAAAAATATTCTCTGAGTAAAATTTTATGTAATGTGGCATCCTTAATCCTTTTAGAGCTTTTTGAAATGTCTGCAATGCACGTGCAGTTAGGCTATACCACACAATTCCTTATTTTTTGATGTTGATGGGAGTTACTACAGTTAATGAGATTGATTGATGAAGTTTTTGCCCTTGTTTGTTGTTTTTTGTAGACTATGGTTATCCAAGTGGATGTGTATTTTTATTTGGAGTGTACTGCTCAGTTCACAAATAAAGAGGTCAGATTAGAAATGGTTAAAAAAGAAGAAATAAAATTATTTTAGGGCTAATTTTATACTTGCAGTAATGGAAGGGTATGGATTTATGATATTCAGAGGCACAGTCCTCAGAAGAAATATGTGTGTGTGAAATTTTCCATCTGCTTACAAGGAAATTTCAGTGCAGCTTCAATTTGATATAGTCAGATTGAAATTCAAGGTAGTTTACCTGAATCAGACAGAAGCACTGACTTGGTCATTGTAATCAGACATTTCTTATAGCTCAAAAAATCTTGTAGCCCAGTATGCCGTGATCACAGCATATTTGATGGCTGGGCTTGGTTAGTGTGGCCTATAGTAAATGGAAAGCAAAGTATTCCAAATCACGTGTTTCAAGCAAATGTTAAGCGGTTGCCTCCAGGAATTCATAAGTTTTGTTTGCATAAGATAGCTTGTGATGTTGGAGAAATCCTCTTCCTGCTTAAACAGATAACCTCCCCTTCGGATCTGGGTGTTGGCTGCAGTCTCGCGTAGGAAATCATGGCGCGCTGTCTCCTAACTGCTATTTATAGCGTAAGGTTAGGACCCCACATCTTAGAAACAGAATTTAATTCTTGGGAAGTGAAATACCTCTGGTTCTCAAAGCTAGAACATCAACAAGAATTTGTAAGATTTCAGATAAGCTGAAATAAAGTTATGCACGAATTTTCCGGGTTTGAATGCATGAATGTGTTTAAAACTCGGATTCACGTTCTTTCCACATATTTCATTTTGGGGAAAGAAGTAGAGTCAATGACACTTTTGGTAGAGTGTGGCTTTCCAACTTAGGGAAAACCCATTGCTTTGTACAAAGGCAGGCCACACTTGGAACAGGATTCGAATGGCAGGGGCTTTCCCAGCACCGCAGAGCTCTGGTTTTGGGTGCAGACTCCAGTTACTGAAGTCTGCACTGAATCTGCTGTTAGGTGACAAACTGTGCTTTCTTGTCGAAGAAGGTTGTTGATTTTTATTAGGACAAACTGATCTGGACGTATGTCTTAGTAGTGGTACTCAGTGGATGAAATAGCCTTTGATTTGTGCTTTTGCTTTTAAAAAAGAATAATTCTTGCAGTTTTCATTCTTCTGTTCAGCATATTGAGTTTAATAGAAGAAATCTGTCCAAAGTGGTTTTATGTAAACACTCGCTGTGTTTATATTTTTCAAGGTCTTGTAGCTGTAGAAATAAAATTGTAGTTTTGAACTTTGCTATTAAAATATACATTGGAAAATACTCTGTTGGGGTACAGACGAGTGTTAATGGCTTCCAGGAAAACAGATCTGATAAAAATCAACAGTAGATACCCTTCATTAGAGGGACGCTGGTCTTGGCATTCCTCTGGTAGCTGCAGCAATAGAAGCTGCTGCTAAAGGTGCTGATCAGTGCCCCTCAGAGCCAGAGAAAGAGCCCTGTGAGGACTGCTAAAACTGACCGAAAGTGCTGGAGCTGGGTCATTGGTTAGTGCCTGAAGAAAATTTGATTTTCTGAGAGGGGGTTAAAAAGAAGGAAGAAAAGAAGCCGAACTGCGCATGAACCGGCCAGGCACCAGACAGCACTCCAGAGAGCACGGGGCTTGCTGGTAGCACTAACAGTCACGGGGTAGGTGGGTGCTGTTTCCTGGTCATGTTCTTTTCAGAGAATCATGATTTCATGGAAGTTCTTGGTAAATACTGTTTTGAATTATCATTTTATCTTTCTAATGTAGGTAAGCCAGCAAGGACCTACAAATGTTGGGTAGCTGTTCAGATCAAGGGCTAACAAATACTTCGTATTTTTCTCTGTGCTTTTTGTTTGTCTTGGCAAAACAACATTTTCAAAAGACACTGGAAAAAATAGCGCTGGATACAGAAGTCTTGTGTTTTTTCTGTTTTATCATTTTGTCAGTGTGCATTGAATCTGCTTTAAGTGAATCACCTTAATTAAGCTAATCTAGCCTTTGGTTCAGTATTCCACATACTGTGAAGATTGGTACTGGTGATCGTAGTGGCTTAATGATGGAGATTTTGGCCCCCCTTTCTAAAACTGAAGTTCTTCCACTGTGTGAAAATAAAATATCGACTGGAAAAAGGATTAAAACCCAAATGCCCACATCCTAGGTGAGTGCTTCGGTCGCTGGGCCAGAGAATGGTTTTGCTGTCCCCTTCAGTGCTGTAACAGAGGTTAAGGGGAATCCAGGCCGAGACATCTGTGGTTTGGTGGTTGGATCTCCTGTCATGTTGGATCATGTATTGCTGGTACTAATGACAGTTTTTATGGAAATAGCACCTTTTTTTTTGGTAACATTTCCTGTTTATGTATCCAGTGAATTATTTGGTGAGATGAAATAGTTCTGATTATATATTTTGTCTAGAAAGCACAAAATTAAATACGGCTTGAACTGTGGTTTTGCTCTATTTTTTGACTCGGATGGGGAACATTTGTTGTTTGTGTTGGCTTAGCTGTGATATTTCTCTTCTCATTTTCCTCTGTAAAATAAAGATGAGATTAGGAGAAAATAGTTCATTTCTGACTTCTGTTTTTAATGAGAAAATAGTTATCTCTTGGGATAAACTTCGAGATGTCGGAGTGCTATTGTTTTGAAAGAAACTAATATTTATTGAAGCATAATTAAGTTTTTTTCACAAGTTAAATCACTTTTTAAAAGACAGCTTTAAAAGCATACATAACTTTGAATATTACATTTCAGGTTAGCTATATCTCTCTGATCTTGTGGGAATTATATTCCTGTTCATGAATTCGAAGGAAAAACAACAAAAATCGTAATTTCAGTGTAATGTTATTCCCTTAAAAATAATAACCAGCAAATTGGACTTGATAATCTTAAAGGCCCTTTCCAACCTAAATGATTCTATTGACTCTATGAAATTGCATTGAGATGTATGTGGACTTCAGTTTTTTGTATGATGTTGCACATTGTATCTAGCCTTTCACTTTTTCCAATTCAGTGTTCTTAATAAGAAAGGAGTGTCAGATATGTTCTTTCTAGGTGGTAGAAAAAATGATTAAATTTTGTGTGCTTTATGTTACAGCAGAAAGTGTGTGAAAGCCTGAGCAGTGAATCTGTATTGAAAACGAATCACTGAGCAATGTAATATTCCTTTGTTTTCTTTTTTAAAAAAGCAAAATAGAACAACAGTCTTCTGCCTCCAAGGAGAGAAAATAACTGAGGCTATACAAATGTAGTATTACTGAGAAGTACTCATATTATGGCTGTAGATGAAGACTAACTGTTCTACTTGATGCATGCAGATGAGGGCATAAAAGTGACTGTAATGTGCTATATAAAATGTTGGCACTGGAAAGCTGAACTGCTGGTGTGTAGAAATCATCCCTTTGTTCTCTTCCCATGTTCTTCATTTACTCTGCAATATTTCAAATAAAAAGCAAAACTGGGATTTTTATGGGTGTATTCTACTGTTTGCCTTTTTTAAACAAAACCACTTTTTTTTCTACATTGCTTGATTATTTTTCTGTTAATGTAAATTATGTATTATTGCTTGAGGGTTTTTTTTAATCCCTTTTTTATTCAAGGTGCTTCAGTGATGATTGTCTTACAGCTATAACAATTCTTAAACCCTTAGCTTTGTTGCAATTTGTGTTGGTGTCAACCATTTAATATACTTTTGAATTTAGAAATGTGGTCACCCAGCAGAGTGTGTGCAGAAGGGGCTGCTGGGCGGGCTTGGCACTCCCTGGTCTAATCTACTCAGGAATAATTAGTACAAGCGTTACAGATAGTTCCAGCCAGGCGGCATTAACACCAAGTTTCTAAGAAACCACTTGCATCTAGTTTTGTTTCATTAGTATTGGCAGTGATAGAAGCAGAGGAGTGTGCTGCCAAGGTTGTTACCAGTGTATGACCCAGGCTGTTCATGGCTGGGGGGGGACCCCAAACACGGGCGCCTGGCTGACATCAGTACTGTGCTTTAGAGGTTGCTTAGGCCAAGGGTGGCAAAATTAGGAGAAATTCTTACTGTAAGTGAAGTTGCACTGGAAGCTTCTCTGCAGTGAATTGTCCTCGAATGGACAAGACTGTTAAATGCTAAGCCTGTCCACCAGCATTTTCCTGTGTGTGCTTTTCATGTTTGGATTTTTCAAACGATAACGCTGCCATGAAATGTGCCACCAAGGCATATCAAAACTGCTGTGACTGTCAAAAACTAAATGTAGCCTCTAGCACTTTAACAGTAAAAGCTGTTCATCTATCTCTTAATCTAGTACATTGCTGAGATGAGAAAGAAATGTGAATAAGCAGTAGAGTCTTTGTGAGTATAGACTTAATAGTAGTAGAGTAAATGATAAAGTTTATTAATGGAAGCCTTGCCCCACACTTGCTCTTGTTAAAATTCAGTGTACTTTTCATGTCAATTATTGGTGAGAGATCTTAACTTAAATACTATTTTCTGAAACTAATTTTAGGCTTTTTTTTTGCAGCAGGGAGATGTTTATCCCACATGCTGTTCTGCAGAAATCTGTTGTTGCAGCCAGGTGGGCAACATCAGATTTGGCTCTCTGACCCAATTGTGTTTAGATCCTTATGTTCTTTGGCTAGACTGACAAAAATTTGACTGTTAAGATGCTAGATACTGCAGCTTTGATCACGTAGCTGAGCTTTGATGTAGGTTTCCCAACGTATTGCAAAAGGGACCCACTACAGGTAGCCCATAGGTAGCACTAGAAAACAGCACATGTCTAAAATCCTGCCTCTCCACAGCTGAATGAGCTAACTCTGAAATGCAGAGGACTATGTAGCTGGTATTTCACAGTTTGAAATCCTCGCCTGGGAGTTAAATGGTTATGTTGATGATTCCTTCGAAAGGTACTTTAAAAACAAAAAAAGTCCCCCCAAAACAGGGCAGTCACTTAAAACAACAGCAGCAAAAAACCCCACCCGGTATTTCAGTGACTTGAGTACTTCCCAGTATACAGTGGTCTGTTTTTCTCAGTTTGTAGAGCTGTAGACTCTTCTGCTTCTGGAGGGTGGGCACTGTCCACCCACCCACAGGCTGAAGAGCTGTAGGTATCTCCACCCCTCTTCTTCAAGTCATGCCAGGAAGAAAATTTCATTCATTCAATTCTGAAAGGTCAGTAGAAAAAGAATGGGGAGTAAGGCAGGTATCAGGGCTGGTGAGCATCTCTGCTCCAAGAAGATCTGACGTACTTAGTATTGCTGGATAACAGCTGTCTCCAAATCGGCACAAGGGATGGTATTCTCTCCCTAATTTCTCAAAGGTAAAATTGAAGCTTCCTGTAATGCTCAATGTGGTGAGCTTAGTAAGTGCCGCTAGTGGCAATATGCTAAAATTCTGATATAATACAGTTGGAATAGATACAAGGTAGTAAAAAGCGAAAGTTTTAATCAGGCACAGAATCATGAAAGAGCCATAGCTAAAGATCGTCTGTAGACACAGTTCTGCATTTTAGGTCCAATTTTATCAAATCACTTGTATGTAAAGCAGGTGAGAAAAGTATTTCTCACAGTGATAAAAGTATTTTTGTTGGGTTTTTGAAGTTTATGAGGGGTTGTTTATATCTGTTTTGCTTCTTAACGTCTCGGTGACTTTAGAGGACACAGTTTTAAGAAGACAAATTTTAAATGGATGCCGGATGATACTTGGATTAATTTGGACTTGCCAAATGAAAATCAGTCTGATTAACTCCAATAGAAGGTAGAAGGGAAAGAGGTGTCGGCATGCTGACCAGGTAAACAAGGGTCACACCATCTTCGTTTTTTGAGATAACTTATATTTTCTTTCAGATACTGTGCTTGTATTCAATAGTAATTTTTAGTTTCAATATTAAAAATTGGCTTAAAGCCTATTTTACTGTAAACCTTTAAAAAATCAATACTGGATAATATAATGTGAGAATAAATTTTCATTGGCAAAGAAGACGTTCTATGCTACTATTTAGCATATCCTTACAAATTATGTGGGGGAGAAATCCCTTGTAAAAGAAAACCTGATGTGTCAGATGCTTAGAGAGCTTAGGATTCCAAGCTACTGTAGAAGTTGCTTCTTCTGGTAGTATTTCTGACTCAGGAATTCCTTGGGAAATTACTGGGACACAAGCTATGAGCTATTCTGTAGTTCCTGCCCCTAAATTATTCTGGGGTGTGGCAGTGATTGACTATGCACATTGCCTTCTTCGTCTTGATTGGAATGGCCTCATTTATAAATTAATATGTGTATGAAGAAGCCTGGAACAACAGGTTAAATTGTAGTCTTAAGTGGTATAAATAAGGAAGCAGCCACAGGTTCCATCAAGATTTCAGGTCTATGGTACACCTTAATGCATAACCTAAACATAGCTCTTAAAATATATGACTTCAGTAGTAGTTGGAAAGTATTAATTTCTGCAGTGGTAAAATATTTCTTGTTCTCTATAAGTGTGCAAGTGAAGATACTGAAAATTAGTTTCAGTGTACACAACTGTTGAAAAGGCACAAGAAGGTATTGTCAAATAAGAACTTTTATTTTCTTACTAGCGATTCACTTGGTGGATAAACTTATGGCAAGTTATATTGCTTGTATTCCTAGGTTTTTGTGAAGAAGACAGACAAGAAATAATTTTTCATTAATTTCACCTAAGACTATATCTGCGTTTTGACAATCACCATTTTTTCCTGGTGTTATTTTTTTACTTGCCGTTGGATTCTTCATTTGAATCTGAGCCCTTAGTAAAAAGATTGTATTGTGATACCAAAATAATTTATAAAATGTATGTAATGAATTGGATTGCCATTTAGATCCTGTTTTCAAGAGGTGGGGAGGCGAGGCCCAAAGTTCTCAACAACTACATTCAAATAGAACAGAGTTAGACTGAATCTGATTCACAAGACTCTGTCCAGTAGTCAAGATGCATTTTACATACCACTCGTTTGGTTTTTAACTTTCCTTCTCTGCCTGACTTTCTTATCAGAGTAGCTTATCTTCCTGTCCGTTGCAGTAAGTATAGCAAGCTGTGAAAATAACATGCTGTTTTCCGAGGTGTGATTGAAGCACATTATTTCCTTTCAAACAAATAACAGGTTGTACTAGAAAGCCGTTTTCACTTCAGTGCGTGTGTGAAGGTGGAGGCACAGCAACACTATCAGCATACTCCTATATTCAGTAGTCAGTTTATTCATACATTTGTAAATATTGGTATATTGATGTGTTCAGCCAATGCTACATATACACAGTACCTCTTCATACATTATCTGTCCTGTACACTTGTGCTTCCGACCATATTGGCAGTTTTCTCCCATGCTTTGGTTTTACATATGTGTAGGGACCTTTCTAGTGCTACACATTGTGGTCAGGATCTTTATATGGTGCTTTTTTCTGGTGTTCTTTCGCTGTTTGAGAAACCAATATAGATGAATCACCATCTCCAGTGTAGTTTTTGCTGTGGTAATCTCAAATACACGTATTGAATAAATGCAGTTTATTTCTGGAGCAAATCATGAAATATTATGTAATGAAATTAGGTAGTTTGGTCTGTTTATTGGAAAAAATGCATTTTTTTTATTTCATGGGCAGATGAAAAGAGAAATACTGAACAAAGTTAATCTTTGTCCAATGCTATATCCAACAAACTCTTTCATGGTGCTTGTATGACTTAGTTTTGTTTTTTCACAGCTAAGGTTATTGCTTCTTTTTTAGTTTCTGTTTATCAGGGGTTTTTTTTCTTTGCTGATGGACTCACACTTTTCAAAAGAAAGGCAAAGCAAACATACTATGGGGAAAAAGAATCCACTCCAACTGAATTTGCTGACTGAGATGGCCTTGTATCACAGCTCTATAATGAATCGAGCAGTTGTCTTTTAGTTCGGATTCATATGGTCGAGGTTGCTCCCTAGCCCAGCCAGAAGAAAATATGGCAGTGCATGAATTTGATAAAATTTATATCTTGCAAGATAGAGTATTCTAGCTGTGGAATTTTTGTAGCTTTTTGTAGGTTTAGGTGGAGTTGTGGATTATGGAAAAGAAAAAAAGACTGGAAGCACTTACAAAAATCTGAAAGTTACAGGATGAATTCAGAAACGTCATTTTTTACCCTCAATAATAAAATGCCTTAATGAACACTATCTTGTAGTTAAGACTGTGAGAGACCGTTAAGTTCCAGCTCTTAAATTCAATATATCACATTGGGCAAATCACTTAGTGGCTCTGTGAGCTGAATCATGATCTTTGACAGGTTTATCTCTGGCAATTTAAGCTGTTATCGCTCCTGCCTTCTGCTGAAGGTTGCTGACAAAGTCAGCTGAGACTAATTGGCAGGTTATGAACTATGCCTGCTGAGGAGCCAGCACTTGGGTTTGTTTCCTGTTGTCCTTGCCAAATGGACAATAATCTCCAGCAGGAAAGTGGAGTAGAAAATAGAGGAAATAACATTTTAGATGTTGTAGTAATGTCTTCCAGAGTTTAGCTCTTGATCTGTGAAATGTATAGAATACCTTTTAAAAAAAAAAAACAAACACACAAAAAAACTTTGTCCACTGCTTATCTACTTTGTACCTAAGATTGAGCGAGATTGGAATCATCTTGTGCTGTATTTAGACACTGGAATGAGAGAACATTCGGGTGCCCTAAAAGAGAAATAATGCATTTCTCTAGCTTGTGCAATTAAATCTCTCAATTGTTGTAATTTACAGAAAGATTGCCAAAGTCAATTGTTTTTCATTTATTAAATATGTGAAATGTGCTTTCTTTTCTGCTAAATTTTTAACCCAAAAAACCCATTACACTCCAAACAAATCTTAAAAGTAGTACAGTTTTACATAAGCAGGCATTTGTTACTGAAATAGTAAATTAGTGGTTGCAATAGTGGACTTGCATTGGTAAAGCAATAAATGAGAAAACTGGTAGTAGCAAGCAGACGTAGAGCTGGTTTTTGGACACCATTTTTCTAATTGTATTTTGACGCCTAATTTGATTTTTTAAAAATATTTTTTTGAAGCAGTAAGTGGAGGAGGTCTGTTATCTACTGGATATTTGACATTCAAAAAGCCCTGCATATCTCCTTCTGTTTTTTAATGAAATGAGCACATAAAATTTGTATATTAAACAAACCATTTAGCTTCTAACACATTTAGATCTCCTTGGAGGGTGTAATAGATAAGAAATATCAAACATGGAAGTACTGCATATTGATGGTGTTTATAGTAGAATATTGTGTGGTATTTTTCAGATGATATATATTGCTCTTGAACTCTGTAACATAAGAAATCAAGGTTGCTTGCTCATAAATGAGTTTTTAAAGATGGTATCTACATGCTTATTGAAATGGAATCATTGTACTGATGAAATGGAATGAATAGAAATTTCCCAGTGGCAAGCAGAATATTAAAAGAGCATAGGCAAGTCTTGGCAAAATTGGTTACAAACCCCCTGTAGATTATAGCAATATAAATCAGATTTTTTTAGCATAAATTAGATTAACTGTATAGGGTGCTCTGTGATTTTTTTTTTTTAATTACTGTTTAAGTATTTCTGGTACACATTTAATAAGCAGAAAAGTGGTCTTTTTCTTGTTCTAGCTGTAAATGTACAGCTTTACTAATATGCAGTTGAATATTCACTTCAGAAAGTTAGAATTAAATAAGCCTACAGTGTGCAATCCTTAATTGCTTGCAATATGTCTTCTTATAATACAGTTTTTAAAACCTTGGATAAATACGTGTTTTGATTTACTCTGCTTAGATCGATAAAACCTTAATCAGTCACGTGAGAAATACACAGTACATTACTGCAGAGCATGCTGTGGATTAAGTGTAGTACCTGACAGTAGTAGTAAAAATTTGAAAACAGAGATTACCCAAGTTTCGTTAAGATTACCCAGCACCGTTAAGTTTTCTATGTCTTATAATACATAATAAAGAGAATTCAGCTTCTCTGCCTAGTTAATTTCTTGATCTTTTGGAAAATTTAGCTGTACAAATTTAACTTTGTAATGAGTGTTTCCTAAAGTATGTGGTAGATGTACAGGTTTCTTCTAACTGGTTTGCTACCATTTGCACAAGTAGGATTTTTTTTGTCGTTGGCATGGTTCAGCCCAGATATGCTTAAATTAATCAGTAATAAGCATGATTTACCCACAGAGCTTCATGCTTTATTTTGGGCTAGTTAATGCAGTCTGGAGGTTAAATACAGAAAGTTTTATCCTATGAAACAGAGAGAGTTGAAATAACCAATTGTGTACGTTACCACGTTAGTTGTAAAAATTCTGTAGTATAAGCTTTTCTTAAAGTCCGTATGTGTGCGTCATTTCAGAGTATGGTGTTGAAGATGCTATCAGATTTCGCTCAAATGATCAGAGAACACACAAGAAGCGTTATGCCCAGTCGCTACTAGTAATCACAACTGATAAAATTCAGAGGTTTTGCTCTCCTCATTTGAAGTCTAGCTATCAGCATCTCATGCTGTTATGAGTAACTACAAATATCTAAAATAGGAATAGGAGCAAATGTTTTGGGTTGCTCTAGGCCAATTTTGATACAGAAACTGTAAACCATGAGCTGTGGCATCCAATATTTTTGTTTAAACTGAGGGTGATTTTTTTTTAAGCTCATTTGCTATTTGAAGTAAAGCAAATCATCAAAATCAGAAATTTTCTGTGTTCTGTGAAAACCTTTTCAACGACCCCCACAGCTGACTACATTTTTAAGGTAAATTTCACTTTTAAAATAAGAAATATAAAAATTAAGGGATTTTTCTTCAAATTTATTCTTCATTCTTCATTGAAACGGGAAAAGTGTACAGTCTATCAGCTGTATGCCTCATACGATCTTCTTGTCCTTCAAAAGCAGACTTGTTTCCGAAGTGCTGGGGGCTTCCAGCAGGCAAGCATCAAGTAGGTTGACTTTTTAGGTTCTTTTTTGAAGTTTCAGTTTGTTAATTATTGTAAAATGCCCTGACACAATACATTTTGTTTTTACTTCTGCCCAGTGTTTTGCTACAGAAAAGCACCTGTTTTAGTAAAGGAATAAAGCAAACTGAAGCAAGTTCCATCGTTTTCCAGTTCTGCTTAATTAGACATTCTTGTGGTTTTAGTTTACATTATTTGTCATCTGGTGGTAGCCAAAAGCCTTTCGTTAGAGGTAGTTAGAATAGATATGATACTGGGAGGAGAAAACTGTATTAATTGTCTATAGTTCTTGCAATCTAAGAATTGAGCACGGTTCAAATCACACTAGGTATGATTAGAATTCCTGTTTGATGGATTGTGCGTATGTCACCTTACATGTGGGGCTGTGCAGGAAAGAATTTATCATTCTTTTTTAAAAAAAAGCCATTTTTGATTGAAGGCAATCACAACATGTAAGCCACAATAACTTGTAAAAGCAGTATGATTTAGGAATTTGGTCCCCCTTGATCTCCATGCTGGAAAAAGGACTAAAACTTTAATCGTTAGTAGCTAGGCAGAGTTGTCTTTAGTTGTAGGAGTGGGTGTAATCACCCCCTGGATGTTCTTCCTACACATCCTTTACACAGTTTTCCAAGCATTTAGGCCTGTGCGGATCAAATCCCAAATGATCACATAGAAACATGAAATTTAAGACTGTAATTGTAAAATGTAGTTTTTCCTTGGTTCCTGTGAATCTGAAATGACACCATGCCCTCCAAGAGAGTGACTCGCACTGTTGTCTGACAGCATTAAAACGCGGAAAAGTTTTCCTGAAGGAAAACTCGCAGAAGAGCAGTTTCTGGTGGGCGGCTCGCCGCTGGGCTGCGAGAAGATGCAGGCTGTTAGGCTCTTCCCTGCTTCTCCTCTGAAGTGACTCGAGCTTTTCACTGTTGCATCTAAAAAGATTAAAGCTACTCTTACGTCGAGTTTTGGTATGTGGGAGGCTATTTGAATCTTTCCCCTGAAGACAGTAGTTCAGATACTCCTGTTGGAATGGGAATTGGTCCCCTTTTAACCAGCGCTGTTATTTGTTGCCCTGTTCAATCAGAGCACGATGGTAAATACTGCTCATCCCAGCAGGCAGCTGGAAGGCAGGCAAGAAGAGCGGCTCTGCGAACTGCCGAGGGTTTCAGTCTGAGGAGAGAGAAGCCAGTTGGCAAGGCTGTAAATGACTTGGGCTGATCTTTGCACCCATTTGTTTGCCAAAGTTGAGATGTTCTGAATTGAGGGGTGGATTGCAGGGGGGCGCATTTTAAATCTCCATGCGAGCTTCAGCGGCAGGAACCAGCTAACACGGTTGTGTGAAACCCTCTCAGTGGTGACTGGTACGGTGACTGGCAGCTGGGTCAGTAAGTGGGATGGAAAAAAGCAGGAAAGAAAAAGGATAAAGAATGAAATACCGTGTTCAATCTATCGACCGTCCTTTTATATGAGGCCTCTGGTTTTCCACAGCAAACAGTTTGATGTGATACGGACGCACTTCGTTGTGCGATTTGACACGATGCTGTAGAGTTTCCAGCGGCAGTTTTCATTGCATGAGACTGAGCTTTTGGAGCCACAGAACTATAAATGAAAGGGAAGGGGGAAACAAAGACTTCATTTTTCTTGCTAGTGTGTAGCACAGGCACGGGGAGAAATATCTGGTGAATTAAAAGAAAAGGAGAAGAAACGTTTTTCCCTCCAGGGTTGCTGTTTCACAGTAGATGGTTGTAATCTTGAATCCTTTCAGTGTCTCATCATCCACATCCTCTAGAAACTTTTTTTTTCTGGCAGAGATTTAAATTGTGCCTTTTTCACTGGGTTGACTAAACTGTCGGTGTGAACAGTGTTGTTAATGTTTTCTATCATTTTTGTAACTCAGTTTTTCCTGTTTGCATGTAATGTTTATTTTTAAAAAGGATTATTCAAAACAATTATTTTAATCTTTGTATCCCCACTCTATATATTTCTAAGAGTTAGGTTTGATTACCAAGGTATATCCTAATATGTAGGAGTGCTAGGGTAGTTTAAAATTTTGAGCTTTTGCAGCTGGCGTTCTCCTGTAGTCTTGGGATGTTTTCATATTTTATTGCTAGTGCCTTTTGCTGCTCTTAGGCAAAGAACTGTGGTCAAGGAAAATTGTATTAGTCTGTATTGGTGGCTGCAAAAATGCCGTGACTGTATAGTAGTTGAGGAAATTGAAGGTCATTTGTGTTTTAGACTCCCAAGGTACATTTCTGCCTTTCAGGTACTTTTTCAAAGAAATTTTCAAAGGAACATACTGTACCTCTGCATAGGTGAGCAATGGTTATTAGAAAAAGTTCAGTCTCTGCTAATTCTGGCTGGACTGCATCAGTGTGTTACAGAAGCAGGAGGTCTGCCTTTGTTCTTCAGTGCCAGTGTATCAGAAATAGCAACCGTGCGAATATGTTGTGAAAACTCTGTTAGCGTAGATAAGGGTTATGTCTCTACTAAATAAATTCAGAGTTCCAAAGGAGAGGTGTGAGTGTATGGAGATCACATACAGATTGGACTGAGATGGGTGAGGGAGCAGCCCCTTGTCCCTTATGAACGTATGATGAAATATTGATGAAGATATGGGAGCAATGAGAAAGAAGAAATAATGAGAGAAAATAGAAATATCCTTAAATTTTATATTTTAATGTGGTATTTCATTGTGTCTATGGTTAGTTCACAAAGTCAGTAAATTCTTTTGGTGAGTTTATGGGTAAAAACTCTTTCAGATTACATTGGAGTACAACATGAATATTTGTCTCTGAGCATTCTCCCAAGTCCTAACGATTTCTTTTTCATTTTTTTTTCCTTAGACTAAAAGAGTATATATGTTCTCTTTTAAAGACCAGAACAAAAGTGGCAGGAAAAAATAAGGCAATAATGAGCTGCAATGTGTTACAAAAGGATGAATGACATTCCTAAGGGAAACAAAGTAGGAGGGCAGGGCAAAGGTCATTTAAACGCTGGACAGTAGCAGCTATTGTCTGCTGGGAAAAATGAGGGCCAACAAAAAAGCATATTTCTGCTAAAGAACCGATATTCCCTGCACCAAATATTCAGAGAAAACAAAACAAACTCTAACCTCCGGCATTCTCCAAGTGCTTCCTTCTGTGACTCTAAGCCCTTAATGCGTCTGCGAAACGGAAACCTATTCCCAAAGAAGTTAGTTATATTTTAACTGTGTAAATTTGTTTCTTTAATGTATTCAGCTACATGTTTTGAGGGATCAAGATGGAAAACTGTGCATTTTCTAACTCGTATGTTAAAATACTTAATTTTTCTGCTGTGTCCAAAACATGCTTCATATTCAGATAGCATAGTAGGTCTTTATCGAAGAAAGCTGCTGCTCTGCTTTTGCTGTCAAGCTGCTAATGAACTAGCCTGTGCCAAAATATGAATGAGTACTAGCACTTGCTCACCTAGAAATGAATGTTCTGTCTAGCTTCTGGTAACACCTGCTAACTTCTAAACTGTATCCTTACGTTGCTTATTTGTTGTGAAAAACAGAAGAATAAGAGATTTTTTTTTTTTCATGGGTATAATAAAATGCACAAAGTCTGCTGTGGTAGGGATGCTGGCTACCCATGTAATGACAAGCAATTTCCAAGATGAGTCTGTGTGCGTTGCCGTAAGTGTAAATGTGTGTGTGAGCATTTTTGAATCATGACTTGTGAGTTTAAAAAGCATTTTGCAAGCTGTAATAACATAGTCATTAACTATTGCAGTAAATATTTTTTTGAAATAGTATTTAGTTTTTCTTGGATTTCCTGACATAATTCATGATTTTATTTTTGAGTAACCGGAGTCCCACTGTACATCTGGAGATGACTGATTTCTAATTCATAGATCCTTTGAAATGCTAATACAGGAACAGTATATAGAGAATAGCTAGGCTGATGGGCATTACCTTTTCCATTTTCAGTTGCCTGCCTCAAATACTGTAATCCTGACTGTGAGTCAGACTTCAAAATCATTTGTCAGAATGGGAAAATATTCCACACAAGGAATTTAAATTGTCTGTTTAATAGAAGGTTTGTGTTTTTTTTTAAATAACTTTAACTGCAATAATTTTCTGGAGTATGTTGATTATTCAACACTGGAAAATACAATTGCAGAGCATAGTTTTTCAATGATATTTGCCTTCAAGTAGGATGTAGAGGATGAGGGGAGAAACCTGTACATTCACTTTTTTTACTATTGTTATTTTTAACAACTAGGAAGTGTACCACAGTTACAAAGTTTTAAACTTTTGTGCTTAGACTTTAAAGTTGAGGTTACACCTCAGTCTGTGCTGATGAAAGTACAGGTGATGATAGTATGTAAGCTCAGTCACAGTATTTGAATCCAGTCTCAGTTGCCCACGTGAGGGAGTGGAGCTCAGTCTGTTCTGAGGAAGGAAAGAGTGAGATTGCTGGGAAGGGGAGGTAGAGAATAAGAACAAAAAAATATTTAAATTGGTAAAAATTGCAGATTGCAGCTGGTTTCTCCTGGGCCAGATGTATTTACATGAGATTACCTATAGCTAACTAAAAATAAAGTCTAAGTCAGGAGAGAATATATGTTACAGGTCTTAAAGCAAGGGACGAATTCTATAATGTGATATGGGCTAATGGGATACAAACAGTGCTTTGTTCTAAGAACCTTGCGTTTGAGTTACTTTAATCATACAATTGCTTGTAAGCGTTCTTTCCTCCTTCTCCGAGGTATTTTAATGGTTATTAGCTGGTCCACTCAGGAAGGCAGGGCCAGGAAAATGCTGCAAACCAGAAATGCAAGGAAGGGACCACGTGTTTTTTTCCTGCAAAGGCCAATACTTTCGCCTCTCTCTGTTGTCAGAGAAGGTTGAGGCTAATAGCTGGTTCACCTTGGACAACCACAACACAAACGCTGATACGGCAAAACTACTTAGTGTAGGCCCCAACAAAATACTGTCTCAAGCATTCTACATAGTAACTGCTCTCCTCACTTTTTTGTCCTTGAATGTTTGGAAAGGAAAAGCATTCCCCCTGTCACCTGTCGATATAGCATCATTTGGTCTCTTGGTAGCTAGCTGAGCCCTTCAGATATTCTGTCTAAAGTAGTGGTTGCATGATGTCTTTTTTTTCCCCAGACATCATAATCGAACAAGTTTCAGTGTTAACTGATAACACGGCATCTGTTCCTAAGTATGCAGTAGTTTCCTGTACGGAGAAGTGTGTGTGTGTGTGTTTTAGCATGCTGATGTTTGAGCTGCCATCACTGGTACCTGTTGTATGAATCTCTGAAGTACAAAATGCTGTCCTGTATTCTGTTAGGAGAGCTAAAGAGAAAGGAAGAAAACAAGTCAGCTGAAGGGAATGAGGACTTTTGGTTGTTAACTTTTTGCCTCTGTCTGTAAAATGAAAGTTGCACCACTCCCTCATGGAAGCGATTTTGAATGTTTATAAATAACTTTATTGTGCTTAACATAACTAAAAGCTTATTGAGGGAAACCGAAAATTTGGTATTCCACAATGGTCAAAAGAGTAAGACATGGAGATTTAAGATGACTGATTAATGATAAGATAATACAATGCAGTCTCTTCTCTAGAAAGTTAAAACAGGGATTGTGTGATTAGAGACTGTATTATAGTGCACGTATAGGGGGGACAATGTAAAGTCCTGCAGGCAGTCTCAGCTCAGCATTTACGAACTTTGAGGACTTGAGTGTGTAATGTTACTGGCTTTTAACATAAGTTGTATTTGAAAGGGAAAGACAGTAGAAGAACTACCTTGTGTCTAAATGTGAGTAGTTCCCAGTAATGGACTCGTAAGACTAGCTTTTCTGTGTTGTTGGAGTCGTTGCTTTGTTGTTCGAGTAAAATGCCTTTCAGCTTTCGATCCCAGTATGACACCAATAGGTAAAGTACAATCTGTCTACACTATCTGCTTTTTCTCTGTTTCCAGGGGGAAGGCTTTTTTTGGGATTGTTAGTTTTCCACTGTTGCCTGGATGGGTGAAGTTAAGCATGATATCTTACAGATTTCTGTTGTATATTTTAACCATTTGGTAAAAAGGGAGTGAGGGAGGAGAGCTACTGAGATGCTCCATGGGATGACACCTGTTGAGCTGGTTACTTGGCTGCCAGGAATCTGGGATCTTATCAATCCAATTCATTAAAATTATTAAACCATTGTGTGCTTTGTATTTCAGTCTGTAACCAAGGCAAAATACTAACACTTTCTGAAGCTAATAAGAAAAGTTGTCTTTACATTCAAATTCTAATTTGTGTTGCAATGTGTCTTATCATTAGCCTTCCTCTTCAATATAAAAATGGTGTATTAACTTGGTCCAGGATCTCCTAACTTGCACAGTGCATGCCTTTCCTCACCCTCTCATTTTCCGTACTTCATTTCCCATCCTTCATGTCTTTACTCAAGTGCTGGATTAACTTCCTTATTTGATAAATATTTTAAATAAATTAAAATGCTGATTGGCATAAAGGTGTCTGTGGCTCTGTGGCATCACTGCTGCTTCATCTTTGGACAAAACACAACAAAATGGAGCTTTTGATGCTTCTGGAAGGGACTAGCTGAGCAGACTGGTATCTGTCACGTACCTGATCTGAGGAACTGCTGAACTCCTTGAGAAGGTGGGTTGTTGCTAAGTTGATGTGGGAGGTAAACGTGTAAGTACAGAGTGCTTGTGCTATGGAAGTCTCTTCAGAGGCCTCTTGTTCTAGTCTTGGGTAGACTACTTGTCCAAAACCTTTCATCACTGGATATGTGGAAACAAATGAGGTTTTGGGGGATTTAGATAAATAAATAGTTGTGGGCAGCAGTGAATGCAAGGCAGTAGGGATCAGCTAATGTTTGGTGAGGTAATGATGCGGAATTGGTGGCTTTGTTGGAATAAACTAATTGCTGGATATAGGGGGGGAAAAAAAAAAGATCACCGT
>Ga0181612_138249_pt1 | contig 31926 bp, 18 predicted proteins | sample HoacroProtozoa21_FD_119630 | JGI IMG/M metagenome (GOLD analysis project Ga0181612, IMG submission 119630) | Hoatzin crop microbial communities from Cojedes, Venezuel. Combined Assembly of Gp0051906, Gp0051904, Gp0051908 | reverse complement strand
TTTATGCAGCTGTGTGTTTTGAGTCAATTCTTATAAAAAAAATTAGGCATGTGACTTAGAATTCCAATTATTTTTCTGCCAATGAAATTGTAATTGGAATATCCTGGATGTTACTGTTGCAGTTGGGCTGTAAGCTGTTTGACGTGGTGACTGTGCACCCGGAGCTCCAGGTTGCTCATGGAGTGACTGCCAAACTCGAGTGCTTGGTGTTGGGATCCGCAGGAAGACTGAAGGACTCACAATGAAAGATTTTGCAGTTCTTGGTTCAGCTCAGTCCTATGTTACTATGACAGACAAGAACTCTTGAGGCATACATTCAGCCCTCTTGTTGTCACAGACTGTCATCTCTGTGTACGAAATGCTTTGAAAATCTTATTTCAGATCTTTTGCACTGTCCAAGTAGCACCTTAAGGGTTAAGTACAGAAAAATGATTTGTAATACCTTGCTTTGCCATTTTGTTTAAAGCTGATATTTTGTATAACCAATATCGTGTATATGATAAGATAATATTCTAGAAAAAGTATTTCCAGGAATTAAGAGTGAAAGTAGATAGAATTGGTTGACTTCAGGTCTCAAAGTGAGGTCTGCATCAAAAGACTTCTCAAACACATTGATCGTGAAGTTTGCAAATGTTTTATTTGATTTGAAAAGTCTGTTTGATATGCATGAAAATTGGACACAGCTAGTGGTTTTTTTGATTGGTTTGTGTTTTTGGGAGGGGGTTTTGCTTATGTTGAAGTAGAGTTCAGCTGCTGTGAGACTTTGTACAAAGTTGGTTTTGATACTCTAGTAGCAGCCACCGGGGTCTAGGCATCAGGACTCGTGAATTAACTTGCGTTGCCAAGCTTGAGTTCAAAGGAAAAGTGAGTCCTGATTATTTTATAATATGGAGACCTATGACACTTGGAATATCTGGTGATCCTGTTGCCCACTTTTTCATGGGCATGGTAGTACTGGAGAGTCTAGTGCCTGATGATGTGAATAATTACTGAATGACAGTGATGAAGACGATTGTATTTTCTGCCTGTCTAGCAGAAGTGTTCAGAGCTTTTGCAGGTCTAAACCTCTGTTCAGAGGAACAGGATTGGGCAGTGAAGGCAAACTTCTGAAATGTGAAAAGGATGGCCAGATGTTAATTCAGTATTTGTCCAGTTGATATTGTTTGTGTATATGACAGCTGAATCTGGCTAAAAACTGATCAGGCATAGCATTTTGCAGCTAACTGTTCAATATATTTATCAAAAGTCGGGAGGAAGGGGGGAAGAAAAGTCATTCTTTTTGGGTACTAGACAGTTTTGAAACTCGTGTTTGCTTTATGGTCATCTCTTCCTTTTCCCCTTCCCCAAGCTCAGCTCCTCTGTCTATGGTAAGACTGAATGTGTTGTCCTGTCACTCCTCTATTTAACATTTGAGAGTGGAGGTATTAAAGAAGAAATAGCATGAGTTGGAACTGTCTAACAACGTAGGTGTAGCTCGTAGCGGTTATTCAGTGCATTATTATATGTGGAGTCTTAAACCAGTTTTCTTCCCTTATGTTGTTATGATTTATGAGAACATTTTTGCTATGTGTAGGTCTTGTGAACCTCTAGACTGAGTGTCATAGTTAACATACTGAGTTTGATTAGGTCAAATTGTTCTGTGCAGCAGTTGGGGTTTAGGTGATCCATACGTCCCGTACAAGATTAGATAGGCCCTGTTTGAGAACAGCATAGGCAGTAGTCTTGCTGTTGCTTTGTCTTCTAGAAAACAGTGATTCTTGTTCTCCAAGGCTTTTCCCTGAAATGAGATGAATGTGCTAAATACATACAGTTGTTTCCTTTTTTGTTTCTGAAAAGAGGTAGTGTTGCCCTGATTGTCTAAATGAGGGAATATCAAGTAGGTTTTGCTTCCCCCCCCCCTTTTTTTTTTTGGAATGTGAACTTATTTGAGACCTATATATTCTATAACTTTGCTGGATATTTCAGAGATGTGAAAACTTTGTGAATGCTTCCCACTTTCCTGAATTTTCATTTGGAAAACCTGGTACGCAGCGGAAGTTCACATGCCACTGTGATAGGGCTGACTCATACTAACATTAATCATTGACACAGTTGGAAATGGGCTGTAACAAACTTTCCTGGGTGTAAAATCAAGACTGAGTGACTGGTGTCCTATTTTTAAGCAGGATCTTGGGGTAATGAAGAAACAAGAGGATGTTCACCACCTATACTCTGTAGATAACTGAGCTACGTGAATACAACAGCTCCCTGAATTAATGAACTGGGATTTTAAAGTCGTATCTGTTTAACTCTGACATTAATCTAACCATCTTTGATATGGATATCAATGTGGATGGGAGTTTTTTGGTTTGATAAGCTCTTGAGCTTGTTGCAGTTCGCACCATGGGTATTTGAATGCTTCCCCCCCACCCCATGCTATCAAGGACTCATAAGGTGCTTCTAGGAATCTGCTCTGCAGGCCCGTTTCTGTGCTGTTGACATACCTTGACATAGCGCTTGACATACCTTGTCAGTCTGTTGCTTTTAGGATGCTGTTAGGGATCTGTTCTCTAGGTCCATTTCTATGCTGATACACGTGTCTTCTTCTGTCAAGCTGTTCTTTAGTTTTATTTTCTTGTGTATATCAGCACTGATGATTTGAAGCTGGCTTTCATTCTCACTCTAGGCGAAAAGACCGTGCTGGGGTCAAATGAGTTTTATTCAGAATGAATATTAGGTTCCTTTGTGAGAAGAAAGAGCAGAAATTCTGTAATGCAGTGTTCCTGAGCCATGTTGGATAGACTATCTGGGATTACAAGAGTAGCTGAAATCTTATCCTAGCAAGATTGTGCCTAATAAAAAGGAGTACTCTTTCCATGTGATGACTCCTGCCTGGTTCTGGGACTGCTCCTGGCCCTGAACTGATTTGTGAAGTCAAACATGTTTCAGTGTTACTGTCATTTCTTATCTGAATGCTAAGTAGTATGTGCCTCAAATGTTATTTAACGTAATAACGTGTTCAGGTAGCTTGCTTACTTGCCTCTTACTTTTCCAGGAGCTGTTTTGAGCTGCTGCTTTCAATTCCTGAAAGCGAATTGCCGCATGAGGTGTGGTTAGGATTCTGTCAGTCCATAGAGGTAAGTGCTCTGAATTTTTTTTTTCCGATTTACATATTATTGAAAAAACAAAAGGCTGCTGTTGTGCTCCTCTTCTTCTACCCGTCCCCTGAATTCTGCCTGTCCTGCATTGCTGTTAGCTAGGCAGCATGAATTCCTGAGCAGCAAAAGACTGCAACAACAGTACTGGCAGCCTTAGATCCCACAGCAGATTTCTAACTACACAGTCAGTGGCAACTGCAGCAAGAGAACTGTAGAAAATCTTGATCTCTGTAATGGTTTGTGTGAGGGAGAGACTGAGTTAGGTGGAGTGGTGTAGCAGTTCTGAAGTATTACTTTGAAGATGACTAAAAAAGCTTTTGTGGAGATCTGAGTGGCAGGTTAGTGTCTATGCCTGATTTGAGAGGGATGAAAATAGTGGGACGGGTGGTTACTAGAAGTGTTTCTTCTGAGGTGGTGCTGAAACAAGCTCATAATGCTGCTGTTCCTACACTCAAATGAAGATGGCTACTATAGACTATGTAGGAGGAAGAGAAGTTTTCATGGTTTTAATCTGAAGGTAGTACCTAGCTGTCTGCACGGCTTTGTGTTCCTCATGGAGCCGAGACAGGAGTGGTAGTCTTGCTGTGTTTACACTAATAGACCCTTCCAGGACCAGGGACTGCTCTGTTGCTGCTGTTGCTGGTTCTGGCTGTAGCTGTGACTGATGAAGCTGGATGCTGATGTCAGTTGGAAGTTACTGCAGTGAAGACTTTGCCAGGAAGTAGTTGGGAGGAGCTGAGCTTAGCCCCTGACGCTGTTCTTGTGCCAGCCTTATCACCCTTGTACCCCTGTGACTGGGGATTTCCTCAGTCCCTGGGGCTTGGCTGCTGCTGCTGTGGTATCTCTGAAGGTGCAGGTGTAGAAGTTCTGAAGGAGCTTCTGCTACAGCTGCAGTCAAGGAAATTGCAGGCGTGGAAACTCTTCAGTAGTCTGAAGATGAATAAACCTGGCACTTTAAACCAAGAGAAGCAGACTAGTAGAGCTTTGTAGTCCTGCTAGTAGAGGAAGGGACTGAGGTGATCTGTGACTGCTGACTTCAGGTGTGGACAGACCTCCTTTTCGTGAAAAACCATGGAATACTTACTGTCATGGCAACCCCAAAAGCAGCTGGGTGTGACACGTACTTGGTAGTAGAAAGAAGTGCAGTGGGTAAAGTTTAAATCCTATGATCTTAGCGATGTCAAAGATGTCCTTTATTTTGAGTGCTGGAGCGTGTGACTCCCTTAGTGACTACAGCAGATCATAATGGACATTGCAGCACTCCAGAACCAAGTTTGAAGGTATATCAGTTTATTTTGACAATACCCAGCTATGCTATCTGTTACACATAGCCTGTATCTCTTAGCCATGGTGTTGCAGAGGCTAAGTCTGTGCTCCAAACCCATTCGTTTGTGGGGATGCCACAGATAAGGTTGGTCAGCTCCCAGGCTCAGCTTTTGTGTTAGGGCTGATGGAGGAAGTTGAAACTTAGTGTTTTCAAGGTAGCTCTGAAATTCACTAATCCAGTTGTCATTGGATAAAGAGGAGTGAATCATAGCATTGTAGAGTATCAGCTTGGGAGGGACCTCGAGGATCGCCTGGTCCAACCTTTCTTGGCCAAACCACTGTCAGGACAACATGGCCCAGCACCCTGTCCAGGCAATCTTGAAAGTGTCGAATGTTGGGTAATCTACCACTTCCCTCGGGAGATTATTCCAATGGCTGACTGATCTCATTGTGAAAAATTTTCCTCTTGTGTCCAACTGGAATCTCCCCCGGACTGACTTGACCCATTATCCCTTCTCTTTTCCACGTGACTCCTTGTAAAAAGGGAGTCTTCATCTTCTTTGTAGCCACCCTTTAAATACTGGAACATGGTGATAAGATCCCTCCTAAGCTTTATGAGGTTGTCATACACTAAAAGGCATATAATAAGTTTGCAACGGAGATGGCCTAGACCTGAAACAAGATATTGTCTCATGTTCAGAGTGTGGAAGGACATATACAGGTTTTTTCCAGTTATAGCAGAGGTATAAAGCAGCGCTAAGAATTGCTAGCTTTTAACTGGAGGGATCTGCAAGGATAATTCTTGTTGCCAAGGAGAATCATTTCAATGATGTAACATGAAACATGCACGTTTCTAAGTTTCTGAAGCAAGTGATCGAGCTTTGATGCTTCTGTCAGTAGAGAGCAAGCTTTTAGTCAGATGAGATGACTTCATTTGGGCTGAATGTGTTGGAAGGAAACTACTAAATTGCAGGGGTAGAAGGGTGACACAAGCCCAGATCTCTCGTGTCAACTTTAGAACTAAGGGAAAAGTCAAGATGTGCTGCTGCCAGGTATAGTAATATACTTGGCTTTTGTATGGACTGTTTGAAACTGTGGCTTCCAAGTTTAGCTCACCAAATGCTCCCCATGGTTCAGATAGCAGAAGATTTGGGCAAAGCTTATTAAACACTGAAACATCGCTGAAGAGGTTTATGGACTTTTACAAACAGGTGCTTCTATTGAGATTTTGAAGTAGCACTCCTGCAGAAATGTGAGAATGAGAACACTTGTACACTGCCCTGGAATACAGTAGGAACCCACTCGTCATCAGAGAAGAAGAGTAACAGAAGAGTATGCAGTCGTACAGAGGGCAATACAGACCTTTAGTCAGGAATCACTCATAGGCTCTCATGTGAGGACTTGTAAATTTAAAGCCTGTCACCATGTTAATGTGCCAATCTCCAGGCAAATGCAGTAGCAAAGCACTGCAAAATTACATATTAGCACATGCTTCAGATTGACAGATGTGAGTGTGCTTATTCCTTCCCTAACAAAAGGAGCGAGTGTGGCTGATGAGGGTTATAACTCCAAAAGTAACGAGTGGTTGCAGCAAACGTGGACAGAGGTATTTTTTTCAGATCTACCTGCAGTAATCGTTGCTCCACACCAATCTGCACAGGTAGCGAGAGTTTGTGAAACTGCAGATAAATTTTTGTCCCAGGAGTCAGAAAGGTAAGGGCTTGCATTTCAAAGCAGCAAGGTGTATGAAGTGTTCTAAAGCTGAAAACGGAGTGTCACTGGTGTCCAGCTTGCATACAAAATGCTATCAGAAATTTTGTTTGGTGTCTGAACCTGTTTGTTCTTTCACCCAAAGTAACAGTAGTTATGCCCTGCAGCCCCCCACAAGTCCAGTTTTCCTTATCTCTAAGCAAGACCAGAGGCAGCCTGTGTAAAATGAAAACAAGATGTGAGATTGTACGGCAAGAGTCTCAGCACAGATTTTATACGGTAGCAGCAGGCAAAGGATGCAGAGACAGGTGGGGAAATGCTGTAAAATATGCATGAAAGGGTAGGGCAGAATTACAGCAGGGCCCTTGATACAGGTAAACTCAGTCGCAAGGAGGAACGCTGTGGAGAGGTGCTGTGGGGCTGGGTGTCATCTGGCCAGCTGAGGAAGGTGAAACAACGCGTTCAAAGATGGCTTTACTGGGAGCGGAGATGTGTTGTCATGGGAATTGAACGTGGGTTGAGGAATGGGGTTCCCTTCAGCCTTATGAAAAGCATGAATGCTCTCTCTAGAGAAGCTGTGTATTGAGGATGAGCGTAGAACAAGAACTTTTGTGGCACTGTAGTACTTGCTGATCAGTTTAAATTGCCAGGACCAAAAAATTCTGGAATCTTCAGTAAACTGTTCCAAGGATTGTATTTTCTCTTGAACTGTGTCCATAGGCTCTTACTGTGTTATTCTCTCCTGACTTCATCTAGAATTAAATGCTTTGTGTCCCTCTCCTCAGGACCTGCTTATGGTGTTGTCCTAACTTAATGAGATCGATATACTTAAATTTTGCATTAGATTTCTTCAAATATTTTTGGACTGTTCATAGTAGATTTTCATAAATATTTCCATCAATATTAGTCTTACATTCTTCACTAGGTCTGATGATGAAAGGTTCAGCTAAGCATCTAGAATAGAAGTGGAGTTATTGCAGTACTAACTACTAACAGTAGTTAGGTACTTGTGTTACATATGGTGGTGAATTTCGTATTTGGTATTTCAGTATCGATACTCTGAATCTCAAACACAGTGCTGACTCAGCAAATCAATTGACTTGTGTAATAGGCCCCTTCTTTCTCACCTTCTAAGTTTCTTCTCTCAGCACTTAATACAAAGATGCTGGAACATGAATGATTCTCATACCTGAACTGGGCTCTCTACTGTGTCCTCAAGCCTTTCAGGTTAGAGAAGAGGTGCTGTTGGGAAAACATTGTTTACATTCGATGTCTGGATTGCAGAATGTCGTGATCTGAGGGATAGCAGTCTTTTTAGTAGTAGTGCCTCCCTCTTGTCCAAGTTGTCTGTGGTTTTTTTGTTTTTGTTTTTTTGGTATCAGCTACATCTTGTTTCAGCAGCAGCAGATAAGTGGTCTGTGCTGTCTTTCTCTGAGGTGGTGGTTTCTGGCTCCTCCGAACGTGACTCAGTAGCAGAGGGACTTGGGATAAGTATGGCTAAGAGGCAACGAATCTCAACTAGTGTCATGTGCCAATACGAAATCTACTTGTATGGTCTTTGGCACTTGTTGGTTAGTGAGTGCTTGCTGGGGCCAGGACGAGTATAACCCTGCCCTGTCAATAGAGAGGGTGAGTTCATACAGCCAGGAGTTGGTGTTTCCCTTTCTTTGCCTTTCAAAACTGTGCAGAGCTGACAATCCTGTTTGCAGTTTGATCTTCATCAGAGATAAATACCTTGGAGTTGCTGGAGCAGATGTTTGGGTGACACTGCTGAATGTAATATGTGCTGAGAGCTCTCCGTGCCTTCCTAAAGCTGTCTCCTGCAGTGCTGCAGTGCAGCCAAGTACAGTAAAGCACTGGTAATTTAAGAGGTGATTCTTTGTCTCATGTTTGTTAAACTATTTCTCAATGGTAAGAGCTGGGAGTGTCTTAAGTGCTTTTATTCAAGTGATGCCAGGAAATGGCACAAATTCTCAAGACTTGCAGTGAAGTTGTTAAGTATTTATTGATTATTAATGCTTTGTTGAAGCTCTTTATATGTTCAGATTCTTCACAAACAATACCCTCAAAGGAAATGTACATTGATTACTAAAGGTCTTCTGATAACGAGAACTGTTCTGATTTGGCTGTTGTTTTAATTCAAGAAAACATGCTGTTGAAAAGATGTGGTATCCTTTCTCCTCTTAAAAGTCGTAACTGGGAGGAACCTGGCACTTGCAGCCTTTATTTGGTACAAACTGGAAGGGCTTTGCTAATCAGTTCACCTCGGGGTGACAAGCGCTGAATGCCTTCACGTTGCGCTGTAGCTCAGTAAAGCTCATGAGTTCAGTCTTCCAGGTGAAATTCAAAGTCATGGGCTGTTAAATGCTGATGGTTTTCTGGACTTGGTCTTTGACCTGGTCTGTGACCTCATCTGCACTGGAGACTGGTAGAGGTGGAAGCTCTGACGTCAGTGGGAGGGGAGTGAATGGTGGATGCTCTGGCAGCCTCTTGTATTGGAAAGACTTAATGCGTGGTGCTGTACAGTTGAGAGAGGTCAAAAACAGAGGTTGTCAGAATGGGCTTGTATTGATTTTGTGGATAAGATACAGTATCCCTTCTACCTACAGGCCCGTAATTGTTTTCTTAGTCACCCAAGTCTGAGGATAAAATGATATACATAGACTTCCTATATGATCATAACTGCCACTTACGGAAACTCTGGACTGTGGTTGCGTACTTCATAGATATAAATTTAGATCAGTTTGTTATTATCCACTGACATTTTTTAAGCTGTCCGGAGGCTATAACTTGAGCATATTTTGGCAATAGCACTGACTTAACCATTAAGTCTGTCATTCACCTGTGTGATTCTACTGGCATGCCGTTTAGCTGTGTGTAAAGTGGGGAATTGATCATGCTTTAATTTTTTAAAACAAAACAAAACACCCCCACTCCTCCCCTGAGGCTTTCTGGTGAATTTGGCTTCCTGATCCTGCTTGCACAGGAAGGAAAGACTTGAGAGGAGGAACAGTTGTGTTAGCATAAGGATTGCTTCAGTGGTATTTTTGAATGCTTAAATACAGCCTGAAAGCTTTGTGTGTTGTAGCTCATGTAGTAGTCTTTTGATGCTGTTAGTTAAGAGCAGTTCGAGCTCTTGTTAAGAACATGTAAAGTCGCTTGTGCCTTTAGGGTGCAGCTGTGAAATTCCAAAACATTTTTCTTTTCCTTTGACCTTGTGAGTAATGTTTCAGGCTCAAGGCCAGAAATCCGTCAGTGGATTCTGCAAATTAACACCAGCTCTCCTACTTAAATCAACAACTGATTTTTGAGGTGGTCTCACCAATAGCTCACTTGCAAGTTTTACTTTCTTATAATCATTCTTAGAAGTAGCTTAGTCTTTAATAATTTATTTTAGTTAGCAGGTATGCTAGGAGGTAAGAGTTGGAACACAGTTGCAGCGGTTACCCACAAATAAAATCACCATTGAGGCAGTGTTTACAGAAGATCTTAGGTACTGCTGAGGAAGATGAGATGGCTGAAGTGATCATAACTGCTTGGTTGTTGCATTCAGCTATGAGGCTTTTAGCTTTGGTGCTCCTTGGAAGGTAGAAGTTTGCAGTCTTGTTCTGCATTTGGAAAGAACTCCTAATGTGTGCTTTTTCACTCACCTTTGATGTTAATTTAGTTTTAGTCTTGCGGTCCGAGAAGAACTAGTGCAGGGCAGAAGCACTGACTCCCACTGAGTGTGCTTTCAGTGAATGCGTTGGAGATGCAGCGCTCTGAAGGTGTCCGTCATGCAGGAGTCGTGAAGCAGCCGGAGCTGGAAGGTAGCTCGAGTTGTCTGATCCACCTCGTCGCTGAGAGTACGAGCTGTCTTGAATCGGGCTGCGTAGGGTCCTGCCCCACCAAGTTTTGAGTGTCTCTAAGAGTGGAGATTGCACAAACTGTTGGGTAGTCTTTTAAAAGTGAGAGTGTTTAAACACTGGTGCACTTCCCCCACCCACACTTTACAGAATCTCCCTTTACATGACGATTCTGTTGACTCTCTCACCAGACAGGAAGAAGAGCCCAGCTCCGACTGCCTGCTGGGTAGTATGGCAAAGACAAAGACCTTCCCTCTTTACCCTTTCTTGCTGAGACTGTGTGGGCCTTGTGGTGGCCTTTGCTGGGCTTGCTCCACTATGGCAAATGAGTTGGATGGCCACAAACAGAGTGTTGTACTGTGGTGGGGTCTCAAAAGTACCCAACAGAGGGGAATAAACGCTGCGCCAATGTCCTGTTCGTGCTCTGTTTGAAGCTGTTCAGCATAGTTTGCCGTGTTTGCAGTAAGGGCTCGCTGCTGACCAACACCTACAGACCCTGCAGGCCTGTTGTGCCAAACTGGAACCTACCTAGCCAGCTGGTCCCCAGACCCTGCTGATACTTGGGGTCAGGCCGGGTGCAGCACTTTGTGTTTGCCTGTGTTGGACTTCAGCAAGTCCCTGTCAGCGATGTTCTGCAGCCTGTTGAACATCTTTCTGCATGGCAGCCCTGCCCTCCAGCGTCAGCTGCTCCCCAGGTTCTGCATGAGCTGTGGACTGGAGGAGAACGTGCTGTGTCTCGTTATTCAGACAATTAATAAAGATGTTAAAAGTATCAGCTCAGTGTTGACCCCTGAGAAATGCTACTGGGAGACAGCTGCCAGTTGGTTTTTGTACTACTGGTCACAAACCTTCTGAGCGTGGCAGTTGAGCTGATTTTTCCACCTGCGTTATTGTCCACTTTTCAATATTTTTACAGTTTGGCTTTGAAGATACTAGGGGAGACTGTCAGAATCCTTGCTAAGTCTGACTGTTCTAGTGTCACCTGTAGCCTGTTATCAGAGAAGATTGTCAGGTTAATGAAATGTGACTTGTACTTGGCGAGCCCTGGCTGTTCCTAGTCACATTTTTGTTCTTTGGGTGCCTTGGATGTGGTTTCTGGGGGAATCTGCCCCATAGTCTTCTGGGTACAGGTTATCCTGACTGGCCTGTAGTTCCCCAGGGTTTCCTCCACTTGGTCTTGGAAACGGGCTTGATGGTTTCTTCCAGTCACCAGTGCCTGTGACCTTTCAGAGCTAGTACTGGTCTTGCAGTGACATCTGTGTTTCCATCTACACTCTTGGCTTTGTGCTGTTTGGTACCATGGCTGCTAACATGACTGTCTCAGAGCTCATCTGTTGTGGGGCTTTATGCCCCTTCCTCACCCCAGCTCTGCCTCTAATCGTAGAGACCAGGAAGGCCAGAGTGAAGACTTTACCAGTGAACCTGAGGCGAAGTTCTTGAGTACCGTAGCCACTTCAGTGTCCTCTGTTACTTGATGCTCTGTCCTGTTGAGCTGGTCTCATACTTTCCTTGGCCTGCGTTTTGCTTTCAGCCTTTTATTTTCCTTAGCTAAGTGAAGAAACCCAGGTGGAAGCTCGTGTCCTTCAGTCTGGCCCCAGAGCCCTGTGTGTACTCTGGGTGTGCAGTGTGCTTGGTGCCCAGGTGTCTGAGCAGCAAGTGGTGATAGTCAGAGATCAAGCCTTGGCAGCTTCTCTGCAACACCCCAGATCCAAGTCCTTGTCAAGTGCCAAACCTTGAGACATGGATTCCGACTGGCCGCCTCCTGGCTGCTAATCGTCAGACAGAATTTTAACAGCAGCAACTGATAACTTGCTTTGTTTCCTTCCTCCTTTCCCATCTTGCCTACTACAGTAAAGACTGGTTATAGCTGGAAACCCTGTTTATTTAAAGGTTAGTCAGGACGTCACAGCACTTTAATATCATGAGTAGCGCAGGAAGAAGATTAGCTTAGTTATGGAGCACAGTAATACCGGTTTCTGGAATCAGCAATACATTTTGTGCTGTCTTACCAGCTTACAAGGAAACATGCAAAATACGCTGTACTTTGTCTTGACTTCCTTATGCTTCTTGTGACAACAAGATCTCCTACAGATACCGAATGCCTGCGTTGCAGAACACTACCCAGTGTTCTTGCTTATCCTCTAAAATTTCACAGTTCATTGTGTGCCAGATGGGCGAGCAGAAAGGTGGTTGCTGTAATGAGCTTTGTAGGAGCGTAGGTATCTTTCTGTGGTCCGCTTTTGACTGTTGGAATCGTCACTTGGTACTTGCTGGGAATGATATTCTGCTAAACTTGCCTGTGTTCTCCATTTAGTGAAAGAACACCCTGAGGTCATCCGGATGCAGATGCTCCTTGGAGAGCCCTGTTCGCTTAGCGTCACATTCTAGAGACAGACAGACATTCCAGGGGAAGAATGGATCTGTATAAACCTGCCACTGGACACAGACTACTACCGATTACTGGCATTTGTTCCATGTAGTACACAAAGTATGCTGTGGTATACTTGGAGCAGATACACATAATTGGGGAATGAGGAGGGAAGAACCCTGTGTTAGCTGTACTTCATTTTAATTTGGGATTTACTAAGTACCATGTCTGATAGCATTGTTTCAGAGTCATGCAAGAACAGTCCTTTAAGAAACTTCTGAGACTATTACTTGTGACAGTTGTGGATCAGTGTAATTGAAACCTTCACTGCAAGAAAGTCGTTTTCAGCTCGTGAATCTTTTGCTGGAAATAAACCTTCACTCCTTAGTGGGTAGATGCTTCGCCCAAGATTTAAATCCAAGTTCTCCTGTGCAGAGATTTACAGAGTGCAGTTTGCTGCAGTGTTAGAAGGGAAACGGATAGTTACATCAAAACATCGGAGCTGGTCTGAAATTAGCATCTGACGTCTGATCTAATTTGTTAAAGGGCATCTAATCATTAAATGTGAGGATGCCTTTTACTATGAGTGGTTAGTGGGAAAGTCTTGGATATTTTCATAGCAGATTCACTTCGTTATAGAAGGTAACTCAGGAACCTGTGTGTTGGAGTGTGGAATGCAGTCTTCTGGTTACTCTGGTATTCCCAGTGGTCATAGCATCAGCCCCATTTAATTCTGATAATTCAGAACATGGAATTGATTGCAGTATAAATAGAGGATACAGCAGAGGCTGTCAAAAGCAAACCTGAGGTTAATAATAGTGTTAAAAGTACTGCCAGCTTAAACCACAGCTTACTAGAACTAGGGGCCGTTGTTACAGAGCAGACTAATTCTTAAACTTATGACGTGTTGTGCCCGGTGAGAGAAGCGTTTTTACTGAACACGTAGCCACAAATTGACTACAGTTAGTTGGCTTCAATTTGTCAGTGTTAGGAAATTCTGTGGTGATACTTTAATTTTTTCAGTGCAAGTCTCCCTAGGTCGGCTTTCCTGCTAGGGATTTTAAGTGCTGGAATCTATTTCCAGTTGGTTTTTCTTCTTCATTAAACTCTAGATTTGTTTCCATGTGTAATGTCTCTTTTTTTTCTTCCCTTCTTCACTCCTTATTGAAAGTGGTAGGGCCTTGATCACTCCGAGTAGTGTGCTGTGTGTGCGGGTTTGGTGGAGGAAGTTCTGCTGGAGACCTCTTTGGTGTGTAGGGTCTCTGGGTCGGCCTTCACAGCGTCACAGCTGTCAGGATCAGAAACCCCTGGATCTTGGAGTAAAAGCACTGGGCATGGATTAATTTCTAAGGAAATGGTATCTCTGTATCCAGCAGAAGGATCTTTTCATCTTAGTAAAGGAACTTATTCATGATCCAGTTTGGTCTGGGTTGTGAGTGTTGTCCAGCAGTCTCTGCTGTGTCTGCTGTGCTCTGCTTCCTCGTTCTTTAGTTCCCTGAGACTTCTTCCATCCCTGACGACCAGCAAACCTGCATCTTCATGTGACCAACCCCAGCCTCACCCTTTTGGTTGCTGAGAGCCATTTCTGAGCCTGTCGCTTTGCACTGCTGCTTACACAGCTCATGGATGTTTCTCCCGCCTTGCTTTCCTCACACCAGTGAGTGACGGCTTTAATGCCGCTCGGAGGAGTGGGCTGACTGGCTCCTCTCACTCGTGTTCACACCAGATGTAAAATCTTGCACTCTCGGCATCTTGTTATTAATTCTGGAAACTAGATAGTCTTCATTCTGATTTCTTAAATGGCACTAAATGCTTTGACACAAGATCATCCTTTGTCTGTTATACAATAATTTCTGTAACTTTGTTGATATGGACACATGTACATGGAGAAACATAAAAATTGCAAGAGTTATGACTGCAGATTAGGCTTTTTGAGTTAAGCTGTTTCAGTTAACTTTCGGTACTTACAAATTGGGAAGTTTTGCTGTAGAATTAGAGAAGTGAAAGGGCGTTGTGCTGTTAAAATCCCAGTGCAAGCATGTCAAAACAGTAATGACTTAGAAGAATGGTGTGAAATTATTAGAATACAGTCAAATATTACGATGAGTAATGTAAAATTACATTGGTTTAATTTTTCACAAAGACTTATAATGACCTTTTTTTTATTTTTTAGGATTCACATGATGCTTTACTGGAATTTGGCAATAACAACCTCCAAATATTGGTGGATGTCACAAGGGAAGGAGTATGGAAAAATCCAGTTCTTCTTAAAATTCTATCCCAGCAACCAGTAGAACCTGAGGAAGGTAAGAATGTGATTCTAGAGAGGATATGTGGTGGTTAAGAAATTACATGGTGCAGTTTTGGTGGGGAACCAGGGATTTGAAGTTAGGGGAGAGCTGTGTTTTAAATTACATTGTGCAGTGGTGTTTGTACATTGCTAAACAATATTTATGATGAAACTATCTTACTGGCACTCTGAGTAATGTGTCCTGGCTAACGCATCTCTGCCTGGGCTATACTGTCCATCAGTTTGAATATTTTGAAACATTTTGTTTTAAAGGAATTATTTCTTTCTCATAAAAACAGGGAAATTTTGCTCCCTGAGGTGGTTTGTTCTCCATAAGTCTGTGATCTTAAATGTTCTCCTGAATGCTTCACCGGGAGGAACTGTGTGTGTCCACACCTTTCAGAGGCATAAAAGATGCCTGTGGAGGGGCAACAGGACTGTGGAGGTTTCCTTTTCTCAAGCCCTGGTCTGGGAAGCTCATTGTGTAATCTTCTTCTGTAAAGAAGATCTTGAATCAGAAAGTGTTGAGAGGTGAGGAAAAGGGGGTTTTAGTGTCACTTTATGTAATTTTTCAATGTCTTCTCTTAAACACTCTCTCTCACGGAAATTTTTTCATATCTATTAGTGGTACCATTAAGTACTTGTAGGTATTTCTTTCAACTGTTTCATTAACAGTACATGAGACTGCAGTTTACCTTGGTGGTAATCTAAAATTGAAACAATATGGAGGGGAAGAAGAGCTTAAAATATTCTCTTACAAATTAAAGGAGTGTAAAAAAGTTTTAAGTCAGGCTTTCTTCCATAGAAGAATCCTTCTTTCTGATTTTGGGTAGCCTCTTGTGGAGTTAAGTTAGTACTTTTTAATAAATGGATGAGAAACACGTTGAAGTTACTTGAGAGGATATATTGCTTCCCTGTGCTAGAAAGCGTTAAAAAATAAAAGTAGCTGAGGGTGAGCTGCAGTCTTTGCTAGCCTTCACTTCAGATATTCGATAGTATGGCAGAAACATTTGAACATTTAATCTCATTTGCGACCTGTCTTGCAGAGAATTGCATTCCGTACCAATGTCCTGTCTTGGAGTCTTGCACTTACAGTATTGTTAGGCCATCCAGTTGCCTGGTTGCTGCTTTTAGTGTATTGCTACTCAAAAGGACTTGCATTTCAAAATTGGTCCATATTATGGAAAACCCTCAGCTGTTGAAGAATCCCTTACTCAGTGGTGTGCCAGTGAGGGCTGAAGGTGAGCTAGCTTTGCAGACTTGCTTTATCTGTGGCAAGCCACAAGCTGCTTTCTGGAGGACTGGTGTGAATTCCAATAGGAGTGATTTCTCCATATGTATCTGCGTGGACTCCATTATAGATTGATCTCCTTCTTACACACCTCACTATTTTATCAATAGCTATATTATTAGATGCTGCTACACTTCATTCCTGTGCAGGAGGACTTTGGTATGGTGCAGACTGCTCTTGACTTCAGCAGTGATGGGGTAGAACTAGCTTCTTCAGGCCTTTGCCTTTCAGTTTGGACTGAAGTTTCTGCTGACAAACCAATTGATTGACATATCTCTGACCGTGTTGAATTGGGCTGAATGTAGGCTCCCATTTCTGAGGTCGTTTGGCAACCTTGAAACTATTGATTTATTCGTGTTCTTTATTTAGTACGCATTTGCCTGTTTAGCTAGATCCAAATACATGCCCAGAAGAGTTGTCCTCACTGGTGTTTCTTTCATACCGTACAAGCAGAAGCAACAGGACATTCGCTGGAGCTCTTCTGGCAATTTTGTAACTGCACAAGTGCATTCTCATAGTCTGGAGTAGTGCACAGGGTGCTTAAACAGTCTGAATGTGACTTCCGAATCCCTTGTTAGACCAGTTTGTCAGGTAAATCGTAAGGTAGAGAGTTAGACATCTTAAATAAAGAGCAGTCATAAGAAGCCAAATATCTGCCTAATGTCACTTCTTGCTGAGTGTCTTGCTTTCGTGGCAGTCTTGGAAACCTTGGTTTGGTTTGGTTTTTTGCTTGCTTTCAGGGTATCGAAGAGCACAAAAATTGAGATAAGTGCCATCCTTGTGGCCTGATGACATGCAACATAGCTGCTTAGACATCCAAAAGATCTTTCTGTGAGCTTTCCGAGCTATCTGAATGTGTCATCTTAGCACCCAAGCACGATGATGTAGATATTGGTTGGGTGCTTTCACTGCACAGTGCAGGGAGCAGTAAGTGGTAGCAGAGCTCGCGTGGTGCGTGTCAGCATCTAGAGAGACAGTGAGAGTGCTCTGCTGTTCCTGCTGCTCGGGTTTGCAGCCAGTACTGTGAAAGTGGTGGATGAAAGCAGTAGCGTTATTAGTGATGGAAATGGAAAAATAGTGAGAGGGGAAATGGCGATAATTGATAGCTACAGATATGGTAAAGTAATGCTTCAGTAATTAAATAATTCTGTGCCCTTACATTACAGAGGATGAAGGGGTTTTTTATTTCGTTGGTTTTGTGCTTGTCAGCCTCTTGGGAGACTAAAAGCATGTTGAACAGGTAAGGTCTGCAGGGAATTGTAGGAGAGAATGTAAGGCTGGGAAGGACAACGTAGGGCGTAGGATTCAGTCTTGTGTAATTGTTGCCAGCTGTTCAGTAACATTTCAAAGAAATCAAAATGATGCATATCGTGAGTCACTGAGTCAAAACCCTAAAACGTTACAGGAAGAAAGAAGTAGCTTGAGGGCATATATAAAGTTTGCTCTTTTCTCAGAAGGAAGATGAATATGCCAGATTTGTATACCCTATACTCTGGTGCAAGGCAAAATGAAAACTTACAGAAATCTGTCTCTCTGTGCCAACAAATTATGGCATGGAAAATCTTTTGACTCTTAGGTTGTGCTGCTAATGTAACTGGTTTATCTTAGTGACATCATCAGACAAGTGTAATTCAGTGACTACAGAAGTTACTGCTGAAATACCAACTGATCCATGAAGCTGTATGTACCATGTGTTAGGATTAGTAGAATCTTGTGGGTTGTATTTTGCTTCTGTTTCTTTGTTTAGTCCCTGCTCTTCTCTGCTCCAGAAAGTCACATGCTGCTGTAGTAATACTTGGTTTGCAGAAAGTCTGTCTGGGTAGCTGGAATTACTCTTTTGGCCATGTGTAGGACATGGTTGGAGCTGGGATTAAGCAACTATCTCTAGAGGTCTACTAGATTAACTTAATCTTTTTTTACCTTCAGAAGGTAAATGCTTCAGGTAATCAGTACTATCAAGTAAATGCTTGTAGCTATCATAGGAGATCCTAAGGCACTGGTTAGTTACCGGGTTTGCATTCCTCCTTTAACCTGTGTCACTTCTTTGATCTATGTGGTGTTCTCTGACTACCAGGCTCCATGTGCTAGAAACAGCAGGAATCAAAATGCACTTTCTGCAGGTCGCAGCAGGGGTGATGGTTCTCCTGTTAGGCGTGTTGAGTAGGGGCTTCAGAACGAGCTCTAGGCCAGTGGGTGTTCAGTTGTTTTAGTCAAACTGCTATTTTGTCCTTCAGTACAACAGTTTCACAGAGTAGCTTCTGAAGTGTTGATGTAAATGGATGTTATTTCAGTCATCGAAAACTTAGTTTCTTTGAATGCCTTCTATTTCATGCGTGCTTTTTGGCTTTTTGCAGCACAAGTCTGAAAAGCATTCCTGGTTTTGCTATTGTGGGCCACGGCTAAGCCAGATGTGAGAGTAGCTCAATGTGCCCAGCTGGAGCTTTGTGTTGTGAACTGGTAGCTGATGGTAATGATCATCAGATGCTTACCTGAACTGAAGATCCTGAAAATGTGACATGTTCGCGTCTCTCTTGATTACAGTTCTTAAATTTTTAATTTATCTTTTTTCAACGCACTGGCCCTGAAAAGGAACTGACATCGACTGTAAATACAGCTTGTGCAAGTTGTTCCAGCAAGAGTTTCACAGAAGCAGCAGACAGAGCTGAAGCTGCTATGGCTGTTAATAAATTAAACTGCCATCACTCTAGGGTGGCTGTTGCTGGTTTGTGCTGTCAGCTGGCTCAAGGTGGTTGTTTTGGGCATGATTGCTTGAGGAAAGGGAGGCAAAAAAATCATTACTGCTTATGCCTTTTAGATGGCTAAATGATACGAGCATCCCAAAGTGAACATACTAGATGGTGTTCAGCAGTCTTGCCCTCCGACCTTCTTCTGTGCCTGAGGAAGTTAGCTTAATACTCTTATTTCAAGTTGTTTGTGGGTTTTTGGTTTTCTTTTGGCTTAACAAATAGTAACATTTGGGAAGAAGATGAATACCAACGTCTTGAGATGTCTCTGTTGACATGAGTTTGTTTGTAGGAAGACTGGGAGAACTCTCCGTCACACTGCTCTTGTAAAATATATGACCTCAGTGTGGTTTGTGCATACTTAACATACTTTACTGCTCTTTAGCGCATCGTTGTCCTGTTCCTGAGGTACTCTCAGTGGAAATGCTCACCCAAGATGCTGTTCCTCTTGAGCACTTCTCATAGTGACCACAAAGTCTTGTCACGCCTTCGTGCCATTCATGCTTTATAAAGGCTGTATTCACAATATTGTGGTATAACTTAAATTCATCTTATACTGCAAGTGTTTTGGGTGAGAGGGCTATCTCTTATCCTTACTTTTTGTCTGGGACGAGAGTGCCCTTTACATACATGTGGAGTGTGAAAGTGCATTGACCCTTTACTGCTCTAAAGGGTTTGGAGGAGGGAAGGGTTGCACGGTGTCTTTGCACTGATTGCTATAGCAAGCTGAGTTAGTCCTGAGATGCTTGGTAGAACACTGGGACAGAACAGACAACAGCAGGAGGTCTGGGAAGAGAAGGAGCAAGAAAATCTGCTCACGGACTTCTTTGGAAACATAACACATTTAGGACTGTGTACAAAACTAGGTTCTCTGAGGGGAAAACAACTGTTCTGAGGAACAGGCAGCAAAATGAGTTTTTGCTCCCTTTTCAGGGGAGGTTGTTGCAGGCAGGCTGCTGGAAAAGAATGGACACTGCAGAGGAAAATGAAGTGCTAAAGTAGGAATAAATCACTAGTCAGATACCTGACTGTTGCTCCTACCTTCATCCTTCCATCTGCATGGCAGAGGAGCTCAGCTTGTCGTTGACCTTCGCTGGAGGGGCCACACCTCCTGGCCAGCCACTCCTGAAGGCTGTGGCAAGCTGAGACCCGCTTGTCCATACCAGCAGTGAGTCCAGCTCCTGCATCTCGTGAGCCAGTTTTCTGTCTTCAGGCAGAGATGAGAGAGTGTGACTGAAAGCCTGAAAGCATTGAATTTGTCTGGCTGACTACACACTCTTAAAACACTTCCCATGTCTTGACCAGCTGGCTCTGACATGTCAGTAAAAACTTCATGTGAGCAATTCCTAAATGCCTATCTAGCTGTGTAACAAGAAGTGAGGAATCCACATCATTCTTAGAGGAGGTAAATAGAATATCTGGTTTTTTTCCTAGTATTGCTTTTTTCTTCTCAAGGACCTGAAAAAAAAGTTTAATTATTCTTTGAGCTAAGAGCTGTAGCAACAGGAATACAGAACTGCTTTGAATGCTTGTGGGCATTAAAAGCCATTATTGACATGCCCAGGAATGGTGTGCTTCACCTGGATAGCTGGCTTTGTTCCCGTGTTGAGTGAGCAAGCCTGCGTAGAGTTCTTCCTTAACAGTGATGTCTTGGCCACCTTGAGGTAGCAGTCTCGTTCTCAAATAGGATGGGTATTGTTAGTTTTTCTTGATAAATTTCCAAGCACAGTATCATAGACAGATGTCATTTTTAAGAAGGAGAGGAGGCTTGTTTCCTAGCAACTGGAAATGTTCCTGCAGACGGGCTCTTGGTCACCCAGCTTTTTTTACCTTCTCCGTTGACGTTACATCAATGTGAAGTGTCAGTGTCAGCTGTGAGGTTTTTCCTGTGAAAAATGGAACCCAGTACCATAGACCTGGATGTTAAAATGGCCTCTAATGGGCCACTAAGCAAACTTCTGCAGAATGCCAGTAAGTCTCACTGCAAGCAGGTAGCATGTGCTTGGCCCCTGAAATGAGTTTCTGTTTAGGTGCACATTGTAAGCTTTCTGCCAACTAATGCAGTGTCTAGTAGAACGTGTTCTTTTTCTGTTTAGACAATAACTTAAATGCAGAAAGCATGAGAACTCTCTTGTATTGCATACAATACTCTCTTTCAGAAATTTATATACTATCGGTTTCTTAGCTACCCATCTAACATAGTAATAATAAGATGCTAACATTGTGAAAATATTTTTATGCAGTGGCTCTTCCTATAAGTTCTTATTCTAAAGCAAACTTTCTTTTCTGACTAATCCAGAGTCTCTTGCAGGCTTTCCAGGTAGCTGGTTGACTACAGCTGCTGAACGCCAGTTCTGAGTTTTATCAGAACATCTCAGGCATTTCCGTAATTTCTTCTATGAATCATCAGACAGTTTATTTCTTGGTTGATACATATTACTACATAAAGAATAAGAATGTATTGACTCCTCTTTCTTAATTCTCAAGGGTCTTTTGAAAAAATATGTACAAATCTGGAGAACTAGTATCAAGACTTTCTGTAGATGTTTATGTTAAGCTGGGAAGGGCACCATAGCTGGCTTGAAGCATACTATTTCATGAGCTAAGACAAAGTACATGTACTCCAGCAAGGCTTTTGATGCTGTCTCTCACAGTATCCCTCTGGATAAGATGTCCAGCGTACAGCTAGACAAGTCCGTAAGATGCTGGGAGAGCAATTAGCTGATGGGTTGGGCTCAAAGGGTTGTAGTAAACGGGTTACATCGGGCTGGCAGCCAGTCACCAGTGTGGTTCCCCAGGGCTCAATTTTAGGGCCTGTGCTCTGTAACGTTTTTATAAATGATCTGGATGCAGGAGTCAAATGTGCATGAAGTTTTCAGACAATACTGAACATGGAGGAGCTGTGGACTCCCTCGAGGGTAGAGAGGCCTTGCAGAGAGACCTGGGGAGACCAGAGAGCTGGGCAATCCCCAACTGCATGAAATTTAGCAAGAGCAAGTGCTGGATTCTGCACCAGGGATGGGATAATCCTGGTTAGAGGTACAGACTGGGGGCGAGAGGCTGCAGAAAGAGCTCTGGGGGTCTGGGTTGATGGCCAGTGGAACAGGAGTCCCCAGTGTGCCCTGGCAGCCAAAGAGCCAGCTGTGTCATGGGGTGCACCAAGCCCATCACGGCCAGCTGGTTGGGGAGGGGACTGTCCCACTCTGCACCGCACTGGTGCAGCCCCACCGCGAGCACTGGGTGCAGCTTGTGGTGCCTCAACACACGAAGGACATCAGACTATTGGAGTGTGTCCAGGGGAGGGCCACCGAGATGGGAAAGGGTCTTGAGGGCAAGACTTAGGACGAGTGGCTGCAGTCACCTGGCTTGTTCAGCTTGGAGAAGAGCAGGCTGAGGGGTGGCCTTGTCACTGAGGGGTGACCTCATTGCCATCTGCACCTTCTGCAAGAAGGGCAGCAGAGGGGAGGCACTGGTCTCTCTGGTGACCAGCGACAGGACACGAGGAAAGGGAATGCAGCAGCATCAGGGGGCGTTCAGATGGGACATGAGGAAAGGTTCCTCATGAAGAGGGTTGGTGGTCATGGGGACAGGCTCCCTGGGGGAGTGGTGACGGCACCGTGCCAGGCGGAGTTCAGTGAGCAGCTGGACAACGCTTTTGGTCATACAGTTTAGTTGTAGGCAGTCCTGCGAGGGGCAGGGAGTTGGACTCGATGATCCTTGTGAGTCACTTCCAACTGGAGATATATTCTGTGTTTCGGTGGTAAGTACCTGGGAGGAGAATCAAACTAAATCTGTGAGGTTTTTAGTCAGATTAAGTAAATCTTGCTAGCTGCTTATGAAAATAATCTGAAGTTACATTTTTACTGTTGAATTAGTTCGTCCAGTCTCATAATGATTACTTGTATTTGGTTGATCTAGACCATAAGCCTAGTGTGTGTTAAACACAATTCTTCCAAAGTACCACAAAGATAACGTTTTCACCCTCAACTTGGTGTGTTTTGGCATTATGTGGGGTTTTAACAACGTGGGTGGAAAAATCTCTAGTTAAAAAGTACATAATGCTTGCTTTGAAATATTTTTGGTTCTTTAGCATATGAAGCTACAACTAAAAGTTGAATATTTTGAGTCTCAGCTAATCTACTGGTACCTTGTTCAAAATACTGTATGGTCTGGTCAGCGTCTTTCAGCCACTGCGTTGGCGTACTTTGTGTTGCCTTGATGGATGGTAGCTTGTGCTTGGGGGGAGGCGGTCCGTTTTCTATAGCCCAGCATTCTCTCCCTACACAGTTGGTCTGAATTTGTTTGGGAGAAAATATTCTGTTTATTGCTGTCACTTTTTATCCCATCTACGGTTTCCTAATAAAGCTGACCATACTTACACAAGTTTGTAATAAAATGAAGTGTGAATGTAGTGAGACAATTTCAGTGAAGTGTCAGCTGTAAATTGGTGTATTCTCAAAGGCTTTTTTCTTTTCCTAGCTAATAAATTGATTACACGAGAAGGGCCTTCCTTTCTGCAGATGCGAATAAAACATTTGATGAAGTCAAACTGCATCCCACAAGCCACTTTCTTGTCAAAATTGTGTGCAGATTCTCCAGAAATTGCAAACGTTTCATCTTTTCGCCAAGCCTACATCACATGTGTGTGTTCTATGCTGCCCAGTGAAGACTCCATTAAGGAGGTTAGTAATCCATAGTCGCTTTTTAATGTCTGTTTATCAAGCATTTTAGAATTTATTTCTGCAATGCTAAGAACTGAAGCTGAAGAATCAAACTGTTGCAGCAGAGTTCCAAAAGAGAAACGAACTTTTGCAGGCTGCAGTAGGAAAGAACATTTGCATTAACTGCTGGTGTAGAGAAGTGTGTGCTACCTGCTTGCATTCAAGGTTAGATGTGTTTGAAAGCTTAAAATAAAGCTTGGAACTTTAGTACCCCTTGTAAGCAAAATAAAATTAGAAGGCTGCCTTTTCTGGCTCAAATCCGAGAGCGGTTACTTGTAGCTGTTCTGACATAGGAAAGAAAAGCTTTTTAAAAAACCACAAAAAACCCCACAAAACAAACAGAAAACCCTTTCGAGTTGTTGCTTCAGAACCCTAAACTTGTTTTTAGCAGTTAGTCTTCCTCTTACAGCAGCAGACGTAGTAATGATTTGTGTTAACACATGGCAGTCGCAACAGCGGTCAGACGACTCTGGCCTCTGTTGCCTCTTGATCTCGCACAGCTGTTTTTTTATAAACCTCCCTGGTTTTGTTAGTTGTGTGGGTTTTAAATGTGGGACTTGAACATTTTGAGTAAGGCTCTGTGAAACTGGGGGAAGTTTCACATATTTAAAAAAAAAAAAAATACAACTCTGATGTCTGCACTTGCTGAGTGAGTGGCAGACTTGTGTGGAGTGTTCTTGTTGTACACGTGCACTGCTTAAAAAGCATTCCTTTAAATGTGCTTCTTTTGAAAAAGAAGTGTTTGGCTGGCCTACTCCGAGACAGCCTCCTCGTTCCGAGCCAGCTGCCCCTCAGTGTGCTGTACTGTAGGAGCAATGGAACACCTCACCGCAGACACGACCTGCGTGCTGGAGGGGCCCAGCTCTGTGGGTGACTTGCAGCATGTCACTGGATTGGATTAGCTGCTAATGATGAATGGTGTAGAAATCACATGAAATTATGTTCAGATTTTAGTTTCGTTTCAGAGTTGTGAAGTGTGGCTGTCTCTGTTTTACCTAGATACTCAGAAAAGTCTCTTTACTTGCTAGTCAAGTATAGAAATGAGAATACAGATTGATTTAATTGAATCAAATTATGGTAACTGCTCTAATTAAACCTTTATGGGAAAATTAAGCCACTAAGCACTTAACTGGACCTGTAGCCAACACTCTGAAAAGTATAAAGTCAGTGGTGTTACAGCACCAGAAAGTTGACGTAAATAATTTGCAATATGAGGATTTGCAAGTCGTATTTCTTTGCATGCTGGGTCACAGAAATTGCATAGTTGGCACTCTTTACAGAATTGCTGAAATCTGAGACTTCTAAAACACTTTTGTTTCCACCTTTGTTTTCAGAATGTGATTATTGTGTTGTATCTTCATGTTGCCTGTCATCTTCCTCAGGTAGAAAGTTATCAGGTCTAATCATAAGCAGGGAAAAGAGATGGATGAAAGATGAAGCACGCAAAGAATGGCAGCTGTTGGGGAACAAGAGGTGGCAATGGCCGAAAACCTAGAGGGGGGAAGAGGGAATGAACTGTAATGAGAGAAACAAGGGTGAAGTGAAATTTGAAGTTCAGGGTAGGATGGGACAGATGGAAGAACAGCACTTGGCTGAGAAAGTGAATGTTTCACAAAGGGTGAAGATGAGTGAAGACAGCTTGAGGAGGATTGGAGAGAGAGAGAATTTGTTTTGAAAGGTTAGTTAATGTGTGGCCATCCCTTCCCGGCAACTAGAAGTGATTGGAATAGCGAGGTCAAGCTTGGACGGGAAGCTGCTGAGCTCCTAGAAGTTAAGGCTAGCGAACTATTTCCGTCCATGTCTATAGGAAACGCCGTACATACACGTGTGTGCATATATGTATGTGTATATATGGTTGTAACTGTCTGTGTTTGTACACTAAGACAAAGTTGTGCCTCGCATTTCTGCTACCTTCTGGTACCTTGAATTGATCCTAAGGCACACACATAATTAATTGTATGACTATTTGTTCACAATAATCTCATGCTGCTCTGTGAGAAACAGAAAGTAACAGAGCTAAGAATTGCTGTCTGGCTTACTGATTCCAGTGTTTGGCTTGAATTTTCCAATTTTATTGAACCAATTAAAATGCTAATTGAATAGTTTCTCCTACACAGGAGTTAATATTTGAGGCTTCATGCTTTTTGCAATAGTAAATGGTGTTGTCAACTACTGTTACAGACACTAAGATGACTTTCTCTGCAAGGCAAGTGCCAGCCGTGTGCAGCAATAAAACAGGCTTTCAACTGAAACAACCAGTTTAAATGAAAGCCAGATTGATTGTTTTGAGCTGTAACTGGTCATCTCCGTAGAATGTCGGAGTGGCTGTTGGCTAGGTTGCAGCTGAGCTCTGTATAGCCATCTCTTATCATCAAAGTCGGACTTTTTTAGTCTGCTTTCTTTGGGAAAGACCATTCAAAAATCTGAGTGTGAAGCACTTGAAGTCTAAATTTAAGCAAATGTCTGTTATCCCATTCATAAAAATTCAGCTGGGAAGCTAAAGAAAAGTCATCTTTTGGAGGCCCTCTCCAGATACTGCCTACAGAATAAGGAATTATTCTTGGGTTGTATCTTTAGAAGAGCAAGAGGGAAAGGCAGTGAAGCTTGATAAAACACTGGGGAAGGATAGTTGCTTATCATGAGTTTGCTTGCAAAAATATTCTTAGTTGCTGTGTGGTTTCCACTGTAAAGTTAAGCTACGTGTTCTCTTCCCTCTGTAATTTCCAATTTGATTGAAAGATTACAAGGACTTAACCAAAATCTTCCTTGCTCTGCAAACTATCTATGCTTACTGAAATACTTTTGATATAAAACATGTTCTTTTATTAAACTTTGAGGCAGCAGCTCCCAAATTCTTGCAGCTGTAGCAGCATTGTTTAATGTAAATAAGGTAATATTCTGCAAAAGAGTAGCCTGCATTTACAGACTCAAGAGTATGTTGTCGCAACTCAGCTGGCAGGAATTTACAGTCTCTGAGCTGAAATGAAATTGGTTTTACTCAGCTCATGGTGTATCTCTAGCTCCTGAAAGGAGGGCAAGTCTCCCTAGGTAAGCAAGTTGGGTTCCCCTTTTCTAAGGAGTACTAACACGACGGCCTACTAAAAAACTGGTAGAAGGCTTAGGTTAGTAGTAGGAAATTTTTATGATGACATAAGAAATGAAATATCTTTGTAATATTAAAACTTTTTCTTCAAGCTAAAATGACATGGAAGACAAAGACAAGATAAATCCTACATGGTTGTATGTTCCGTGGAATAACTTTGATAAATAAACTGGCATCCTTGTTGTTAACAGAACATGGGGAGGATGACAGCATTTTTCAATAATTCTAATTTAAAATACCTTAATACACTTCATTCTGTAGCCTCTGAACTTCCTTCAGCTGTTGGTCTTATTGGGTTTCTAACAGAGCACCAGAAGCACTGGTCAGCATTCCAGGTTTAGTAAAGCCACTTTCTTTTAGTAAGTGTCTGGTTTGTCACTTAAGTGACTGACTGGATATTGCTGAATGATTTTAAACTGTGCATTTGGACATTTTGTCTTAAATACTGTTTTAAACAAACAAAAAAACCCAAAAGCCCCCAGATCTGAAAGGAGATGGACCACTGACAAAGTTTGAAATAAACAGGACTTGACAACAAATTGCCTGGTTGCTTACTCAGTAGTTAATGTCCTGAATATGAGCAAGTTGAGCCAAGAAGAATCAAGTTTCTATGCGAGAAGGAGAGTGAATCCAATGTGCTGTGGGACTGCAGGCTGCTCCAGGTGCTGCAGCCTGCCTGTTTCTGGAGCTGATGCTTGTGCTGTTTTGCTGGTCCAGCCCACAGCAGAAGGTCCAGGTCTTGTTATAGTGTGAGTCTGAGCAAGGAGTAACTGATGGCTATGAAAAATGTGGGGTTTTATCATTCTGTAGCCTAAGAAACCCTAGTAAGTAGGTTTTAAGTTTGTAGTTTTTAAAACAGTGTTGTTCAGTGATTGTTCATTTAATGGAACTGAGAAACTGAGCACAGTCTCTGCCAAGCAAATCACAGATAGGCTGCCACGTCGTCTTGAGATTTGTGGAGGAAACATCCCATATTTACGTGCACTGTCACTTTCTGTTATTCTAGAAACCAAGATCTGGAAGATCAGGTTTGTACCAAATCACTGGAGGCAGCCCCTTGGGTTGTTTAGGATGCTTGCTGTATTGTTGAGGAGGTGGCTGCATTTAGTCGTGGAAACTGCCAGAGACAAAAATTTGGGTCACTTAGCTTTGTCTTCCTAATTTGCTTTATAAAATGTGCTGATGGAAATCGTAATCTATAAAGAATAGGAATAACGAAGTGGAGAGAGGTGGTAGAATACTGTGAGAAGGCTGGAGTTGCCCAGCTATCAGACGTGTATTCAGTCAGACTTCCCACACGAGCTGAAAGCCTGGATGCCTGTAAGTGCCAAAGGTGGGTGAACATAAAAAAGGTACCGCTGGCAAAGGGTGTGAGAGGGAGATGGTGTCCAACAGTAGCCTATTTTCCGATTTGTAAGCTAGAACAGCTGTGTTCTCTCCTGTGCAGTGGTGAACACCTTCAGAATTCTTTCATGCGGCCATTGGTATGGACTTGCTTTTTCATCTTTCCCAACCTGAAGGAGGTGGCAGTTGATTTGTGGATATTCTAAGTGCATGTTATCTCTGACATGCAAGGAGCAATGATGTCTGCCTCCTTAATTAGCAAAGCAGCTTGTGAATTGCTCTGAAAATGTCTGCTGCAGGAGGTCAGTCATGGGTCTCAAGTTGGAACACCAAAAGTCAGCAGACCCTAGAAAATGTTGACATTGCTCAGTGAACTCCAGTGTCAAGCCTGTGTGGAAAACTGGGGTAGTATACCTGCTTCTGCTCTTCCTGCTGAATGAGATGTCTGTGAAAATGAGTTTGGTACATTTTAACTTCCCTTTGTTCTTTCTATATCATTATTTTTCATGATTAACAAGAGGTTTGAATCATTTATAGTAGCAACAGCTGATTAAAGTAGATGTTGCTTGAGTACAGCCTATTCTGTGATGTGGAATAGATCCAGTGGAAAAATTGTATTAAAAATAGTGTTGTCTTAATAGTAAAAGAACTTCGTACTGTTTGTGGTCTAAAATACTTGGCTTGTAACCAAGGTAATGCTCTGTTTTGATACGTGCATAGGTACTACCTTTAAGTAGGCTTTCCAGACTTCCATGGGATTTCTCTCTCCTCTAAACACTTCTATTTTTAACATCATGCTTTGAGGTGTGATTGTTTGCAATCAGCACTTATGCACAAAGAGGCTAAGAGACTGGCTTTTTCATATCTCTCGACCTTTTTGGACCTGGGGTTGATTTTCAAGAAGAAAACAGGTATGCCTGCAAGTGCAGAGGAGGTATGGGAAGTTTTAGATAAGATTGCCTGTGTGGAAGTATTTTGCGAAACTGCCCAAAACAGAAGATGGTCCCAAAGAAAATTAATACTGAGAAGGGATGAGAACTAACATACAGGAACTTCTCATGCCATGCTGTGGCTGAAAGGTGTGGTATGAACTGGGGGTGTTAAAAGGAGATACAGTGTTCTGCTCATGTGTTTGCGAGACCATTTGCTTTGATACAGTAAACATGTATTTCTTCTGTAAACATGCTGAGAGTAAAGTGCCTTTTGTTTTCATTTCCTTTTTTCTTTTAAGATTGCAAAGGTGGATTGCAAAGAAGTACTGGACATCATATGTAATCTGGAAGCTGAGGGACAAGAGAACACTGCATTTATTCTTTGTACAACATACCTTACTCATCAGCTTCAGACAGCAAATGTGTATTGCTCTTGGTAAGTAATAAGTATTACTGCTGCTCCTAACTGTTCCTCACTGGTTTCAGTGCAAGAGAATTGAGCTAATATAGTACAAAAATTTGTAGAGAAAGTGGATGTATCTTTAACTTCAGAAGTACATCAGACTGAAGTACTTTCTAGATAACTTGTGACAAAATAATACAGATTCATCTTGCTACAGTAATAGAGTAATTAGACAAAAGTAATGTTTAAATTATTTAAAAATGAAACAGCAGCCATACTGTTGGCACTAACGGTAATGCTTCAGCAAGATATAGTAGCTGTGTAAGTAGTGCTGGATCAGTGCTGTCTGGGTTGATACTAAACCCCTAGGCTTTGTGGTTCCATAAAGTATGTTGTAACTCAGTTGTTCTTCCCCTTCCAGGAGCCTTTTGTAGTTTTATAATTTCTTAATTCTGAAAATTCTAGTACTAGATCTTGGCCAAACTGTGACTATAAAACTTCTCTGCCCTCTTAACTGGCTGGAGGTACAGAAACTTCTTGCATCTCTGTTTCAGCAGTGGCAAACTGGTAGAGCCAAAACAGGGAAGCTGTTTTCTGCCTCGTACAAAATGGGTTTGCAGTTTGGGTTTCAAGGCATGGCTAAATGTGTAATTTTCACCTGTTTAAAGGCTGATCTGGATAAAGCTTTACATTACCAGACATCTCAAGTGTATCTCAGGAATTTGGATTCAGTCAGCTGTGGCATTGTTCATTTACTCCACATTTTAAAGCCATTAAGAAAAATCTTTGTAGCAATAAAGTGTCAGCAGGATGATTCATAGTTTAACCTGGTCCAATCATCTGTACAAAAAGGTCAGAATCATTTACATACTGCTTCTGTTTGAGGCCAGAAATGTCTTTTTGAGCAAAAGCATACCTTGTAAAGAGAAACTTGTGGAAGACTCAAGAGGGGAGAATCCACCACACTTGGAAGTTGTAGAAGCTGACTGTTTTTTCACTACTGAAATGCGTCACTAGAGATTAGATTAGGCCCATGTCCAAAGAGATACAAGGCTGAAGTCCATCCCATGATCCCTTTTAAAAGAAAAAAGGAAACAAAACAAACAAAAAAAACCCCAACAACTACTAACATTCTTTCAGGGAGAACTAAACGATTTGCTGTTGTCCAAGGAGACTTGTTAAACAGTTCTATTTAAAAGCTGTATCCCTGGGGTGCAGATGAAGAGAGTTGGACTTGCGTGTAGCTGAGACTTTTAAACCATTGGGACTGGAGAACAGACTTCAGGAATGTAGCATTTATTGTTACTGAATAACATCTCTTTTTTGTGACAATTGTGGGTAGATTTTTTGCTTTGCATTACAAAGTCTGACCTGAAATTAGTCAGAATTCGAATGAAATTTTCAGGTCCTGTAATGCTGTCTAGCAATAATGAGTCAGGAGAGGTCAATTAAAAATGTAGATTTCTCATCCTCATGCCAGTCATGATGGGCCCTGCCGAAGGTTAAGTCTACACAAAACACTGTGCAGCTGTAACGTAGAGCAGGTCCTTCCACATCAGCTTTAAAATTGGCTAGCCTAGGTGGCAAGCAGTGAAGGCTTGAAGATCCAAATGTTAGCACTGTTTAGCAACACAGAAGGTGTTAGCAGGTTTGTGTCCCTCGTACTGGAGTCATATCGTTATGTCTACACTGTCATCAGTGGTTGTTCAAATGGAAGATGCTGGTTTAAACTGTGCTGCTATGTTCATGTACGCCACAGTTGCCCCCTCTGCTGCCGTCTGGACAAGCTCCTCAAGTTCCAGCTGCCTTCTCCCAGGGACGAGACAGGAGAATGAAGTCTTCTGTCTGACACTGAAATTGTATAGGTGTATAAATTCAAATTCTGGTACCGTACATAGCACTCCTTGTACAACAGAATTTCACACAACCTGTGCGGTCCGTGCCCACTGAAGAGCAAAGCTTCCAGGATGCTGGAGCCCATACTGAAGAAGTTCACTAGCTGATGGACTCCTGTCTTGTGAAAATGGTGTAATACTTCTTGACAGTCAGATTGCTTTGTCACTTTGAGGCTGTACCTTTAAGTCTGTTTGAAAAGCACTGTTGCTTGCAAATAAGGATGCCTTGCTGCTGAACTGCTGTTTCATGGAGTGGCCTTGTTTATTGACCTCCACCTGCTTTCCTTGTGATGGATGCAGATCTAGTGATTGTTTAGCCATAAGGTAGATGAATTCAGGTGGCTGATAGGACATAAAACATTTAATTTAGAGGATTACTTTTGTCAGATCAGCCACCTTTACTGATGAGGTATGAGATCACACATTAGAGATGTAGTGAATATTATGGCTCGCAAAATGGGGAGGCTTCTCTGCCTTAGTGAATTGAGCTCAGTCAAAAGCGTGACAAATGTCAGAGCTGGCTTGAAGGACAGGAGATGTTAAGATGGACTCACTGCAAATATGCATGTTTAGCCTAATCCTACCACTAAAATTAAGGCAGAGGAGTCACATACTAGAGGTTGCTTGCTAGCCATAATATATGCTTAAGTATAAGGCATAAATACACACGTATAATACTTAGTTAAATTGAATACATAAACTGAGATATACTCCTTTCTGTGACCAACTGCTGGTTTTAAGGGGCAGCAATTGCTTAATTCACTTCAAGGAAGGTCCTGTGTGGTTCCAGAAGACAGGATTGTAGTTGAAAGGTTATTTTGCTCTGTGATGCTTGATCTACTGATGATTTGGACTCTACTTAGAGTTTTTCTAGCCA
>Ga0181612_138245_pt1 | contig 31948 bp, 17 predicted proteins | sample HoacroProtozoa21_FD_119630 | JGI IMG/M metagenome (GOLD analysis project Ga0181612, IMG submission 119630) | Hoatzin crop microbial communities from Cojedes, Venezuel. Combined Assembly of Gp0051906, Gp0051904, Gp0051908 | reverse complement strand
GAGTGGCTGTCCCCTCCCTGGAAGTGTTCAAGGCCAGGTTGGATGGAGCAACCTGGTCTAGTGGAAGATGTCCCTGCTCATGGCTGGGGGGTCGGAACCAGATGATCTTCAAGGTCCCTTCCAAACCTTACCATTCTATGATTCTATGACTCTATGATATAGTCCTGCATATGGAGAGTATCTTCCTTAATGTTTTGGTTGTAAGGGCCTTAAGAGGCTCATAACTGTGAAAAACAATATTTGCCAAGGGGAAGTGTTAGAGGTCCAGCATCCCAACCATTAGTTCCAGGAAACATGACCCAGTGCACAGCACAAAGCACTTTCAGGATTAACACATGGAACTGCTCCAAGTTTGTACGCAGCATGGCACAATGGGGGCTTGAGCCTGGTGAGCACTTCAGCACTGCGAGAGCATCCATGCTTTGACAAAGTCTGGAATCAAAGAAAGTACTACAAAAACCTTATCTGTGCTCGGCCCTCGAACACCAGGTTTGGAACATCAGTCAAAGGCAAGTAATGTGAACTCTGCTGTCTCTCAGTTATCAACTTTGTTGATACCTTGAAGAAAACATGGCTGTTAAACCAATTCTGTGTCTCTTCTGCAAAGACTTCATAAGATATCAGTATGTGATCTGTATTTTCATTTATTATGAAACTACGTAAAATTTCCTCATTGTGAAGGACTGTAAAATGGGTGGGCATCAGGGTACTCGAGAAGAGCATTGGTGTATGCAGGAACTGAGCCCTTAATGTTGACATTTCTTATGAGTGTGAAAGCTGCAAATGGTCAAAATCTTCAGTCACAGGACATACATGACATATATACTAAAATATTTTCTAAAGGCAATTTCCAATCTGATGTCTTCTTTCTCAGACTGTGGTACTAAAAAGTGAAGTGGAAAATACATACTTAGAATTAGATCTTTCACAGGTGAAGATACAAAGTTAATTGTGCTGTGTAACGCATGAAGAGGTAGAAAGAAAGACACCATGACTTTAACAGCTAGGAGCATCCATATACAGGGAGAGGGGTGCAAGGTTTCCTGCTTAGCAGAGGAAGGCTGGGCAGTACAAACAGACTGCAGTATCATCAGGGACCCAACTGTAAGCATCAGCACTTGCTACCTTAAAGCTAGGGGAAAAAATCTGCATTGCCTTCAGTGCACAAAGGAATAAAACATACCAGATTAATATGCATCTCCACCGAAAAACAGGTTCAAAGCCTGCTGAAAAGCTTGTGCTAAGGTGGTGTGGAGACAAACTATAACACAAAATCTTCTGCCACAGAAATTTGTATCTAGTCTTTTTATATGTGGCTGGCAGTCACAGACAAAGAGGTATCACCCAGAAAAGGCTGTGAGAAGATTATCCAACCTGATTCTTAAAAGCACGAAGGGCCCGAGACCTCATGTGACAAACTTCTGGTGTACTTGTTCTGATTCTGCTCTTTTTGCTATCAGAAACTAACTCCATAGATAAGTATAAATGTGAATAGAATAAAACTATAATTTATTCAACCTTGTTCATGCTGTCCACTAATTTGTTCTCCTACCTTTAAATATCTCCCCTGATTGGCATATGATACCAATAGGGAATTTCAGGATATACTGCAATTCCAACCTATTACTTTAATTGTTTAATTTTAATGTTACCTTTTCTGGCCCTTTTAGAGCTCCTTACACAACCACATACACGTGAACATGTGCACTTGCTTTCAGTCATGTTTATTACTTCGGAACATCCAAGACAGAACTTTTGAAGACGGTCTTTCTGCTTTACTCTCTCATCCTTGCAACTACTAAATCTCTGTTGTGTCTGGATTATGACTCCCAAAGCACTGACATGTATCATATTTTGATGGTTCCTCCTCTTGGTGCACTGGGTCATGAACATCAAGCCTGCAATGCATTCATCCAGTGAGCTCCGAAACAGCCAAAGTTTGGGCTGTAGGATGTAGGAAGATGCTCATCATCCCTTCTGCCACCGCATTTAGGCATTTAAAGAGCAAATGCAGCCAGAAGCAAGACAAGGTTTCCCTCTCTGGCAACTCAATCAAAAAACCTGACATAACTGCAGAAAACAGAATGGAAAGTGTCCAGGGTGTCTGAATCAGTCTCCTGGTTTACTGAAACTTCTACCTTATCACTTCCATCTTTCCAGAAAAAAACCCCACCACATCATGTTACAAACTACTCAGAAGCTGCTTCATGAGCTTTTAAGCCATCCCTGTCACAGGGGCAGCAACCTCTGAGAAGGAGGCCAGCAGACAGATAGGAGCAGAAATCTTGTCAGCTGTCTGACTTTAATCCACTGATGCTTTAGAGTCAAAACCCTAACACGTAATTTTCATTGCAAACAAACATTCAGTGTACTGTCAGCTCTCCATTATCCCCTGGCAGATTATCCAGTTTGCTGATAAATGGTGCCACAATTGCAGAGACATCCATGCTGGCTCTGTGCAGGCTAGCCCAGGTCTGGCAGAGCTTATTAGCTTAAGCTCTGCATAAATACTTCGGTACGGCTTCCAGAGCCAGCGCTCGGGTGCCTCCGCATCATGCTGCTGGAACCAGCGTGCTGGGGAGTGCAATGCGGATACATCCAAGCGGCTCTGCAGGAAGCCAGCTCATGTCCAGCAAGGCTTCAGAGTTTGCCAGCCCTGCATTAACACCGGCTCACACAGGGCTTAAAAAAACAGATAGTTTTCTGTAACTCACCCTTTTCCTGCTTGTTCCCATTAATTCATTAGCATAGTTATTGTGAGTTCAGCCTTAGGCCACAAGAAAGCTCCCAGAAGACTTCAGCGTTAGCCAGGGAATGCACTAAGCAACATCTAATTAACCCCAACCAAAAGCAGGTCCTGGGGACTGTGGCGAGGAGGGAGAGCCAGGGCCATGTTGCCAAGTAACTGTGGGAAGGGAGTCCTGGAGCCGGTTCAGCGCCTCGCTCCCCTGCATAACTGTTTTTCAAGCAGAGCCCCAGAACTCCCTCTTTAGGAAATTTTAAATACAAACAAATTCAATGTTCATGATGTCCTTATCCAGGAAGGTGGCTGATCGGATTTAAGCAGGCCCTGGTGTCTGGCATTTGCAGGGAGATATACACTGGAATACGACTTAAGTTAGTGTTATACAATGCTTTGGGATAATTCAGGATGGGAAATATTACAGAAACACAACCCACTGTTATTTCCAATCCCCGTGCCCTTTCAGGTTTTGCTCTGTTTGCTGAGATACCCAAAAAGCATGCTAATTATTGCACGGATGTGGGATTTTTTTACACCAAATTATATTGATATTATCAGCTCAGTTTATTTATTCATCCAAATGGCTGTCAGATGCAGAGAGATCTGTGTTTTTATTACTCACCTACGCCTCGAGTCAGGCTGGTGACTAAGGGGTGAAAGGTTGCACATCAGACTACCGATCCCTTGAGACAGCCAGTTCTTCAGTCCAAGGACTTTCTAATGGATATTTTGCACCACATGATCACTCAGTTTTCAAGGTGACACAGTCACAATATTAGAGAAGAAGAAGAAGAAGAAGAAGAAGAAGAAGAAGAAGAAGAACAAGAAGAAGAAGAAGAAGAAGAAGAAGAAGTCAACGCTTGTAACTACAGCAATCCTTTTGTCTAATACAACAATTTCTTTTCTACCGTCACTTCCCTCCCCCATTTCTAAAATGCAGCTAAGCATCCCAGGTAGATGAAAACGAGGAGGAACATATGCAACTTTGTTCCATTTATTTCAATTTACACATGTGTATGTACTTGTATATGCACACATGCATATACACACACTTGCAATGCAGATATTAGAATTTTCAGGGAAATTTGTGTTAAATGATTTATACTAACTACATAGGAAAAAATTATTCTGACAAAACTAAGAAAATAAAAACAAAGTTATTTGTTCCAGGGTGGTCCCACCAAATCAAAATGCTTTGGTTTATTGAGCAGAAATGTTTCATTTGAATCATACTGATGTCAAGCTGCATCTGCTCAGTACCTCGTGGGAGTCCCACCGGAACTGTGATGCAGATGCTACATAACTCCATGATTTTTCACGGACTTCCTTGGCTGGCAATATATTCAGTGATGCTCTGTGTCTTCCCCTATGACCAAGTCATATAGGATAGTCTGAGTCACATGGCAAGGCTGGTAGTAAATATACTACAGCCAATTAACTCTTCCTGTAAGGCAGGTAAAATAAGACAAGCAAAGTACGATGCCCATAAAGCTTTCCCTTGGAAACCGAAGAGTTATTATGCGTCAGCTGAACATCAAACATTTTAACTTGATTCAGTGCACTGAGATGAAATATTTCAACATAGGACTGCAGAAATAATTAATTTCAATTAAAATACTACTGGAATTATTGCATTATTTACAAACTGATTGTTTCAACTTTCTGATTCACAATAAATTTAGATATTTTGACTGCAGAGGGGAAAAACAGGCTAGAAATTCCTGGGGTTTTTTAGCCGTGTTAAATAATCTAATTCTTACTCAGATACAACACAGAACACTCCTGATTAGAAGATTGTGTTAAATAAAGTATCACTCCGAGTACATAGCTTCTCATTTTTAACCTGGCATAACACATTTCCTCCCCCTATATTCCCCCCCAACCCCACGCAGCAAGAGACAGAACGAGGGCAGGACAGAAGAGGAGGGGATACCCACCTCCTCTCACACCCAGCTTGACAGCTGGGAAATGCGACAGGACACAAAGCTTAAATGCATAGAGCCAACAAATCTGGGTTTCTTTATGCATAGTCACAAGAGAACCTTATGGTCAGTTTAATCTCACTGGAATTCAGAAGGTATATCCTGTAGCCAGAAGGACAGAGCAGCATGTGTAACACCGAGACCAAGAATGCAAAGCGAAGTTGCCCAGCCAACATGGATGTGTCGACCTCACATCCGTTTGTGAGTTAGCATGACAAGACAGCTTTGTGCAAGAAAGAAGAGGCTGGTTCTTTAGAGGAAACGATAGTTTCCAGTCAAAACAATGGCAAAACCATTGTAAATTTGTGATGAAGGATAATAGTACAATAGAAGTATAACTCTGATTGGAAGTAAGGAATTTGGGAGTAACACAAGACACAATACGACACAGAGAAGAATTTGGGGTAGAGAGCACTGATGTACCCGGTGTTAACTTTTTCAGGAATTTTCCTGCAAATCTTTCAGTGTTTGATGCCACACAAAGTATATGGTTTTGGGCAACAAATATCTGTCATTTCCAGCCTCCCTCTTTTTGCATTTGCCAAGTCCTCACTAAGTAGTGCTCACAAGTACTTCAGGGTCTAGGAGGGATCAGAAAATAAATGTAACTACTCTTTTGAAGACTCCTCTTCATAAAATATTTTTTGGTTGCTGGGGTGGTTAATATCACCTTAATTACTTTAAAAAGTCACTGGTGCATAATTTAAAATTGAGATCTAGATACAGCTGAATGTTTTGACTCTTTACTGTGGAAGTATATATGGCTAAGAGTGGCACACACTTTCCAGTTTGCCTAGGGCAGTAAAAGTCCCTCAAGCCAGCCCTGTCAGGAGTGGTGCTGACATGCATTAATGGTGCAGTTACCAGTAGATAATATAATGCAATTAACAGATCTTATCACTAGTCCTTAAGGGAGTAGACCACATTGCAAAATTTTGATATGCATCTCATAACTGGCGCAACATCATTCAGCCCACAATACATCAGCTATTCTGATTTAATCTCACACAGCCTGTGCTAGTTCATATTGCACCATAATTTTCTGAAGATTGCAAACCAAGAGCTAACTGACCTCCTGCCCTAACACATGCAAAACCCCCAGCGAAGTTACTGCTTTCACATAACTAAGGCTGAAGGCCAAAAGCTCTGGAGGGGAAAGATAACTTTACTCCCTCTGTTGGTAGAAAAGGAAAAATGATACCAAAACCATCCTAATCCACGTAGGCTACTTTATCTGCAATTTTTTTGCAACCAAACTTTATGTAAAGTGGATTTGAGGAGATACAGGGATGACAACAGGGAGCTGTAAAAAGGAAAAAGAATTATTATCATAAATTTAACAAAGAAATTACTTCAAGTACTGTCAAATTTAGGAAAAAATTTTTGCCTTTCTTTCTGCGAGGTTCTAGTACATTCTGAAGGGCTCTGCTGTGTCAGAAGGAAGACAGGACCAAAAAGGAAAATTCAGAGTTATTAAAGCTGCATCATTAAAATTTGATTAGTTGGTGATATCTCTAAGCGAGATCAAACAAGCTGCTCATTTCAGACAGGGGAGGCCTACAGTGTGGTCATGGTTGGGACCAAGTGGTCTGGTTAAATAAGACAGCAAATTGCTGAGGGTGACCAAATAGTCACGACCCTCCCACACCTAGCGAGCTACACCACAGCCATGAAGAACCAGGCTTCTTGCTGGTTTTTAGGGAAGCACCAGAGTTTCTAGGCTGGCACCTGTTGGTTTACAAGTGGAGAATGGGATAAAGCCCCTTGGAAAGCAGCAAGCTCAGCCCTTGTGCTGCCCAACTCACTGGTATCAGCAAAAGCAGGGTACTCTGATCTCCAGCTTCACCTCTCACCTCTCCTTCCATTTTCCTTCCATTTTTCATCTCCTGGTGTAAATCCTACTGCTTGTACCCACATTATAATAGTCGGTATGCATGCTTCATCTGCACTATGCATCTGTACAGTAGCTGGAGGTAGGTAGTTGGATTGTAACTTGGCTTGCACTCAGGTGACGGGTCGTAGAGGGGTTGGCAAAGACATGAGTATCTAGAGAGCTAGACAGAACATGAACTGTTAAAACTGTTGAGAATTACCAGGCAGGTTATGGACATGACAGGCACTTGTGTGTGCATGACAGGTAAGTTATCCGTGATGGCATCTCCCTTGCTAATGACCCTTAACATCAAGTCCTGTCCTTTGCAGATCTTTTAATGAGAAAGCTTGTTTGAGACTTGAACTCTTCGTGGACATATACTTCATTGGTCAAAGTTATGGGAAGCAGCCAAGCCAGGAGCCCAGGGTCTTGTTCACCTTGCCTCCTGCACGCACTGAGATGTGACAGAATGTTCCTTTCTATTGTAGTTTCTTTGCTTAATTAGAAGTGAAGAGAAATTCATCCTTGTTGTAACTGGGTGTGTTTCTCCTGATGAAAGTATAGTTTTAATACGTGCAGCTACTGCTAGTTATGACAGCTACCATCATTGCCTGCATGCATGTCCATTTCACAGAAGATTTCTTTCTATTCTCACTTGGGATGGCTACTTTATACCTCTTCCTACTGCGGATGCATCATCTGCCCTTCCAGGGTGAAGGTTTTCAAACAAGATTAATCTGCATGATTCCCATTTCCCATCCCCAGAGTACATCCCCTATTGGAAACAAGAAAACAAACAAAAAAGAAAACACATTTTTCCTCTAACCAGTTGAACTAAATAACCACCATCTTTCTAAAGAAGTAGCTCCCCTTTGTCTTCATTTTGAATGAAAACACGTTATTAAATCACCTAAATACACTATATATACCAGTTCAATAGATGTGCTAAAAAATGAATATAAAGTTACTACTTAAGATTACAATCTACTGTACTTGAGAAATGGGCATCTAAAGAAATGTAAGGGTTGATTCTGTCAACAAATGAATTATACCAAATCACAGGTACGTTTTCTTTCCACACATCCTCAATAACAGTGAACAACATTGCCAAGTGGATAGTGAAGACCAGATTCAGGACCACAAATAGCCTTTGTGCTGAAGGATAAAACACAATAGATCCTTCTCTGACTCTGAAGGGGGAAAAAATACATATGTAGGATGATAGGGGCCAGGAATAAAAAACAGTAGAGTGCACTGTTGAAAAAGAATAGTCAGCTGCCTTCATGATTTAAAAAAACCCCACCTTAATACAACAATTATCATTAAGAGTGATTTTTCCACCATATAACTGACAAGTAAATTATCACGTCTGTACCTGCATGTTGAGTTACTGCTTCACCTTCACCAGTAAACAAAGAGGGGGAAAAATTGCTTTCAGTGACAATTTTTTTTCCAAAGAGCCAAGCTGTTTGTGCTTTCTTCTCTTTTTCTTTCTCTATATACGTTTTGTTGTTGAAAAAATCAGACATAATTAGATAAAGTGGTAGCATAAATCCAGGAGAGCTTTTGCTAGAAGTCAGGGAAATAGTGTCTCATTTACCGTTATCCCTTCAGTTATCTTCCTCCATCAATGCTTTATTCCTATAGCCTTCCCTAAAAGTATGAAAAGGTGAATTAATATTTAATAAAATAAAAGCCTTTATTCTGCTTTATTAAATACTGAAGAGGTATAATGAGCAAATGGCTAGTGTGTCAGGTCACAAATATATAGAGCCTGTGGATCCATCTAAATTCGGCTCTACTTCCCTTCTGTATTTCCTGGCATTTCATAAGAGAGAAACCCTAAATCTTTTTTCTCCTTACGTCTCTTTTATGAAACAGATGTCTGGAGAAATTAATTTTTAAAAAGGGAGGACAGTGTTCTTACTGCAGCTTTATCAGAAGACAACAGTAATTAGGTATCACCAATAAACATACCAACACAGACAAGCTTCATAGTAAAATTTTAAAGAGATTGCAAGATGCTGAAATCATCAGTCTGATGACCATCCCAGCACACTTCCCAACAGGGCCTATTTTTCATCAATGGGAGCCTGGTGTAACGAGCTCATATACAGATGGGGTTCTGAGCAACCTGGTCTAGCTGAAGATGTCCCTGCTCAGTGCAGGGGGGTTGGGGTAGATGACCTCTAAAGGTCCCTTCCAACCTTAAGCATTCTATGATTTTATGATTCTATATACATTCACAGGAGAAACGTCTAAAGGTAGACAAGACGAATCCCAACCCAAGTGTCGGTAGTTCTGCTTCCTTCTACCCCTGGAGGTGTCTCAGCCTTGATGGAGGAGAACACCTCTTGTGTGCTTGCGTCCAGGCAGGATCCAGAAGCTACTAACCCACCCCTCTTCCCTGTGAGGCTCTGGCTGGCAGGTTTTGTTGGAGCCCTCCTGCAGATCAAAATCTCAACCCACTTACCCGTGCCAGACTGCCGCAGTGGAGGAGCACAAGCCACCAGGCGGTTCAGCAGTCTGTCACCGCTCCCCAGCCCCGGCAAGTCCCTCGGGTCCCCCTCGTCGAGCTGCCCTGCGCCCAGCATGGGGGCACCCAGCCAGGTGTCTGCTGCTTGGCTGCTGCACGCGGCAACCCCGGGTGTGAGGTCAAAGCGCTGCTGGTCTAACGGATCTGCTCATGGAGGAGACGAGGAGCCGGCACGCTACTCTGTCCGCAGCCTCGGCCGGCAGGACAGGGCACACCGCCAGCTGTGCAGACCTCTGAAACTACGCCGGTGGGAGCCCCGAAGCTCACGAGTTGGATCGCTCTGTGGCTAGGAGGCACAGCCAGCATGCCAGAGTCCTGGGTTTACTTCTCCTTTATTTAAATCAGTTTTTCTCATCTTTATGGCCACCTGGTAATCTTTCTAGGGTGAAGACATTCCCCCCCTATTCTATAAAAGCTATTCCACTGTACAAAACCCAGAATTGATGGTCAGGAAGAGAGGCTGTGCATTACTCTGTGGCCTTCTCCTTGGGAGAGCGAGGGAGTGCCAGCCCCTTGCTCCTGTGGCTATTTACGTCTTTTATCTGAAAAAGCCACTAGAACAGAGACTGAAATCCAAAAGTCATGATGGGAATACATTTCTCTTTCTTTCTAGCTGACTGTAAAAGCTGAGAGTATACAGCAAAGGACTTAACACAAAATGCACATGCTGAGTGTGATATATGAGAAAGGAGGACATTATTTGCAGTAAAAAAAAGGTTAGGTGTCATTTTATACTGAACAAGAAATCCCTTTCCTGTTTATACCACACTTACCTTGGGTTAGTTAGACCTGATGCACTGACAGTTAGACTGTTCTCCCAGTTCTCCTGTTCTGCAGATCCCAGGGAGCAGTTCCTGTCACCGGATTCCCATGACCTTCCACATGTGCACAGGAGGCTTTTCCCTCCTTTCCCTCTACATTTTGCATCCTCTTTCTTCCAGATAATCCTAAGAAGAGCACACAGAGTGTCATCTGAAGGCAGGACTGAGAAGCATCCTCTGAAAACACAGTGAAGCACACACGCTGCTGCAGCTGCAGGACACAGTATGTGTTGAATGTTGGATTTAGCTTCAGCTTCAAAAAGCATTACAGCCACGCACTTTTTCATCTTTTACATCATCTCACATTATTTAGATTTCCAAGTGAAAGTTTAAGTGACCCAGAATTTTGCTCAGCGAATACAGAGATCTTTGGGGATCACTTTCAAAAACACCTCATTTGCAACAATTTAGCTGATCTCTTCCTTGTTGGAGAAGATGAAAGCGTGATTCTATCTTATGCTTACCTCTGCTTAGACAGTGAGGCACTCATTCCTTTCAAAACATGGAGAGAACTATATGAGCGAACTTGCTCTTCCCTTTTCCAGTGTTTCTTTGACTGCATAATTGAAACACAGGAAAAAATGTACAAAAGCAAGAGGTATAGATGCTTACCTCACAGGTACCTCAAATAACTTAAAAGTATCCTAACTGTGTGTGGCCGGTGAATATATTTCATGTCTCACTGAGAATTAGCACTGAAAGTCATCACAGTGAACACGGGGAACTGGATGAATTTCAATCTACTGCAGAAACCAGCCACTTATGTTGTTTGATGTCATCTGCAGTCACATCACTGCAGACATCTTTTGCAAGACTAGTAAAAGAAACGCTGTCATTTTTGACATGGCTGCCTGTCCCTCTTCACTGCTCGAGTGACAGCACTCATAGCACTCTTCCCGTTGCTCCGTGTATATAACAAACCCAGGTGCAGAGATGAGTCTCCTAGGCTTCCCTTTGAAGAATGTCAGATCAGCTCTGTTTCTTTTAAAACCGCTCTCTTGGACCATCTGACATTTATGCAAGCCACACAGGACCGAGGAATCAAGATTTCAGGCAACCGATACCACTTTGGGGACATGCAAACTGTAATCTAGATGCAAGATACAAAGCAAAAATTAGCAATACATGCAACTGGCTGTCACTGGGGTAGGGAAACATGCTGCACTATTGAGAGAGTTAAGGAAAAAGCAAGTATCAAACAGGTAAAATAATTCACATTGAGTACTACTCTTATTTGCCTTTTAACTTGTCACAGAACTTCAATATCACATTAATGTACAGCCCTGTGCAAGCTTTACCGAAGGGCAAAACAGGGAATTTGTGATGGCATAAAGGAGAGGGATCAGCCTACCTAATTTTAAGCACTTACCTCAGGCACCCAAACAGGAGCTTTGTCACCTTATGCTCTTTCTAGAGTGAGAGAAGAGCGGGAGAAGCACCTCGGGGGCATGCTTCCAGCCTCTTGAGGTCTGAATTGCCTTCTAGTGGTGCCTCTCGCTCTTCATTTCTCAAGAAGAAAATGAAAAGCTGTAATTTAGGAATCTCTGACCTTCTCCTCCAAGCCCTCCCCATTCTCCCCTCAAAGGCCTAAAGCTCCTTTATGTTTCAAAAACCTGAGAACAAAACTTAAATGCTGGCACGCAGTCTCCTGCCTGGGGCCAAGGCTCAGATAACTGCTGTCACGAGGGAGATGCCTCTCTCAGCTTGGGGAGTTATGGGTTTGTTCGGAACAGAGACCAGAACTTGTCCCAATTAGTCAAACATTGTCTGCAAGCTACAGTGGGCTAGAAATGAGCTGGGAAATCTCAGCTCACGTAATAGATCTGTAGTAATGCTTGTTGAAGTCAGAAATAGCAATATTTAGAGCCTTCCCTGCAACTACAACGTTTCAAGCACTAGCCTTGTAGAGAAACAAGAGCTGAAGAAAACACGTATGTGTCAGTATATTTCAGATTCTCATGGGCATCTTGCTGGAAATAACTTTTAAAGAGATCCGTTCGAAAACCACTTTTTATCTGTGCATTCACAGCTAACTTTCCAGAAACCAGACTCTCAATGAAAATTAACATAGTTTTTTGTCTGCAGGTATAGATAGATTTGGACTTTCTGTTGGTTTACAACTTAGAGATTCTGACTAACCTAATGAAATCACTACATAAAGAAATCTTTTCGTGTATACAGTCAGCCACCTACAATCAAAAGCAAGTTATCTCCCACACCAATGCCATACAGATTAAATGTTGCCTGTAAAAACCTGCAAAAATACTTTTACATTAAAAAATTTCCACATATTCGACACTTGAGCAAACAAACAGAAATGGAGAAAGGAGAAGGGGAAATAAAAGTAATAAATGAAATTTAATTCAGCCTTTCATGTTATTCTAAATGGAAAACACTGCAGCAATGCTGCACAATATAATCAGTGGAATTTTTTTCGAAAAAGGTAAATTGCACCTTGCAGTTAAAAAATGTTGAGGAAACACATTGTGGGTAATGATTGTGGGTAATGGAGAGGAGTTAAGCATTACTGGATTTAACTGAGGTTGTCTTATCCTGTGCATAACCATCTTTCTTGAGCCTCTGGCCTGGGAAATATAAAAGCTCAAAAGAGTGAAGAAACTCATATGACGTTAATGCTGTCTCTTTGAATGTGAAGGATTTGTGATTCAGAAAATCCAAGACAGGGGGAGGATCCCCATCTCACTTCAAGGCTCATTGACATACCCGGATGACAACTTATAAAAGCAGAGAAGAAACTGAAGCAGAAAAAGGAGTATGGGATTATATTATGCTGTGGTTATTCACAGCTACCTCTGGTGCTAGAATTTTAAAAGGCCACTGATTTTTTGAACCTCAATGAAGATTCTGCTTGCTTTCAATGAATGGGGCTCCTTAGTAAACTACTTGTAACTCAGTGTGCCCACAATTTCCACGCCCTGGGAAAAGCTGGCTTTGGGCTTCTAGAGTCTACAAAGAGAGGACTCACCAGTGGTCCTGAAGGTTTAATGCCATTTGGCCACGTTTACTGGTGGAGCAGCCGTGCTCGGGCAGCATGCCAGGGGCATGCAAGGACGCTTAAGTGTCCATGAGCCTGGTGTGGTGGGCCCAGCAAGAGGCTACCGGCAGCAGCTCTGCCAGGCTCTAGTGACACACACGCACAACATATATATATTTTTATGCATATGTATGCGAACTTCAGTGCTTGGACCGAACTTCCCAGCTTCCGTCTGCTGTGCGCAGTGTGAAACGTCTCACTGTGCAGGAGCCAGAGCAGTCATGTGTTCTGCAGAAATCCCACTCGCGCTCCATTTCGGTGTTTCCAGAGGCACAGCTTGTGCTGATCCTGGGAGCGCAGACGATTTGCATCCACACGCAGGAATCAGAGGTTTAGCCGCTGCCTTCCTCTTCATTTTCTCCGTTTGACCCACTGTTTTTCTCCAGCTCAGCTGACATATATACTGCACTATGCTTCTGATGGAGGAGAGTACATTAAGATTCAGGAAATTCTCTACACCCTACCCACATTTTTCATTACAGCTATTGATGTTATGTATTAAAAGACTAATGATTTGGAGCCTCTAATATCAGGAAATGATGTCTCTAATGATGCATCTTTGACCTCAAGCCTGAAGTCTGCAGAGTAGTTTTCTCATCTGTGTGGATGTTCCCTAAAAGCCTGGCTGAGTAGTTTGTTGGCTAGCACAGCAGCTGCTTGAGTCTTCACCTTTGACACTTTGTGGTACTTGCTGTTCCCCACAGAAGAGCACTGACTGCTGAGAAAACAGCCCAGGGCAGCGCAGGTATTCGAGTGAAAGCATCTGGCTGGTGGTGGGAGCAGCTTCTCTCTGTATGTAAGTTGTCCGTTAAAAAGAAGTTTTGTCTAAATTTCCTCTGGTCTGGTAGATGCATTGAATTTTGTCTCAACCAAGAGCAGCTTAAATCCACTCTGCAGTTACACAAGGAGGAGAAGGTTGATAAAAGCAGATGGTTGATCTAAATGTTCGCTGTATCATTTCAGGCCGCAGTCCTGTACCATGCTTCATTTGAGTGGAAGACACTGTATGATTGGGACCTCAAGATTCTTAACACATAAACTTAACATTTCAAAACAGTCAGCCTTTTCATGCCTTAAGACAAAGTATGAATATTCAGCTCACTCTGACCTGCCTTTTTGTTCTGTTAGTGACTTGATTTCCTGAGTTTCCCCTCATGCTGTGGAAAAAAATTTTTAAGAAGCGTGCCAACATGCATCTTCAACATGCAAATAATAGATCCCTCCTTCAAGGGAGCCATAAGAAAACATGCTTATGTAAATGAACATTTCAAAGGCCAATGAAATATTAGGCAGCCAGAAGCGCCTTTCTTTTTAACAGTGTTTCAACCACACATGTTTTGCCTTCAGTGGCAAATGTGTCAATGTGTAAAGGTTCATTACCAAACTTGTTTCTGTAGTCCTTTTATTGGCCTGGATTTTTTTCTCTATAGGCTTATTTACTGTACACAAACACGATGAAGTAAGGCTTGCCTTAGGACATTGAACTAACATCATTACTCAGTAGTTTGCACATTTTATTAAGGTTTTCTTATTAAAACTGCCACTTAAAAAAGACCTGTTCTGAATCCATTCATTAATAAAGAGGCCCTCATCTGAATATGTGCTCCAAGGTATGAATTAAGCCCTGATCCGGCAAAATCATAAACGTGTCATAAACATGTACCTAACTTTTTACACTTTGAGTGACTCCTTTATTCTGTTCTCAATATAATAGGACTCCCAAGATGCAATTCAGCAGAGTACTCAGGCATATGCCTAAAGCCACCTTTATTCAGGAATGCCCTTCAGCAAGTAAGTTTTCAGTAATATACTCAAGCTTCTATTTTATTTTAAGCACAGGCTTGAGTTCTTTATGAACTTGGGGCCAACATGTCTTGAATGAAGCATATCAATAAGCATCTGTAGTACGGTCTATTACTACATATGAAACATAGTCAAATATTTCCAAATACATAGAAAGCAAAAGTTAAATCAGTAGGGTAAAACACTATTTTGCAAGATATTCAGAATCAGTAATTGATTAGCAACAGTTCTTGATGGTAGATGCCTCTTTCTCAATTAAGATCTCACAGGAATGCACTATTTCTGCAATTGGAAGACATATAGTTGAGGAACTGATATCTGATTAGATACCAGTAATATTAGCATAATCTGTGCTGGTGATATTTTTTTCAATTAATTATTTAAAGATACAGTGTGTCTCCTAAATTTCAGTGGTCCTAAATTTTCTTCTATTCTAATCAATATGACGTTTGACAACAGCAATTGAAACAAGCTTGTGTAGTCACTGAGAACACTGTGTTTTGTCTTTGAATCTTCATCTATAGCAAAATGCAATAGCAATTGCATCCTCCCAGGTATTCTCATGCCACCTAGAAGGACACAACATTAGATTATTACATACACAACTGCATATGGTGGTTACAGTTTTGTCTTCCACAGTTCCTGTTTCTCCTGACTGTGGTCCAGAAGCCCCAGCCACTGCCTCAGGAAGGGCAGTCCCATTCATTGTTTAGCTGCGTGTGTAAAAAAGTACATGGCAGAGCAGAAGGGCTTCTATATGCAGTGCCAAAAGGTATCAATTTCTCCTGGAAAAATACTCTGCGGAGTGACCAAGAGAAACTAAAAATGAGAGGAAAATAAACTTGAAGCGACAGTGTTAGAAAAACAGCTTCTGCAGTGATCTTCAGATTATTTATCTTGCAACTTTCATGTGAAGGTTTAGTAATAATTTCAGGTGAGCTGCATAGCTAGCTTTATGACTTTACTGCAAGAGTTTTACAGGTCACCCCAAACCCATGCCAAGAAACGATTTTACTATAGCATCATGTATTCTTTATTAATACAGCAGACAGTTCTGAGAGTCTCAGCCAGAAAGACATGGACAGAGATGAGGGAATTATGAAGAAAAAATAAGCATAAAATTGATTAAATGGTCAAAAGACTAATATGTGAAGAAAGATGAAAATAGTCAACCCTGTGTCCATTTTAATGCATTGCAAACTTGTAGCATAATTATGAGATAAAGTGGGACAAAATGTCTGTTGTTTAGCTATCAAGGAAAATCTCTTACTGCTAAGACCTATTAATATCTTTTCCTAGAGAAGGTGTAGAAGCCCTAGCACCAATTTAAAACTAGCTGGATTAAAACGGAGAATGCTCTGCAGAAGAGCAGCACTCCCCACGGTGATGTGCTGGATGATGAAAGAGGTGTTTGCCTGACATCCAGTGCTACAGCTTTAATGAATCTTCATTTTCTGAGTCTTCCTCCTTAAAAATGACAATATGCAAGTTCTGTAAAACATTATGGGCTCTCTCGACTGCTCTAAACTATACTGATGTGCAGGCAGATGTTTTTCACCTGGTCCAGACATTTTTTTCCACATTTTTTCTCCTTCTGCAGCCCTGTTTTTCCTTGCAGGGCGATGAATGGGAGCCAGGAGTACACTTGTGAGGGAGCAGCTGTTTTGAACTGGAGCAGGCACACCTCTGCCAGGGTAATACAAAGAGCAGTTAGAGAGCCACTGACAGTTCAAAGTGTCTTGCTTTCATTATGCTGCACCTGCCATCAACCCCATTACATCTGTTAAATTCCCTTCAGAGGAATGTTGTTTTTATGAGGAAAAATGAATAGCTCCCTTTTACTAGATGAAAATCTGTAGACGTATGGCATTAAGACAATTATTAATATTAAACTAACATCTACTATTTAATAGCAGCTTCTCTTGAGGCTAAAGCAGTGACATGAGTTACTGTTGTTGCAGACGGAGAGACTTGCGGTATACTATAAAAGCAATGCTCTGCTTGCATGTGCAGAGCCACATGTGACAAACTGCGGCAGCTTTCATAGGTTTAACGAGTCTCTTTGGAGTTCCTTTCTCTCTGGTTAGTCATAAGCAAAGCAAGGAAAAAGCTGCGTACAAATACATACCTCATGCAAGTAGTTGCACACCAAACGGCAGGAAGCATAATGAGCAAAGAGATGGGTTTTCCTGTGATCTCATTTTGTTGCTTCATACACGACTGTAAAAAAAAGAAAAAGACCAGAAGACAAAAAGTGGGCTGAGTTTTTGGTTGTACCCAAACTCCATATATTTAATGGCAGGTCTCAAACTCTGCTTTTTATCCATGGTCACTATCATGTTAGAAACATGTGTTCCCAATTCGGTCTTACAGCACCAGAAAGCAAAATAAAGAGCTTGGCATAGCCCCAAAACTTCCTGCTGCATGTTTTCTTCTCTAAACTCATCCCCTGCCTGCACTGCATTGCTCGCAAGGGGATATGGTGGTACCTTCTCCCCCAGCAGGGCTGTGGAGCAACCAGGCTCACCCTTTCCCTGTGGTGTTCTTCTTTCTGAGGCTGACCAGAAATGTTGTGTCTAAACTTCACTGGGCTATAAGGTGGCTGGTTTGCTTCTGAAGATATACCACCACATATTATGGCAGTCTGGCATTGTATTGGTGTGTAATGAGGCATGTCATTAGCCATGAGAAATACCAGTCCTTGCAGTGCCCTAATGTCACACTTTAGCTTGTGTGATTTTCTCACAACTGTTATGATTTTCAGCTAAAGCATGCCAAAGTAACATTCAGCAAAGGGTTCAAAGCTTTCTTCATGCACTGCTTTTCTTTTTCTGTTACCAAGGTAGAAAGCCTTAGTTGATGTCTGGGAAAGAGAACTACTTTCACGTGCTTTCTATATGCAGTTATGCACTCTAGGGGCAGTGATGTGGACTGTACTGAATTTAAGTTCCCAGGGTATCATTCAGCTGTACAAGTCACTTATCAGTCTAGTCAGTGAAAACCATTATAGTCTGACCAGTTTCTCCTATGAGTAACCTAAAGTGACAGCCAAAAAACCCCAAGCTAAAACCTAAACAATTTGGCATGATGGGATGATCTGTGGTGAGAAGTGCTTGCCCATCAATTATCTCCTTATGAGTGCTACCAAAACCAAATAACTGTTATTATTAGTCATCAACAGCTATCTTTGGTTCAAGAGTTATTTGGCAAAATGAAGTTGCCTCAAATTGCCTATTTATTGCTCTTCTTGTTCAGTCTCAGTTTTATCTACTCTTTGTTCTTTATCAGTGATCTTCTCAGTCTTATCATCTCCTCTTTCCTTGCAAAGATCCTTGAACTATTGCTTTCTCTAATGTTGTCCTTTTTTTTCTAACCACGTGACTGAAAATTGTAACTCCCGTTCTCAACTCTGTCAATAAGGTGTGCTGGACTGTACTTATTAAAATAGGCACAATAAAATAATTACAAATAACACCAGAATATTGAGTTCCCATTAAAAACTTTTCCCCTGTGTGGTAAAGTCAGTCCCAAGTAATCTGTGAGACCAGTGACTACACAGTCATAGCAGCCTACTCATGGAAAATGTATAAAGGATCCATCAAATCTGATGTTTCAAATTAAGAGACGCTTAGCAGCATGGACTCCTGTATCCATAAAACTGAACAGTTTGGGACCTGCTCATATCATCTTTATCTTCTCTATGAAGATGGTTAAAATCCACTTTGTTAAGATCCACTTTGTTAAAGCTGGAACATGAGCAGCTCCAGGCCCAACAATAGTAATCTCCCAGAATGCAGGAGAACTCCCACAACACCACAAGATGTCCATAAGTGACTGAATGCAAGAAGAACAAGCTGAAGAAAATCTGAGGTTTTCTTCAGTTTTTCAAGTCTGCTTTTTTTTTTTAAAGAAGCAGTTAATTTGCTTTATCCTGTTTTTTTGTTAATGAGACACCATTTTTAGATGTCATTAGTATATTTTATTCGTTAAAAATGTTCTAAGTGAATGCCACTGGAAATGCAATTTTTACGTTTGGCTTCATAAGGGAATAAGCTTTCTGTAACAGTTCAGGATGTGAGTCTTTCTGTGCACTGATCATCCTGCCACCTCGAGACATGTTAACTATTGACCAGTCTCCGCTGAAAAGGAGAGAAGGGGGAAGTTCTCAGTTATTACCAAGCTCCTACACAACTAAGAAAATAAGCCTGCCATCAGTTAGAAAAGTCTGAACAAATTATTTCTTCTTCCCCATCATGCACAAAGAGGAAGCAGCAAAATGATCAACTCCTGTGAGAAATAGTGTGGGGAAGGACTGCTCATTAAACCCCAGTCACAGGAGAAGTTTGACTAGAGCTTAAAAAGAGACGAGAACTTACCTTACGCAACGGCATGAAAAACCAAATTTTACAAATCACAGAACTGTTTAACTTTGTGGTTCATTCATCATGTCCTACATTTGCAGGTTACCCAAGAATCATCAGTTATTTTTCAATATTCAGTGTGCTTCATTTTTTTCTGATTGTTTTGAGATATGTGTACAGTAACACCTTCATCAAGCACCTACATCAAGTCTTGCTGTAAGGTGCCTCTATTTATTCAGTATAAAGCATTGCTCACAGACATAAGTAAGTCCAGCTTCAGCGGACCCCAGAGAACAAATATACTCGAGACAACCAAATATCAGCATCTTTTTATGGTAAGTTATTGATTATTGAACCAGAAATGTTGCCACAATACCTCTTACTGACCTGCTTTCCTTGGTAGTAAAGGGTAATAACTGCCTTTTCACTCCAGGGTGAAAAATCACATTATAATGAGATTCTATAAGAGTATGCAAAAAGCTGTGGTAAAAAATAAAGGTGATAACTACCTGATTAGGTGTGTCATCATGGCATAGGAACCTGGAAATAAAAATAACTTCTAGGATATCTAGTAGAATAAAGCATCACTAGGATCTTTGAAAATAAAGCGTTTCTGGATTATTCAGAGCTGCAATCAAATAAGCACCTACTCACTAAATCAAAGCAAATTTCTAAATGACCAGTGCTTCTGGGAGAAAAGCGAAGAGGAAATAAAGATGACCGTTTTGTTTCACGTTTGGGTCTGAATTTCCAGCACTCTAATTAAGACTTCTTCTAGTCTTGACTATTTAGACAAAAAGCTGTAACTTTTTAAAACAGAGATCAAAGCTTGATGGTAGAATTACTAAATAAACTGCAGTTGTTACATTTAGAAATGTGAGCCAAAGGACATGTATCTGAAGTGGCAAGCTTTCTCCTCCGAGTAGCACGACTGCAGGAAAAAATGTGGAATGGGTTACAATAGCAGCCCTGCTTCATTTTAAAAGTGGGGGCAGTGAAATTTCAGGGTAGCCACAGTTCACTCGTATCTTCACGAGGCAATACTTTGGCTAGACTATAGAGTACTTTGTGATATAACAATGAATACTTAAATAGAAAATATGCCACAGTAATAAGCCCCCACAGTAAAAAAATTAATATTAATGCAACAAAAAAATTGTTCTTCCTTTTGAACCCAGTGAGGACTGCAAAGACAGTGATTATTAAAGAATTCAGCTGGTTTCAAAATTGACCTTAACCTGGAAAAAGCTAGGCAGAAGCAGAGGGAAAACAGATTAAAAATTCAATGCAGCATTTCATGGCCTTGGTAACCTGGGACTGGGGTACTCAAGAGCTACTGACAGCTTGCATTTCAAAGCTGATTTGTAAAGTTGCCAACAGGTCAGTAATCAGTAACTTTACAGAGCATGCAGCTGACACAGAAAGCCAAAAAGGAACAACAAAAGACATAATTGGATCTTAGGACCCAAAAGATGCCATGAATGCATTCATTATTGGCACTACGTATGCTGCATGTTGCGACAAGATATGGTTATAATGAAGGTGATTTGCATATTTTTCATGAAGTTTGGATGCACTGAATTATAAAAAATAACCCCATAACATGAAGCTATTTCACTGGCACTTGGAAATCTCATTTGAAACATCAACAGAATCACAGAAGAAGTTAACGATGAAAACAAAAAGCAAAAAGAAAAAAGAAGTCTGTTAGGTCATCATAAGCATCTGACTTCAAATGCCGAACTATTTCCTTCAGTTTATTTAAGTCTTTTGTCACTATTTAAACAGCTCCAGTAAATAAAGCTTACATTAGATTCAGAGGGAAACTTTTCAGCAGTCTAATGACATTCATATTTGCCAATGGAAGGAAACAATAAAGGAAATCACCAAAGTAACTATAGTCAACTTCAAACTTCACAGAACTTCAATCTTTAGGACAAAAAGGGAAAGTCCTTACCCAGCTGTTGTTGATTTCAGAGAGTTATGAGGTTTGAAAAGGACTAGACATATCATGTCAGGGCCTACTGGGTAAAACTCCTTGCCTTTAATGTCCCTTGTCCTTCCTCTCCTCACTTGTCATCAGCCCTGGGGACTGGGTATGATGGTTCACACACACAGGTCACTGGGTTGATGACCATGAGCAAAGCTGCATCCCACGTCACGAGGTGCTGGGGTCTGTCCTCTCATAAACCTATTTCTCTGGTGTTTTTTTTAACACAGGAACTGCCAGCTCTACTGTTGTCTTTCTTTGGGTGGTACCGTCCCAGATTTCTAGGTACCGAGCTCCTAGAAACACTGCACAAGCAGACACAACTTGCAGAGACCGGAATCGGGCAGGCACTACCACTGGTGTCAGACGTGGGCTGTTGGACGGGGCAGGGGACACAACTGGCCAACTCTTTCCTGCTCCCAGTCCTCTATCAAAGCGGTAACTGCACTATTAGCAGATGGGGTGTGCATGAGGCATCCTTCTCCTTCCCAGGACAGGTGGTTGCAGGGCTGTAATGCCCACTGAAGTGTGTCCATAGGCACCAAATGCATGTGTGAGCAATGACACAACTCTTCCAGGTGGTCTGTCTTTCAGTGTGCTCGGGTTTGACATAGCTGGGGTCTACAAAATCTGAGGGAAATTAGACTATGTTGAGGTGTAACTTGGACTGCCATTGTCATGGCCAGCCTTTCAGTTCCAGCAGCAGCAAGCAGTCCCACCATCACGAAGAAGACCCTCACCTATGCTGCCTATCGATGCCTCTAACTAGGCCAGGGACAAAAGTCATCCCTTGAGAAGGCAAAACATGCAAGGCATTTGCAGCATGCCAGATACCCAGTGTGGATCAGACTAAGAACACAAAATATTTCTGTTACATTTATAACAGATCTCGATCTTAAAGGTTTTGTGTTATCTTGGCTATGACACACTTGGCAAATCTTTTGGTTTTTCTCCTTGGGAATTTTTGTTACTCCTGTGCTTGATCTTTCCAACACCCAGTTTGCGAACATCTACCTATCTATCTATAGCTAGCGTATATTTCTACTAGGACATTATAGCTGTATACTTACTGTACTCACTTCAAAGAAAAAAATGTTTAAGTATTAACATAGAAGTGCTTATTCCCGTGGTAATTTACCATTAGTTGGCTGTTTTCAATACACTAGCGATACATATGTGCCAGTTCAAGGATTAAATAATTTATTTTTAGGGGTTTTATAAAGTTCTTATTTCCTGCAGATTCCCTGCAGGAGTTAAACTGTGAGTGTACAAAACTGGAATATGTAATCAGTCTAAGGATTTGTACATCCTCATTTATCAGGACATGGGGCTCCTTTACTGGGGCATCAGAGCAAGTAATGGTCAGCTTTAGGTTTTTGCTGTTGAAGGATTTGTCTCTCGGGTTTATAGAAAAAACATTGAGCCAGTTTGTTGTCATAAGATAGAAACTACTACTTCTGCCTTTTGAACTGGAAGGATTTAAATGGCGAAAGGCAATGCTATAAATGCAGCAAAAGACCTGCTGGTGACCTATTGCTATGGGCATCTCACTCCTAGGAAACAGTGACATTATACTATAGCCTGAGCCACGAGTTTTTCTAGATGCACACCTTGGACACAGCTTCTGCTGGTTTCGTCTGCCAGGTAAGCTGCAGCAGCAATGTGAGACTCCTGTAAAAAAAGCCAAATGTCAGAGATCGTCCATGGTGACATGAACACACATTTTCTTTATGTTTTTCTAAAAAAGTCTTAGTTTAGCAGAAGGAATGGGAGGGGAAAGCAAGGCAAGGCAAGGTGTAAGGGAGAATCTGTATAATCTTCCATGGTTATGGTAAACTTGATGTGGTTAGAACAACATGAAGTGTCATGGAATGAATATTAGTAATACAGTTCTGTCATTACAATGCCAGACTCACTCTTCAGTCCCCACCAACTCATTCTGAATGCAAATCCATTCATACCAAGTTCTTGTGAAGGAAGAATGTGATTTGTTTTTGAATATGCAAGTGCCAAACTTTAGAGATGGAAGAGATATTACACAAAATGTGGTCAGAGGATATAGCTATAATTAGTAAGGGAAAATTAAAGAAATCAAAATGAATTTCTCATTGGTGAAATCTTCCTATCAAACAGTAGGAACTTTGAACTTCCATAAACTATGTGCATAGGCCTAGGCATTGAAAATATTGCAATTTCTGGAGCAGTTGCTTAATGAAACCAGCTCATACGCTGAGCTGAAGGTAATCCATCCAAACCTGGTTTTAATTGAACAGGTGATATAGCAGTTTGGATCTAGGGCAAATAATTTCTCACTCTAGACATATTCTTCCAGGTCAGAGGGCAGTTTGTTGACATGAAAGAAATAGGAGATCTGGTACCAACTTGCTGCCTACACTACCGCTGAGTGTGGCACATAATTTGCAATGACTTTTTAGCTTTTTCTACCAGCCTTTGGAAGGAAGACATGCTGTGATGTGCACGCATGCATGACTAACTTAGCCACCAAGGGGATGTGCAGATCTCATCAGGTGCTCAGTGAAAGAGGCAGGACTCCACAAGAGGCATTCTTTGCTTTCCCTGCACCACTTGTTCCTGTAATTTAATAAGCTGATGGCCTGTCTCCCCCATTTTAAAAACTGTTAATAACTGATTCACTCACTAATGTGTTCACACACACACATACACACAAATGAAGAGGATTATGTGCAAACATGGGAAAAAGTCCAAACTTGCAGAGCCTCCTTCGTTTCAAATACTAATTGATGTTGCTAAGAGACAATAGCGTTATCTCTTGCATCATCTCCAAAACCACTTAAACTCAGAGAAATTAATAGTTGAGCATATTAAATATCTCATACTCCCGCATAACAAAACCTGAACATACAATTCCTATCAGATAAAAATAAACACACTACAACTCCTCCCATACTCTGACCCTAAATCAATATTCTCAGCCTGATTTTTCAGAATTACTCAGTTCTTGCAGATCTGTAATGTTTCAAAAGGATTTCTTCATGATTGGTGCTTCAGGAAAAAAACAAGCTTTGCTTTCTATCAGCAGTCTAAATGAAAGTGCTTCTTTGAAAGAGAATGTGAGAATGATTTATGTGCACATTAATGTCATGTATTGATCAACTGCATAGTTATATGTAATCTTACTATTATTTGATATCACGATTATTCATTAAACGCCAGGTATATGATTGTAAAGAAATATCAGTTATCAAATTTTACTGAAATAACACATGGCAAATTGACTACCAGATATTTCTCAACTAAATGCATCCCTGAAAAGAAAATATTTGGGAGGGATTCATTTCACTAATTGTTAGTCATCTGAAAGCTGGGTGCTTAGCCTAAGCTAGTCAGTTAAGTTCCTCTACAAGCAATGGAGAAAGATTGTAATGGAGAGCAATTCATCCAGTCTATCTATCTCAGACACCTATCTTAAAACGGGATGAACTGCCATTGGGAGGAACCTATCGCTCTCCATTTACTAGAAGAGGAACCTGGACAAATAGCTTAGATGAAACCCCTAACTTTAGGTGGCTAAGTGTAGTGAAGATGAATTCTACTCTAAATCAGTATAATACAAAGAAACACTCAAAAGCCACAACGCACAGGTCAGAGTTAAGGCAGTTGTGATGAAATATGTATTTTCTTGTTCTTGGTAAGACGAACACAGCAGGTTTATGTCCCAGGAATTTTTAAGATTTGCAAGGACCCCAAACTATTAATTTCTTTGCTTTGATTCTGCTGATTCTAAGTGACTGAATAAGCAACTGCACTGTTTATGACTGAAGACTTTTCATGTAATTTTTCAAAAAAGAATCAAGTGCTTGTTACATGTATGGGACCAGTTACACGTCCTGAAGCAAGAATAGCAGCGCCTCTTGTGCTACCTGCCAGTTATGCTAAACACAGTCACATCTTTGAAGGCATGGTAGTGATTGTGCTATCTGCATTTCCTTTCAAAACAGTAATTAAAAAACAAAGTCATTAGTCTTCTATTGTAAGCGGACTAGAAGGTATCTCTTCGCTCAGCTTCAAATTTTTTGTGTGAAAGAGCACTAGTCCAGCAACATTCTCTTGGCGCTACACTGTGCTCCGCCTCACTTGTGGAGACCCCTTCCCCGTTCTGGCTGTCTTCCTCCTGAGGCTGTCTTCCCACAGCGTTGTCTCTCTGGGCCCCAACAGTCCTGCTGGTCACCTCCTCCTCCCCACTTTTACAGTGAACTTTGAAAAAAGGATGCAGCTTTTCAAACACCAAGGAAGAAATGAAGTAATAACCTGAGGACAGTGAGTTATTAATTGCTGCTTCCAGAGGAAATCAGAGGAGCAGATCCTGCAGGATCATGCAGAAGTGTCAGCTATTTTACTGGTTCCCAGAAGCTTGAATTACAGCATCTGTAAATCTGTGATGGACTGAATGAACTGCCTTTTAATTCTTAAAATTTTTTAAGTATTTATTTCTACTGCCCTATTAACTGTTCAGAGCTAAAACTGTAAGCCTGAAGTTTTAAGACCTCTAAACAAAAGTACTTTAATTTGTTTAAGAAAGAATGTTGGGATGGGGCAGAGAGACTTAAAGTAATTATCACCAGTTTTAGTGTCCCCTGTGTAGTAGTTCACTCCATGCAGGTATTACTGTTCTTAAAAGTTTTACTCTGTCCACTCTAAATGTAACTTTGTGACAGCAGTTACTGTTTGTTTAGCAAATACAGCTCTGTGTGTTTTTCAAACAGACTAAATATACGTAGACTACAGGTAAATATAAATAGACAGCATACATAATAGATGAGAATGGCCTTGACTACACCCTCTTCTGAAGGAGATTTGTTGTAAATTGAAATTCTGGCCATCTAGAAACTCCACAAAAGCTGCTCATAGAGGAAATTCTTCAACAACCAGAAGCATTCAGAGAAGACTCACAGCAGCAAGGGCAATACTACTCCGTGCAGCAAATTGAAAGACGATGCTACTAAAACAACAAAGACAGAGAGAAAAACATCAACCAGTGAAAGTAAGCATTTTTATAAAATTTTCCTACCACTGTATGTGTCCTGAAGGCAATTGATAGAAAGCCTGGAGAAGTCATACTAAAATCACATTCACTGAAGATGGAAAACACGTCCTTGACTACCTGCTCCTGTTCTGTCACACAGATGCTCAGAGAAGGTTCCCACCCTTTGTATATAAATTATTTTTGTCTGACGCAAAGTCAAAGGAAAAGGCAATGGAGCAGGCATGCAGGTGGGAGGCACTTTGCAGCCTGAGGCAGGCTGGGCAATAACTACTACCTTGCCAAATGCCTTCAGAGGAAGACTCTTTGGCATGCACATGGAGCACGGCAAGTGTCACTGTATTGTGCCAGTGATGTTACAGTAAAAGGATTTTGGTTTTACATTCACACCATAAATATCATCAAATGTTTACAGAAATACACAGCAAATAACTAATAACATACACATGGCCTAATGAAGATAAAAGGAATGAGAATCTCTGCGAATCTTTAACATGAAACCTAAAGAAACTTTCATTATTAGATTTAATTTCATTAAAAATTTAAAGTTACTTTCTGTTTAACACTTTATTTTTAACATTTTTAAAAACTTATCATATTTGTACTCTATATATTTTCTTCTTTGAGTTATCAGCAACTATTACAACAAAAAGTCTTGAACTGAATTGGCAAAACTCCCTTCTGCAGGAGACACTACTGATTAGCTTGTCTCAGTATCCAATTCATCAAATTGATTAAAAAATTCTGTTTAGATCACCATTGGAAATATTTCTACTGTTCACTTTTATAGCACATTAAATCCCAGTATCTCAGAGTATTCAGAAACATTAATGAATCTTAACAGTTTATGTACTAAATAGGAAGCAGTATCCCCCATTTAAAAAAAAAAGTAGGTAAACTGTGTGACATAAAGACAAGCTGTGGTCAAATACCGGTTGCTCCACTCAATACAGGAGTAACTAGACGAAATTCTCTGACCTGTTATATGGAGAATGATCAGTCAAGATGATCTAAGGGTCCCTGATGGCTCAAAAATCTATGGAACTGCCAAATGACTTCTGCAAGACAACAGGGTGAGTGACTGAGAGCTGCTCAATTGTACATGTCAATAGGAAACAATTGTAGAATTACTATGTTCTCCTCTACCATTATAAATACCAAAAATACAACAGGAAATAATATATTCTGAAAAAGTTCTTGGCTTATTATGCTAGTTTTTTATTATGATGCACTATTTCCAGGGGCATTGTTCTAATTAAGAAAGTCTAGTGGTTAATTTTTAGTATCAAAATTTGGTTAAATCCACTCCATGATGGGTTAAAACTGTTTCAACTTTACTCAAAGAACACATATCCAACACTAGAAATAGTAAAATAAATACCTAGATGTAAAATCCCACTGATTTGTTCGCACATAAGTGAAAATAAAGCTCTGTAGTCCTCTCTATGAGTAAAATATTTGAAATAATTTTATGGGAAACATTGGTCCATAATGCCCTGGAGAGTTAGATGTTCTGACAATGTCAGACATTCTACAAAGTCGCCATGAAAAAGAAAAGCACTGTATAGTTAAAGAATGAAATAGTTAAGAAAATAGACATTAGCATTTTTACTTTTGATCTTTCTTTACGAGAACATGACATTGATTATTAAATGTACACTCTATTTTACAACAAAGTCCTGACAAAGAACACAACTCATCTACATTGAAGAACTGTATTGGGTTGAAGTGTTGAACTGGAAAACCAACTTACAATTATTCTTGCTGTACTGTCTCCCAGCCTCTTAAGAATTCACTTGCAATTTCACTTTATAATAAATATATTTAATGCAGTTTGCCTTAGACAAATCTTTACAAATATTTACCCCTATTTTCTAAACTTTCATCAAAGAGAGCAATATCAGAAATTGTGGTTATGTAACCCTCTGATGTGTACATTACGTCAGTTCTGCTTTCAGATGGAGTTTTGGGTATGCCAGTATGACTTCTTATTTTGCTTGTGACATATAGCTATAACGGCTGTGATCCTCCATTTGCTGTTATCCACTGTCTAGCTACCCTATTTTGGTACATGATTGCTGGAAAGTTTGGGTGACACAAGTGTTCGATCACAAGTGGAGAACCAGTTCTTGAAAAAGAGAGAACGCTCTAACCACCTTGCAAACAGCCTGCTCAAGTCCAGCTGTGTTTGAAACCTATCCCTCTCCGAGGCTGACACCATGCAATTCTTTGCAGAGGGCACAGATGTCATCCTAGTGTTGAAAAGGAGCTGCTGCAAAGAGACCGTAGCCTCTATTTGTTAACTGATGGATTGCTATTCAAAGCTGTCAAAACCACACTGTGCCTGAGATTCCCATCCTGAGCTGAGAGGACATGGTCTGGTGTCCTCCCTCCCCACACATTAAGCGTAGATTAACTTTAGAAATAAAATATAGCTTCTGAAGTCATATCAGGCAAGGTGTTTCATTAGGTCCAGCTATTAGTTTTAGGTCATGATTAGTTTTCTACAGTGTGCAGCAAGACAGATCATAATGAAGTTACCACCATTTCTGGTTTCTTACAGACAGCTGTCACAGAAACGGCTGGGATTGTTCCAAAGTGTGGGACAACTTCACACAGACCAGTGAAAGCCAGAGAGGCAAACAAGGTTCATTTATCTAGGAAGTGAGCTCGGTACGTATTGTAAGGGTTTCACTGCAGCACAGTCCTCCCGGTACCAGAAGAAACGCCCCATTTTGTCCTCCTTGGTCTCACACTTCTGCAATGGCTGTGTAGCACCTCTGTCAACAGCCTCACCAGCCTTCACGTTTTCACTCAAATCATAGAATACGTTAGATAGAGGGGTTTTATTAATGTAGTATTATTATTAGGATATGACAATTATTAATACTTTTTTTATTTACAAATTTGTGAAATTTGATCTGCAAGTAAAATGCCTTCCACCTCACGTTACCAACATTGGGACCAGGCCCAGCCTAATCTCAGAAGGCTGGTTGCCAGATCCATTTAAAGTTTCTGGGTGAAAATGAGGGTAAACCAGTAAAGATGGATGCCAGTCCTTGTTATTTGCAATCGGGCAGAAGACAGGATGCCATCAGGAAAGCTAATGGTCCGTTAGCTACTCTGTGAGGGCCAGGCAGGGGACAGGAGAATATGGACATGCCAGAGACAGTGGGAGCAGCGGGGAGGGAAAATGCGTGCGGAAACAGGACAGCAAATTGAGTGAGACTAATGTAGGGACCAGGAGGGATGCAGAGGAGGGGCAGACAAGCGTGAAGATGAGGACGCGGAATCAGTGCAGAAGAATGTGCTGTAACGGAGAAGAGGAAAATGCCAGGCAGGAAATACTGAGAAGAGGAGGAAGTATGGAGGTCAAGCAAACGCTGTGGCATGGCAGATACACGAAAACATGTAAAGAAAATTCAAGCAGGTAGCTGCTCCCGCAGCAGGGATAGAGAACTCTGAGTCTCAGGGGTCCCTAGTAGATGGAGTCTCTTGGATCAGTGAGCTGAGAGGTTGCATTTCTGCAGGGTTTTTTAAGGATGAACTTAAAACCTGCAAAATGCCACCGACGGGGAATGGAAGATGGGAGATAGAAGGAAGCAGGAGTTTCTTGCTGGTGCTGAAAAGGAGACAAAAAGGGACAAAGAGAAGTTTGATGCAGATATTAAATAAGAAGCCCTTAGTGATTTCAGGCAGCCACAATTACGGGTGCTCAAGCTCATTGTTTTCAAAAGCTTGGACATGGCAATACTACATTGTTATTAAAATTATTGACTACTATGGAAGCTTGTTTTTTACAGATAAGCCACTGTTCTGAGAACTGGAATTGCCAGGCTTTGTTTCAGAGCTGTTATTACATCATATAAACCAACATAAACCAACTAAGTAATTGCCATTGTTGCCTTTCTAGAAGGAGCTCACTACAGATATACGCACTTACACTGGACAGCCATAAATTAAATTAAGCCAGATGGATTTCTCAGGTTAGACAGTCTTCTTCGTTCCATTACATGAGAAAAATCACTTCCAGGATCCTTCTCTGGAGTTTTGGAGATCCAATGGTGTCAGAGTGTGCTAATATTCTACAGTCCAGTGGCTGCCAGGATTTATCTTTTAAAGGTTTGCCAGTGTCATAGTGTACTGCTATTTTACAGTCCAGCAACTTCCAAGGTTTATCTTTTTGCAGAAACCCATTGAAAAGTTACAGCATCTTGGACAGTTCTGATAGGAAGCATCCATAATCACTGAAAGATTGAAAAGTATTTGAAGTTGGACACACTAATAATCTTCATTGCTTTCACAGCAGATGTCACCTTTTACTTTGTAAATGCATCATGCCAGAGTCCCTCAAGAAGGAAGGAAAAACTTCTAGACTGGTGGAGAGTGTTGAATAGGGCTGTGGACAGACGATTTGGAAAAGGCTTTATTTTTTTATGACTTTTTCATAGTTGTGGTCTATGCATTAAAAAGAATAAACTTTCTGCAGAGATCCTGCCTAACTAGCAAGCCTTTTTGTGCCAGGGAGGAAAGCCTTTAACACCCTCTACTTTTGCTCCGTGGTACCACAAGTTCAGTAGAAACCTGACTGAAGGCCACTGCATCTTTCTCTGTGTAGGAGGGGAGAGAACAAGCATGAAGAGCTGGGAAAGCTTTGGTTCTATTCTTTTCTGCCTTTAGTCAGACCTGTGCCTCCACAGAAGGAGAAATAATCTGTACTAAATGCAGGTCTGGTGTAGGGTGTCCTTTAAGCAATTAGAAATCGAAAAAAAGTGCTGACCCACAATCGCATATCTGTTCTGCTGTTACAGTCTCAAAAATACTTTCCAATCCTTGGGACAGCATTGTTACTTTGTAGCAAAGCCAAAAATTAACTGCTTTATTTAGTATGTATTTTTAAAAACTCAGGCAAATTGATTTTCATGACTTTTCATTTTCAGTATACACAGCACATAATCATTCTATGCTAGTTATTGTGATAGTTTGGAGTTTTCTAGAATGACTTTCTATTTTCTAAACATCTCCAGAAAAAAGAAAATTACACAAGATATACTTCATCTTACTATATTTATGTAGTCATTCATAAACCACTGTTTTTATTCCAGTTAAGGAATAACCGGACTTTGTTAAAGACCTCTCACAGTCCATTAGTGAGGATGCTATCCAATAACTTCTGAGATAGCAAAAGTTGAACTGGACAACTTTATTTACATGGTTTAGTAGAGTAATTTCATGTGCTATGACCTGTCCACAGAAATATTTTTTTCAAGATTTTTATCAAAGAGAATTTTGGATGCCATAATATGTGTTTTTATTCATACAACTGTTAATGTTGCTCTTATTTATCTGATTCTTATAAGCTTTGTTCTGCAATGCCTTAACTTTTATGGTAGGTTTGATACATAAGCTTCACAAATGTTAGCTGAGCAGTGAAGAAGGACGAGCTCATGAACACTGTTCAAATGAGCCATACATAGAATTCAGAAAGCCCAGACACCAAAATACCCTTGTTTAGGGCACAAAGTAATGAAAGGCTTCTCAGAGATCAGTCCACAGACAACATGCAAAATGTTATTTCCCTTCTGAAAGTTGGCAAAATCCCAGATGAGGATGAAAGAGACAGCTTGGTATCATAGAATCATAAAATCATTAAGGTTGGAAAAGACCTCTAAGATCATCGAGTCCAACCATTACCCCAAAACCACCATGCCTATTTAACCATGTCCTCAAGTGCCACATCTATATGTTTTTTTAACACCTC